>Ga0070710_10000870_pt1 | contig 14441 bp, 16 predicted proteins | sample LARL52metaG_FD_65454 | JGI IMG/M metagenome (GOLD analysis project Ga0070710, IMG submission 65454) | Corn, switchgrass and miscanthus rhizosphere microbial communities from Kellogg Biological Station, Michigan, USA - LAR L5-2 metaG | ecosystem: Host-associated > Plants > Roots > Rhizosphere ... | reverse complement strand
CGGTGGTAGTACGCGCGCTGCGCCGCCTCGACGTTCCCCTCCTTGCCGCCCCAGGCCTTCAGCGCCGGCGCCTGCAACGCACGGCCGTAGGAGAAGGACAGCTGCCACGGGTGCGGTCCGTGCGCGTTCATCGCGTTGAGGTGCGCGGTCGCGTCCTCGTCCGTCTGGCCGCCGGAGAGGAAGACGATGCCGGGCACCGCCGCGGGCACGTGCTTCGTCAGCGTGTGGAGTGTGGCCGCGGCGACTTCGTCGACGCCCGCGCGCGTCGATGCCTCGTAGCCGGAGAGGGCCATGTTCGGCTTGAGCAGCGTCCCCTCGACGTCCACCCGCTGGTCGAACAGCTCGGTGTAGACGGCCGCGAGCACGCGGGAGGTGACGAAGCCGCTGCGCTCGATCGTGTGCGTCCCGTCCTGCAGCACCTCGGGCTCGACGATGGGGACGATCCCGGCCTCCTGGCAGAGCGCGGCGTAGCGGGCGAGCGCGTGCGCGTTCGTCCAGATGCAGTACTCGCTCGGCAAGGTGTCCGAGATCGAGTAGGTGGCGCGCCACTTCGCGAAGCGGGCGCCGAGCCCGCGGTACTCCTCGAGCCGCCCGCGCAGCCCGTCGAGCCCCTCGGTCACCGTCTCGCCGTCGGCGTGCGCGAGCGGCTTCGCGCCCTCGTCGACCTTGATGCCCGGGATGACGCCCTTCGAGGCCAGCAGCTCCGGGAACGGCGTCCCGTCGTCGGCCTTCTGGCGAATCGTCTCGTCGTAGAGGATGACGCCGCTGATGTACTCCTCGGCGCCCGGCGTCGTGAAGAGGAGGTTGCGGTACGCGCGCCGATTCTCCTCGGTCGACTCGACGCCGATCGTGTCGAAGCGCTTCTTGATCGTGCCGGTGCTCTCGTCGGCGGCGAGGATCCCCTTCCCCTCGGCGACGAGTGCTGCGGCGGTCTCGTGCAGCTCGGTGTTCGGCATCGCAGATCTCCCTGTCTCGCTTGTCGCTGTCTGGGGCTCCATTATGGCCGGGCTACAATCGCGGCAGCCGCGGGAGTAGCTCAGTTGGTAGAGCATTGGCTTCCCAAGCCAAGGGTCGCGGGTTCGAGTCCCGTCTCCCGCTTTTCGTCACCGCACCCTGAGCCGTCACCGGAACGAGCAAGAGGCACGCGCGGCAGTAGCGCGGGCGAGAAGTCGCCTTCATCGGCCGCTCTTCCTGCCCAACGTCGTGCGGGCGACGGCGATCGGGCGCGGCTCGTCCCGGCGGGATCGGACCGGCGGCGACGTCGTTTGTCTTGTTGTTCGTGAGCGAGCACCAGCCACTGGCCGGCTGCCAGGACTACGTCGTCGCGCTCGCGGCGTACCTCGCCACCCGCGGGCACAGCCGGGAACTAGGGCTAGCGGTCGTTCCGGCGGACCGGGTCGCGCTGGGGGTCCGTGTCGAGGAACACCATGCGGAACACGTCCGCCGCCATCAGCACGAGTACGAGCACGGCTACCACCTCGACCAACATGCTCTCCTAATACCCCCGCGCGAGGTTTGCCACGCCAGCCGTTCGGCCGGGATCGCCGGGACGATCAGCCGCCACCGCAGGCTCCGGTGGGATTGATCCCGGCGGCAAAGGCCGCGCCGGCCAGCACGAGCGCGGCGATGGAGACGATCCCGCCGGCGAGTCCGATCATGGCGAGCCGCTGCGCCAGGCGCGACGAGTCCCTGAGCCAGAGCGCCCGGGTCGAGAGGACGAGCGCGCCCAGCGTCGCGACGGCCCAACCGGCGACGAGCGCGTCGGCGAGGAGGCCCCAGTGATGCGCCCACACGAACGACGCACCGAGCAACAGGACGGAGAGAACCCCCAGCGTGGCGGCGGCCGGGTCGCGCTTCGGCACTTCCACACTTGGCGCCAACGCATCGATCGCCGAAGCTTATTTCGACGGCCAGCTGTCCGCCAGCTTGCGGCGTGTCTCGAGCAGGTGCTCGGGGATGACCTTGATGTCGGCCAGCACCGGCATGAAGTTCGTGTCTCCGTTCCAGCGCGGCACGACGTGGAGGTGGCCGTGGTCGACGATGCCCGCGCCGGCGACGCGGCCGAGATTCCAGCCGACGTTGAAGCCCTCCGGGGCGAAGACGGCTCGCAGCGCCTCGATCCCCTCGACCGCGAGCCGATGTGCCTCGAGTGTCTCGGCCTCCCCGAGGTCGTCGAACGCCGAGCCGTGCCGGTACGGCGCGACCATCAGGTGGCCCGAGGCGTACGGGAACTTGTTGAGGAGGACGAAGGCGAGGTCGCCCCGATGGATCACGAGCTCCGGCTCGTCCTCCGGCAGCGCGGCGGCGCGGCAGAAGACGCACTCGCCCCCCTCGTCCGCGTGCTGGACGTACTCGAGCCGCCAGGGCGCCCAGAGCCGCTTCACACGGAGAGGCTACAAGCGCGCGTCCGCCCGGCCTTGTAGCATCGTGGCCATGAGCAACTGGTTGAAGCGCTTGTTCGGCGGCGGATCCGACGATTCGGCGACGAGCGAGGCTGCGGCACCCGAGCCTTCCGTCACGCCCGCGGAGCCGCCCGCCCCGCCCGCGGCTGCACAGCCCGAGACGTCCGGCGAAGGAACGTCGGACGCAGGCGACGCGCCCGCCTGACCTACTCCCGGCTGAAGCTCAGAGCCAGCGCTTCCAGCGGAAGAAGGCGAGCATGCCGACGATGGTGACCGCCATCAGTCCGAGAGCGCCCCAGAACGCGTCCCACGTGTCGATACCCGGGAAGTGGACGTTCATCCCGAAGAATCCGGTCAGCACGGTCAGCGGCAGCAACACGACGCTGAAGACCGTGAGGACGTAGAGGATGTCGTTCTGCTGGTGCGAGATCAGCGACTCGTTCGTGTCCTCGAGCGCTTCCACGACCTCCTTGTAGTTGTCGAGGATGTCCCAGATGCGCTCGCTCGCGTCGACGATGTCGTCGAAGTAGAGCTCGAGGTCCTCGGGGAAGACGCGCTCGATCGAGCGTTCGAGCACGCGGAGCGTCGGCCGCTGTGGCTTGATGATCTTGCGGTAGGAGATGATCTCCTGCTTGACCTTGTGGATGTCGGTGACGAGCCCCTTGGCGCCCTCGGCCGCCCCGATCTCCTCGTCGATCTGCTCGAGCTTGAAGCCGATCTTGTCGAGGATCGGGAAGCAGTAGTCGTAGAGATCGTCGAGGACCTCGTACAGCAGGCGGCCTGAGCCACGCGAGAGGAGCTGGTCGCGGAGCTCCGGGTTCTCCTCGGCGCGGCGGAAGAGGAGGCTGACGGGCCGCAGCTCGACGCTCGGCAGCGTGACGAGGTAGTCGGTTCCGAGGAAGAAGTCGAGCTCGCCGGCGTTCAGGCGCCCGACCGTCTTGTCATAGACGGGGAAGTGGAGGACGCCGAAGAGGTAGCCGCCGTCGCCGTCCTCGGCGGGATAGGCGTCGATCTTCGGCCGCTGGCGGCGGGAGAGGACGTCCTCGACGTCGAGGGGGTGCCAGCCGAACCGGCTGGCGAGAAGTTGCGCCTCGCCCGCGGTCGGCGAGAGGAGGTGGATCCAGGTGACCCCGCCGGCGCGAAGCTCAGCAGGCCCCGGCCGCGTCTCGACGACCGGAGCTCCGGGCACGGCGCGACGCGAGCGGATGCGCGGCAGGCTGGGCATCGGTACTGAGGGGGTCGGCGGTCGCTGGCATGGCCGGGGAATGCTACCCGCTCGCCGGAATTGGCAACGGCACGGCTTCGCCGTGCGGTGTCCGGCGCACTCCGGCGGGCAGCCGCGGCTCGAGCGCCAGGGCTCCCGCCGCGCAGGCGAGGTTGACCCCGGCTGCGATCGGCCAGAGCAGAAGCGGCCGGTGCTGGAGGAGGAAGCCGCCGGCCGCCGGTCCCACGATCCAGCCGATCTGCCACGAGATGCTCGCGGCGGCGACGTAGCGGCCGACGAGCTGCGGCGGCGCGAGGTCGACGCTGAGCGGGGCGTGGATCGCCCCGTGCAGGCACTCGCCGACCGCGAACACGAGCACCGCGGCGGCAAGGATCCCGAACGCCTCCGTGGCCCGGGTCCACGAGCCGGCGGCCCAGATCGCGAGGGCCGTCACCGCCCACAGCATCCCCATCAGCGCGAGGCCGCGCATGCGGCTCCGTCCCTCCGACAGCTTCACGACCGGGAGTTGGAAGAGGGCGACTCCGAGCGCGTCGAGCGCGAACACGATGCCGACCTCCTTCTCGCTGATCCCGGTGACGTTCTTGCCGAACGCCGGCAACAGCTCGACCACGAGCGAGATGGCGGCCGTCATGAAGGCGGCGTTGAGCAGCGTGTAGAGCGTGAAGACCCGGTCGCCGAGGACGGCGCGCCAGCTGCCGCCGAGCCGTCCCTCGTGCAGCGCGGGCGCGCGAACCCAGGCGAGCACGACCATGTAGCCGACGAACGTCACGCAGTTGATCGCGAAGAGGACGGTGAACGTCTCCGGATCTCCGACCGAGGCGATCAGCCCCGCGACGACGCCGCCGAGCGCGACGCCGACGTTCATGGCAAGGCGCTGCAGCGCGTACGCGGGCGCGCGCCGCCTGGCCGGTGTCAGCGCGGCGAGCAACGCCGACTGCGACGGCCAGAACGAGCCGCTGCCGATGCCCCAGAGCGTGTAGATCGCGAACGCCTCCCAGGCCGTCCGGATCAGTGGCATCAGCGCGAAGGCGACCGTCATCACCGCCAGCGCGCCGAGCAGCACGCGCTTCGGGCCGACCCGGTCCGAGAGCGTCCCGCCGAGGAATCCGCTCGCGAGCGCCGCCGCCGACTGGACCGCAGCCGCGGTGCCGGCGAGCCCGAAGGGGATGCCGCGCACGTTGTGGAGGTAGATGAGCAGGAACGGGAGGACGACGCCGTTGCCGAACGCGTTGACGAGCGCCCCCAGCTCGAGCACATAGACGGGACGCGGCAGGCGCGGGTCGAGGCTGCGGAGATAGCGGAGCACCGGCGCGAGGCTAGCCGGAACTGGTTCGGCCGAACTGCCTGCTCGTAGGGCGAGTTTTGCCCTCGGGCGCCTGAATCAACATCATGTAGGGGATGGCCGGTTTTCTCCTGCGGCGGCTGGTTCTCGGCCTCGTCGCCATGTTCGCAGCGATGTCCCTGGGCTTCTACTACTTCGCCTCGAAGTTCTATCCACTGCGCGGCACTTCGACCGCGCACGCCTACTGGCTGTGGCTGAAGGGCATACCGACCGGCCAGAGCTTCACGCAGGGCCTGATCTACCCCCACATCTTCTCCATGGTGATGGCCGCGTTCGGTCGGACGATGGCGTTGCTCGCGTTGACGCTGGTCATCGTCGTCGTCATCTCGATTCCCGTGGGCCTCATCTCCGCGGCGAACCGCGGCAAGCCCATCGATTTCACGCTGCGCATCGGGACGTATGTCGCCTGGGCGGTGCCGGGGTTCGTGGTCGCGATCGTGCTGCAGGACGGGTTCGGCCGGATCCCGGGCGGATGGGGGGTTCCCTGGTTTCCGCCGGTCGGCTGGGCGGGCAACTGCCCGAGCGGACAGGGAGTCGATCTGCACAACTTCCAGTGCCCGGCGGCCGGGCACGGGCTGACCCACGTCGGCGAGGTGATCTACCACCTCACACTTCCTGCGCTCGCGCTCGCGCTCGGGTTCATTGCAGTGAACGCGCGCTATCTGCGCAACTCCCTGATCGACACCCTCGACGCCCCGTACATCACGGTCGCGCGGGGCAAGGGCCTCACCGAGCGTGCGGTGTTGCAGCGTCACGCCCTGAAGAACGCATTCGTGACCTTCGTGCCGGCGCTCGTCTCGGGCCTCGGACTGATTTTCGGCGCGGCGCTCGTCGTCGACTACATCTTCAAGCTCGGGGGAGTAGGGAGCCTCTTCCTCACCCTGCTGCCGTACAACTCCGACGGAATCATCCAGGTGGACGCGTACGCCCTGATGTTCCTCCTGCTGATCAGTGCGTGCGTGATGATCGTCGCCTCCTCGCTGAGCGAGGCGCTCGTCGCGTGGCTCGACCCGCGCGTGAGGGCGGACTGAAGTGTCGGGCGTCGCCGAGCAGGCCGGGACAGCGACGACTCGCAGCGAACCTCGCCGGAGCGGCCGTCGGCGGGCCTGGCACCGGCTGCTGCAACAACCGGTCGCCGTCTGCGCCGGCGTCATCCTCGTTGTCGTGTTCGCGGCCGGCGCACTCGCCCCACGGTTCGTCCCCAACCCGCATACGGTCTACATCGGGAAGTGGCAGAACCACGCCCCGGTGTTGAGCGGGTGGCACGTTCTCGGCACCGACCAGCTCGGCCGCGACATGCTCGTGAGGATGCTCTACGGACTGCACTACAGCGAGCAGTCCGCCCTGCTGGCCACGCTGCTCGCGAGCGTCGTGGGGATCCTGCTCGGCGGCATTGCGGGCTACCGCGGCGGCTGGTTGGACTCGCTGATCATGCGCTTCGGCGACATGCTCGGCGTCTTCCCCGCGCTCATGTTCCTGCTCCTCGCGTACACGTATTTCCTCCCCGTGACGGTCACGAAGGCGACCCTCATCATCGGCTTCTTCCTCTGGATTCAGGTGGCACGGGTCGTCCGAGCCGAGATCGCCTCGCTACGCGAGCGTGAGTTCGTCCACGCTGCGCAATCCCTGGGCGCCTCGGATCGCCGGATCTTCTTCCGCCATCTGCTTCCCAATGCGGGCAGCACGATCATCGTCGCCACGACCTCCCTGCTCGGCATGGTGATCATCGTCGAAGCCACGCTCGAGTTCCTCAACGTCGGCGTCCCGTCGGCCGTCGAGCCGACGCTCGGGAACCTGATCGGGGACGCGCAGTCGGGCAGCCTCGCGTACGGGCTCGGCTGGTGGACGCTCGTCGGCCCGGCCGGGCTGCTCATCCTGATCCTCGTCTGCGTGAATCTCCTCGGCGACGGCCTCGCCGAGGCGCTCCGTCCGGCAAGACCCCGCTAGGCGTTCCCGGACCGAGCGGCCGTCGCTTCCAGGGGGCCGCCGACTTCAGAAAAGCTCTGCAAAGTGGTAGCTTCGTCGCATATGTGGGGTCTCCGTCGAATCTGGATCGTGGGAGCGGTGGCAGCTGCATTCGGCGGGGCTGCCGTGGGCGTTCATGCAAGCTCTGCCGCGCCGACTCGGGGCGCCACGGGTGCGGCCACCAGCAACGCGACGTACTCGTGCCGCGTGAGTCGACAGCGCACCATCAACCTGTACGGAAGCGTCACCCTGCCTCCGGCCAACGGCAAGCCGCAGCCGGGGGCGCTCGTGCTCATCACCGGCACGAAGACCGTCGTGAAGGACGGCGTCACGACGACGCTGTCGCAGCTGGGCCTCGGCGCAAAGAAGAACAGCCTGAGAGTCGACAAGTCGTCGTGCCAGCGCGTGAAGCACCAGATTCCACTGAAGCCGAAAGGCCTTCCCACGCCTCCGACGACTGCGACGCCGAACCTGTTCGGTCACATCACCACGCAATGCGGGAGCAAGGCCCGGGTGCTCGTTCGTCTCCTGGTCACGACGAAGGCGGGGGTCCCGACGCACGCGCTGCTCGCCGTCCGCAACGACGACACGCAGAAGCGGGCGCTCGCGTTCTACAACTGGACTCCGGACAAGGTCACGGCATACAGCGCCTCGACCTGCACCCGCACGGGCTGACTCGATGCGCCAGGCAGGAATCGAACCTGCGACCTCGCGCTCCGGAGGCGCGCGCTCTATCCCCTGAGCTACTGGCGCGGGGAGAGGGCCAGTCTACCGGCGGTCTGACGTTGGTACGTTCCGGCCGTGGACGTCTCCGCGCGGATCGTCACGCTCGAGCTGGCGGAGACGTTCGTCATCTCCCGCAGCGCGCGGGACAGCGAGGACGTGGTCGTCGTCGAGGTCCGGCACTCCGGCGTCTCGGGCTTCGGCGAGGCGCAGCCGGTCGATCGCTACGAGGAGTCGGCAGAGACGGCGCTCGGTTACGTCGAGGAGCACCAGGAGCTGCTGGGAGACGACCCGTTCGCGCTCGAGGCGGTGATGGAGCGCCTGCCCGCGCGCGAGTTCGCCGCCCGCGCGGCCGTCGACGCCGCGCTGCACGACCTGCAGGGCAAGCTCCTCGGCCAGCCGGTCTGGCGGCTGCTCGGGCTCCGGCGCGCCGGGCCGCCGACGAGCTGGACGATCTGGCTCGGCGATCCCGACGACATGGCTCGCCGCGCCGAGAAGGCACTGGATCGGTTCCGGCGTCTCAAGCTGAAGCTCGGCGGTCGCGACGGTCTCGACGTCGAGCGCGTCCGCGCGGTGCGCGGCGTCGCAGGCGAACTGCCGCTGCAGGTCGACGTCAACGAGGCGTGGAGCCTCGACGAGGCTCTCGAGGCGCTGCCCGCACTGGCCGAGCTCGGCGTCGCCTACTGCGAGCAGCCGCTGCCCGCCGGCGACCCCGGCGGCCCCGAGCTGAAGGGCCGGTCACCGCTCCCGGTCTACGTCGACGAGGACTGCCATACGCTCGCGGACGTCGCGGCGTGCGCGGAGCGCGCGCACGGGATCAACGTCAAGCTCGCCAAGTCGGGCGGGATTCGCGAGGCGGTGCGGATGGTGCACGCCGCCCGCGCGCTCGGCCTCGGCTGCATGCTCGGCTGCATGATCGAGTCCGGGCTCGGCATCTCGGCCGGCGCTCAGGTCGCGTCTCTCTTCGACCACGTCGACCTCGACGGCAACCTCCTGCTCGCGCACGACCCGTGGCCGGGGGTCCCGTTCGTCGACGGCGTGCAGCTTCCACCGGAGGAGCCGGGGCTCGGTGTCCATGCGGTATCTGCTGCTCGCTGAGGGCTTCTCCGGCGACCCGCACTACGGGAAGACGATGCGCGGAGTGCTCCGCTACCGGCGGGAGGACGTCGTCGCGATCCTCGACTCGACCCGTGCGGGCGAGACGGAGGAGGGCGTGCCGGTGGTGGAGAGCGTCGTGGACGCGATCCCGCTGGGCCCGACGACCGCGCTCGTCGGCGTCGCGACGCAGGGCGGCCGGTTCCCGCCGGAGTGGATCGCGATCCTCCGCGCCTGCGTCGAGCACGGCCTCGACGTCGAGAACGGACTCCACGTCTTCCTCGCGGACGACCCGGTGCTTCGTGAGCTCGCCGCGGAGCGCGGCGTCGAGCTGCGCGACCTGCGCCGGCCGCCCCCCGAGCTCTCGACCGCCACCGGCGAGAACCTGGCGGTCGACGCGACGATCGTCCTCACCGTCGGCTCCGACTGCGCGATCGGGAAGATGACCGTGTCGCTCGAGCTCGACCTCGAGGCGCGGCGACGCGGGTTGCGCTCCGTCTTCGTCCCGACGGGCCAGACCGGCATGGCCATCGCCGGCTGGGGGATCGCGGTCGACGCGGTCGTGGCCGACTTCCTCGCCGGCGCGGCCGAGCGCCTCGTCGTCGAGGGGCGCGATCGCGGCGGCGAGCTGCTCTGGGTCGAGGGCCAGGGCTCGCTCCTGCATCCCGTGTATTCCGGCGTCGCGCTCGGCCTCTACCACGGGTGCGTCCCGCACCTGCTCGTGCTCTGCCACGAGGTCGGCCGCACGCAGATCGAGGGCGCCGGAGGAGGGCCGCACCCGATTCCGCCGCTGCGCGAGCTCGTCGATCTGCACGAGCGGCTCGCCCTGCCGGCGCGTCCCGCACGGGTCGCCGCGGTCGCGCTCAACACGAGCGTGCTCGGGGAGGAGGAGGCGCGCGCCGCGATCGCGGCGGCGGAAGACGAGACGGGGCTACCCGCAGACGATCCGGTTCGTTTCGGGGCTGCCAGGCTCGTCGACGCAGTCCTTGCGGCTGCCTGACGGACCCCTAGGAGTCGCGCGAAGGCCGCTTCCGGATCAGGATCCACAGCGTGGCAACCGCCGCACCCACGCGCAGGAGCCACCGGGCTTCTTCCGCTCTCACACGCGTGAGGCTAACCTCTCTTGACACCGAACAGATGTTCGCCTACCATGCGAACAGATGTTCGGCAAGCTCCTGATCCTGGTTTGTGCTCTGGCGCTCGTCGTCGGGCTCGCGGCGCGCGGCTCGAGCGGCGCCGGGCCGAAGCGCACGTACGTCGTGAAACCGGGGGACACGCTGTGGTCCGTCGCCGAGCGCACGTACTCGGGCGACCCGCGGCAGGGCGTCTGGGAGATCCAGCAGCGGAACCACCTCGCCTCGGCGACGATCGTCCCGGGCGAGAAGCTCGTCGTTCCCTAAGCCGCCGGCGGAAGCTCGATCCCGAAGGTGTAGACCTTCTCGCCGCGGAAGAGCTGCTGCTCCGGATCCCACGGAAACCAGATCAGGACCTTCCACTCCAGCCGGCCCTCGACGGGTGGCACACCGAGCCACGGTGCCTGCTGGGTGGCCGAGACGTTCGCCTCCTCGCAGACGCCCTGCGGCCCGATCACGATGTCGGTCAGGTTGAACTCGATGTCCGGGAACGCGGTGAGCAACTCCGTGTAGAAGCGCGTCGCGCCGTCATGGCCCTCCCAGCGGTGCCCGGTCTGGACGAGCTCGTAGACGCAGTCCGGCGTCAGCGTCGAGATCAGGCCCGGCAGATCGCGCGCATCCTCCGCGATCGAGTGCGTCTTGTAGAGCTCTCGAATGTCGCGGTAGAGCTCGAGCGTGACCTCGCGGCGGTAGACCTCGAGCACGGTCGGATCGGCCATGGGCCGAGCCTAGCCGAGCTCCAGGGCCCAAGACACCGTCGACAGGTGGGATTTGCCCCGCCTTCCTAGAATCGCCAGGTGGATCTCGACGTCGTCTTCCTCGGCACGGCCGCTTCGATGCCGACCGCGCAGCGCGCCCCGGCGGCGCTGCTCGTGCGGCGGGGCAGCGAGCGGCTCCTCTTCGACTGTGGCGAGGGGACGCAGCGGCAGCTGCAGCGGTCGGCGATCGGACTGCCCGACCTGCAGGAGATCTTCCTCACGCACTTCCATGCCGACCACTTCCTCGGCCTGCCGGGGATGCTGAAGACGTTTGCCCTCCGCGGCCGGGACGAGACGCCGCTCACTGTCTACGGGCCGCGCGGCCTGCGTGAGCTCTTCAAGCGGCTGCAGCCGTTCATCGGGCGGCTGCCGTACCCACTCACGCCTGTCGAGCTCGACCCGGGAGAGCGGCTCGAGCGCGGGGACTACACCATCGAAGGGTTCGCCGTCGAGCACGGCGCCGAGGCGCTCGGCTACGCGATCGTCGAGCCCGAACGGCCCGGCCGATTCGACGTCGCCGCTGCTGACGCGCTCGGCGTCCCCGGCGGCCCGGCGCGCGGGCGGCTGCAGGCCGGGGAGGAGGTGACGGTCGACTCGGGTCGGACCGTGACCCCGGCGGACGTGCTCGGCGAGCCGAGGCCGGGGCGGAGGCTCGTGCTGACCGGCGACACGGCGCCGTCCCCGCTCGTCGTCCAGGCCGCGCACGGCGCCGACCTCCTCGTGCACGAAGCCAGCTTCCTCGCCGACGAGGCCGAACGTGCGCGCGAGACGATGCACTCGACGGCCGCGCAGGCCGCCGAGGTAGCCCGCCTCGCCCAGGTGCGCCTGCTCGCCCTCACCCACGTCTCGCCGCGCTACTTCGGTCCCGAGCTGGCCGACGAGGCCCGCGCGGTCTTTCCCGAGACGGTCGTGCCTCGCGACTTCGACCTGATCGAAGTGCCGTTCCCCGAGCGCGGCGCGCCGCAACTGCTGAAGAGCGGCGCGCGACCGCCCCGGACGGAGGCGGCAGTCCCTATGATCGAGCAGCAGTGAGCGGGATGGTTCAACTCGCGACCGCCGGCGACGTCGCCGAGGCGGAGGAGCTGCAGGAGATCCTCCGCAACGCCGGCATCGACTCGTCGGTCGAGCAGTCGCCGGACGAGGACGCCGTGAGCGTTCTCGTCCCGGAGGCGGACCTCGAGCCGGCGAAGGACGTGATCGAGGCGCTCACGGAGCCCGACGAGCTCATCTCTGAGCCGTAGACTGCCGCCGATGCCCACGATGACGGTCTTCCTCCGTGGCAGGGCGCGCCTCACCGCAGGCGCGGCCGCGCGGTCGCCACGCACTTCGTAGTCGCGCCTTCGCAGACGAGCTCGTCCGCGATGCCGGGATCCCTCCGGCGGCGCTCGTGCTCGATGTCGGCGCCGGCGGCGGCGCGCTGACTCGCGCGCTCGCCGAAGCGGGCGCACGCGTACGTGCGATCGAGCTCGACCCGGCTGGGCTGCAGCAGCTCGAGACGCGCTTCGGCGACGATCCGCGCGTCGAGGTGGTCGAGGGGGACGCGGCGGTGCTGCCGCTAGGGGACGAGCCCTTCGCGGTCGTCGCGAACCTGCCGTTCGCCGTGGGCACCACGATCCTCCGCCGCCTGCTCGGCGACCCGCGTGTGCCGCTGACGCAGCTCGACGCGATCGTGGAGTGGGGGCTCGCCGCGAAGCGGACCGCGGTCTGGCCGTCGACGCTGCTCGGCTGCAGCTGGGGTGCGTGGTACGAGCTGAGCATCGTCCGGCGAGTGCCGCGCGCCTGTTTCGCCCCGCCGCCGAGCGTCGACGCCGCGGTGCTGCGGGCGACGCGGCGGCCCGAGCCGCTCGTCCCGTTGGAGGATGCGCGGGCCTACGGAGCGGTGCTGCGGCGCGCCTTCGAGTCCCGTGCGCCGCTCGACCGCGTCTTCCCGCGCGGCCCCGTCCATCGGGTCGCGCACGAGCTCGGCTTCGACCCGCACGCCACGGCGCGCGATCTCGACGTGCGGCAGTGGTCGGCGCTCTACGCCGCGGTCAGATCTGCCACGTACCGCCCACGAGCAGCGGGAGCTCGTCGCCGGCGCGGGTCACGCCGCTGACCGTGACGTCGTCCGAGCCGATCATGAAGTCGACGTGGATCGCGCTCTCGTTGATCCGCGGCAGGTCCGCGGGATCTCCGATCGGCAGCGCGTAAGCGGAACCGAGCGCGACATGGCTGGCCGCGTTCTCGTCGAGCAGCGTGCTGAAGAAGGTGCGGCCCAGGCGACCGATGCGGCTCTCCCGGTCGACGAGCGCCACCTCGCCGAGTCGTGAGGCGCCTTCGTCCGTTGCGCAACGCGCACGTACGGCCTCGGCGTTCGAGTCCGCCTCGATCTCGACGGCGCGGCCGCCCTCGAAGCGGATCCGCAGCCCGGTCACGAGGGAGCCGCCCAGGTCGAGCGGCTTCGTCGAGGCCACGACGCCCTGCGTCCGTTCGGGGTCGGGGGTCGTGAAGAGCTCCTCGGTCGGCAGGTTGGGCATGTGCTGGACGCCGGTCCGCGTCGTCGCGCGGCCGCCGTCCCGAGCGAACCGGGAGCTGGGCAGAAGGCCCACGGTCAGGTCGGTGCCAGGCCCGACGAACCGCAGAGCGTCGAGCCCGAGCTCGTCGAGGCGGCACGCCGCCTGCCAGATCTCCGTCATTCGCCGCTCCCAGGCGCCGGCGGGGTCGGGCTCGTCGAGTCGACAGACGTGCTCGAGGTCTCGCCAGAGCGCCTCGACCGCCGCCGCCGGCTCGAGCTCGGGGAAGACGACCTGCGCCCACGCCTCCGTCGGGAACGGTGAGATCGTCCAGGCGATGGACCGGTCGTCGATCGTCCGGAGGACCTCCGGCAGGTTCGGGAGCCGATCTCGGTCCGCCCGCACCGGGTCGAGCCCGGCCAGCAGCCCGGGTGGGACGATCGGGCTCAGCCGGATCCGGGCCGCGCCGAGCTCGCCGAGGTCGAGGATGCGGCGACCTAGCCACGGCGGCACCCAGGAGAGCGAGTCCTCGGCGGCCAGCTCGACCCGCAGCCGCTTCACGTGCGGATCGAAGTAGGCGACGTCCACGTAGCGCGCGCCGCGTTCGTAGGCGCGGCGGGCGATCCGGTGCACGAGCGGCGCGGCCTCGGGCGGCGCCTCCACCGCCACGACCTGGTCGGGCTGGACGTTGGCGCCGAAGTCGACGATCAGGTCCGCGTACCGGTCGAGGAGCTCCTCGTTCATCGTGAGGACGGTATAGCGTCGGGGGTAGTGGACGAGCCCGACCGCGAGCTGCCGACGGCGGACGTACGCGTTCGCCGTCGAGCTGATGGCGATCCTCGAGCGGCTCGCCTCACCGGCGCGTTCCGGCAGCTCGCGTGAGCGTCACCACGCTCGTCGCGCTGGGTGACGACGTCGAGATCACCGGCGACCCTGACGCCCGCTACCCGATCTACAGCGTCACGAAGACGGCAGTCGCCGCGGCCGTCCTGCTCCTCGTGCGCGAAGGCGCAGTCGAGCTCGACCCGGTGCGGGGGCTGCTCGACCACACGAGCGGCGTGCGCGACTACGGCTCGCTGCCGGAGTATCACGAGGCGGTGCGGACACAGCCGGGACGCGCGTGGGACGACGACGAGTTCCTCGCCCGCACGGCCGCGGCCGGGCCGCAGTTCGAGCCGGGGAAGGGTTGGGCGTACTCGAACACGGGCTACCTGCTGCTGCGACGGCTGCTCGACGAGCACGGCGGGCTTGCGGCGTTCCTCCCGCAGCTCGGCCTCGCGGACGCGGCGGTGGCCGAGCGGCCGGC
>Ga0070710_10000869_pt1 | contig 14456 bp, 14 predicted proteins | sample LARL52metaG_FD_65454 | JGI IMG/M metagenome (GOLD analysis project Ga0070710, IMG submission 65454) | Corn, switchgrass and miscanthus rhizosphere microbial communities from Kellogg Biological Station, Michigan, USA - LAR L5-2 metaG | ecosystem: Host-associated > Plants > Roots > Rhizosphere ... | reverse complement strand
GTCTCCTGGCCTTCGCTGTAGAAGCTGGCGACGCCGGTCGACGCGGGATGCGCCTCCTTGTGCTCGGTCACAAAAGGCGCTCGCGGCAGGGCCGCGGCATGCTCACGCGGCGCGTAAACGATCGAGCGGTGCGGCTCGAGCGCGGCCTGCCTGACCGGTGCGGACAGCGCGGCTTTCCGGCCGACGACCGAGGACTGCGCACAGGCCGCCAGCGAGGCCGCCGCAAGGATCATGGTGAGGCACCGGACGACATGGCGCGGCAGGTCGGCCGAGGCGACCGTGACGCCAAAAGCCATGACGCTGCCCCCAAAACCAGGACCAAGTCGAAGAAATGCTGCACTGGTACGGTCGATGGCCAACATGAAATCGCCCTCCGTCCCCCGCCGCGGCAAGTGCCGCAGCCAATCAGGGCAGAAAGGTGGCAAGGCCGGGCGCAGCCCGCCATGATCGTGTGAATTGCATCCAGGTGTTGCCACATTGCCACAACCTGGCCGCGAGTGGCTCTTCTCCCCTCCCCTTTGCGGCTACGACGACGGACGATCCGAAAAGCTCACGCCTGTCGGTCCGGCCGCTCGCATCCGTGGGGCGCCTGCAGCGCGCCGCGCGTACTGAAGCAGACCCGCTTGGCCTGGCGTTTCGGCCGCGACAGGACATCGAGCCTGACCTTTGCGACGCCGGTGTCCACCATGCCCAGCGCCTTGGCCGCCGAGAGTGACAGGTCGACCACGCGCCCTTTGATGTACGGACCACGATCATTGATGCGAACGGTGACGGAGCGGCCGGACGCCAGGCTGGTCACCCGCAGCTTGGTACCGAACGGCAGGGTCCGATGCGCCGCGGTCATTGCGTTCGTGTTGAATCTTTCGCCGTTCGCCGTCTGTGTTCCCTCGGTGTAGAAGCTGGCGATGCCCTGCGAAAACGTATGTGCGGCGGCGGCGCCATCGGCCGGGTTCGACGGACGAGATCGCGGCGCGGCCACCAGGCGGCTGTCCGGCGCGAACCAGACCGGCCGGCTGTTTTCGAGCGCCGCCTGCCGGGTTGGTGAAAAAATGCCGGCGCGCTTGCTGCCGATCGGCGATTGCGCACAGGCTGCGAGCGAGGCGGCGGACACGGCAACCACGAGCCACCGAACGAGGCGGCCTGCGGCCGGAGTGTCGCATGGCGCACATGACCTGTTCGCGCCGGCTCCGACATCGAAACTTAAGGTAGTTCCGCGGCTGATGGGCGGCATATGTTATATTTCCTCCCTCCCAGCCGGGAAAATTCGACAGGGCAAAGCCGGCGTTATGGCGACGGAACAGTGGCCAGATCATTTTCGTACCGCTGCCCCGGTACCGGGATGTCGCGCGGAAGTTGTGCCGCGGGATGGCCGCACTTGTTCTCGACGCGTTGTCTTCGCGCGAACCGCGCACTTCGCTCGAAAACGCTTCAGCACATGCGAGTTGTGATGCGAGAGGATGATCTTCTGCAGCGTGTAGTGACCGCCCTGGCCGAGGTCGAGAGCATCGCGGCGATCGTGCTCGGCGGATCGCGCGCGCGGGGCACGGCGCATGCGACATCCGACTACGACATCGGCCTGCATTTCTCGTCAGCGCGGCCGCTCGATACCGATCGGCTGCTCGTGGCGGTGAAGACATTCGTCGATGATCCCGATGCGGCCACAGTGACGCCGGTCGGCGCATGGGGTCCGTGGATCGTCGGCGGCGCGTGGCTGTCAGTGGAGGGACAAAAGGTCGACCTGCTCTATCGCAACGTCGAGTCGGTCGGCGCCGTCATCGACGCGTGCTGCGCGGGCGAGATCAGCATGCACTACCAACCGGGCCATCCGCACGGCTTCTGCACGGCGATCTGGATGGGCGAGATCGCGCTCTGCAAAGTGCTGCATGACCCGAGTGGCATCATCGCGGCGCTGAAGGCGAAGACGGTGCCCTACCCCGCGCAGCTCGGCGAGGCGCTGATCAGCCGATTTGCGTGGGAGATCCTGTTTGCCATCGAGAATGGCGAGCTCGCGGTTTCGCGCGACGAACAGACCCATGTGTCCGGCTGCACCTATCGTGCGCTCGCCTGCGCCGCGCAGGTGCTGTTCGCGCTCAACGGCCGCTATCTGATCAACGAAAAGGGCGCGCTCGCCGAGGCGGCAACGTTTCCACTGACGATCCCGAACCTGATGGGACGGATCACGCAGGTCTGGCGGTTCGTCGGTGCGGGCGATTTCTGGCGCGCCTTTGCGATGCTGCGCGCGCTGGAGCGCGAGCTGAAGGTGCTGATAGACGCCATCAACCAGGAGTGACGCCGCGCTCCCCTCCCCCTTGCGGGAGCCGGTTCACTCACCAAGAAAGCATACGATGTGCGGGGGCCGCGCCCTACCGTCCCCACCGGTCCTGCCAGATCTTCTCGCCGATCAGGCAGGAGACGCGGGGCTCCTTTTCCGCGATGGGAACGATGCGCGGTGCGGGCGTCCGATCCGCCACTTCCTGCAACAGCTTGGTGCGGATCGCCTCCTTGAACTTCTCGCGATCCTTGATCGGCACCACGAAGGAGCCGGGGCCGCCGATCACGCAGTCCTCGTAGTACCAATCGAGATTGTCGATATCCATGGTCGAATAGGATGGCTCCTTCACCATGATCGGCAGGCCGTTGATCACGATGCCCTTCGACAGCGCCTCGTCGCGCGCGGGAACGACCGGCGCGCCGTTGTTGTTCGGACCGTCGCCGGAAATGTCGATGACGCGGCGCAGGCCCTTGTACTGGTTTTCCTCGAACAGCGGCATCGCGAAATAGATCGCGCCCGAGATCGAGGTACGCGAGGCGCGGCGGATCGGTGTCTTCCGGATCTCGTCGGCGACGGCGCCGGCGCTCTCGGGCCCGTCGATCACACGCCAGGGAATGATGATCTTCTGGTCGCTGGAGGCCGCCCATTCGAAATAGGTGATGGCGATCTTGCCGGTCGGGCCGGCCTTCAGGGCCTGCAGGAACTCCTTCGAGACGATCGCATCCGCATAGCCCTCGCGCTGGACCGCGAGCTCGTCCATGTCCATCGAATACGAGATGTCGGTGGCCAGGATCAGTTCGACATCGACCTGCGTCTCACCGCCCTTGTCGGCCATGACGCGACCGGATTCATCGCGCGGAGCCGGCGCGGCCGACCTTGCGACGTCGCTTCCGGCCAGCACGCCTGCGACTAGCAAGGCACCCACAGTTCCGATCGAGACACACCAGCGCATTGCGGTCCTCCCGTGGTTGGATGCAATCGTGACATGCATTTCGTGCTTCGCAAAGCGGGAACGCCGGATAAACTTCACATTCGAGTTAGGCTCCTGACATCGGAGTTAGTCTCCACCCGTCACCATGACCGGTTTCTGCCGCGTTCGAGGTGTCCGGCCGAATCCCGATCCTGCATGGAGGCCATCGTGTGCCAGCAGGTTTTCACGCTCGCTCGGACGCGGTAAGGTAATGGCATCCTGCCAGCTCAGGATCGGGCACAGATGATCGACACGGTGACCAAGCCCAAAACCAGGACGCGCACCAAGACCGAGCGGCCGCGCCTGCACAAGGTCATCCTGGTCAATGACGACTTCACGCCGCGCGAGTTCGTGGTCATGGTGCTGAAGGGCGAATTCCGCATGACCGAGGACCAGGCCTACAAGGTGATGATCACGGCGCACCGGCGCGGCGTCTGTGTCGTCGCCGTGTTCACCAAGGACGTGGCCGAGACCAAGGCCACGCGCGCCACCGATGCCGGCCGCGCCAAGGGCTATCCGCTGCTGTTCACGACCGAGCCCGAGGAATAGGCAGTCATCCATTCCGCTGGTCATCGCCCGGCTCGATCGGGCGATCCAGTACGCCTAGGCGTGTCGGCTCGAGCACTACCATCTCTGGAATACTGGATGCCCCGCTTTCGCGGAGCATGACGAGAAGGGCTGGTGCTTGCCGCGCCGCCTCTATCTGATGGTGACGGTGATTTTCTCCGACATGATCGGCGGGTCGAACAGATAGTGCCTGGCATCGCCGAGCACGAGCTGGAGCGTGTGCTTGCCGGGCGACAGTTCGAGACGGGTCTCGGTCTGGCCCGCACCGAAATGGAGATGGTTCTTGTCTTGCGGGATCGGCTCCTTGGGATCGAGCGGCTCGGTCGCATCGAGCAGCAAATGATGATGACCGCTGTTCTGGTAATCGTCGCCCGCATGGGTGACGCCCATGTTGCGCAGGCCGAAACGGCACCAGAACCCGCCTTTGATGGTCGCGCCGTTCTGCGGCCAGATGAAATACAAAAGCGCGTCCTTCGGTGCAGCGCGTCCCTGAGCATGGACAGCGCACGAGGCCGATGCCAGCGCTGCGGCCAGCCAGATGAGGCGGACGATCCTCATGTCGTGTCCTCCCGTGACCGTTCAGGGCGAGAGAGCGACCCGGAAGCCGTGCGTTGGATAGCGAACGTTGGTGTCGTAGCTGTCGCGGTTCGCCGGCCGCACATAGCGTTGATCGTTCTTCCAGGAACCGGAGCGGATGACATGCGATGCACAATCGCCCTCGCCCCAGGCGGAGCCGTCCGCCGGCGCGCCCTGATAGCTCTTGTGCCAGCAATCCTCGACCCACTGGTCGACGCCGCCACCCATGTCGTACAATCCAAACGGATTCGGCTTGAAACTGCCGACCTTCACCGGCTGCTCTGCAGCGGCGATGTCGGTGCAGTTCTTGCAGTTGCTCATGCCCGTCTGAAACTCGTCGCCCCACCAGAACCTCGATTGCGTGCCGCCGCGCGCCGCATATTCCCACTCGGCCTCGCTCGGCAGCCGATAGGCCTTGTGCGTGGCGCTGGAAAGCCACACGACGTACTGCCTGGCATCGGCCCAGCTGACGTTGGTGACCGGCGCATCATCCTTGCCGGTGGCCACGAAGGCGCACGCTTTCGCCGCCGCGCATTCGTTCCATTCACGAACGGAAACCGGATACCGGCTGATGGCAAAGGGCTTTATCGTCACCTGGTGAACCGGCTTCTCCGTGATGTCCTCATTGCTGCCCATTGTGAAGCTGCCGCCGCGAAGCAGATTCATGTCGGGTTCGCGGGCCGCCGGGGTCGGCTGTGGCGAAGGCGCGCCTTGCAACGCCGCCTGTTTGGTCGCCGGAGCGGGCGCTGCAGCGCCTTGATCCTGCGGAGCTGTTCTCGGTGTCACGGGATGAGTTGCCGCTGTCCCGGCAGTCTGACCGACCGTTGCGGCCGGCGGCAGGGGCTGGGATGGCTGCGCCGCCTGCTTCTCGACGGGGGCCGGCGAAGACGAGGGCGGAACCTGCTGCGCAGGCGGAGCCAGCGCCCGCTGCCGGGCCTTTTCGTAGGGCAGCAGCAGCAGGCTCCAGAGCGCAGCGCCTGCGATCAGAAGCAGGATGGCGCTGAGCGAGAAGATCAGGATGGTCTCGCGCCGCCGGGTCTTGTTCAGCGCCGCGGGGTCCGGAAGCACCCGATAGACGCGGACCGGGTCGGTGATGTTCTTGACCTTGCGGTCGCCGAGCGACTCGTACCCGCACACCAGCTTGTGCTTGATCTGCTCGTAGATGCCACCCGAGATGTAGACCTCCCCCGGTTCGGCGATGCTTTCGAGGCGCGAGGCAACGTTGACGCCGTCGCCATAGATGTCGTCGGCTTCGATGATCACATCGCCCAGGTTGACGCCGATCCGGAACTCGATCCGCTGCTCCTTCTCCAGCAATGCGTTGCGTGCGAACATGTTCTGCTGGATGACGATGCCGCAGCGCACGGCCTCGACGGGGCTGTCGAAGATCGCAAAAAAGCCGTCGCCGGTGGTCTTGACCAGTCTTCCCTGGTGCTCGGCGATGCTGGGATCGATGAGGTCGCGCTGGATTCGCTTCACGCGCTCATGCGTGCCTTCTTCATTGACTTCCATCAGGCGGCTGTAGCCTGCAATGTCGCCGGCGACGATGGCGGCGAGCCGACGCGGCGACTGCCCGCGTGGCGGCGCGTTGCCGGTCCTGCCAGAATTGATATCGCGAACCTTCTCGCGCATGGCATTACTCCACATGCGCAGTTTGGATCAGCTTCACCCAAGCGTTTTGGGATCATAGTGGCTCAGATCACACCGAGCAGAATAATTCCATTGAACGCGCTGATATCGACGTTTGAAAATAAACCAGGTTAGAGAATACCATACCAAACGCCACGCGTCGCCAGACCTTCGTCGAGTCGAAACGTCAGTCATCCTGACGCTAGCCCGCGATGGCGCCGAACGATATCATCACCGCTGTACCTCCGCAGCCGTCTCGTCGTGCAAACCATAGACGCGCTGCGCGGACGACAGCCCCTCGATCGGGAACTCGCCGAGATCGGTCCACTCGCGGGCGCACAGGCCGGCAAAGCTTGAGGAGGCGACGACGGTACGGCCGACCCGCCCGGCGATCTTCTCGAGCCGCGCGGCGAGATTGACCGCCGGACCGATGCAGGTGAAATCGAGCCGGCCGCTGCCGCCGATATTGCCGAACAGGATGTCGCCGACATGCAGGGCGACGCCGAAGCGAAAACGCTCAGTGGCCTCGTCGCTGCCATGGCGCATGGCGACCACGTTGCTGCGGGCTTCGCGCGCGGCGTCCAGCACGCGCGTGCTAACCGCGCGGGCATCGGCATCCGCGCTTGCGATTGGAAACACCGCGAGCAGCCCGTCGCCCATGAACTTCAGGATCTCGCCACCGTGGTTGCGGATGGCCGGCACCTGGCAATCGAAATACGCGTTGAGGATCTCGACCATGACTTCCGGCGCGAGCCGGTCCGACAGCGCGGTGAAACCGCGCAGATCCGACAGCCAAATCGCGGCCTGCATGCTCTCGGCGTGACCACGACGAATCTGCCCGCCCAGAATGCGCTCGCCGGCGCTGTTGCCGACATAGGTATCGAGCAGCGTCGCCGCGGTGCGACGGAGCTGGATGATCTCGGCAACGCGCGCGATCGGCGCCGCAATGCGCCGAAGCGCGTCGAGATGCTCGTCGGCGAAACCGTCTTGGCGCTTCGTGGTACACGTCACGACATGAACGGAGCCGTCAGTAAAATGCAGCGGCAGCGCGATGTAGTCGGTGACGCCCTCGCCCCGCAGCTCATCGAGATACGGAAAGCGCCGGCTTGCCGGGTCGTCCAGCCGGCAGCGCAATTCACGCCGGCTCTGATGAACGGCTGCGATCGGGCTCGTCGCGAACCCCGGCGTCTTCTCGATGTCGATGTCCGCCGTGCTCTCGACGATATCCTCGCCGGGAAGCCAGAAGAAGGCGCGGCCATAGACGTCAGGGTGCAGGGTCTTGATGAACAGCGCCACCCGCGCGAGCGGCAGGCCCGCGACCAGCAGCCGCTCGCAGGTCTCCTTGAAGGGTCCGTTCCCTCGCCTCGCCGATCGTGCGCCGTCGATCAACCAGTCATTGAGCCTGTCGAGTTCGGTTGTATCCATGGGGCGCATTTGCGGGTCAAGTTTTCGCGCCGTCAAGCCGGATTGAGCACCTTGCGTTCCGCAAAATGACAGGCAGATTCGAACAGGCAAACACCGGGCGCAAGACATGCTGGATCACGACTGGGAACCGCAGGACGCCGAGGCCGCGATGCGCGAGGGGCTTGACGCGGCCGACCCGGCGACGTTGCTGCTGGCGCTGGTGCAGCTGACCGGCGAGCGGCACTGGCTCGATGAAGCAAAACCCTTCGTCCGCGGTCCGATGAGCTATCAGGCGTTCATGCCGGAGGCGCTCTGCGCCGCGGTCCGAATGCGGATGAACGAGGTGCTGGCCGAGCTCGGGACAAGTGGACAGACCGGTTTCGCGCAGCCGGATGACGTGCTGCTCTCCGAGATGATGTCGTTTGCGGCCGGCGAGACGGTGGCGGACGACTATATCGCGATGATGCGCGAGGATTTGACCAGCGATACTCTTGCGGCGCGCACCCTGAGCTGGCGCAAGCCGCCGGATCGGCCGGCATTGCGCGAGAACGAGGTCGTCATTATCGGTGCCGGCATGTCGGGGCTCTATGCTGCGATCCAGCTCGGCGAGGCCGGCCTGCCCTTCGTCATCCTCGAGAAGAACGACGCGGTCGGCGGCACCTGGTACGAAAACGTCTATCCCGGCTGCGGCGTCGACACCCCCAACCATTTCTATTCCTACGCCTTCGCGCCCAATCACGGTCGCATTATTTTGCCAAGCGCGACGAGCTCTGGCGCTATTTCGAGCGCATCGCCGACAAATATGATCTGCGCGCGCATATCCGGTTTGGCACCGAAGTGATCGAGGCCCGCTTCGACGAGGAGCGCGCGCTCTGGCGCATGACCGCGCGGCGTGCCGGCGGCGAGCTTTTCGAGCTTTCGGCGCGCGTGCTGATCTCTGCGGTCGGCGTGCTGAACCGGCCAAAACTGCCGGATATCGCCGGCCTTGCGTCATTTGCCGGGCCGGCCTTCCACACCGCGCAGTGGGAGCGGACGTTCGACTGGCGCGGCAAGCGCGTCGCCATGATCGGCACCGGCGCGTCCGGTCACCAGGTGGGACCAACCATCGCGCCCGATGTGGCGCGGCTGATGATCTTTCAGCGCTCGCCGCACTGGGTGGTGCCGAACCCGAACTATCATGAGAGCGTCAGCGCGGGAAAGAAATGGGCGCTGGCCCACATTCCCTTTTACCTGCGCTGGTATCGCTTTCAGCTGTTCTGGGGCTTTGCCGACGGCCTGCATGCGGCGCTCACGGTCGATCCGGACTGGCCGCAGCCGGAACGTGCGCTGAACGCGCTCAACGAAAAACATCGCCGCTTCATGGTGCGGCACATGAGCGAGGAGCTCTCCGATCGTCCCGACCTGCTCGACAAGGTCGTTCCGGACTACCCGGCCTATGGCAAGCGTATTCTGATCGACAATCACTGGTTCAGGATGCTGAAGCGCGACAATGTCGACCTGATCACGGATCGGATCGAGGCGATCGAGCCGCGCGGCGTGCGCACGGGCGATGGCAAGCTTTGGGAGGCGGATGCGCTGGTGCTCGCCACCGGCTTCAAGGTGAGCCAGATGCTGGGCCCGATGATGATTTTCGGCCGGCAGGGACGCGAGCTGCACGAGGTCTGGGGCGACGATGACGCAAGTGCCTATCTCGGCCTCACCGTGCCGGCCTTTCCCAACTTCTTCATCCTGACCGGTCCGAATACCGGCCTCGCCCATGGCGGCAACCAGATCTTCATGACCGAATGCGGCGTGCGGCACATGATGCTGGGCCTCCGCGAGCTCTATGAGGGCCAACATCGCACGATCGAATGCAAGGCCGAGGTCTATAAAGGCTACAACCGCGTGGTGGACGAGCGGCATGGGCGCATGGTGTGGACCCACAAGGGCATGACCAACTGGTACCGCAACCGCCACGGCCGCGTGTTCGCGATTTCGCCGTGGCGGCTGGTCGAGTATTGGAAGATGACGTCGCGGTTTGATCCCGCGGAGTATCTGTTTGGGTGACAATCCCTTGCTCAGCTGTCGTCGCCCGGCTCGACCGGCGATCCAGTACGCCGCGGCCTATCGGCTCGGGCACAACCGTCTCTGGAATGCTGGATGCCCCGCTTAAAGCGGGGCATGACCAGTGGCGTGCTACCGCCCCACTTGCCCTCGGTGCCTGAGCAGATGATCGGCCAGCACGCAGGCCATCATGGCTTCGCCGACCGGGACGGCGCGGATGCCCACGCAGGGGTCGTGGCGGCCCTTGGTGACGATGTCGGTCTCATGGCCCTCGCGGTCGACGGTCTGGCGCGGCGCCAGGATCGAGGAGGTCGGCTTGACGGCGAAGCGCGCCACGATCGGCTGCCCGGTGGAGATACCGCCCAAAATGCCGCCGGCATGGTTGGAGAGAAAGCGCGGCCCTTCATTGCCGGTCCGCATCTCGTCGGCATTCTGCTCGCCGCTCAGTTCCGCGGCGCCAAAACCCGCGCCGATCTCGACGCCCTTGACCGCGTTGATGCTCATCATCGCGCCCGCAAGCTCGGCGTCGAGCTTGGCATAGATCGGCGCGCCCAGCCCGGCCGGCACGCCCTCCGCCACCACCTCGATCACAGCGCCGATCGAGGAGCCGTTCTTGCGGATGCCGTCGAGATAGGTCTCGAAGAACGCCGCCTTGTCCCTGTCCGGACAGAAGAACGGATTCTTTGCCACCTCGTCCCAGTCCCATTTGTCGCGATCGATCTTGTGCGGCCCCATCTGCACCAGCGCACCGCGCACCGCGACCTCGCCCAGAATCTTGCGCGCGATCGCGCCGGCCGCGACGCGGGTCGCGGTCTCGCGCGCCGAGGACCGCCCGCCGCCGCGATAGTCGCGCAGGCCGTATTTGGCCTCATAGGTGAAGTCGGCATGACCCGGGCGAAACTTGTCCTTGATCTCGGAATAGTCTTTTGAGCGCTGATCGGTGTTCTCGATCAAGAGCGCGATCGGCGTACCCGTCGTCACCTGCACGCCCGATTGCGGATGCGCCATCACACCCGACAGAATTTTGACCTGATCCGCCTCCTGGCGCTGGGTGGTGTAGCGCGACTGCCCGGGCCGGCGGCGGTCGAGATCACCCTGGATGTCCGCCTCGGTGAGCGGGATCAGCGGCGGGCAACCGTCGACCACGCAGCCGATCGCGACTCCATGGCTTTCACCAAAGGTCGTGACGCGGAACAGGTGGCCAAAAGTGTTGAAGGACATCGTGGCTGCTGGCTGCTCGTCTTAATGCTGGCAGTTCGTCTTCATGCTGATTGTCAACGTCTGGTAACGCGGCGGGGAAACCGGGTCAAATGACCTGTTGATCGGCTTGACGATATTTCGTCAGCGCGGCCCCTTTGAAGACGTAAACCACGCCCTGCTCGATGTAGAGGTCGGCGGCGCTCTCCGGTGTCTCGATGCCGAGCAAGACCATCAGCGCCCGCGCCGTCCCGCCATGGGCGACCGCGACGGTATCGGTCGCAAGCTCGGCATGCCAGGCGCGCATCCGCGTCTCGACGTCGAGATAGCGTTCACCGCCGGGGGCTGCCACCGTCCATTTCGCGGCGACGCGGCGGGCGAACAGTTCGGGATCGGCGGCGCGCGCCTCCGGCAGCGTCGAGCCCTCCCACTCGCCGTAGCCGATCTCGCGCAAGCGCGGGTCGATCGCGTAGCCATCCGGCGGCAGCTTGAGGGAGCTGCGCACCAGCTCCATGGTCAAGCGCGCGCGGCCGAGCGGGCTTGCGACGAAGGGAATCTGCGCCGCGCCATGCCCGTCGCGCGCCAACAGACCGGCCAGAATGATGCCGGCGCTCACGGCCTGCCGGCGCCCGAGTTCGTTCAGCGGAATGTCCAGGGTGCCCTGCAGCCGGCCTTCCGCATTCCAGTCGGTCTCGCCGTGACGGATGTAGTAGATCGTGGGGGCGGGCATTGCGACGACAGCTCAGTCCTTCGCAAACGCGATATCCGGCGCGTCGGGACGCTTCATGCCGACCACGTGGTAGCCGGAATCGACGTGATGCACCTCGCCGGTGACGCCGCGCGACAGGTCGGAAAGCAGATAGAGCGCGCTGTTGCCGACCTCCTCGATCGAGACGTTCCGCCGCATCGGAGCGTTGTACTCGTTCCACTTCAGCATGTAGCGGAAGTCGCCGATCCCCGAGGCAGCGAGCGTCTTGATCGGCCCGGCCGAGATCGCGTTGACGCGGATGTTGTTCTCGCCGAGATCGGCGGCAAGGTAGCGCACGCTGGCCTCCAGCGCCGCTTTCGCCACGCCCATCACGTTGTAGTGCGGCATCCATTTCTCGGCGCCGTAATAAGTCAGCGTCAGGATCGCGCCGCCGTCGGTCATCAGTTTTTCGGCGCGCTGCGCGACTGTGGTGAGCGAGTAGCACGACACCAGCATGGTCCGGGAGAAATTGTCGGGCGTGGTGTCGACATAGCGTCCGTCGAGCTCGTTCTTGTCGGAGAAGGCGATGGCATGCACCACGAAGTCGATCCTGCCCCATTTCTCCTTGAGCACCTCGAACACGGCGTCGACGGTTGCAAGGTCGGTGACATCGCAGTGGCCGAGCAGCAGGGCGCCTAGCTCCTGTGCGAGCGGCTCGACGCGTTTCTTCAGCGCGTCACCCTGCCAGGTCAGCGCGATCTCGGCGCCGGCAGCGTGGCATGCCTTGGCAATGCCCCAGGCGATCGACCGATTATTGGCAACGCCGAGCACGACCCCGCGCTTGCCCTGCATCAAACCGGTATTCTGCGACATCCGTTCATCCCGATCGAACCTGGTCTGAGACGTGGAGGTACACCAGCGACCTCGCCCGGTACAGCCCCATTCCGTCCGCGATTTGGTCGATTTGCGCTGAAAGCCTGATTGTCGGAATAGTGCTTTCTTCTCGGTGTTAAGTTCGGTGTGCCTGTTCGAGATGAGTCGCCATGAGCGCATTCCGCCAGAGTGTCGAAGCCATGATTCCCGCGCTACGCCGCTATGCGCGGGCGCTCGCGCGCGACGCTGACATCGCCGATGACCTCGTGCAGGACACCCTGGTGCGGGCGCTGCGTTCGGAACGGCTGTTTCTCGGCGGAGACGTCAGGAGCTGGCTGTATACGATTTTAACCAACCTCAACAAGAACCGCCGCCGCTCGCTGGCGCGGCGGCCGCAATTCATGCCGCTGCTCGACAACAACCCGGACGCCAGCGGCACCGAGGCGGAAGGCCGCGACATCGCGCGCGCGCTCGCGACGCTCGCCGAGGAGCAGCGTGCCGTGCTGCTGCTCGTGATGCTCGAAGGCCTCAGCTATCGCGAGGTCGCCGACATCCAGGGCGTGCCGATCGGGACCGTAATGTCACGACTTGCACGCGCCCGCGCCCACATCAAAGCTGCGCTCGAAGGCGAGCGTCCCGCACTGCGGCGGGTGAAATGACCGCAAGCCCTTCGCCGCAGCAACCAACGACCCGATTCATGCAGAGACGTACCCGATGAACGACCCGAAAATTCCCGTCACCGAAGACGAGCTTCATGCCTATGTCGACAAGGAGCTGCCGCCCGAGCGGCGCGGCGATGTCGAGGCGTGGGTCGAAACGCATCCCGAGGATGCCGAGCGGGTGCGATCCTGGCGCGCGATGGCGGACGAACTGCAGGCGCGCTATGGCGGCATCGTCAACGAGCCGGTGCCGAAACGGCTCGAGCTCGAACGGCTGGAGCGGCAGCCGCGCCGCTGGATCTATGGAACGGTCGCGGCGTCCTTCCTGGCCTTCATGGCCGGCGGCGGCGCCGGCTGGATCGCCCATGGCGCCGCAGCCTCGCCCTCGATGTTCCAGAGTTTCACCGGGGACGCGCTGGACGCCCACCGCCTCTATGTCGTGGAGGTGCGGCACCCCGTGGAAGTGCCGGGCAGCGAGGCGACCCATCTGCAGGCCTGGCTGACCAAGCGCTGCGGCTGGGACGTCCGTGCACCGGATCTGGGCGCGACCGGTCTAAAACTGGTCGGCGGGCGGCTGTTGCCCGGCCCCACCGGGCCGGCCTCGTTCCTGATGTATGAGAGCCCCTCCGGGGAGCGCTTCACGGTCTACACGGCGAAGGCGGGCACTGCGGAAACCCAGATGCGCTACACCGCCAGGGATAACGAGGCGGCGCTGTTCTGGGCCGAGCACGGCGTCGGTTATGTCGTCAGCGGCGGTACCGACCGCGACCGCCTGACCCAGGTGGCGCGGCTGGTCTACGACCAGACCGACAAGACCGGCGGATAAGCACGACGAATCGTGCTCGAATAGGTTTTACCGGCTCGCTGTTCCTCTCTCCCCGCAAGCGGGGAGAGAGGAAGCGCCCTCCGTACGGCTCCGATGAGCCTCGTTTCATCACGGTCTGGCCGCGCCCACGTCCTTGATTCGCGGTGCGTGGCGCGATCGCGTTCCGGGTCCGCGAGACGCCGTTGGCGAATCTTCGAAAGACATGAGGGACGCTCACAGAACTATGATGCCAACGCCCTCTTTCAGGCGGAAGTCGCCAAACAATACCGCCGCACAAGCTGATGAACTGCAGATTGAAAAACGCCACGAGACACGCATTAGGTAGCTTGTCCAAATTCCGTCATCGAAAATCTGGATTCCGGACACCGCCGCGTCTCAATATAGCACCGGATGATCACGCGAAAATGAGCTTGCGTTCGATCCGCCGATCGACGCGGCGGCCTCGATTGGGGTTTGGTACCGCGCTGGTCCCCCTCTCGAGGCCGCACCCGCTTTTTCCCACCCGCAACAGTGGGCAATAAAGCAAGACTACCGCCGCGAGCGCCTCACTGATACCGCCGACTCAGTGGGGCGCTTCGTCGTCTCTGCATGATGGTATTTTGCTACCAGCTAACATCCTCGGCCGACAAGCCGAATCTTTACCGGGACCAAGTGCGCGTGGGCTTCAGCCCATGTCCGGCCAGCCCCTGCCGCCCCAATCGTGTCAGCCGAGATCGCGGCGAGGATTGTAGGGGTGGCTATCGCGCCATTTC
>Ga0070710_10000867_pt1 | contig 14463 bp, 8 predicted proteins | sample LARL52metaG_FD_65454 | JGI IMG/M metagenome (GOLD analysis project Ga0070710, IMG submission 65454) | Corn, switchgrass and miscanthus rhizosphere microbial communities from Kellogg Biological Station, Michigan, USA - LAR L5-2 metaG | ecosystem: Host-associated > Plants > Roots > Rhizosphere ... | reverse complement strand
GCGCTCTTCGGCGACGAGAGCCAGGGCGTGCGGCCGCAGGCGAGCCTGTTCCAGAAACAGGCCATGCAAAGGCAATGAAGTGACGGGTTTTGCGGTCGCGTTGGCCGCCGCACGCCTTGCAAGCTGATCCTCCGGCAGTCCTAGCCCGCAGCCTTCTGCCCATCTGCTGAGCTCCGGGACAAGGCTGGTGAGTGACCGGCAATACGTCTCGAGCATTGCCTGGATCATGCCGTCGGGAAACAGCGACGTCACCATGTCCCAGGCAATGACGAGTTCGCCTTTGCTTTCCGAGATCTGGCAGTCAAGCATGACCTGCGGCGTCTGCGTCAGGTTGAACATCACCTCGGAGGAAGCCAGCAGTTCGCCGGCGTTGCCCTCGCCTCCGTCAGCACCCAGCAGGCTGGTGAAGACGATCGGCATCAGGACCGGCTTGCCGGCACTCTGCGAGAGCGCACGCAGAACCTGCACGCCTGTGACGGCGCTGTGGTCCAGATCGCGCCACAGCTGAGCCTGCACATCCCGGGCCCGGGCTTGAAACGACGCCGTTTCTGAAAGCTTGACCTCCAGTAGGTTCATCGACGTGAAGTCGCCGATGATTTCCGCCACGGCCGGATGAAGCGGCTTGCGGTCGAAAAGGATCAGGTTGACGGCAAAGTGCGATTGCCCGCTGAACAATGCGAGCACATCGGCGAACCTCGTCAACAGCACGACTGCCGGGGTCAGGCCGCTGGTCCTGGCGTGGCCCTGCAGCGCCTGCCACGCGTCCCGGTCGAGGGTTCGCGAGAGCCGCTCGAACCTCGGCCTCTCGATGCGCCTGATATCCTGTGCCAACGGCAGGCTGGGCGCCGGCGGGAAACTCGCAATTCGTTCATTCCAATATTCTTTGGCGCGGGCATGAACCTCCGAGTTTTCGGCCGTTCGTTGCGCCAGAACATAGTCCCGGAACCCGCAAGCTGGTCGAACGACCTCCCGTTTCGGGTCATCGTAGAAGGCTTTCAGATCGCGATTGAAGATCGCAAAGCTCCACGCGTCGCCGATGAGAATGTCGAAGCTGACCAGCACGCGGGTCAGGCCGCCCGGCAGACGAACGGACCGGATTTCGAACAACGGCCATCGAGAGACGTCGAACAGCTGATGGGACATTCGCGTCCTCAGGACGTGCAGCCGCTCGGCTCGCTCCTCGTCCGGCAGCCCCTCAAGCGCATCGACTTCAACGCGATATCGGAGACTCCCGTTCAGGACCTGCTGTTCGCCTGACGGCAGAATAATTGCTCGCAGCATGTCGTGGCGTTCGATCACACGCGCGAGCGCCGACTCGAATCTGTCGATGTCGAGCTCGTGCGCATCGAACTCGAAATAGCTGTGAGCGCCGACGTTCCCGAGCGGAAAGGCGCTTCCCCGACCGATCCAGTACGCCTGTTGGATGTCCGTCAGCGGAAATGGCAGGAAACGGTCCCTCTCATTGCCCGTGAGCGTGGCCGTGACCGAGACCGCCACCTTACCCGATTCATCGATCCGCCGTGCCAGCGACTGGATCGTCGGAGCCTCGAACAGCTGCCGCAGAGAGAGATCGACCCCGATGGTCGTGCGAATACGATCGACGAGCCGGATCGCCTGCAGCGAGTGGCCCCCCATTTCGAAGAAGTTGTCAAACCGTCCTGGTCTCGATTGGCGCAGGACGTCAGCCCAGATTTCCGCGAGCTTCTGTTCCGTTGCAGTGTGCGGAGCGACGTACGAGTCACGCTCGCCTTGCGTGGTGACCTCGATCGTCAGTTTTCGCCGATCGACCTTGCCGTTTGCTGTCAGCGGCAGCTTATCCAGAACAACGATGTCTTGAGGCAGCATGTAAGCAGGAAGCTGGCATGCGAGCCGCTCACGCAATTCAGGCCGCCGCAGGCGCAGGTCGCAGACATCCTGCAGCCGCTTGATGTTGGCCAAATTGTGCAGAACTTCGTCCTCGCCGACGCCAAAATCGATCAGGCATGCGATTTCGTTGACGCCGATCGCATGAAGACGCTCCACGAGCGAGGCACAAGTGGCAGGTGACCCGAGAAGGGAGATGTGCCCGACATATCGCTTAACCAGCTGATCGAGCACCAGATCGGTATCGATCGCGCCGACCTCTGCAGCCAGACCCGTTTCGCTCAGAAGCCGTGCTCTCAATTCGGCGTGGGAGGCCAGATATTGGCGCAGGGGTTCCCGCGTGAGAGCCAATGCGACTTCCTCGTCCTCGGCCACAAAGGTGTGCAGCATCACCGTCACGGTAAACGCGGCAGGATCAAATCCGCCGGACGCGAGCGTCCGTCGGTAGCTCGCTATGTTGTCCCGGAGTTCCTCGATCGATTGGTTGAGGAGCGCGGTGAGCACGTTGATGCCCAGCGTCCCCGCGGTTTCGAAGCTCTGTCTCGATCCCGAACTCGTCAGCCAGGCCGGCAGATCGTTTTGAATGGGACGTGGCAGCGTCCGCACCTCGATGTGCTGACCTGCGCCATTGCGTCGGCCGATCGGTTCACCGCGCCAGAGGCGCCGCACGTCTGCAATCATGGCAGCGGTGATCTTGCCCCGATCCTCATATCGCTCCGGCGCGAAGACGAAGTCGTCCGCGAGCCAGCCGGACGCGAAGGCGATCCCGACGCGCCCGCCGGAAAGATTGTCGACGACAGCCCATTCCTCGGCAACCCGCATCGGGTCGTGAAGCGGCAAGACCACGCTTCCAGCTCTGATCTGCACGCGGCTCGTCGATGTCGCGACCGCCGCTGCCAGGACGGAAGGATTCGGATATGAAGCGGCAACTGCGGTGAAGTGCCGTTCGGGCGTCCAAACCGCCGACAGTCCGAGTGCGTCGGCCCGCTTGGCGCTTTCGAGATAGAGCCGATAGATATTCGAGCGAGGCTCACCGCGACCGCCCTCGGCGAAAAAGAACAGGCCGAACGGCATCGCAGGCTTTGATGCCGACAGCTCCTGCCTGGGCACCACATGGGCCACCAGCCGCTTGCCGCTGGCGCCATCATCGCACGCTACAACGACAGCTTGCGCCACGGCCTCGTGCCCGAGAAGCCCGGCCTCGATTTCCCCGAGCTCGATTCGATAGCCGCGAACCTTCACCTGGTGATCGAGGCGGCCCAGATACTCAAGATGACCATTGGCCAGACGGCGGACGAGATCGCCTGTCCGGTACAGCCGCTCGCCATCGCGGAACGGGCTCGGCACGAACCGCTCCGCCGTCACATCCGGGCGGTCAAAATAGCCCCGTGCCAGTCCGGCTCCGCCAATGTAGAGTTCGCCAGGCACGCCAATCGCGACGAGGTCACCGCTCTCATCCAGCACATGGAGCTGGGTGTTGGCGATCGGACCGCCGATCGTCGGCCCTTGCGCAACACCGACGCGGCTCAAGGTCGACCATATCGTCGTCTCAGTCGGACCATAGAGATTCCAGGTCGAGGCAGATCGCTCGGCAAGACTCGCCGCCAGATCGATCGGCATGGCTTCGCCGCCGCACAGGATTTTCAACGGGTTTGCCGGCTTCCAGCCGGCCTCCACCAACAGTCGCCAAGTCGAGGGGGTCGCCTGCATGATCGTGGCGGCCGAGGCCTCGAGTGCAGCCTTCAGGCGCGTCCCATCGACGGCGACCTGACGCGACATGATAACGACGCGGGCGCCGACCGTGAGCGGCAGATAGAGTTCAAGCCCGGCAATATCGAAGGAGATCGGGGTCACCGCAGCGAGCACATCCGACGGGTCGATGCCGGGCACCCTCGCCATGTCACTCAGGAAGTTGACCACGGAAGCATGGCTCACCGAGACGCCCTTCGGCTTGCCCGTGGAACCCGAGGTGAAGATGACGTAGGCGAGGTTGCCGGGACAGGCGGTGTTGACGGCCCCGGTCTCGGGCCGCAGTGCGATCTTGTCCCAGTCGGCGTCGATCCGCACCACGCAGCCTTCATGCGCTGGCAATTGGCTGGCGAGCTCCGCCTTCATGACCACGACGGGCGTCTTGGTGTCCTGAAGCATGTACTCGAGACGGTCCGCCGGATAATTCGGATCGAGCGGCAGATACGCGCCGCCAGCCTTCAGTATTCCGAGCAAACCGACCACCATCTCGAGGCTGCGGTCAACGCAGAGCCCGACCACGACTTCGGGTCCGACCCCCAGCCCACGCAGATGATGCGCTAGCTGATTGGACCGGCGATCAAGTTCGCCATAAGTGAGCTGCTCGGTTTCGTAGACAACAGCCGCCGCTTCCGGCGTTCGCATCGCCTGCAGCGCAAACAGCTCATGCAGACACAGGTGCTGCGGGTAGTCCACGGCCGTCGCGTTCGATTCATCGACCAGCCGATTTCGCTCGACCGCATCCATGAGCGGCAGCTCGGAGAGCCGCGCCGAAGGCGACCGGACAATGCCCTCCAACAGCACCGCGAGATGGCTTGCCAGGCGCTCGATCGTGCTGCCTTCGAACAGATCCACCGCATATTCGAAATGTCCCTCGATTCTTCCCTCCTGAAGGGTCAGGTAGAGTGACACATCGAATTTCGCAGAGGTCTTGATCTCCTCGTGGTGGGTGAGTTGCAAGCCTCCAAATGCCTTGACCGGCACCATGACCGGCTGGAGAGCAAACAGCGTCTGAAACACCGGATGGCGCCCGGCATCACGGGCCGGCTGGAGCTCTTCGACCAGCTTTTCAAACGGCAAGTCCTGGTGCGCATAGGCCCCCAGCGCGACGTGCTTCACTCGCTTCAACAGCTCTGGAAATATCGGATCGCCCGAAACGTCGACGCGCATTGCCAGCACGTTGATGAATGGGCCGATCAGGCCCTCGAGTTCCTGCCGCCGCCGCCCGGCAATCGGCGTTCCGACGACAATATCCTCCTGACCGGTGTAGCGCTTCAGCAGAAGCTGATAGGCCGCCAACAGCAGCATATATAAGGTGACACCCTCGCGACGGCTGAACTCTGTCAGCTGCGCCGAAAGTTGGCGCGACAGAGCAATGTTCACCTTCCCCCCGCCAAAGCCCGCAACCGGCGGCCGCGCGCGGTCGGTCGGGAGAGCAAGCGCTGCAGGCGCATCTTTCAGCCGCTCCTTCCAATATTCAAGCTGCTTCTTGAGCACATCGCCCTGCAGCCAGTTCCGCTGCCAGCTTGCATAGTCGGAATATTGGATTGGAAGATCTGGCAGCGGCGACGACCTGCCTTCGCTGAAAGCTCCATAAAGCGCCGCGACTTCCCGGATCAGGACGCCGATCGACCAGCCGTCGGACACCAGGTGATGCATCGTGACCAGCACCACATGATCCTCGTCTCCAAGCCGGACCAGCTTTGCGCGAAACAGCGGGCTTCGCGACAGGTCAAAGCGGCAGGACACTTCCTCCTGGGACAGACTCCGGAGTTCTGTCTGCCGCGCATCCTCTGGAACTTTCGACAGATCGATCTGCACGAGGTCAAACCGGGCGGGCAGGTCGACCACCTGCAGCCCCTGTCCGTCCTGGTCCTCAAACCGCGTCCGCAACGTTTCGTGTCGCCGAACGACCTCCTCGAAACACATCCGCAGGATCTCGCGATTGAGCGGCCCGCTGAAACTCGCCAGCATCCCGATATTGTAGACCGCGTTGCCGTCGGCCAGCCTGTCCGCGAGCAGCATCCTCTGCTGGACGTAGGACGTGAGAGCGCGCTCTGGCGCCTGCCGCGGTGCAATCGGCAGGCTTTCCGCATCAACACCCTCCTTTCTCAGGAGGTGTTCAAGCAGTCTTCTCCTCTCGTCGGAGAGTATGCCGAAATCCTGCCGCTTGTTCACGACTACCCCCGAACCGCGCCGTCTTCTTCCAACGACAGGAGACGTACGACCTCATCGTCCGACAGGCGCGAGACCCGTTCGAAGATGTCCCCGATGAGATCGTCTGACTGCTGCCGTGTTTTGTTATTGGCCTGGTCAACAAGCGAGAGAACGATTTCTCCGATCGTTCCGGCATCCAAGACGCTGACCATGTCGAGCCTTATTCTTAGACTTCGCTCGATTCTGTTCTGCAATTGCGCGGCGAGCAGCGAGTCGATCCCGAGTTCGAAGATCGAATGGCTGTCGGAGATGGTGTCGGGCTTGAGCCCGAGCAGTTCGCCAATCTGCGCCTTGACAAGTGCGCCAATCTCTTCAGCGCTGAAAGCGTCGGATGACTGAAGCTCTTCCCCATCTGTGCTTGGGGCCGTTTCGCGACGGTTCGCAGGATTACGCCACTCGGCAATGGTCGCGAGCCGGCCACTGAGAAAGTCCAACCGGCACTGCTGACGCCGGATCTTTCCGCTCGTGGTCTTCGGGATCCTGTTGCGCTTGACCAGAACGATGGCGGCGGCCTGCAGTCCGAACTCCCTGGCGAGCACGGCAACGATGGCCTCGAACTCGGCCTCCGGCGATCGCTTCGATGACTTGTCCGGCTCGTAGGCGATGACGAGTCGTTCCTCCCGAGCTTCTTCGATGGCAAACGCAGCGCCGAATCCCGCGCGCAGTGTCGGGATCGCAGCCTCCAGCGCGCGCTCGATATCCTGGGGGTAAAAGTTGGCGCCACGCATGATCAGGAGGTCTTTCTCCCGACCGACAACGAATAACTGATCATGCCACAGAAAGCCCAGGTCACCGGTTCTCAGGAACTCCTGGTCGACATCCGGCAGACGCGCGCGAAACACCCCGCCGCTCTCACTCGGGCGATTCCAGTATCCGCGCCCTACACTTGGACCATGGACCCAGATCTCGCCGACGGAACCCGCCTCACATGCCGACGTTGTGACCGGATCGACGATCAGAACGCGATGCCCCTCGAGAACGGACCCTGATGATATCAGCGTGGTGCAATCGTCACCAGGGCTGGCTTCGAGCGCGCATCCGCGCTCCAGGGCCGATCGGGCAAATCGCCGTTCGCTGCCGTCACTCCATTGCTGGCCGCTGACCATGAGGGTGGCCTCCGCGAGCCCATAGCACGGAAAGAGCGCCTCTTTCCGGAATCCCACACGGCCAAACGTGGCACAGAACCCGGCGATTGTTTCCGTGCGGATTGGTTCGGCCCCCGTGTACGCCGTGCGCCATGACGACAGATCTATCGACCCGAGATCCTGCGCAGCTAGCTCTCGCAGACAGTGCTCGTATCCAAAGTTCGGCCCGCCGCTGATCGTCGCCCTGAATCTCGAAATGGCTTCGAACCAGCGAATGGGGCGACGGATAAATGATGCCGGCGACATCAATGTCACAGGAAAGCCGGCGTACAACGGCATCAGAATTCCGCCGATCAAACCCATGTCATGGAAGCTCGGCAGCCAGCTCACGCCAACGCTTTGGCTGTTGACACCTGATGCCGCTGCCAGCAGGCCGACGTTCCGCATCAGATTGCCGTGCGAAATCTCCACCCCCTTGGGAGCAGAGGTCGATCCGGACGTGTATTGAAGAAGAGCAAGATCGTCTGGACCGATATCGGGCTCGCGCCAATTCGATTCAGGCTCGCCCACGGTGGCGAACGAAACGAGATCGAATGCGAGCGGCTCCGATGCTTTCGTCACGGCTCGATGCAGCCGCTCTTTCACGCCGTCCGAAACGAGCACCACCGAAGGACTTACGTCGGCGAGTGCGGTGAGTATTCGACCCGCACCCTCCGGAAGGCTGGGCAGACTGAGCGGCACAGCGATACTTCCCGCGCAAACGCAGCCGTAGAATGCCTTGATGAAGTCAAGTCCCGGATAGAAAATCAACGGGATGGGTCGACCAGAAAGACCGCGCGACTGTATCCAAGCTCCTACGCGGCGCGCGCTTTGATGGAGTTCGCGATAAGTGATCTCTTCGCACTTGACGCCATCATCTGAGAGAAACCGGTACGCAATCTCCTCTGGCTGCTCGGATGAGCGACGAAGCAAGATCTGAGTGATCGTTCGGGACGTGGCGCCACACAACATGTCATTCACCCACCCCGACATAACGATCAGCGAAACGATCAAATCGCTAATATTCGTCGAAGTTGCGTTGTTTTAGGCATTTTCGTCCAGGTAGATAAAGAGTCAATTAAAATCTTTTTCGAGTCACGCGATTCGACTCAAACTGCTTCGATGAGTTTAGCGAAGGAGGATCAACCCGCGCTCGACTGAAAGGTTCCACCATCTGCAGTTGCACGCTGCATTCTTTGTCAGATCGTTGCGTCGGCGACAGATGGTGAGATGCAAGGTGACGCGGCGCCATTGGTAAGTCCGCACGCTGACGATCACCGCTCCGGCATCCTGGCAAGCCTGGAAATAGTTCGGAATAGATCAGCGCGAAGCGGGCGTCGATCGATCACTGCTTGCTGAAGCGCAACAACTGCGGCTGTCGTCACGGAGCGACGGGATCATTATGGTGTCCGGACAATGGGTTGCCGGATTCTGGCACAACATGAATCGTCATGAAGATCCGCGAGATCAACCACCATTCTCAAACTGAACTGGACTAGCTTTGAAACGGTACGGCATGATGAGCAACTCCTTGCACCGCTGGCGCGATATGGCGGCATCCAGTCCCGCGCGAGAAGGCGGATATTCGCGCTCTTCCAGCTTGTTGTTGGCGCTCACGATGGTGCCGTCCGGCGAATTGAAGCTCGCTGGCACATCATCAAAGGCCGCGTTGACATGCCAGCCCTGCTTTCCTTCCCGGCCCGCGGGCGGGCAGCCAGCCATCGCCTTGTGCCTGACCGGATGCTCGCCGGCGCGATGAACATGACGTACCCTAAACGTCAGCGCTGACAACACCCCAAAGTCCCCTGCATAATCAGAGCAGTCGCGCGATCACCGGAACGCGGCGGAGCGCCACCACTATTCCCCAGCTAAGGGCGACCGCGCCGACAAAGACGATGGAGCCCTTGGCTATTGGGCCCAACGCGACCGCGAGCAGCGTGAACTGGAGCCAGACGACGACGGGGTAGTGAACAAGGTAGATGCCGTAGGCACTGGTGCTGAGACTGTCGAAGACGGGGTGATGTGCGATAACGAACCGGCGGAAGAGCGCTATGAAGGCAAAGCTGATTGTGCCGCAGCACAGGATGACGGTGAGGTCAGTGATGACGCGAAAGGTAAGAGACAAGGGCTGATGAGCGCCAGCGACCCGCAGGATGAGCACCATAATCATCGCGAGCCGTAACACATAGGCAGCAAGCCCGGCTGAAAGCCAGATATGCCATCGTCGCGCCAGCCCGCCATTTCGCGCAAGAAGGCCACACTCTGTGCCGGCCGCGCCCATCGCCAGCCCGACCAGAAAATAGGTCGCGTAGAGCAACGGACGGCTCCTCTGAAACGAAAAGACACCCAATGTGAGCCAACGGTCGGCGCCGAAGAGCAGTTCCATCGGGATATAGACCAGTGCTGAAACGACAAGGAGCACCGCAACGAACACCACCGGGGAGTTGGACACACCGACATGGCGTGCGGCCTGCGTGTTCACTGCCCAGCGACGCCGCAGCACACAAAGCCCGGCTGCAACAGCATCGAAGAGGAGGAGCAGCCAGATAAACCAGGCGGGACCGCTCGGCCAAAAGCCAAGCGATAGCCAGGTGCGAGCGTAGGCGAGGAAGCCTGGATCGGCGCCGGTTACCGCATAAGATGGATAGTAAGCGAGCGGCAGCATCCCCACAGCGACCACGAACGGGACGCCGAGTCGCAAAAATCGATCGCGCAGGAAGCCCACCGCTCCCTTGCGCTCGAGGCTTGGCCAGACGAAAAGGCCGGAGAGCAGGAACATCAGCGCCATGAAGAACGTATCGTTGAAGATGACAAGGAAGTCGAAGCCGGCCCATCGCTGGGGGTCAACGATCGGCGCAGCCAAAATCTTGAATGTCCTCGGTTGCGCCGGCCACGTCACCGCATAGGCGAGCACCGAGTGATGCAGCAGCACGAGGAGGATAATGAAGGTGCGCAGATAGTCGATGCTCGCATTTCGATAGACGGCGCCGGACTGCCCGTATGGATTGGGGTTTTGACGCGACGACGTCTCGACCATGGTGCCCGGGTCCACATTGGCGCGGCGGGGGACGACCTCCTCTTCGATGACCGCGTTCACAATCTCCTCCCTGCTTGGGAAATGATAGGTAGTGACGCCCCTGTTGACGCCAGCCAGCTTGGCGATTTGGTCAACCGAGGCCTTGGCAAACCCCGATCACTCAATGATGTCGGTCGTCTTCAGCATCCGGAAAGCCCCCGTGACTGCATCAATGCTCCGACGCGACGCGCGCCTTCATTGTGATAGCGACAACTAGCCTCTGCACATCCGCGCCTTCGGCGAAGAGAAATCGATATGCGATCTCTTCCGGTTGCTCAAAGGAACGATAAAGCAAAATCTGATTGATGGTTCGAGACTTGGCGCCAAACAACATCTCACTCGCCCAACCCGACTTGATTGATCAGCGACATGATAAATCGCCCGCATTCGCCGAAGTTGTTTTGTTGGCGGTCTTTTCGTTCAGGTCGATTGCGAGTCAATTGAAATCCTTATCAAGTCACTCGATCCGCCGTTGACTGCTCGGAACAATTTGTCAGGTGGCAAACTCGCCCCCTCATTCGCGTGGGAACGGTTCGGAATGCTTGTTGAATTGCAGCCATTGCGGCTCCTGCCAAGTCGTGACGAGGTCATTGTAGTGCCGGGACAATGGGTTCCCGGATTGTCCTGGCACGATCATGAATCTCGTGTCATCGAGATCGGCGAGATCAACGACCATCCTTAGAGTGGATCCGAAATAGCTTTGAAATTGTGCCGCGCCATTCTGGAAGGAAGCGGCGGCATTGTTCACGGTGTCCGTGCTTCCCTCCGCGGCAAACCGATAGCTCAAGAAGCCGGCGAACACCGGGATTTTGGACCACAGCGGATGAGAAAAGACGGCTTGGTGGGAATTACCCCAATGCCAGCGATCCGTCGGCTGCCCCAACAGCCTGACCAGCTGGGCAACGGCCTCATCAAAAGATCGACCTAGCTGCTCACCGCAAGTCTCGACCGCAATCGTCGTGGGGTCATCGCACCATTCCGGATGCTGCGTCAGGATGAGATGGACAACGTCCGGATGGAAGCCGGCATAGCCTTGATAGAGCTCTCCGAGTCGAGGCTGCAATAGCGCCCTGCTCAGTTCCCGGAGCCAAGCCGAGAAGATCAGGGGCTCGATCCCGTTGATCGCCATGCGATCGTCCCACCGCTGCAACTGTGCGGAAAGCCGCTGCGAGAGCGGGTTCGACAGACTTGCTCCCGACAGAAATGGCACGAGCTCTCGCGCGGCCAGCGAGACCGTATCAAATTGAAATCCCGCGACATCATCAATCGAGAAACTTCTGGCCTGGCCGAGCAACTCCTTTATCCGCTCGGCGCGATATGGCGGAATCCAGTCACGCGCCAGAAACGGGTATTCGCGCTCCTCCAACTTGTTGTTGGCGCTCACGATTGTGCCGCTCGACGGATTGAAGCTCGCGGGCAGATCATCGAACGCGACGTTGCCATCCCATTCGTGCTTTCCGTCCCAGCCCGGGGCAGGCAGCCAGCCATCCCCCTCGCGCCGGATCGGCACCCTCGCCGGCGCAATAAACCCGATATTGCCCAGAACGTCAGCATAGACAAAGTTCTGCTGTGGCGCGGTCAACTTGCGAAGTGCGTTGCGGAATTCGTCCCAATCACGGGCATGGCTCAATCCCCAGGCAGCCTCCGGCGACGTGTCGTCGCTTGTCAGCCATGTCGCCTGCAAGGACAGCGCGTGGTCAGGAGACGGGACTTGCTTCGCAAAACCCGCAAGGTCGGAGATAACAGGACCGTGCCGGGATTGGCGCACGGTCACCGTGATTGGCGTTTCCCCTTTAATGCCGATCTTCTCTTCGCGACTGTCGAACTGCTTGGGGCCGTCAGGCGTCAAATATTCGTTCGGGTTACGAGGGTCGATTTTTTCAATGAAAAGGTCTTCGACGTCGCTCCGTGTGGCGGTTATACCCCAAGCGATCCTGGTGTTGTGACCGATTAAGATGAAGGGAGTGCCGGGTGCACTCGCCCCGGTCAGCGTGTCGGATGGCGTTTTAACTCTTGCAAGATACCAGGCACTGGGTATCGCAAAGCCCAGGTGAGGATCATTGGCGAGCAGCGGCTTCCCGGAATATGATCGGCGGCCCGATATCACCCAGTTGTTGGACGCTTCGAATGCGCCGACATGGTTTGGCAAACTGGCGTAAATCTGCCCGATCGGCAGCCTTTCGAGTTCAGTCTTCGTCTCTTGCAGAACCAAGGGCGCCGCTTGCGGATAAGCCGGAAACAGAACGCCGAGCTCGGCGGGCGACAATTGCCGCACCAGCTGCGCATGCAGCAGCTCATCCTTGAAGTTTCCGGTCAGTTCGAGATCGATGAGCTTCGCCCACAGCAGACAGTCTTCAGGACGCCAGGGCTCGAAGCTGACGTCGAGCACATAGTACTCCGGTGGAAGCGCATGATGTTCCGACGAATAAGCGTTCACTCCATCAGCATAGTCCTTCAGCAACTTTTGGATGGGCGCCGCGAGCTGGCGATACTGCTTCTGGACCAAAACGTTGAGGCCAAGCGTCCGCATGAAGCGATCACTGCCCAGGGTCGGCCGGCCGAACCATTCAGAAAGGCGCCCTGCTCCGTATCGGCGAGCCAAATCCATCTGGAACAGCCTGTCTTGCGCGTGCACAAACCCGAGCGCAAACGCCGCGTCCGCTTCTGTCGGCCCTTCGATTGTCGGCAATCCCGCGTCATCGCGCGTAATAAGGATCGAGGCGCCTGTGTCGGGCCTCACCAGCGTGAAGGAAGGTTGCGGCAACGTGCTACGTAGCCAAAACCAGAGTGAAGCCACACACACCAAGAGAGCAACAACGAGACCGTATACTGTCATACGGGTGGTCATGAAGCCCCCCACACGCGTCGATTGTATGAAGAATCGCGAACCAAAAAACCAGCGTCTCGTTTCTGTCGCGCGCTTGCGTCGACATCAGAATACCATTAACCTCAAGTAGAGGCGATCGACAATAGCTCGTTTCAACCTGAAGGGTCGAAAATGGCCAACGACGAAGAGGATCCCGGGAGGCTCTACTACGTTGTCGTCAACTACGAGGAGCAATACTCGATCTGGCGCGCCGATCGAGAGCCTCCAAAGGGTTGGTCAATCGTGGGAGAGAAAGCGGCAAAGCAACAATGCCTTGATTACATCAATAAGGTTTGGACCGATATGCGCCCCCTGAGTCTGCGAAAGCAGATGGGAGCCGTCACGCCGAACTGAAACCAGCGCGGCATTACCAAGTACCCCACAGCGGTGAGACGGCCCGATAGGCCGCTTGCGAGTAGCTTCGTGCTCTCAGTCCCGCGACGTCGGCGAATCTTGGTGGCACGGGTTCGGCACTAAACGAGAGTCGGGGCGAGAAAGGTGCGCGATGCGTGTGTTACGGCGAAACGCGATGAAATTGGAGTGTAGCGACCTGCTCACTTTGGAATGAAATTACGGTTGTGACCGTTTTGCCGGCTCGTTCAGCGCAGACCGCGAGCACTTGTTCACACGTCGGACACATCTGCCAGAAGAGCTGGCTCCGGAAATCTACACAGTACGATAAGTGGAGTTTCTGCCTGACGGCGGGCAAGATTGTCCCGCGACTCAGGAGAGACGATGACGAGACGAGCACGCCGGAACCACACAACGGCTTTCAAGGCGAAGGTGGCGCTTGCCGCAGTCAAGGGCGACCGGACACTGGCTCAGTTGGCTGAGCAATTCGACGTGCATCCCAATCAGATCACCTCATGGAAAGCGCAACTTGAAGGCGGGGCCACCGATGTGTTCGGTCCGGGGGGAGGCAGCGCGGCGGTGGCGTTACCTGCCATCGATGTGAAGTCGCTGCACGCCAAGATCGGAGAGTTGACGCTGGAGAACGATTTTTTAGAAGGCGCGCTCACCAAGGCGGGATTGCTGAGCGCAAAGCGATGATCGACCGTGACCACGATCTGTCGATCACCGGGCAGGCGGAAGTTTTGAAGATCAGCCGTAGCAGCGTTAATTATCTGCCGCGTCCAGTGTCGCCCGACGATCTCGCGACAATGCGACGGCTTGACCGGCTGCATCTGGAGTTCCCTTTCGCCGGTTCGCGAATGTTGAGAGGCCTGCTGGCTGCCGAGGGGTGCAAGATCGGCCGCCGGCATGTCAAGACGCTCATGCGACGGATGGGGATAGAGGCGCTGTACCGCCGTCCGCGCACCACCAAACCTGAGCCCGGGCACAAGATCTGTCCGTATCTGCTACGTGGCATGGAGATCACACGCCCGAACCAGGTCTGGGCAATGGACATCACCTACATCCCGATGGCACGCGGCTTTGTACGGCTGGACCTTCGGCCTCGCCGAATCTCCGTGGGAGCTCGTCCGTAAACCTCCGCGAACACGGCGTTAAAGCGTCGGAGGCTGCCGAATCCTGCGAGAACGGCTATTTCCACCATCGGCTTATCGGTTTCA
>Ga0070710_10000865_pt1 | contig 14521 bp, 18 predicted proteins | sample LARL52metaG_FD_65454 | JGI IMG/M metagenome (GOLD analysis project Ga0070710, IMG submission 65454) | Corn, switchgrass and miscanthus rhizosphere microbial communities from Kellogg Biological Station, Michigan, USA - LAR L5-2 metaG | ecosystem: Host-associated > Plants > Roots > Rhizosphere ... | reverse complement strand
TGATCGCGATAGCATTCGTGGAGCTGCCGACGCGGATCGGCTTGCCGGGCTTGTTGGTGGCGGTGCTGATCGGGGTGACCGTGTCCAAGCCCGTGACGTAGGCGGTCTTCCCGTCCGGCGTGATGACCCTGCTTGCTGGTCTGGGGGCGCTCGCGTCGCCGAAGGTCGCCTCTGTCGGGTCTCCTTCGCCATCGGCGCGCTCGCCGGCCTGCTAGCCAGCTGCCTCGTGGCCCGCCGACCCGAGCGCAATCAGGATCCCGCCGACCTGAACGCGACCACCATCAGGTCGAAGGCGATTGAAATAGTCCCGCGATAAGCAGATTGACCATACGACGGGCGTCGTAGCGCGAATCACTATCGACGCCGACGCACAGGTTGCCGACGGCACGCATCAGTTCGTACGCGCCCAGTTCAGTACGGATGTCACGGGCCTGCGTGGCGGCGTCGAGCAGTTCAGCGCACACGGGGACGAGGCGGTCCAGAAAGTAGGCGTGCAGGGACTCGAAGCTGGCGTGGTCGGACTGCAGCACCGCGGCGAGTCCGTGCTTGGTGATCAGGAAGTCGACAAAGAGGTCTATCCACCGCGTCAGCGCCACCTCGGGCGCGTTGCCCGCCAGCAAGGCCGGACCGGCCTCGGCGCAGGCCTCAACCTGGTAACGGTAAACGGCGACAATGAGGTCCGCCCGGGTCGGGAAGTGGCGGTAGATCGTGCCCATCCCGACGCCGGCCCGCGCTGCGATTTCGCGCACCGGCGCTTCCACGCCAGAGGTGACGAAAACGGCGGCGGCGGCGTCGAGCAGGGTCTGCTCGTTACGCCGGGCGTCGGCCCGTTTGCGCGGTGACGCTGGCCCCGCCCGGGTATCGAGGTCGGACACCGCGCCTACCTTCCGCCGCCCATCTTGCCAACCGGAGCAACGTTCCGTATCGTTGACGGAGCACTGTTCCGCTTACTGACGATATCAGAGCGGCTGGTACAGCCAACGACCGACGAACGGAAGGAGCAACCGCCTCATGTCGCACACGACCGGACCGCGGTTCGGGATCATGACGGCCCCATCACAGGTCACCTATCGTGACGTTCTGCGGGTCTGGCGCGAGGCGGACACGATCCCGCAGATCGAGCACGCGTGGCTGTTCGATCACCTCATGCCGATCGGCGGTGACCCCAATGGTCCGACGTTCGAAGGCTGGACGCTGCTCTCGGCGCTGGCCGCCCAAACCGAACGACTGCGCCTCGGCCTGCTGGTGACCAGTAACCGGTTCCGGCCGCCTGCGATGCTGGCCAAGATCGCCGCGGGCGTCGACATCATCTCCGCCGGACGGCTCGAGTTCGGCATCGGCGCAGGCTCGCGACCCGGGCACCCGGTGGCCCGACGTGAGTACGAGGCGCACGGCCTGCCCTTCCACGACTCCGCCTACGCGGTGGGGAGCCTCGCCGAGGCATGCACGGTCATCCGGCGGTTGTGGAGCGAGGCCGAACCGTTTGACTTCGATGGCGCTTATCTGCACCTGACCGGAGCGTTCTGTAACCCCAAGCCCCTGCAGCGACCTCATCCGCCGATACTCATCGGGGGACGCTCCGCCGCGACGCTACGCGTGGTCGCCGAGCATGCCGACCTGTGGAACATGCCCGGCGGTGACATCGACGACGCCGCCCAGCGCAGCGCACTGCTGGACCGTTTCTGCGCTGAGATCGGCCGCGACCCTGCCTCGGTCACCCGATCCATCGTCCTACCGGTCTCCTACGAGCACCCCGGCAAGAGCCGGGACGCGATCGCTGAAGTCATCGGCGCCGGTTTCCGGCACATCGTGCTGGGGCTGCCTGCCCCCTATCCCGAAAACGTCGCACGGTGGGTCACCGATGAGTGCATCACAACGGCGGCCGCATCACAGACGCACCGCAATCGCGGGCCAGCGAACGTACCGTAACGCCGACGTGATCCGAGTACCGCGGCCGGCGCGGGATTAGGCTGGCCGCTGTGGCGCCCGAGCCAGTCAGCACCCAGCGAGTCACCATTCGGCCCTACGAGCCAGCCGATCTCGACGCGCTCTACCGAGTCTGCCTGCAGACCGGCCGCAACGGCGACGACGCGACCCCGCTCTACCGAGACCACAAGCTGCTCGGCCACGTGCACGCCGCGCCGTACGCGCTGTTCGAGCCGTCGCTGGCCTTCGTGGCCGACGATGCGGCCGGGGTCGGCGGCTACGTCATCGGCGCGCTGGACAGCCATGACTTCGAGGCCCGGCTGGAGCGGGACTGGTGGCCGAAGCTGCGCGCCCGGTACCCCGAACCCCCGGCCAGCCTCCCCGAGGACCAGAGGACCCCCGAGCAGGCCAAGGCATACCTCATCCACCACCCCTGGGGCACGCCCGGCGAACTGGCCAGCCGGTACCCGTCGCACCTGCACATCAACCTGGTCCCACGGCTGCAGTCGGGCGGCCACGGCCGACGGCTGATCAGCACGCTGACCGACGCGTTGCGGCGGCGCGGCTCCCGCGGAGTGCACCTGGCCGTCCGCCCCACCAACGTGCGCGCGATCGGCTTCTACCGCCACGTCGGCTTCACTGAGCTCCCGGAGGCCGAAGCCCTGTTCCCCGGAACCGACGCCCTCGTCTTCGCCATGGACCTGACCCGCCCTGCGCCGCGGGAGCAGTGACGCCGTCAAGCGCCAGTACGGTCGGGCCAGGGCGCGACGGTCTTGCAGCCATACTCCTCGGGCGCCACGTCCCGTACGGTCTCGGCGAACTGCCATCGATGGTCCGCCACGTCCTCCACGGTGCAGTCCCGCTCGCCGTACTCCCGGTCCGTGGGCGGTTCGAGCACGCGTGCTCCGTGCGCGCTGGCCCGCTCGAACACGATACTGACGTCCTCAACCCGCACGCGGATGAGGTGCGTCACCCCGTCCTCCGGTGCCGGTTTCTCGCCCCGGCGTTCAGCGACGATCACTGCTCCATCTGCGCCGATGCTCATCTGCGCCCGGTGACTCTCGCCTATCCGCGTGCGCTCGACGAAGCCGAACGCTGCGCTTAGCCATGCCACTGCGGCCCGCACATCCGGATAGGAAAGGACGGGCACGACGGTCGCTGGCGGGACCGATCTGTTGGACTTCATCTACCCGACCTTGCCAGACCTCAACGCACGAATGTCGCACCGCGCACGCGAGGCGTGGCAGATCCGTAGATCAGTGCCGCACGGTGAGAGGTTCCGGCCCTGTTACTAGGTCACCGACGTGAATACGGCCGGGGCGGCTGATGCCACACCAGACGCCGAAGGTGACGTCGTCCTTGCCGCGCAGCCGAGCCAGCGCGTGCAGAACCCGCGCATCAGTGGCTCCCGAGTCCGGGTTTCGGGTAGTGACGACACAGCGCGGCACGGGGGCTATGACACGCAAGATGGCCTCGCCGATGGAAACCCCCTGCCCGCTCCAGCCGTGTTCGGCCCACGGCTCGGTGCCGGTCATCGTTATGGTCATGCGGAACCGGCGCGGGTCGGGAGCAGTGCCGTTGAACTCCCGGGCGAGTGCGGCTAGCGATGCTTCGGACGCCAGCGTCACGGGCTGGTCATCGTGACCGATGTGGTCTGGCTCCCGCCTGAACAGGCGCACCTCCCGGCCGAGGTAGCCAGACAGTGCGGCGCTGAGCGGCCCGGGGATGATCCACCCGGGTATCTTCCGCCCGTCATACGTCCTGGTGGCCGCGGGGGCCCCCGGCTCGGGGGTGTCCTGGACAACAGTGCCGTCCGGGAAGCGCAATGCCAGGACGCCTCGCGCCCGGTCCCAGGCGGGCTCGATTTGCAGCAGCGCCGGAGTCCGGCCCGTCAGCAGCAGCTTGCCGTCCACCCCGATGACCAGGAACTCGCGATCGCCTGTTATCCCATGCTGCCCAAGCCGGATCTCGCTGGTGCCGTGCACACGCATGCCCTTGACTGGCGCGATTGCCAGCTGGGAAACGGTGACCGGCACTCTCATACCTCCTCCTCCTGACGTTCTGACCTGGCAGAACCACGGTCATCTCAGCACTGGCGCGTTCCTATTAGGATGGCAGTGAGCGCAAGCCCGGCCGCTCACGATTCCGCCCTGCTAAGGGTATGCCCGGTGAGCAGACGACTTCGATGCCCCAGGTGGGCTTGCCAGCCTCAGCTGGCGACCACCACGTCACTGGCGGTGCTCGAGATCATGACCGCCCCGCTGTCAGCTTCAACGGGGGTCAGACTCTCAGCCTGCCTGCCGGTGCCCAGCTGACCGCCCTTACCCCAGCCCCACGCCCACACGTTGCCGTCCGTGTCGATCGCGTAGGACGTGCTGCCGCCCGCTGCCAGCGTGACATAGGTGAGGCCCGGAGGCGGAGTGATCTCTTCGGGCGCGTCCTGGCTCACGGTGCTGCCGTCGCCGAGCTGGCCGTTGCTGTCGTCGCCCCACGCCCACATGGTTCCGTCGGCGAGCATCACAAGCGTCTGCCCGTTACTCTTCGTGGATCCGCCCAGCGCCACCTGGGTGACAGGCGACGTGTCGTGGATCCTGACCCGGGCCGGCCGGGAAGCTGCCGCGGGCGCCCTGCCGTTGCCGACCTGCCCGGCCGCGTTGTACCCCCAGTCGTAATACTTCCCGTTGGCCAGGAGTGCCCCGTCGTTGTTGTAGGCGGAATACAGCTGGGTCACGGCAACGCCTAGCGGAAGCCCCGTGACAGCCTCCGGCGTAAGGGCGAGCACCCGGGAATGGCTGCCAATGCCCGCCACGCCATCGGCATTTTTCCCGCATGTCTCGACGGTGCCCGCTTCGTCGTAGACCGCGTGCTGGGCGGCCCCTGCCAGCGCCGTGACGCCGGTCAGCGGCAATTCCTGGGGCGTGTCATATGCCGTCGTATCGCCCAGGCACAGCTCGCCGCCGCGATTGAGTCCCCATCCCCAGGCGTTGCCGTTCGTGTCAATGGCGAGCGCAGTGTCAAAGGGCATATCACTGACGGGCAGGCTGGCGACGAGGACTCCGGGCGGGAACTGCACCTGCACGGGTGTGGTGAGCGAGTTCTCGTCTGCGCCATTGCCGAGCTGCCCGTTAGTACCCTGGCCCCAGGCCCACAAGGTCCCATCCGCCAGTAGCGCGTACTGAGTGGAGTTCGAGGTCCCGAGCTGGACGACCGGCGCTGCGAACGTGAGGCTCTGCGGTTGGGACGTCAGGTCCCGGTCTGCGTTGTTCTGGTCGCCGAAGAAGGCGCCCCAGTGGTCAGCCTGCGCGGAAGACGTGATCTGCGCCTGCGCGGGCACTGCGAGCGCGAGCAGCAGCGCTGGCACCCCTACGAAAGTGGCGATCGACCAGGGCATCGGTTGCCTCCGACTCCGCAGGAATCAGCGGGGAGCATTCTATGGGCTCCCGCACCTCTTTCCATCTGCAGCTGACCTTCATCGCGGAGCGCGCCTGGCTGTGGCGATGCGGGAGGTTCGGGCACGCCGATCGTCGACTCGCAGCGTTCAGGGCGGCCATAGGCCTGCTTACTGGGATGACCGGGCCCGCTCGTCATTGCTCATCACGACAGTCGCACCCGGCGGTGATGCCCATTCGGTGGTCACCCGCTGGGCTGGCGATCGGGGATCGCGCTTGCGGCAAAGGCCAGTCCCTGCAGCGCAAGCTGCTGTACTTCGTAGCGGCCCTCGGTGGTGGCTTCAACGTCGAACTCGCGGCTGAGCGCGGGCGGATATCCGATCAGCTGGGCGGCCCGGCTGGGCAGTGGTTGCTGCGCTGCCGCTGCTGATTCCCACAGCAACACGGCACCCCACAGGTTGGCGCGTGCATCAGAGATCCACATCTTGAACCTGAGCCCGGGGACTTGCGAGAACGCAGGCACGGACTCCTCGGCCAGGTACTGGCGGAGCGACTCGATGGTCTGGCTGGAGGCTGACAGGTCCCACCAGACAACAACGGCATGCACAGTCGGCATTGTCGCACCATGTGCATCGCGTGGTGCGGCCGCGGGCGGCGGGCCGGTTCGAGGACGCCGCCCATCGTGACGGCGTGCTCGATGCTGGAGATGGTCTTGACCTTGATCATTCCGGTGGCTCCCTTGAGCCCGCCGGTCCCCGGTCACCTTGCCGTCAGTTATCTGGCCGCTCCGGGCTGCGGTACTTGCGTACCAGAGTCGCGCCCAGGGCCGCGATAGCGAGAATGACCCAGATCGCAATCACCGACCCGACGAGGTCGGAGGTCGCATGTCTCGCATTAACGATCAAGACGACGATGCCGGTGAGCCCAGCACCAACTCCGGCACCGGCCCACATCGCCTGACGTCGGCCTGCCTGCGGAACCTCCGGTGGCGAGCCGGACCTCCGCGAGATGGCGCCAACCCTGGCGTCCACCCGGCTGTCGATCTCAGCGCCGATGCGCTCGATCAAACCCTCTGCAACCGCGGCGTCGTAGTCGCGGCCCAGCTCTTGATGTGCTGCCGCTGCAGCGGCGATATCGCTCCGGGCCGTCTGATCCACGGAGTTACGATACATCTTGACTACTCGACGGTCCATCACTGAACCAGTGTCACCGTGGTGGCCGGCCGGTGCGTCCTCCGTGAGGCCGTCGTGAGACATCAGCTCCGGCGCGGCCTGAGGTCTAGCTGACAGGAGAGAGCAGTGATTGACCGTTTCGGGGAGCAGCTAAGGTCAGCCTTCTCAGCGGACGCGATCACGCGGGTTCAGGTGCTGAAGTACGGCGACGATCCGGAGGTCGAGCCGGAAAAGACCGCGATCCGGGTCTTCTTCGATTGGCCAGGCCGGACGGAAGGCAAGAAGGCCAACCCGAAGACCGTGCACGCGTTCGTGAATGCCAACGGCGCGGCGATCGAAAAACTCGGCGACGAACTGCCCCCTTTCATCGGGTGGGTCGAGTTGCGTCCCGAGGGGCTGAGCGGAACGTCCAGAGATGATGGCCTGGCCTTCAGGATCGGTGGCCGCAGAGGACTCGCCTGACCTTCCGATCGGTCGATACCCGCCCGGCGTTGAGCGCTGCACATGCTGACGGCTGTTCCGTACACTGGGCGTGGCTGCACCGGTGGGCGTTGTGGCACCCATCCGGGGGCCGGAGGCGGCCATGCTGTCGTATTGCGCCGCCGGTTCTGGCTCTTGTGGGGTTCGCGCTGGTAGGGGGTTGGTGCGGGATGGCGGAATCCACTCGTCCGGCGGCGAACACGGGCCAACCCCAAGACGCCAACGCGGTCTACTCGCTGGGCAGCAACCCGGGCGAAAGTGCCAGGCTGTTGCGCCAGGCGGACGAGCTGGCACCCGACAGCCGCGCGCTGCTCGACCGGGTCGGCCTACTACCCGGCCAAAGCGCGCTCGATCTTGGCTGCGGTCCGCGCGGCATCCTGGAACTGCTGGCCGGGCGCGTCTCACCGGGCGGCCGGGTCGTTGGCATCGATGCTGACCCGGCGCATGCCACCATGGCGGCCGAGTTCGCCACTGACCGCGGGCTCGCCGGTGTCCAGGTGCTAACCGCTGACGCCCGGCGTACCGGGCTGCCGCCCGATTCGTTCGACCTGGTACACACCCGCACCTTGCTGGTCACCGTCCCCGAGCCCGCGCAGGTGGTCGCCGAGATGGTGCGGCTGGCCCGGCCGGGTGGCCGGGTGGCCGCCATGGAGCCCGACATGGAGTGCGCGCTGTGCTATCCACCGCATCCGGCCTTCACCCGGATCTGCGAGATCTACCCGGTGGTCTTCGGCCGCAACGGCGCCGATCCGCTGATCGGGCGCCGGGTACCGGAGCTGTTCCGCCAAGCGGGACTGCAGGAAGTCGAGGTGGAGGCCACCGCCAGGGTGTACCCGGCCGGGCATTCGCGGCGGACGGTCCGGCTGGACCTGGTCCGCAGCATGCGCCCGCAGATCCTGGAGATGGGGCTGGCCAGCGAAGCCGAGCTTGACGAGCTGGACGCCGCGGCCCGCGCGCACTTCGCTGACCCGCGCACCGTGGTGCTGCCGCACATGTTCTTCCTGGTCTGGGGGCGCAAACCAGACTGACCAGCAAATGCGGCGGCGGGCGGCTGCAAATGATGGTCATCCCGCGAATATCCCGTGCGCATCAATCCACCATCTCCAGGCCCTTGACGATGGCCCGGGCCGCTGGCGAGCGATCGGAACCGTGCTCCTGGCCAGCAGACGGGAAGCGCTCGCATTTTGACTCCTGGTGCGATGGAGTTTGGAGCATGCGCCAGGCAACCAGCGAGCGGCCCGGGTGTCTCTGATACATGAACACGCCCCATGGCGACGTTGTGGGCTTGTCCGGCTCACTGGACCGCCCGGATGACTCCGAGAACGCGGTCATCGACCTGTACCGGATGCACGTGCTGGGACTCACCCGGCTGGCCATCGTGATGCTCGGTGACCGGGCCACGGCCGAGGACGTCGTACAGGACGCGTTCTGCGGGCTGTACACGCACTGGAGGCGGTTGTCCGATCCCGCTAAGGCCCTGCCTTACCTGCGGTCATCGGTGCTCAACGGCTGCCGCAACCATCGGCGTCGCTGGCATCGTGCCGGGCGGGAGCCGACGGGCTGGGAAAATGCCGAGTCGGCCGAGTCAGCGGTACTCCTTGCCGAGGAGCACCGCCAAGTGCTGGCCGGGCTGCAAGTTCTGCCCGCCCGCCAGCGCGAAGCACTCGTGCTGCGCTTCTACCTCGAGCTTGCCGAACCGGAGATCGCGCAGACCATGGGCATCAGCCAGGGCACGGTGAAATCCACGACGTCGCGGGCGCTTGCCACGCTCGGCCGCATCCTGCGGGAGGAGACATGAGCACCATCGAAGACCGGCTCCGGGCCGCCACCCGCGCGGCGGCACAGACGGTCGCACCTGGCAGCACTCCACCACCACCGGCGCTGCCGGCGCGGCAGCGCCTGGTCCCGGCCGCGCGCCCGCGCCGCGGACCCGGCTGGCCTGGCTGGATGGCCCCCCTAGTCGCGGCCGTCGCAGTGACCGCTGCGATCGCCACCTCCGTAGTCGTCTCGGGCGCGCTTTCCCTCGGCCATGCCAGGAGCCCATCGCAGGCGGCGGGGCGCACGGGCACGGTCGCGCTGCACCCGGCGCCGGCGGCGCCTCCCGGCATCCCCGCATACGACGTCGCGCTGGCGCCGGGCCCGATCGCTGGCCAGTCCACACGCGCTGTGGTGCGGGCCACGGCCACCGGGGCGGTACTCGCGACGGTGCGGCCGCCCCGGCCGTACGCCACCTTCACCTGGGCAACGGGCGCTGCCGACGACCGCACGTTCGTGCTCGCCGCACAGCCCGCAGGCCAACCGACGGCCAGTGGCCGCGTCGTGATGAAGTTCTTCGCGCTGCGGCTGGACCCGGCGGCCGGCACGGCGAAGCTGACCGGTCTGCCGACACCCACCGTGTCCGGGACATGGATCCAGGGCCAAGGCCTCGCCTTGTCACCGGACGGGAGAAAGCTGGCGGTGGCCGTGTCGCGCGCCGCCCGATCGGTGATCGAAGTCTTTGACCTGGCGGGCGGGTCGTCGCGGGAATGGAAGGCCACGCTGCCCGGCGGCACCGTGATCGGCACCACTCTCCTAGGGGTCAACGCGCTGTCTTGGGCGGCCGACGGGCGTACGCTCGCGTTCGACGCGTACGGCCCGGCAGGCGTCGAAGTTCGTGCGCTCGACACAGCCGCTCCGGCTACCAGCTTGTCGACCAGCAGGCTCATCATGACCTTTCGCCACTGGCGCACTACCGGCTCACTCTCTGGTAGCGCACTCATCACGCCCGACGGTGCCAAGATCATCGCTATGGAGGTTCCCAGCCCGCGCACTGCCACCCAGATACGAGTCAGGCAGTTCTCCGCCATCGACGGAAAGTCGCTAGGCGTCCTGGCCACCCTGCACTACCGGAGGGGCGCGATCACCGGGTGGCCGGACGTGCTGTGGTCGAATCCCTCCGGGTCGCAGCTGATCATCTCGACCACGAAGCCGGGCGCGGCACCCAGCAAGAACGGCGGCTTGACCCCTAGGGAGATCGGGATGGTAACCGGGGGCCACTTCGCGCCGCTGCCTGGAATCCCCGGCGGCCAAGAGCCCGTCTGGTGATCGGCGGTGCGACCCCCGCGCATCTGCCGGGATGGCTCGCATGCTCCGGCCAGACGATCAGGACGACCAGACCCTGTCGTCCGGAGACGATGGACAATGAACCGCGTCGAAGGCCAGCTACAGCTGGGCACCCGCCTATGCGTTGTGCCAAGCCGGTGGACCCGGGCCGAGCTTGACCAGGTGCGTGCCTGGTCCTGGTCCTGAGCTCACCCGTCCTCCTCGTGGCTGCCTCCCAGCCGGGGAGGCGAACTGCCGCTGTCAGAGCCGTTTGTGAGGCGTACGCTGCGGATACAGGCCTGCCCGTACGCTCACGCGACGAGCATCGCAGAGCCGCAGGCGGCCCGGTGGGCGGGCGGCCAGGCTCGGATCGGCATGGTTCGTCGCCGGGAGTCAAAGGAGGTGGAATGGTGAAGACGAGGATCGCCCGGTGGGTTGGCCGCTGGCGTGAGCGCCGCGTTGCTCGTGAGCAGACACGACAAGAATCGGCAGCACGTCAGGCGAAACGCGCCGCAGAGGCGGGGCGGTCGCACCCCCTGGGTCACGGTGGCTCAGGGGGCGGCTGACCTGGGCTCTGGCACGTAGTCGCTGGATTGCCAGAAGAGCGAACGTTTCTGGTATCTCGCATCGTCTCTGAATGCGACGCCAGCCCGGGCGTCCAGATCTACCCGCGAGCCATCCTCGCGGCGCACCCAGCACGAACCTTCCCGGACCACCATGACGATCGGTCCTGGCGCGCAGGCCATGGGCTCGCCGCTCGCGCCGGGGTCCGGGCGGTTCGCCCACCTCGTCCACGCGCTTCGCTTTGAAGGTCTGCATGACCTCAGGATCGTACGCGAGAAGAGCACGCTATACCGCGCGCGCAAGGCGCAGCCTTGTCCGTAGACCAGTGCGGTGTGTCCGGCCGGTCCGCCTGGATCCGTAGCCGCACGTCAGGTTCTGCCCGATGTCCGGCCCGTGTGCCTGAGTCCGGTGTTGTCGTGTCAGTCGGTGAGAAGACCGTGAGAGGTCGTATGCTTGTTTTGGCAGCCACGTCTGCCCGATCCGAGCTACGCCAGCCCGGCGCTGGCGGTAGTGCCCGAGGACAAGAGCGGCCCAGCCCTCGCGTGAGTTCTGTTTCTCCTCCCATCGTGATCCATCAACGGTGGCCAGGCGCCGGGACAGGGCTACCGGCTTGAGGTCATGATGTCGCACGACAAGATCAGGGACGCGACCCGTAAGCGCATGGCGGAGACGGGTGAGCCGTATGCCGCCGCCCGCCGCGAGGTCATCTGGGAGCACCGGCGCACCGGGGACCAGAGCCCGCCGCCGGACCCGCGGTGGTTCGCGATCAGCTTCCGCAACGCCGGGCTGGACAGAATCACCTTCTGGATGGACACCGTGCTCGGCGGGGGTCCGGGGCGGTCGGGAGTGGAGGTTGGCCCCGCCGAGCTCCGGGTCCGGATGGCCGACTTCAAGCTGACCGTTCCGCGCGGTTCCATCCGGTCGGTCACCCGGTCTCGGGCCCGGCTCCGGGGAACGACTGGCGTGCACGTCCGGCGTGGGCGGCTGCTGGTGAACGGCTCCGCGGAGGGCCTGGTGGAACTGGCCATCGAGCCGCCGTGCTACACCGGCCGCACGCTCAACACCATGTTCGTCAAAGAGAAGGTGAGTTCCCTCATCCTGAGCCTGGTTGACCCGGACGGCTTTATCGCCGCGGTCCAACGTGCAGGCAGTCAATCGTGAGCGACCTCCAGGAGGGAATGGTCAAGCATGGAACGTAAGCCCGACAGGCTTCTGTTGTTCCTGATCGGTCATGTCCTCGCCGCGGCTTGGACATGGCGAGACATCCGGCAACGACCGGCGAAGCAGATTCGTGGAAGTAAAGGCCTCTGGCGAGCATTCAGCGCGGTCAACACTGTTGGCGCAGTCGCCTATTGGCTAATCGGTCGTCGCTGCGGGCCGTCTCACTCAGACTGATCACTTCCCTTCCGTCGTCTTGGCCACTCGGACAGCCTGGACGTAGCGATCCATTGCCTGACCTGCGGCCAGTGGTAGGCGGATCAGCTGGCAGGTCAGGGTGTGATCACGATTCCACTGGGCTGCCGGTGCGGGAGCCGGATCGGCTTGCCGGGCCGGTTGGTAGCGGTGCTGATCGGGACGGCCTCGTGCTGGGCGGCGGCGTAGATGGTCTTCCCGTCAGGGGTGATCGCGATGAGGGTATGCAGTCCGATGCGGATCGGCTCGCCGGGCCGGTTGGTAGCGGTGCTGATGGGGACGACCGTGCCGACCGGTCCTTCCTCGTTGGCGACGTAGGCGGTCTTCCCGTCCGGGGTGAGCACGATCTCCTGGACCGGGATGCCGACGCGGATCGGCTTGCTGACCCTGTTGGTGGCGGTGCTGATCGGGGCGACTGTGCCATTGCCCCCGACGTAGCCGGTCTTGCCGTCCGGGGTGAAGGCGATAAAGCAGCAGCCTTGGCCGGGGAGGCGGATCGGCTTGCCGGGCCGGTTGGTAGCGGTGCTGATCGGGGTGACCGTGTGCGAGCCGAGGACGTAAACGGTCTTCCCGTCCGGGGCTATAGCGATTGCATCGGGCCGCAGGGGGCCGACGTGGATCGGCTTGCCGGGCCGGTTGGCGGCCGTGCTGATCGGGGTCACCGTGCCCGGGCTCTCCTGGGAGTTGACCACGTAGGCGGTCTTGCCGTCCGGGGTGAACGCGATCGCGCCGGAAGAGGCGACGTGGATCGGCTTGCCGGCCGTGTTCGTGACGGTGCTGACCGGGGTCAGTGTGCCGGAGAAGGATCCGCTGACGTAGACGGTCTTCCCGTCCGGGTTGATCGCAACGCCGAAAGGCGGGGTGCCCTGGACGTGGATCGGCTTGCCGGGCGTGTTGGTGGCGGTGCTGATGGGGGTGACCGTGTAACCGGTGGCGACGTACACGGTCTTACCGTCCGGCGTGAGCACGGCCGCGCCGGGAAAGCCGACGTGGATTGGCCTGCCGGGCGTGTTGGTGGCGGTGCTGATCGGGAGGAGCCCGCCGGGTGTAAGGCCTGGCCTGACGAAGCCGTGAGCGTAGAGAAGGTAGACGGTCGAAGCGGGTGGCCGTTGATGTACGGCTGGCCCCGGGGCCGCGCCGAATACTCGGACAGCGGCGGTCACGCCAACGACTGCGACGAAGACAGTCGCGAGAATGCCTGCAGCTTCCCGCGTCCGCCGCCTGACCACCTGGCGGCGCACGGCCGCAGCGGTAACGCGGTGCGGCGGGTCGCCGACAACGGCCTGCATCAGCTCGCGCAGCCTGGTTTCCATCCCGCTCACCGGGCCTCTCGTTCGAAGAACTCCTCCAGTGGTGATTCCTCCCGCAGTCGCGCCAGCGCCTGTGACAGGGTGCTTTTGACCGTCCCGACCGCGCAGCCCAGCAGCTGCGCTACCTGCGCCTCGGGCAGGTCATCGAAGACCCGCAGCACGAGCACCGCCCGCTGGCGGGCAGTCAGCGATCCCAGTACGCTGCGCACCGCCAGCCGCGCTGCCACCTCTGCGGCCATGTCCCCGGAGGCGTAGCTGTCTGGCACCGAGTCGGGTGACCTGCTCCTTGCGCCACCGACGGCGGCTCCAGCTCGCCCACAGGTTGATCATCACCCGGCGCACGTAAAGCTCCGGGTCATCGAGTCGGCTGATCCGCTCCCACTTCGGCCACGACCGGAGGTGCCATCGTCGGCGGCCAGAACGGCCCGGTCGGGGTGGCGGTCGACTCCGACAGCGTCTACTGGGCCAACCCCAACGGCGGCACGGTCAACCAGTCCGGCCTGGACGGCAGCAACCCGCATGCCCTCTTCGCCGACCAGTTCGCCCCCTACGGGTGGCCGTCGGCCCGTAGTGAGCAGGGGCCGCGGGTGGCGGGTTCGCCGTCCTTGCCAGGCACCGCGGTCGGTGCCCGCGGCTGCCTCGCCGTCTGACTCAGTGCAGACCGCCAGGTTCACGAGGGCGAGCAGTACATCACGGCAACGCGCCGTCGCGGCCGGTGGTGGATCACGCCGAATACGAGCGTCAAGCCGCGGCGCGGATTCCCGCCAGGCGACTGAGGAGTGGCGGAGCCTGGCGCCCGCATACCCCGCTCATGGGTCCGGCGCCAGGCCCCCCGCTGGTGCTACTACCGGCTGCGGGCTCGGTTAACCCGGTCAAGGGAAGCGAATGCCCGCGATGATCCTTCAACTAATGGTCTGGCCCGTAAGTTCGTCGGGAGTGGCATGCGGGGTCCCCTGCTTACGGCCCCATTGTGGCGGAGGGTTCGGCTCCAGTGCCCAAGTCTGGAGTACGACGATTAGACAGATGACCTTGGCGCCAGCCGTGACTGCCGGCTCACGGTCGCCGAAGTTACGGTGGGTTGGTCAGACCTCCACCGCGCCGATCGTGCAGCGGGTGTCACTGGGCCCGGGCCGGGCCACGCCGCGCTGATCGGTGCCCGCGCAGACCGGAACGCCCGAGACGGTGG
>Ga0070710_10000863_pt1 | contig 14527 bp, 11 predicted proteins | sample LARL52metaG_FD_65454 | JGI IMG/M metagenome (GOLD analysis project Ga0070710, IMG submission 65454) | Corn, switchgrass and miscanthus rhizosphere microbial communities from Kellogg Biological Station, Michigan, USA - LAR L5-2 metaG | ecosystem: Host-associated > Plants > Roots > Rhizosphere ... | reverse complement strand
GCCCAGGACACGCGCCTGGACGCCTACATCGGCTCCCAGCCCGGCTGGCGGCTCGTCGCACGGTTCCCCGACGACGCCTCCGGCGCCACCACCGAACGCGACGGGCTGCAACGCGCGCTCGCCGCCGCCCGCGCCGGGCTGATCGACGTGCTGCTCGTGTACCGAGTGGACCGGTTCTCCCGCAACCTGCGGGACATGGTGATGCTGCTCGACGAACTCGACTCCGCCGGGGTCGTGTTCCGGTCCGCGACCGAGCCGTTCGACACCTCCACCCCGATGGGCCGCATGCTCGTGCAGATGCTCGGCATGTTCGCCCAGTTCGAACGCGACACCATCATCGACCGCGTCATCGCCGGCATGGAACGCAAACACGCCAAAGGAAAATGGAAAGGCGGCAGGCGCCCCTACGGCTACCAAGTCGACAAGACCACCCACACCCTCGTCATCGACGAGCACGAGGCCGTGATCGTGCGCCTGATCTTCGACTCCTACACCAGGGACCGGCTCGGCTCCCGAGCCATCGCCACACTGCTCAACGACCGGGGCCACCGCACCAGCTGCGGCGGCAAATGGTCCGGCTACCAAGTCCTCCGAGCCCTCAACAACCGCGTCTACCTCGGCGAACTGACGTTCCGGGAGACCACCGTGACCAACACCCACGCACCCATCATCGACCTCACCATCTGGGAGCAGGCCCAAGCCATCCTCGACGCCCGCGGCGAATCCCACGCCCACCGCGCCGCCTCCGGCTCCGACTACGTCCTCACCGGCCGCCTGCGCTGCCCGAAATGCGGCAAGGCCATGATCGGCACCCGCGCCACCGGCCGCAACCGCACCTACCGCTACTACACCTGCTGGAACCTCGCCCGCTACGACGCCAGCAAATGCGACTTCACACGCCTCAACGCCGACGCCGTGGACACGGCCGTCCTGAACGCGCTGACCACCTTCTACCGCACCCGCCACGACCTCATCGCCGATGCCATCACCCACGAACAGAAGCAACACCAGGCAACGCACGCCGACCGGCACGCCGAACTCACCGCCGTCGACAACGAGATCACCAAAACCGGGCAAGCCATCGACCGCTACCTGACCGCGTTCGAACGCGGCACCATCGACGAAGAACTCGTCGCCGACCGGCTCACCGAACTCCGCGCCAAGAGCAAGCAACTCCGCATCCGCCGCGACGAACTGACCCTGACGCTGGACGACGAGCCCACCATGCCCGAGCCCGCTACCCTGGCAGCGGTGGCCGACCAGATCGCCGAGATCATCGCCGACGGCACCCACAACCAGACCAAGGCCCTAGTCGAAGCCATGGTCGAGAAGGTCACCATCACCGGACCCGACCGGCTCACCCCGGTCTTCCGCATCCCCCAACCCCGCAACAACGACGGGGCCGCACCCGCCCTACCAGCGGATACGACCCCGAACGGAGTGGTTCGCACAATGACTAACTTGGTGGAGGTGCCGGGAATCGAACCCGGGTCCTGTGGCGGCTCATCAGGGCTTCTCCGTGCGCAGTTCGCTTCGCCTCTGCTTGACCCCACCAGTCACGCGAACGAGCTGGTGTGACGGGCCCAGTCGCTGTGAGTTTCCCGAACAGTCCCCGCGACCGGGACTGCTGGTAAGCCCTCTAGCTGATGCCGGACTCTAGGCCGAAGGCACTCCTAGGCCGACAGCGTTGCTACTCGCCTCAGGCGGCGAGAGCGAACGCGCGCTGGTCGTTAGACGTGGCGCTTATTGGTTTGCGATGACGCTTGCGGTGGTCTCTCGCCTGCACCGGCACGCTTCCCCTGAATCAACGTCCACAGTCGAAACCGTTCACCCCCTTGTAGTGGTACGCATAGCATAACGACCGGGGCCAACCAGTTCTTCCCGAGGCGGGTAGGGCTGTCCCCACCAAGGACCGCCTGGCTAGCCTGATGGTCCCTGACCAGCGGGAACGACACCATGGACGGCATGAGGAAACCGAACGCGCTCGCAGCCGGGTGCTACCTGCTGACCAACCTGGTGACCGGGATCTTCTGGTGCACGCTCGCCGTGGTGCTGATGGTGGTCGGGTTCGCGACGTCGGTTCTGTGGATCGGTCTGCCGATCTTGTGGCTCGCGATGAACGTGGTGCGCGGCGGCGCGACGATGGAGCGGGCGTGGGTCAGGGTGGCGTTGCGCGCGGACGTCCCCAGGCCGTACCGGGAGAAGCCGACGGGGACGTTCTGGCAGCGGTGGAAGCACCAGTTCACCGATCCGGCGACGTGGCGCGACCTCGGTTATCTGGTGCTCCTGCTGCCGGTGGGTGCGCTGGAGTTCGCCGCGGTGGTCGCGATGATCTCGATCGTGGGCGCGTTCGCCGTGGTGCCGTTCTGGATCGATGACGCGCCGTTCGCGATCGTCGTCGGCGAGTTCTGGACCATCGACTCGTTCTTCTCCGCTTTGCCGTTGACGGCCATCGGGCTGGCTTTGATCCCGTTCGCGTTGATGGGCATCAGGGCGCTGGGTTCGATGCACGGCAGGATGGCGCGCGCCATGCTCGGGCCCACGCGGGCCGACGAGCTGGCGATCGAGGCGGAACGGCTGCAGTCCAGCCGGGCGCGGGGTGTCGAGGCGGCCGAGGCGGAGCGCCGGCGCATCGAACGCGACCTGCACGACGGCGCGCAGCAACGACTTGTCGCGGTGGCGATGGGCCTCGGCCGGGCCAAGTCCAAAATGGACACGGATCCGGAGGGTGCGGCCGCGCTCATCGCCGAGGCGCACGCGGACGCGAAGCTCGCCATCAAGGAGCTGCGCGACCTGGCTCGCGGCATCTACCCGTCCGTGCTGGGCGACCGAGGCCTCGACGCGGCTCTGTCCGCGCTGGCCGCGCGCGTCCCGGTCGAGGTCGACCTCCAGGTGGACGTCGATCCGCGCCCACCGACGGCGGTCGAAAGCGCCGCGTACTTCACCGTCGGCGAGGCGCTCACGAACATCACCAAGCACTCGAACGCCACCAGGGCGACCGTGAAGGTCAACCGGGTCGAGGCGGGTGTGCTGGTGGAGGTCACCGACAACGGCCGGGGCGGCGCGGAGCTGAAGCCGGGCGGCGGGCTCGCCGGGCTGGCCGACCGCGCTGCCACGATCGACGGTGTGGTCGTAGTCGTCAGCCCCGTTGGCGGGCCGACCGTGATTCGAGCGGAGTTGCCGTGCGTGTGGTGATCGCCGAGGACTCGGTGCTGCTGAGGGAGGGCGTGCAGCGGCTGCTCGCCGACGAGGGCATCGACACCGTTGCCGCCGTGGAGAACGGCGACGACCTGCTCGACGCCGTGACCGAGCACCGGCCGGACCTGTGCGTGGTGGACGTGCGGATGCCCCCGACGTTCACCGACGAGGGCCTGCGCGCCGCCATCGAGGCCCGCCGCCGCCATCCGGGGCTGCCGGTGCTGGTGCTCTCGCAGTACGTCGAGGAGCGCTACGCCGTGGAGCTCCTCGCGGGCGGTGCCAGCGGCGTCGGCTACCTGCTCAAGGAGCGGGTCGCGGACGTGAAGGAGTTCGTCGACGCGGTGCGACGGGTCGCCGATGGCGGCACGAGCATCGACCACGAGGTGATCACGCAGCTCATGGTGCGCAGCAAGAAGAGCCCGGTCGACTCGTTGACGCCGCGCGAACGCGAGGTGCTGGGGCTGATGGCACAGGGACTGTCCAACACCGCCATCGCCGCCACTCTCGTGGTGTCCGACGGCGCCGTGGAGAAGCACGTCGGCAACATCTTCGCCAAGCTCGGCCTGGAGCCGTCGAACTCCGAGCACCGCCGCGTGCGGGCGGTGCTCGCCTACCTCGACAGCTGACGCAGGGTCAGTAACGGCCCTTCAGCGCCCGTCCGTGGGCCCGCGCGATCTCCCGGTTGGCGTCGCGCTTGGCGATGTCCTGACGCTTGTCGTAGGCCTTCTTGCCCTTGGCGAGGGCGATCTCGACCTTGACGTAGCCGTCCTTGAAGTACATCTGCAGCGGGATGAGCGACAGACCGGACTCCTTGGTCTTGCCGATCAGCCGCTCGATCTCGTGCTTGTGCAGCAGCAGCTTGCGCTTGCGCCGGACGTCGTGGTTCGTCCACGTCCCCGCGACGTACTCCGGGATGTGCAGCGCGTGCAACCAGATCTCGCCGTCGTCGACCTGGGCGAAGGCGTCCACGAGGGACGCCCGTCCCATGCGCAGGCTCTTCACCTCGGTGCCGACGAGCTGAATGCCCGCCTCATAGGTGTCCAGAATGGTCCAGTCGTGCCGAGCCTTGCGGTTCGACGCGATGGCCTTCTGCCCGCGTTCCTTGACCATGGCGACAACTCTACGTGGTCAGCACAACCGTTAAAGCCGCACGTAGAGACGCAGTGTCACGTAGCCCGTCGTGGCCGAGATGACGATCGCGACGAGGAACAGCCACGGTGACACGATCAGGATGTCCAGGTACCCGATTGGCGGGATGATGCCCGACTCGGTGAGGTTCCTGGTGATCCGGTCGAGGAAGAACGCCTTGAACAGCACCAGGCCGGCGACCGCGGAGACCGCGCCGATGATGCCCGCGACGACCGCCTCGATGAGGAACGGCAGCTGCGTGTACCACCGGGTCGCACCGACCAGGCGCATGATGCCGACCTCGACGCGGCGGGTGAACGCCGACACCTGGATGGTGTTCGAGATCAGCAGCAACGCGGCGAACGCCTGGATGAGCGCGAGGATCAGGGCGACGTCGCGCAGGCCGTTGAGTCCCTCGAAGAACCGCTCGAGGAACTTGCCCTGGTCGTCGACGCCCTTGACGCCCGGCTTGCCGTCGAAGGCCTTCTTGATGACGTCGGTGCGGTCCGGGTCCGTCAGCTTGATGCGGAACGTCGCCGGAATGGCCTCGGGCCGCGCGAGCTTGAGCAGCTCCGGCTGGGCCTCGAAGATCCGCTTGAAGCGCTCGAAGCCCTCGTCGCGGTTCTGGAACACCACTGTCTCGACACCGGACGTCTGCTCGAGCTGGGAACGCAGACCCGCGCAGGGCTGCTGGGTGCAGTCCTTGTCGTTGGCGCTGACGTCGTTGGTCAGCAGCACGGAGACCTCGAGCTTGCCCGCGTAGTTGGCCTGCATCTTGTCGACCATGCGGACGACGAGCAGGCCACCGCCGAGCAGCCCGAGCGAGATGGCGGTCGTGAGGATCATCGCGATCGTCATCGTGACGTTCCGGCGAAGTCCGGTGACGACCTCGCTGAACACGAAGCTGGTACGCATCGGGGGCGGGGTTCCTTGGGGGTCGGGGGTTAGGAGTGTTTAACGGCCGACGCCGTAAACACCGCGCGCGTCATCACGGACGACCTTGCCGTACGCCAGCTCCACCACACGGCGGCGCATCGAGTCGACGATGCCGTGGTCGTGGGTGGCCATGATGACCGTCGTGCCGGTGCGGTTGATCCGCTCCAGCAGCAACATGATGTCCTGGCTCGTGTCGGGGTCCAGGTTTCCGGTCGGCTCGTCGGCGATCAGCACCAGCGGCCTGTTCACGAACGCACGGGCGATCGCGACGCGCTGCTGCTCACCACCGGACAGCTCGGTCGGGAACCGGTCCTCCTTGCCGTCGAGGCCCACCAGCTGCAGCACCTCCGGCACCACCTTGACGATGGTGTTGCGAGGCTTGCCGATGACCTCCAGTGCGAAGGCCACGTTCTCGGCGACCGTCTTCGTCGGCAGCAGGCGGAAGTCCTGGAACACGCAGCCGATGGACTGACGCAGGCGGGGGACCCTGCGCCGCGACATCTTGGCGACGTCGAAGTTGGACACGTAGACGCGTCCCCGAGTCGGCACCTCTTCGCGCAGCAGCAAGCGCAAGAACGTCGACTTACCGGACCCGGAGGGCCCGATCAGGAACACGAACTCGCCCTTCTCCATCTCGACGGACACGTCGTCGAGCGCGGGACGCGTGGAGGTCTTGTAGACCTTGGAAACGTGTTCGAGACGAATCACGAGGCGCGAGTCTACCCATGGGTCGGGTAAAGCCCCCGTTCCGGTTAACTTCCAGCACCGGAAGGGCGGTCGGAACCAGCCACAAGGCGTGGTCAGACTGGCACAACCGGTTGACGAAAAGAGCACGTTCGGACCACTTTGCGGCCGAACGTGCTCTTCGCCTCAGATCAAAACCCGGGGTCCGGGGCGTCCCCGGAAGACGCGCGGCACGAGGAATCGCCGGCACGCCTCTCCCCGAGTACAGCCGGCTACGCCTGCTGGGTCTGCTTGCGCCACCGGATGCCGGCCTCGAGGAAGTCGTCGATCTCCCCGTCCAGCACCGCGGACGGGTTGCCGACCTCGTGCTCGGTCCGCAGGTCCTTGACCATCTGGTACGGGTGCAGCACGTAGGAGCGCATCTGGTTGCCCCAGCTGGACCCGGAGTCCTTCAGCGCGTCGAGCTTCGCCTGCTCCTCCTGCCTGCGCCGCTCCAGCAGCTTGGCCTGCAGGACGTTCATGGCCGTGGCCTTGTTCTGCAGCTGCGAGCGCTCGTTCTGGCAGGACACCACGATGCCGGTCGGGATGTGCGTGAGGCGCACCGCCGAGTCGGTCGTGTTGACGCCCTGGCCGCCGGGGCCGGACGAGCGGTACACGTCGACGCGCAGGTCCTTCTCGTCGATCTCGACATGGTCGGTCTGCTCGACCACGGGCACGACCTCGACGCCGGCGAACGACGTCTGGCGGCGGCCCTGGTTGTCGAACGGCGAGATGCGCACGAGGCGGTGCGTGCCCTGCTCGACGCTCAGCGTGCCGTAGGCGTACGGGGCGGTGACGCGGAACGTCGCGGACTTGATGCCCGCCTCTTCCGCGTAGGAGGTGTCGAACACGTCGACGCCGTAGTTGTGGCGCTCGGCCCAGCGCGAGTACATGCGCAGCAGCATCTCGGCGAAGTCCGCGGCGTCGACGCCACCGGCCTCGGCGCGGATGGTGACCAGCGCGTTGCGCTCGTCGTACTCGCCGGACAGCAGCGTGCGGACCTCCAGCGACGCGATCTCCTCGCGCAGCTTGGCGCGGTCGTTGTCGGCGTCGGCCCTGGCGTCGGCGTCCTCGGCCTCCTCCGCGAGCTCGTAGAGCAGCGGGAGGTCGTCGAGGCGTTCGCGCAGGCCGGTGACACGGCGCAGCTCGCCCTGCTTGTGCGACAGCTGGCTGGTGACCTTCTGCGCCTTCTCCTGGTCGTCCCAGAGGTCCGGGCGCGCGGCCTGCTCCTCCAAGTCCGCGACCTGGGCGCGCAGGCCATCGAGGTCCATCACCGCCTCGATGCTGGAAAGGGTGGCGGAGAGGTCCTTGATGTCTGCTTCGACGTCCGGGTTCACGACAAAAGATTACGCCAGCACCGGTCGCCGGTCGCGACCGGTGCTTCGCTGGCGCTCTCTTCTACGCGGTCGGGATCGCGTCGAGCAGCTTGAGAACGGCCTTCGCGTGGGCCAGGCCGAACTCGGCCACCGCCTTGGCGTAGGGGTCCTCAGCAGTCTTGGCCGCGCTCTTCGCGCTCTCCTGCTCCTGACCGTACGTCGAGCGCGCGGTCGTGATCAGGGCCTCGCGCTGCTTCGCGGTCAGCGAGCCGGCGTGCACCAGGCGCAGGATGAGCGGGCTGCGCAGGTGGTCCGGGCCGGGCTCGGACAGCAGCCAGTTCTTGAAGGCCTTCTTGCCCGCCGCGGTGAGCACGTACTGCTGGCTGGACCGCGGTCCTTGCTTGCCGAGACGCAGCAGGCCCTGGTCGGCCAGCGCGGGCAGCTCGCGGTACACCTGGCTGCGGGTGACGCTGAAGAACGCGCCGAAGCGGTCTCCTGCCTCCGCAACCAACTGGCCACCGGTCTTGGGTCCGTCGTGCAGCAGCCCGAGCAGGGCGGCTGCGGTTGCATTCAGGTCTGACACAACGACAACGTTCCCACGTCTGGGGGAAGCTGTCCACAATGGTCAGCCGTTCTGTCCACAGTGGCTGATCACCGGGCTAGTCCGATGGGCCATGCGGAGCAACGAAAAGTCTCGCTGAGTAAGCGGCAGTTTTCGCGCCTCACGCGTTTGGCCGCTTGACCGTCCGTGTCCATCCCGGATGGAAAAAGCCTTTCGCAGAAACGAAAGTCCCCCGATCTCACTCGATCGGCGGTACGGCTCTCACCGGCCGGAGCCACCCGAATGGACGGACGTGCGCCCTCGTCGCACGACCTGGTGATGTCCGCGCGCACCTCTTTCCCCGGCCTGCACAACCGGGAAAATGATCATTGCCAGGCAGGCAGGCGAACGACACCACGGAGGTCGGGGACGATGAACATCAAGTGGCTGGACCACAAGAAGGTGGCGGCGCACACGGTGGCGTGGATGACCGGAGGCATCCCGGAGCAGGCGGGCAAGGACGAGTGCATGGTGTGCGGCAAGCAGATCCGCAAGCACCGCACGGTCAACGGCGAGGGCCGGATCTGCTCCAGCATGCTGTGCGCGCAGTACTGGGCGGAGAACATGACCTGAACCACACCCGCCCCAGAGAGGGCGGGCCGCAGTGACCTCGAACAAGCAGAAGGCCGGAACCTGATGGTTCCGGCCTTCTGTCTAGTAGCGGGGACAGGATTTGAACCTGCGACCTCTGGGTTATGAGCCCAGCGAGCTACCGAGCTGCTCCACCCCGCGCCGCTTCTAGCTTGTCTTGCTGTTGTAAGTAGAACTATACACCCCGAAAAAACCCAGTTTTCACCACCCCCCACTAACCACATCCCCGCAGGTCAACGCGCCATCCCAGCAGCTCACCGCACAAGCGGGATGCCGCCAAAGCCGAAGGCGAGGCGGCCGGGGGTCCGGGGGCTTGCCCCCGGGGTGGGGTTTGGGGGCTCCACCCCCAATGTGAAATGCGAAAAAGCCCTGTCTGCGTTCTCCGCAGACAGGGCTCTCCCACTTTGTAGCGGGGACAGGATTTGAACCTGCGACCTCTGGGTTATGAGCCCAGCGAGCTACCGAGCTGCTCCACCCCGCGTCGGTATGAATAGAACCTTACGCGGGGTGGAGCGGGAAAAGCAAATCGCCCGGTCAGCCCGATGGCGTGGGGCTGGGAGCCACCGACGACTGGCCCGTCGGCGGCGCGGCGGCCCCGGTGTTGTACTGCTTGAACCGCTTCGTCGCGTCGTCCAGGCGCTGGTACGCCTGGCCGAGCGCGGCGAAGTCACCGTTCGACTGCGCCTTCTTGATGTCGGACAGCGCCGAGTCGATGTCGTTGACCGCCTTCTGCAGGTCGGGGCTCAACGCACCGTTGGTCGGCGGTGTCGTCGACGGCGGCGTGGAGGTCTGGCCGTTGCCGTTGTTGTTGCCGTTCTGCGGCGGCACGACCGCTCCGGTGCCGCTCAGCACCTGTTCCAGCGCCTCGCCCAGCGTCGACGCGTAGCCGACCCGGTCGCCGTACCAGACGAGGACCTTGGACAGCTGCGGGTACGAGGTGTTGTTGGACGCGCGCTCGATGTAGACGGGTTCGACGTAGAGCAGCGCGCCACCCACCGGGAGGGTGAGCAGGTTGCCGTAGACGACGGTCGTCTTCTGCTGCGCCAGCAGGTTGAGCTCGCGGCTGACGTTGTCCGACGTGAGGAACTGCGTCTGGATCTGCTGCGGGCCCTTGGCGTCGGTGCTGAGCTGGAGCACGCTGATCTTGCCGTAGTTGTCCGGGTCGGACCCCACTGACACGTAGGCCGCCATGAACTCCCGGTTCTCGCGGACGAGCGGGCTGGTCAGCTGGAAGCGGACCTTGCTCGCGTCGCTCGGGTCACCGGCGAGGACGTAGAACGGCGGCTGGGCGTCCCGGCGCTTGCTGGCCGCGTCCTGCTGGGCCTGCGCCGTGGTCACGTTGTCGATCGTCGGGTCCTGCGGCGCCGCCCAGTAGGAGACACCCGAGTAGAAGTCCGACGGGGACTGCACGTGGTACTTCGACAGCATCTGCCGCTGCACCTTGAACAGGTCCTCGGGGTAGCGGAAGTGCTGGCGCAGTTCGTCGGAGACCTCACTGGCCGACTTGACCGTGCCGGGGAAGACGCCCATCCACGCCTTGAGGACCGGGTCCTTCTCGTCGATCGCGTACAGACTCACCGTGCCGTCGTAGGCGTCCACAGTGGCCTTGACCGAGTTGCGGATGTAGTTGATGGGCTTGTTGGCCTGCGAGGCGACCACGCCGTCCGCGGTGAGCGAGTCGTTCGTGGCGTCGCTGAGCTGGGTGCGCTGCGCGTACGGGTAGTTGTCGAGCGTGGTGTAACCGTCGACGATCCACGTGATGCGGCCGTTGACGACGGCCGGGTACGGGTCGCTGTCCACGGTCAGCCACGGCGCCACGGACTGCACGCGGTCGCGCGGCGTGCGCTTGAACAGGATCTTCGAGTCGTCCGCGATCGACTGGTTGAACAGGATGTTCCGTTCGCCGTAGTAGGCGGCGAACGCCAGCTTGTTGAACAGGCTGCCGACCGGGACACCGCCGGCACCGGTGTACGTGTAGGACTTCGAGTCCGTGTCGTACTCCGCCGCCGAACCCTGCGGCCGGCCGCCGACGATCGAGTAGTCGTTCATGCCGAACAGCTCGCCGTAGTACGTGCGCGGCTGGTCGACCCGGATGCCGTTCTCGGCGTTGCGGACCGTGCCGTCCGGCGCGACCTCACCGGTCTTGAAGTCCGGGTACCCGCCGTTGGTCTGGTCGGAGTCGGCGTTCACCTTGTTCGCCTCGGCGTAGACGAAGCCGTTGCCGTGCGTGTAGATGAGGTGCTGGTTGATCCAGTCGCGCTGCCCCTGCGGCAGGCTGTCGAGCTTGAGCTCGCGAACGGCGACGATGTAGTCGCGCAGTTTCTCGTCCACTTTGTACCGGTCGACGTCGAGCTTGGTCGGGAACCCGTAGAACGGCCGCAGCTGCGTGAACTGCGTGAAGGTCCGCGACAGCACGGCGGGGTCGAGCAGGCGGATGTTGCGCAGGGTCGCCGCGTCGTTGGTCTTGATCTGGTCGTTGGTGACGGTCTGCTTGCCCTCGTACGGCTTCGTCGAGACCTTGTCGTCGGTCAGCCCGAACGACTGCCTCGTCGCCGAGAGGTTGCGCTTGATCGACTCGGCTTCCTTCTGGATGGCGTTCGGCTTGACCGAGAACTGCTCCAGCACCGCGGGCCACGCCGCGCCGACGAGCACGCTCGACAGCACCAGCAGGACGGTCGCGATGGCGGGCAGCTGCACGTTGCGCATGAACGCCCCGGCGAAGAACGCGACCGCGCAGAACACCGCGATGCACAGCAGGATCAGCTTGGCCGGCAGCACCGCGTTGAGGTCGGTGTAGCTGGCGCCGACGAACTTCTCGTTCTCGTGCAACAGCAACTCGTACCGGTCGAAGAAGTACGCGACCGCCTTCAGCAGCACGAACGTGCCGGCCACCAGGGCGAGGTGCAGGCGAGCCGGGCCGGAGAGCTGACCACCGCGACCGGCCAGCCGGATGCCGCCGAACAGGTAGTGCGCGATCACCGAGCCGATGAACGACACCGCGGCCGTGATGAACAGCCACGACAGCAGCCACTCGTAGAACGGCAGCTTGAACGCGTAGAAGCCGATGTCGTGCCCGAACTGCGGGTCCGTCACGCCGAACGGCTGGGCGTTGAGGAAGAGCTGGACCTGCTGCCAGTCCGCCTGCGCCGACGCACCCGCGATCAGGCCGACGAACACCGGGATGCCGATGGCGAACAACCGCATCCGCCGCATCACGACGGTGCGGTAGCGGGCGACCGGGTCATCGGGCCCGGACACCGGCACGAACACCGGCCGCGACCGGTACGCGAGGTACAGGTTGAGGGCGACGATGCCGCCGACCACGACCCCTGCGGCCAGGAACAGCCCCAGCCTGGTGAGCAGCACGGTGCTGTAGACGTTGCGGAAATTCACCTCGCCGAACCACAGCCAGTTCACGTAGGTGTCGAGCAACCGCGATCCCGTGACGAGACCGAACAGCAGCACAACACCTACGATGAGCAGGATTCGGCTGCGTCGGGACAGTTTCGGCAGTCCGACTGGAGGCCGTGTGGCCACGAGGCACGCTCCTGGATCGCGGAATTTCAATACGTACGTTTAGTCCAACTCTACGGACGACGCCCTGGGTTCCCGTGAAGCCGACGGTCTTACGATGACACGCGTGTCAGCGAGTGAAACGCCAGCGGTCATCCTCCCGACGGTCGCCCGCGAGGTAGAGGAGTTCGTAGCGGCAGGCGGCTGGGAGCAGCCCCCGCAACTCTTCGCCCTCGTGGCCACCTCAGACCTGATCGCCCAGCAACCGGAGCTGCGGACCCAACTGGACCCGGAGTCGTCCCCGCTGACGCCGATCGCCCAGGACTCGCTGGAAGGCGACCTGGGCGACGCGCTGGCCGGCATCGAATGGCCCCCGGCCGTCACCGGCTGCGCGCTGGCCCAGGAGATCGTCGTCCTGCCCCCGGAGGCGGAGACCGAGCTGAGCCACGGCGACCTCGACGACGAGGCGGCCCGCAGGTTCGCCGCCGAACACCCCGCCCGCCGAGAGGCACGCCTGGTGGCCGCGGTGCTGCGCGACGGCTCCGTCTCCTGCGTGCTGCGGCTGCGCGGAACGGTCGAGGTGCCGGAGGAGGTCGTCGAGCACCCGGAGCTCGCGCCCAACCTCACCGACGCCCTGCTCGCCACGCTGCGGCCCTAGTCGTCACGCCTCCAGGCTGGCACAACCCCGGCACGTGATCGCGCCGGGGTTGTGATCTCGCGTGTTCGCGGTCAGCGGACAACCGCCGACCGGGTCCGCACCGGCTCGCGCTCAGAAGCTCCCCAGCGCAGCCAGCCGATCTTGTCGGCCCCTCTGAGTACGTTGAGATGTAGGGGTTCCCAGACCGGGGGTACGCCTGCGAAAGCGCGCGCTCGCGTCCATGGCGGGCCATGAGGCAGTCAGTCGGCCTCGTGCCGATGTCTAGGTTGCGCGCGACGACCATCGCGCGAAGACACCGAAAAGCGGTCCGGGACGGTCAGCGAGCACGCAGCCCAGACCGACTCCGGCCGGGACGGTGCGGCAACGCTCGCACCACAGTACGAGCGCTACTCGCCACCTGGACGGCCGGGGCCTCGACCGCGCGCTGATCAGCAGCTCGGCGTGTCCTTGCCCGCGTTGAGCGCCTCCAGCGACGACACCGCGTCCTTGAGGTTCTCGACCTTGATCAGCTTGAGCCCTTCCGGCGCCTGCTGCTTCGCGTCCTGGCAGTTCGCCGACGGCACCAGGAACGTCGTCGCGCCCGCTTCCTTCGCGGCGACCATCTTGAACGCGATGCCGCCGATCGGCTTGACCGTGCCGTCGCCGGTGATCTCGCCGGTGCCCGCGATGGCCTTGCCGCCGTTGAGCTCTCCCGGCGTCAGCTTGTCGACGATGGCCAGCGCGAAGATCAGGCCGGCGGACGGGCCGCCCACGTCGGACAGGCTGATCTTGATCTTGAACGGCACGTCGGCGCGGTCGACCGGCGAGATGCCGATGAAGCCCGCCGGGCGGCCGTCGTCGCGGGTGCCGAGGGTGATCTGGGTCGACTTCGAGGTGCCGTCCTTCTCGAAGGCCACCTCGATGCGGTCGCCCGGCTTGGTGTTCTCCAGCGCGGCGCTCACGTCGGCCGAGCTCTGCACCTGCTTGCCGTTGACCGAGATGATGCGGGCGCCGAGCGGGATCACGTTCTCCGCGGGGCTGCCCTTGGTCACCTGGTTCGCGATCACCTTGCCCGGATAGCCGAGGTAGTGCAGCGCGGCGACCTCCGCGGAGGTCTGGGACTCGCTGAACGCGAGCTCGTTGTTCTTCTGCACCTCCTCCTCGGACTCGCCCGGCTTGAAGAACTCCTCGCGCGGTGCGAGGGCGTAGCGACCGGACAGCCACAGGCCGAGGGCGCCGAAGAGCGACACGTCGTCGGTGAGCGAGACCGTCGTCATGCGCAGGGTTCCGCCGGTGGGGAACGTGTTCTGGCCGTCCACCGAGACCACGTCGGTGTCCTTGACCTTGCCGAGCACGTCGTAGGTCGGGCCGGGGCCCAGCGCGACGTACGGGACTCTGGCGAAACCGCCGAGCAGTCCGAGTGCCGCCACCACTAGGAAGCTGATGATCAGCGTCCACGTCCGGCGGGTCAGTCCGCGTTCCCTCGACGGGGGCGCGGGCGGGGGTGCGGTCGTGACGGTTTCACTCACGGCTGAACAGCGTACGACCATGTGGATCCGCGTACGGTAGAGGCATGAGTGACGTGCCGTTCGGGTTCAGCCCGCACGACCCCGACGACAAGAGCGGGAAGCCGGGAGACAACCCGTTCGACTTCAGCCAGCTGGGCAACATGCTGAGCCAGCTGGGCGCGATGCTGAGCAGCGCCGGGTCGTCGGGCGGACCGGTGAACTACGACCTCGCCAAGCAGATCGCGTTCCAGCAGCTGTCCTCGACGACGACCACGATCGGGTTCTCCTCCGACCAGTCGGGCGCGGTCACCGACGCCGTGCACCTGGCCGAGATGTGGCTCGACCCGGTCACCTCGCTGCCCGCCGGCACCCGCAC
>Ga0070710_10000859_pt1 | contig 14584 bp, 14 predicted proteins | sample LARL52metaG_FD_65454 | JGI IMG/M metagenome (GOLD analysis project Ga0070710, IMG submission 65454) | Corn, switchgrass and miscanthus rhizosphere microbial communities from Kellogg Biological Station, Michigan, USA - LAR L5-2 metaG | ecosystem: Host-associated > Plants > Roots > Rhizosphere ... | reverse complement strand
GCCGCGGCATGCTGTTCCTGGACCTGATCCAGGAGGGGAACCTGGGCCTGATCCGGGCGGTGGAGAAGTTCGACTACACCAAGGGCTACAAGTTCTCCACGTACGCCACCTGGTGGATCCGGCAGGCGATCACCCGCGCGATGGCCGACCAGGCCCGCACCATCCGCATCCCGGTGCACATGGTCGAGGTCATCAACAAGCTGGGCCGCATCCAGCGCGAGCTGCTGCAGGACCTGGGCCGCGAGCCCACGCCGGAAGAGCTCGCCAAGGAAATGGACATCACGCCGGAGAAGGTGCTGGAGATCCAGCAGTACGCGCGTGAGCCCATCTCGCTGGACCAGACGATCGGTGACGAGGGCGACAGCCAGCTCGGTGACTTCATCGAGGACTCCGAGGCCGTCGTGGCGGTCGACGCCGTCTCGTTCACGTTGCTGCAGGACCAGCTCCAGTCGGTGCTCGCGACGCTGTCCGAGCGCGAGGCGGGCGTGGTGCGGCTGCGCTTCGGCCTCACCGACGGCCAGCCGCGCACGCTGGACGAGATCGGCCAGGTCTACGGCGTGACGCGTGAGCGCATCCGGCAGATCGAGTCCAAGACCATGTCGAAGCTGCGTCACCCGTCGCGCTCGCAGGTGCTGCGCGACTACCTCGACTGAGTCTCCCACTCGGGTATACGCAGAGATCCCCGCACCGGTTCGGTGCGGGGATCTTCTTTTCCCGCGCCGTGACCAGGCGCGATCGAACGCATGCGAAAGATGAGTACCCATGTACTCATGTGCCGCCTATGCATCTCACGACAGCATCAGTGTGTGGCTGTGCCGGAGGGGTGCACAGGGACAGTTCCGGAGATCGGAACGAGGGGGCAGGAAACATGGGCAGGTCAGTGCTCGAAGGGGCGTTCTCGCTGCTGGACGAGCTGATGGACGCCGGTGAACTGGGGCTCACGCAACTCGCCGACCGCTGCGAGATGCCGAAGACCACGGTGCACCGCCTTCTGGACCAGATGGAGGTGCTCGGCGCGGTCGAGAACGTGCGCGGCCGTTACCGCATCGGCGCGCAGATGTTCCGGCTCGGGCAGGCCTGGGAACCTGCGCCGGGCATCCTGCGGGTGGCGCGGCAGCCGCTGCGCGCGTTGTCCGCGACGATCAGGACGTCGACGATTCTCGCGGTCCCCCGGCGTGACCGGGTGCTCGTGGCCGCGGCGAGCATCGTGCGGGCGGAGGACGTGGCGCGGCTGCGTCCCGGCGCCACGGTGCCGACGGGCATGGAGTTCGTCAGCGCTCCGGTGCGCACGCCGTCCAGCAATGTGATCGGCACCGTCTCCGCGGTGCTCGACAGCGGCCGCAGCGCCGCCGCGCTCAGGGAGGCGGTCGGACACGCCGCACGGGCGATCAGCGCGGCCCTCGCGAGCTGATCGACTGGGCCGAACGGCCGTACGACCGGGAGTTTGATCACGGTGCCGCGTCCGAATCGTGGGACGTTCGTGACCTGTTCGCTGCGGGCGGACAAAGGCAACCGATATCACACTCCCGGTCGCACGCAACCGACCGAACGGCCCGAATCCGCTGCTCCACCAGCGGGTTTTCGGTTGCTCTCCGTGCGTGTCAAGACGGAGAACCGGTGGCGAACACAGGTGTAAGTCTGCTGCAGACGGGTAAATCGCAGAGTGACGCGAGTCGCCACGCACACGGGAACACTGACTATCGCGAGAACGTCTGTCAGAGTGGAGCCAGCGAGCACCGCGCACCAGCCAGGGGCGCCGTGGTCGCAGCTTGGTAAGAGGGCACCGAAACACTCAGTTCCGGTGCTGGGACGGAGGGAGATTCATCATGACTGCAGCACTCACCCGCCCCGAGTTGACCGCTGCCGACCGCTGCGACCGCTGCGGGGCTGCTGCCCAGGTTCGCGCCGTTCTCCCGTCCGGGGGCGAGCTGCTGTTCTGCGGGCACCACGCCCGTGCGCACAGTGAGAAGTTGCGCGAGCTCGCTGCTGAGATTCAGCAGGGCTGATCCACCCCACCTAGCCGCTCGGGGCGGAGATCCTTCGCGGATCTCCGCCCCCTTCGCTTCTACAGGGCGTCCAGGACGGGTTCGAAGGCCAGCTCGGCGGCGCCGATCAGCTTCGCGTCGCGGCCCAGCGGCGACGTCACGATCTGGGTTCCGCCGACCGCACGCGACACGAGGCTGCGTCGCTGCACGACAGCGCCCACCGAGTCCACGAGCGACGTCGGCAGCGCGGTGTAGAGGTCGCCCAGCACCACCAGCTCCGGACCGAGGACGTTGGCGATGTTGGCGAGCCCGAGGGCCAGCCAGTCCGCGAACTCGGCCAGCGGCGACGGGTCCTCCAGCGCCCGCAGCGCCGCCACGACGGCACCGCGAGGCGCGTCTTCCGGCAGCCCCAGCGCCCGGCACAGCGCCGGTTCGCCGACCTCGGTCTCCCAGCAGCCGTCGCAGCCGCAGTAGCAGCGGCGGCCATGTGGGTTGACCACCATGTGCCCGAGCTCGCCGACGTAGCCACCGCTGCCGCGCAACGGTTGCCCGGACAGGATCACGCCGCCGCCGACACCGACGTCCGCGGAGATGTAGACCATGTCCGAGGATGCCCGCGCCGCGCCGCGCACGTGTTCGGCGAGCGCGCCGAGCTCCGCGTCGTTGCCCACCTGGACGGGCAGCTTCAGCACCGCCTCCAGGCGTTTGCCGAGCGCGACACCCGTCCAGTGCAGGTTCGGCGCCTCGTGCACCTGGCCGTCCGAACGCCGGACGACCCCCGGTACCGACACGCCCACCCCGACCGCGGTGACGTCGAGGTCGTCGGCCATGAGGCGCGCCGACTCGACGATGTGCGTGATGACCTCGCCCGGATCACGCGTCCGGTGATGCAGGTTCCAGCTGTCCCGCCCGAGGATCTCCCCGCCGAGGCCGACGAACGCCATCGCCACCTGCTCCACCCGCACGTCGATCGCTATGACGACCGCGGCGTGCGGCTGGGGCAGGACGAGCAACGAGGGGCGGCCCGCACCGCTGCGCAGGGCGGGCACGCGTTCGGCGACCACACCGGCTTCGGCGAGGCCGTCCACCAGGGCCTTGATCGTGCTGCGGTTGAGCCCGAGCTCAGCCGCGAGCGACGCCCTGGTGGACGGTCCGTCGACGTGCAGGCGACGCAGCAGCGCCGTCCTGTTGTGCCTGCGGATCTCGTCGGGACGGGTGCCGGACGTAGGTCCTGTCACCTCGTCAGCGAGCCGCGTTGGCCGCCCGGCGGCGGGACAACGCGTCGACGCTCGCGGCGAGCAGCAGGACCAGGCCGGTCACGATGAACACGACCGCGGCGGGCTGCTTGAGCAGACCCATGCCGTTCTGGATGATCGCGAGCACCGCCCCACCGATGACGGCGTCACGCAGTCGGCCCTTGCCGCCGAACAGCGACGTGCCACCGATGACGGCCGCACCGACCGACAGCAGCAGCGTGTTGCCTCCACCGGCGTTCGGGTCGACCGAGCCGACCTTCGACGAGTACACGATGGCGCCGATCGCGGCCGCAGAGGACGCGATCACGAACACGCTCATGCGGATGCGCTCGACGTTGATACCGGCGCGGCGCGCGGCTTCCTTGTTGCCACCGACGGCGTAGATGTGCCGGCCGTAGCTGGTGCGGTCGAGCACGAACGTGCCGATCACGAGCAGCACGAGCACCAGCGGCACCACGTACGGCACGCCCTTGATCACCACGAGGTTGCTCGGTGCCCGGTTCAGCGAGAGCGCGTAGGTGATCACCGCGGCCAGCAGCGCGAGTGCACCGATCTTGGCCAGCACCAGCGACGTCGGCTGGGCCACGAGTCCCCTGCGCAGCCGGGAGAAGTGCCGCAGGAGCACGACCCCCGCGTAGCCGCCGACCGCGATGACGAACAGCGCCCACGAGCCGATGGCGTTCAGGTTGCCGTTGGCGACGTTGAAGATCGTGTCGTCACGCAGGCCGAGCGTGCCGCCCTGACCGATGAGCTGCAGCACGACACCGCCCCAGACCAGGAACAGCGCCAGGGTCACGACGAACGACGGGATGCCGACCTTCGAGACCAGGAAGCCGGTGATGCAGCCGATGGCCGCGCCGACGCAGACCGCGAGCAGCATCTCCAGCCAGGCGTTCGCCGGGACGCCGACCGCGGCGATGATCAGCGCGACGGCCGAGAGCGCGGTACCCGCCCAGACCTTCATCAGCGCCGAGAGCACGATCGCGAGCACCAGCAGGCCGCAGAACACGTAGAACACCGTGTCGCCCATGCCGCCGAGCAGGTTGCCGTTGTGGATCAGGTGCAGTGCCATCACCGACGCCGTCACACCGGACGCGGTACCGGCCGACAGGTCGATCTCGCCGAGCAGCAGCACGAACACCAGGCCCATCGCGATGATCGTGATGCTGGCGCCCTGCTGGAGCAGGTTGGCGAGGTTGCCGAGGGTGAAGAACGTGTCGGACAACGAGCTGAACACGATGAGCAGCACGACGAGCCCGAGCAGCGCGGGCAGCGAACCGAGCTCGCCGCCGCGGACCCTGGCCCAGTAGTCGCGAACGGCCTCGCCCGTGGACTGGGACGTCGTGTCGATGCCGAAGTCGGAGATGGCGCCCTGTGCCGGGGTCTCCTGCTCGGGCGTTTCGGTGGTGTTGGTCATGCTCGCCTCTTCGGAACTCATCAGATCGTCGCCGCCTCGGGGCGAGCGATGCCCAGGTCACCGGAACGCCCGGCGGTGATCAGCTCGACCACCTGGCCGTGCGTGACGTCCTTGGACCCCACGACCGCGGCCATGCGGCCCAGGTAGAGGCACGCGATCTTGTCGGCGACCTCGAACACGTCGTTCATGTTGTGGCTGATCAGGACGACCCCCAGGCCCTGCTCCGCGAGCCGGCGGACGAGGTCGAGCACCTGCCGCGTCTGGGCGACACCGAGTGCCGCAGTCGGCTCGTCGAGCAGCACGACCTTGCTGTTCCACAGCACGGCCTTGGCGATCGCGACGGTCTGGCGCTGACCGCCGGACAGCGACGAGACCTGCGTGCGCACCGACTTGACCGTGCGGACCGACAGCGACGCCAGCGTCTTGCGGGCGGCCTGCTCCATGTCCGTCTCGTCGAGCAGGCCGTGCTTGGTGCGCTCGCGGCCGAGGAACATGTTCTGGACGATGTCGAGGTTGTCGGCCAGCGCGAGGTCTTGGTAGACGACCTCGATCCCGAGCGCCGCGGCGTCGCGCGGGCCCTTGATGTGCACCGGCTCGCCCTCGAACAGGATCTCGCCCGACTCAGCCGGGTGAATGCCCGCGATGCACTTGACCAGCGTCGACTTGCCCGCGCCGTTGTCTCCGACGAGTGCGGTGACCTCACCGGGGTTGACGGTGAAGTCGATGTCGTGCAGGACGTGCACGGGACCGAAGCTCTTGTTGATGCCGCGCAGCTCGAGAATCGGCTCGCTCACTGGGGTTTCCTCCGTGGTTACCACGCGCCGAGGCGGGGTGCGCAGGTTCCGCACCCCGCCATGACGCAAGCGGTCCTACTTGATGCCGAGCTCGGTGCAGGCGGCCTGGGTGTCGGCCACGCAGATGTCCGAGGCCTTGACGAAGCCGGCGTCCACAACGGACTTCACGTTGGCCTTGGTGATCAGCTGGGGCGTCAGCAGCACGGACTTGACGTCGCGGTTGCCCTTGGGGTCCTTCTCCTTCGCGGACGCGAGCGCGTCGGCGGCGGCGGTGTCACCCTTGGCGAGCGCGGCAGCCAGCTTGGCGGCGCCCTCCGCCTCCAGGTTGATCGGCTTGAAGACCGTCATGTACTGGTCACCGCGGAGCACGGCCTGCAGGCCGTCCGGGGTGGCGTCCTGGCCGGTGACCGGAACCTTGCCGTTCAGGCCGACCTTCTTCAGCACCGTGATCACAGCGCCGGCGAGACCGTCGTTCGCGGCGACAACGCCGTCGACCTTGCCGCTGTTGCTGGTCAGGATCTGCTCGAAGACCGTGCCGCCCTTCTGGTTGTCCCAGTTGTCGATCGGCTGGGACTGGACCAGCTTGAGCTTGCCCGAGTCGTACAGCGGCTGGAGGACCTTGCGCTGGCCCTGCGCGAATAGGGTGGCGTTGTTGTCCGTCGGCGCGCCCTCGATCTCGATGACGTTGGCGCCCTGCGGGGCGGACTTCATCGCGTCGGAGAAGCCCTGGCCCTGCAGCTCGCCGACCTTCACGTTGTCGAACGACACGTAGTAGGACGAGGAGCCACCGAGGTTCAGGCGGTCGTAGTCGATGACCTGGATGCCCTGGGCCTGTGCCTTCTTGGCGACGGAGGCGCCGACCTCGCTGTTGGGCGTCGCGATGATCAGGACCTTGACGCCCGCGTTGATCATGCCGTCGGCCAGGGTGCTGAACTTCTGGACGTCACCCTGGGCGTTCTGGATGTCGGGGTCGAGCCCCTCCTTCTTCAGAGCCGCCTCGAGCAGCGGCTTGTCGAAGCCCTCCCAGCGGGCGGAGGAGGCGGTCTCGGGCAGGATCACGCCGACCTTCGCCCCACCAGTGCTGCCAGAGTTCGTGTTGCTGGTTCCCCCGTTGCCGGAGGACGTGTTGGCGCCACACGCCGAGACCGCCAGGGCGAGGCCCGCGGTAACGGCGATGGAAGCGAGGCTCTTGCTGCGCATCCGCCATCCCTTTCACTGCGCTGTGTCACAGAGAATGTTGTGGCGCACAACGTATGCCCGACATATGCGTGACCGGAACCACACTGGATCGATTAAGTCGTAACGATGCGGCAACCTCGGCGAAATTTGGTCACCGAGAGTCGTGAGAGCGTAACCACGGCGCTACTGCATCCAGTGCCGATATATCGGATATCGGTTACTTCGCGTTCAGGACGGACCGGACCATGCGCCGCACCGCGTCCGGCGACGGCGGCGTACCGCGGTCAGCGAAGAGCAGGTGCCCGGTGCCGATGAGCATGGGCGCGGCGGCGTCCGGCTCGACACCGCTCACGCGACCGAGCTCGCGCTCGCGCTCCAGGTAGTTGCCGATCATGATCGCGGCGTCGGTCAGCACCGGCACACCCGCGGGCCAGGTCTCGCGCAACCGCCGGCGCAGGTCGTCGCGGAAGGTCACGAGGGCCACGATCGCGACGGCGACCGAACCGAACACGGCGATGATCGCTTCAGCCAGGTTGTCGACGACGGACCCGGTGCCCGCCGCCCCCAGGAGCGCCTTCGCCCGCTCGTCCATCTTGTCCACGCGGTCCATCACGAACTCGGCGAGAAACGCGTCGAAGTCGTCGAAGTGCCGGTGCAGGACCCCTTTGGCGACACCGGCCTCCGTCGTCACCGCACGGCTGGTGAGCACGCTCGGCCCGCCCTCGACCAGGAGGCGTTCCGCCGCGTTGAACAGCTGTTCTCGCACGTCACGTAGGTGCACACCGGTCGGCACGCGAATTCTCCTAGCTGAGTGGGCAGCTGCCCACTATGGTGGGCGCATGCCCACTTTAAACGAGGGACCAGAGCAGGTTGACTCTCGCAAGGAACTCGGAGAGAAGCTCGCGGGCTCGTTCGGCGCGGAGGCGGCCCGCTACGACCGCACCCGGCCGCCGTACCCCGACGAACTGGTCGCGCGGATCGTGAAGGCGAGCCCCGGCCCGCGCGTGATCGACGTCGGCTGCGGCACCGGCACGCTCTCCCGTCAGCTGAAGGCCGCCGGTTTCGAGGTGCTCGGCGTCGAGTACGACGAGCTCATGGCAGAGGCCGCCCGCGCGACCGGCATCACGGTGGACGTGTCGAAGTTCGAGACCTGGGACCCCGCCGGCCGCGAGTTCGACGCCGTCGTGGCCGGCCAGTCGTGGCACTGGGTCGACGCGGAACAGGGGCCGCGCCTGGTCGCCCGACTGCTGCGACCAGGCGGCCTGTTCGTCGCCCTGTGGCACGTGTTCTCGACACCGGACCCGATCGCGCAGGCGCTCGCCGGCGCCTACGAGGAGATCGCGCCGGACGCGAAGTTGCGCCTCGGATACAGCCGTGACGAGGCAGTGGACTTCTACCGGGCAGGCTGCACACGCACTGCCGACGCCTTCGTGAACACCGGCGAGTTCTCGAACCCGGACCAGTGGAGCGTCAGCTGGGACCGCTCCTACACCACCGCCGAGTACCTCGACCTGTTGCTCACCATGAGCCCGCTGGCCCTCCTGACGAGCGACCAGGTAGCCAGCCTGCTGGACAAGGTCGCCGCCGCCATCGACACCCACGGCGGCACCTTCACCTCGAACTACGAAACCGTCGCCGTCGCCGTCACCCGTAACTGATATATCGCATATCAGTTATGCAAAATACGTTTGCGGACGAAGTCAAAAGACTCATTGCAAAGGCCGGGACGAGCTTCTACCAGGGCCTTTCCGCTGAGAGCTGCAGAGGGAGCGCCGCTACCAGGAGCGGAGGGTGGCGATGCGTTCCTCCAGCTGCTCGATGCTCGCCATCGCGGTCGGTGGCCCGCCGCAGTACTCGCGCAGCTGGTTGTGGATCTTGCCGTGCGGCTTCTTGGTGCGGTGGTGGTGCATCGCGACGAGGGTGTTGAGCTCCTTGCGGAGTGAGGCGAGGCGTTCCTGGACGCTGGCGGGCCTCGCCTCGCGCACCGCCACCTCCGGCTTGGGGCGCTTGGCCGCGAGGGCCATCTGCTCCTCTTGGCGTTGCAGCAGCAGCGTGCGCACCTGGTCCGGTTCGAGCAGGCCCGGCAGGCCGAGGTACTCCTGCTCCTCCTCGGAGCCCGCCATGGTCGGCGCACCGAACGACGAGCCGTCGAAGATCAGCTGATCGAGCTCGGCCGTGGTGCCCAGCGCGGTGAAGGCGCGCTCGTCCTCCCCCGGCTCGTCCTTGGCCTGGTTCGCGGCCGCCATCAGCTCGTCGTCCCAGCCGTCCTTCTCGCGGTGCGGCTTGCCCAGGACGTGGTCGCGCTCGGCCTCCAGCTCGGACGCGAGCTGCAGCAGCACCGGCACCGACGGCAGGAACACCGAGGCGGTCTCGCCGGGCTTGCGAGCGCGCACGAAGCGTCCGATGGCCTGGGCGAAGAACAACGGTGTCGACGACGACGTCGCGTACACGCCGACCGCGAGGCGCGGCACGTCGACGCCCTCGGACACCATCCGGACCGCGATCATCCAGCGTTCGGTGGTGGCGGCGAACTCGGCGATCTTGCCCGACGCCTTCGGGTCGTCGGAGAGGACGAGCGTGGCGATGTGGCCCGTGACGCGCTGGAGCACCTGCGCGTAGGCCTTCGCCGTCTCCTGGTCGGTCGCGATCACCAGGCCACCTGCGTCCGGCAGACCGTTTTCGCGCTTCTGGGTGAGCCGCTGGTCGGCGGCGCGCAGCACGGACGCCATCCAGTCGCCCGCCGGGTCCAGGGCGGTGCGCCACGCCCGTGCGGTCTGCTCCTGCGTCAGCGGTTCGCCCAGGCGTGCGGTGAACTCCTCGCCCGCGCTGGTCCGCCACGACGCCTCACCCGAGTACGCCAGGAACAGCACGGGCCGGACGACGCCGTCGCGCAGGGCGTCGGAGTAGCCGTACGTGTGGTCGGCCTTGGACGTCTTGAACCCGCCGGAGCTCTCCTCGTAGGTAACGAACGGGATAGGCGAGTCGTCCGAGCGGAACGGCGTACCGGTGAGGCACAACCGGCGCACCGCGGGCGTGAACGCCTCGCGGATCGCCTCACCCCACGACTTGGCGTCACCGCCGTGGTGGACCTCGTCGAGCAGCACGAGCGTCTTGCGGTTCTCCGTGCGCACCCGGTGCAACGACGGATGGGCGGCCACCTGCGCGTACGTCACGGCCACGCCGTGGTAGTCGCGCGAGGTCATCGCGTTGGTGTTGCGGAAGTTCGAGTCGATGTGGATGCCCTGCTCGGCGGCGGCCTTCGCCCACTGGTGCTTGAGGTGTTCGGTGGGCGTGACGATCGTGACGGCCTCGATCGTCCGGTCTGCCAGCAGCTCGGCGGCGACGCGCAGTCCGAAGGTCGTCTTGCCGGCACCGGGCGTGGCGACGGCGAGGAAGTCCTGGGGCTTCGCGGCCAGGTACTTGGTCAGCGCGCGGCGCTGCCATGCCCGCAGCGGTCGCATTGCTGCTGTCGCTGTCACAGACGTGTTTCTCCTCGTTTTTGCAGGTCAGACATGGCAGCGCCCTCAGGCAGGCCGGTGCCGAGGGCACTGCGACTCTACCTGTTCTCCGCGTCGATGCCGCGAAACGTGGCGGTATGCACCATGCTTGTCACTGCGATGGGTTCGCCTACCGACAACGACGCACGCAGGTCCGGCCGCAAGGGGCCGCTGCGTCTACTCGCGCGCACGCTGTCGAAGGCGTGGCAGGGCAACATCTTCTCAGAAGCCGCCGAGGCCGCGTTCTGGCAGACGCTGTCGTTCCCGCCACTCCTGCTCGGCGTGCTGGGCGCCATGGGTTATCTCGGCGACTGGTTCGGCCAGGAGGTCGTGTCCGCCGTCCAGGCGAAGATCATCGGATTCACCCGGACGATCTTCAGCGCCGACGTCGTCAACGGCGTGATCCAGCCGACCGTCGCGGAAATCCTCAGCACCGGCAAGGGCGAGATCGTCTCCGTCGGCTTCCTCATCTCGCTGTGGGCGGGCTCGTCAGCCATGTCGTCGTTCGTCGACGCGATCACCGTGGCGCACGACCAGTACGGCGTCCGCAACGAGCTGTGGCAGCGCATCTTCGCCCTGCTGCTGTACATGGTGTCGTTGGTGGCGCTGGTGATCGGCCTGCCAGTGCTCGCGCTGGGCCCGGACATCCTGCCGCAGTTCTTCCCGACGTCCTGGCAGCCCTACATCTCGACCTGGGTGGGCCGCTTCTACTACCCCGGCGTCGCCCTGCTGCTGGTGCTGTCGCTGTCGATGCTCTACAAGCTGGCGCTGCCGCGGAAGCTGCCGTATCACCGCGTGCTGCCGGGCGCGATCCTCGCGATGGCCGTGTTCATCCTGTCGTCCATCGGCCTGCGCCTGTACATCCAGTGGATCACCACCACCGGCTACACCTACGGCGCGCTGGCGACACCGATCGCGTTCCTGCTCTTCGTGTTCTTCATCGGCCTGGCGATCACCATCGGCGCGTACTTCAACAGCGCCATCCAGGACATGTGGCCGGCCCGCATGACCCGCCGTCAGCGCCGCCGGTGGCGCCGTCTGGAGATGGAGCGCGCGGCGTCCCGCATCCGCGAGGAGAACGCGGCTCCCAGACAGGAGTCGAACAACACCGGCTACTCGGCGCCCTCCCCCGCCGACACGCAGCTGACCGCGCCGCTCCAGATCCAGCAGCCGCGGACCTCGCCGGAGGAAGAAAAACAGCGGGGGTAGCCGAAGCCACGCCCGCTGTCCCCGACTCGGGCCGGACTCAGCTCGGGTTCACCGGCGTCGCCCAGCACCGGTTACGGCAACCGGTGCAGTCGTAGATCGCCAGGGCGTTGCCGTTGTCGGTCTTGTACGCGACCGGCGAGCCCGCTGACCAGCGTCCCGTTCACCGTGTCGCCGACGTGCCGGCCGCTCGGGTACGTCACCACGTTGCCGGAACGGTCGTCGTCCTGCTTGGGAGGCTCTACTATTCGCCGCCGCCGGCGGGCAGGTTGTCGTAGATCTTCTTGCACTCCGGGCACACCGGCGAGCCCGGCTTCGGCGACCGCGTCACCGGGAAGACCTCGCCGCACAGTGCGACCACGTGGGTTCCCATCACGGCGCTTTCGGCGATCTTCGCCTTGCGCACGTAGTGGAACATCTTCGGGGCGTCGTCCCCGGTGTGGTCGGTGCCTTCCGGCCGTACGTCGACCTCGGGGAGAGTCTGGGTGCTCACCTGCCCAGGGTACCTGGGATGATGTCCCCTCGTGACCACGCTGCACATCGCCGAAGAAGTAGCCACCGCATTGGCCGAGAACCGGCCCGTCGTCGCTCTTGAGAGCACCATCCTGTCCCACGGGCTGCCCGCACCGCGCAATCTCGCGGTCGCCGCACGCCTGGAGAAGGTCGTTCGGGAGGCCGGTGCCGTACCCGCGACGATCGCCGTGCTCGACGGCGTGCCGCACATCGGCCTCACCTCCGCCGAGCTGGACCGCGTCTGCAACTCGGGAGAGCTGCTGAAGCTGTCGTTGCGCGACCTCGGCGCCGCCTACGCCCTGGGCCGCAGCGGCGCGACGACCGTGGCCTCGACCACCGCCCTGGCCCACCAGGCCGGGATCCGCGTGTTCGCGACCGGCGGTCTCGGCGGCGTGCACCGCGGCGCGCGCGAGACGTGGGACGTGTCCGCCGACCTCGACGTGGTGGCGACGACGCCGGTGCTGATCGTCTGCTCAGGCGTGAAGTCGATCCTGGACATGGGGGCGACCCTGGAGGTCCTGGAGACCCGCTCGGTGCCGGTCGTCGGTTACCAGACCTCCCGTTTCCCGGCGTTCTACCGCCGCGAGTCGGAGTTCGACGTGTCGTGGCGCGTCGAGAACGCCACCGAGGCCGCCGCGGTGTTCGCCGCCGGTGGTCGGGGCATGCTGCTGGCGAACCCGATCCCCGCCGACTTCGAGATGGACACCGCCCTGCACGACCGCCTCCTCGCCGAGGGCCTGCAGAAGCTCGTGGACCAGGACGTGCGCGGCAAGGACGTCAGCCCGGTCCTGCTGGAGCACTTCCACACCGCGAGCGAGGGCGTCAGCCTCGACGCGAACGAGGAACTGGTCGTCAACAACGCCTCTGTCGCCGCCGCCGTCGCCGTAGAGCTGTTCCGGTGAGGCAGGTTGTCGTCGTGGGCGATGCCGGCTTGGACGTCGTCGCCCGCCACACCGGCCCCATCGCCCACGGCGGCGACGTCCGCGCCAAGGTGACGATCGAACCGGGCGGCGCGGGCGCGAACACGGCCGTCTGGCTGGCCGCGTGCGGTGCCTCTCCGGTGCTGGTCGCCCGCGTCGGCGCCGACTCGGCGGGCCGACAGGTGCACGCCGAACTGACCTCCGCGGGCGTCAGGTGCGCCTTCGCCGTCGACCCGGACCTGGCAACGTGCTGCGTCGTCGTCCTCGTCGACGAGAACGGCCAGCGCTCGATGCTGCCCGACCGCGGCGCGAACGCCCGCTTCTCCCCCGCCGACCTCGACCCCGGCCTGCTCGCAGGTCCCGACGGTCATCTGCACCTGTCCGGCTACGTGCTGCTGGACGCCACCTCCCGCCCGGCAGGGCTCGCCGCCCTGCAGGCCGCCCGCGACGCCGGGTGGACCACCTCGGTGGACCCGCAGGCGGCGGCGCTGATCCACTCCGCCGAGGCGTTCCTGGAGGACGTCCGCGGCGTCGACATCCTCATGCCGAACGCCGACGAGTTGATGGCCCTGACCGGCTCGGCCGACCCGTCGTCGGCCAAGAGCCTGCTCACGCACGTCGACACCGTCGTCGTGACCTCGGGCGTGGACGGCGCGTCGTGGATCGACGCCGACGAGCTGATCTCGGTCCCCACTGAACCCACCGAGTGCGTCGACTCGACCGGTGCCGGCGACGCCTTCGACGCCGGGTTCCTCGCCGCCTGGCTGTCCGGCGCTTCCAAGGTCGACGCTCTGCTCGGCGGCGTCCGCGCGGGTTCGCGGGCCGTCAGCCTCGTCGGCGCTCAGCCACCCCGCTAGCCCTCAACCGATATATCAGTTTCCGTTGGCTCGTCCGCATGCAAAAAACGTTTGCGGACGAAGTCAAAAGACTCATTGCAAAGGGGCGGGCGCCCGGCAACGGGTCGACTGGGCGGCTGCGGGTCAGCCGTCGATGACGGTGGTGCTCTTGCGTGCGATGGCGCGGCGCTCGGCCTCGTAGCGGTTGGCCTTCTCGGCCTTGCGCGGCGGGCGGTCGTTGGCGATCAGCACGGCCATCCACGGGAGCGGCACGGAGAGCACGATGAAGAAGAGTGCGAGCCACCAGGTGTGGGCGAACAGGGCCGCGAGGATGAGGCACGGGAAGCGCAGGCTCATCATGATCGCGTACTTGCGGCGCCGGGCGGCGTGCTGTTCCTCGTAGGACGGGGCCGCCTCGGTGATCAACACCGGGGTGTCGTTCCGATCGGGACTGCTCACGACACCACCTCCGGGTCACATGGTCCCACGTCCGAGTGACCCTCGGGACACCCGGTCGGCGGTTAACATCCGCGCGTGGTCGCCCTTGATCGGCTCGTGGACGTGCTCGGCAGTCTGGGCACGCATCTGGCGTGCGCGCCGAGAGGCCGCGACGTCGAACTCCGTGGGGTTGCCCTGCACGATCCGGCGGAAAACACACCGGCTGCCGCCGGCGACGTCCTGCTCGGGCTGGGCACGCCTTCGGTGGCCGCGGCGGCGCGGCTCGCGTCCTCGACAGCGGCGTCCGCGCTCGTGCTGCACGGCAAACCGCCGCTGGACGAACGCGTGGTCGCGGCAGCCAGGAAGTCCGGCGCGGCCGTGCTGCTCGTGGACCCTTCGGTGCCGTGGAGCCAGCTCGCCAACGTCACGCAGACGCTCGTCAACGGTGGCACTCGCACCGGTGACCTGTTCGGTCTCGCCGACGTGATCGCGGGCGTGGTCGGCGGGCCGGTGACGATCGAGGACCAGCAGTCCCGCGTGCTC
>Ga0070710_10000858_pt1 | contig 14584 bp, 14 predicted proteins | sample LARL52metaG_FD_65454 | JGI IMG/M metagenome (GOLD analysis project Ga0070710, IMG submission 65454) | Corn, switchgrass and miscanthus rhizosphere microbial communities from Kellogg Biological Station, Michigan, USA - LAR L5-2 metaG | ecosystem: Host-associated > Plants > Roots > Rhizosphere ... | reverse complement strand
CGTCTGCTCGACCTGCCGGTGCACACCTGGTCCCAGCTCGGGGGCATCTCGAACTGCCACTGGACCGTGTTCACGCGCCGCAACGACCGGTGGCGGCTCACCTCGTACAACGCGGGCACCACGCGTTGAGACTGCTCGTCCTCGGGGATTCGCTGTCGTTCTTCGGTCCGTCCGGGCCACTGCCCGCTGATCATCCGCGGCTGTGGCACAACCTCTGCGCTGCGGAGCTGGGTGGTTCGGCGGAGCTCGCGGCGGGGTTCGGGTGGACGGCTCGGGACGCCTGGTGGGCGCTGACCGGGGATCCGCGGATCTGGTCGCTGCTGCCTCGCACCGACGTGCTGGTGTTCGCGGTGGGCAGCATGGACACGCTGCCCTCGCCGTTGCCCACGTACCTGCGCGAGGGGCTGCGTTATGTGCGGCCTGACTGGTTGCGGCGGTGGGTTCGTGCACGCTACGCCGCGGCTCAACCGCTGTTGGCGCCCTACGCGCGTGTGGCGTTGCCTCCCGCGCTGACGGCGCGGTATCTGCGGGACATGCTGCAGTCGGTGCGCAATCTTCAGTACACGATGCCGGCGGTGGGCATCGTGCCGTCGGTGCACCGGGCTCCTACGTACAGCTTTGTGCACAACGGACACGCAGCTGCGGTTGCGGCGGTGCGGGGCTGGGCCGCACGTGCGGACGTGCCGTTGCTGGACCTGCCTGCCGTGATCGGGGAGCACGTGCGGTCCGGTGCCGGAAATCCGGACGGGATGCACTGGGGCTGGGAAGGCCACGAGCTGGTGGGCAAGGCGATGGCCGCATTGATCTCGTCCGTGGCGTTGAGTCCCTCGGACGAGTGAGCCCCGTAGGCTCGTCGCTCGTGCGCATCTCCATCGTCACCGACTCCACGGCATATCTGCCCGAGGGGTTCGCGAAGCGCCATTCGATCACCGTGGTGCCGCTGCACGTGGCGGTGGACGGTGCCGGACGCCTCGACGGCTTCGACTTCGGCCCGTTCGAACTGGCCGCCGCGCTGGCCGAGCACCGGCGGGTGACCACCTCACGTCCGACGCCGGGTGAGATGGCTGATGTGTACCGGGACGTCCTGTCGTCGTCGGACGCGATCGTGTCGGTGCATCTCTCTCGTGAGCTGTCCGGGACGTGGGAGGCGGCACGGCTGGCGGCGGAGGAGGTCGACCCCTCGTGCATTCGCGTGGTGGACTCGCGATCGACCGGTATGGGGCTCGGTTTCGCGGTCTTGCGTGCGTGCGCGGCTGTTGCTGACGGGCGCTCGCACGCGGCAGTGGAGGAGGCGGCTTCGTCCGCCGCCGCTCAGACGCGGATGTTCTTCTGCCTGGAGACCCTGGAGCACCTGCGGCGCGGCGGGCGGATCGGCACGGCGGCGGCGCTGGTGGGGACCGCGCTGGCCGTGAAGCCGTTGCTGCACATGGACGACGGCCGGATCGTGCCGCTCGAGAAGGTCCGCACGATGAGCCGGGCCGTGGGCCGCCTGGTCGACCTGGCGGCGGCCGCGGCGGGCGACGGTCCGGTCGGCCTGGCCGTGCACCACCTGGCCGCCCCCGAACGGGCCGCTGAACTGGCGACTCGCCTGGACGAACGGCTGCCGGGCTCGACCGGGTGCGTGATCTCCGAGGTAGGCGCGGTGATCGGCGCCCACACGGGCCCAGGTGTGCTGGGCGTGGTGGTGCTGCCGGGAGGACCCGACATCCTCCCACACACCCCCGACAATTCCGGGCTCCCCAACCCCGAGTGATCGCGACCTGTCCACAACCCGCGAGTAATCCACAGCCTCGGAACCAACCCGGTCTCCCCGCCCATCCCGCTCCGTAACGTCGCCCCCATGCTTCCCCGCCCCCACCCGGACGACAGCCCGAGCGAACGCCTGGCCGCACTGGCCGCGAAGGTCCGCGCCAACCCGACCCTGGTCTACGCGCGCTCAGAAGACTCCGACGAGCACGGCACACCCCGCCGCCGCTTCCACCTGCCCCGCCTCCCGCGCCGCGGCCTCCTGGCCCTGGGCATCGCCGTGGCCTGCACCGTGATCGGCCTGGGCAGCTGGTGGCGCAGCCCTGCCGCCGAGCAGTCCCCGGACGTGGCCCTGGTGAGCACCACGGCCGCGGCCCCGGAACTGGTGGTCAACGTGATCGGCGAGGTCGCCACGCCGGGCCTGGTGACGGTCACCTCAGGCGCCCGAGTGGCCGACGCCGTCCGCCTGGCAGGCGGCCTGAAGCCGGGCGCCGACCTCCACGACCTGAACCTGGCCCGCAAACTGACCGACGGCGAACAGATAGCCGTGGGCATCCCACCCCCGTCCGGCCCCGCCGCAACCCAGTCCAAGCTCAACCTGAACTCGGCGACGGCCTCCGAACTGGACGCCCTCCCCGGCGTGGGCCCGGTGACGGCCCAACGCATCGTCGACCACCGCACCCGCAAAGGCCCGTTCGCCTCGGTGGACCAACTCCGCGAGGTGGAAGGCATCGGCGACTCGAAACTCGCCAAGCTGGCCGATCTGGTCCACACATGACCCTCGCGACCACAGCGCTGGCCCTCTACCTGCGCACCAAGATCCAGTTCCGCTACCTGACCAACCCCGCCCCACCCTCCGCCGACCACAACCACCCGCCCCACCCGATCACCGTCGCCTTCCCGCTCCACCCACCCGAGGCCCGCCCCCGTACCCGACGTCGCCGACGTCCCCACCGCTTCCTCACCAACACACTCCGCCGCCTACTACCCACCCACCCGCTCCCACCACCCGTCCCAGTCCCGCCGACAACCCCGATCCCGACGCAGCCCACCAAGAGCTCGTCATGCCGCCTGTGCGCGGCAATGCGGACCTAGCCAGCCCCCGCCTCAGGCCCACCCGGCCTCACTCCGTACCTATCCGGTCCCACCACCCAGCCTTGTCCCATTGCTGACTCCGGCCTCGGCGCAACAGCCTGCCGAGAACCTGTCGTGCCGTGGCGAAACCGGCGTAGCTGGGCCTCCCACTCGACACCTGCTGGCACGCCGCTGACCTCGCGTCCCGATGACCCACCAAGGACGTGTCGTATCGCTTGTGCGCGGCGAAGCGGGCCGTCAGGCCACTGCCTACTGCACCCTCACCCACTCTCACCCAGGCCGCTCATCCCGGCGTCACCGCCGACTTGACCCGCCACTGACCCTCGCGTCGCCCGGCGGACGCCAAGAACCCGTCGTACCGCGTGCGCGCAGCGACGCCACCCAGCCAGGTCCGTCCCTCCGCCCACCAAACCCATCCCCAGATCATCGACAGGAGTCCCGCAATGCGATCCGTACGCATCACCCGCCGGCCCGACACCCACCCCGCGACAGCCATCCGCCTCCACCGCCAACCGACCCGCCCGTCCACGCACCCAGGCGAACGACAGCCGCGCATCGACCTCACCTGGCATCACCCAGGCCTCCGGCCACCGCTGATCGAGCCGACCACCGCGCTCCCTCAGCCACGTCAAGGCAGTCCAAGCCCTGATCCCAGGCCTCCCACCGACCACCGGAGGCCGCAGTGGTCCGCAGACACCCCCTGACCCACGACTACCGCCTGGTCCCCGCCGCAACGGCGGTGTGGACGACCTCCGTCGCCGGGCTCTTCCTGAACTGGCAGGCAGCAGTCCTCACCGGCCTGGTCGCCGGAGTCATCGGCCTGATCGCCTGGCGCAGAGCCTGGTGGACCAGGACGTGCGCGCTAGCGCTCCTGATCTCCGGCCCGGTCGCCTCGGCCTGGATCGGCGGCGCGGTGCTGAGAGCCGAAACCCACCCACTCCGCCTGGCCGCCGACGAAGGCCGCGCCACCACCCTGACCGTCGAGCTCACGACCAGACCCAGAGGCATCCGCGCCGCGGGCTTCGGCGGCCACCAGGCCGGGGTCGACCACGTGGTGATCACCGCGGAGGCCGGCGGTGCCCACCTCGTCCTGCTGGCTCCGGCTGAGAAGTGGCGAACGCTGTTGCCGGGCCAGGAGGTCACCGCCAAGGGAACGCTGGCGCCGCCGAGAGGCGGCGATCTGTCCTCGGCACTGCTCAGAGTTCGCGGGCCGCCGATCGACCCGCAGCCACCGCCACTCTGGCAACGCTGGGCAGACGACCTCCGCCGTGGTCTGAGAGACGCGAGCACGGTACTCGACGACGAGGAAGCCGGACTCCTGCCCGCGCTGGTGGTGGGCGACACGGACCAGATGGCACCGCGCATCGTCGACGAGTTCCGCACCGCCGGGCTGTCCCACCTGCTGGCGGTGAGCGGCGCGAACCTCGCCATCGTGTGCGGCGCGGTCTACCTGCTGGCCAAGCGGCTCAGAGCGGGCCCGCGCACGGCGGCCGCGGCGGCGATGGCGGCGCTCGTGGGGTTCGTGGTCCTGGCGGGTCCGGAGCCGAGCGTCCTCAGGGCCGCTGTCATGGGTGCCGTCACCCTGCTCGCCCTCGTGCTGGGCAGGCGACGGTCCACGTTGCCCAGTCTCGCCACGGCCGTCCTGGTCCTGGTGTTCGTCGACCCGGCACTGGGTGGTGAGCCGGGGTTCGCGCTCTCCGTGGTGGCCACGGCGTCGCTGGTGCTGGTGGCGCCGAAGTGGTCGAAGGCGCTGAAGCAACGCGGCGTGCCGAACGGTCTGGCCGAGGCGGTCGTCGTGCCGACGGCCGCAAGCCTGGCCACGGCTCCGTTGGTCGCCGGGCTGTCCGGCCAGGTGAGTCTCGTGGCGATCGCCGCCAACCTGGTGGCCGGACCGGTGGTCGCGCCCGCGACGGTCCTGGGCGTGGTGGCGGCGGTCGTCGCGCCCCTGTACCGGCCGGCGGCCGAGCTGGTCGTGCACGTCGCGGGACCGGCGGTGACCTGGCTGATCCAGGTCGGACGGCAGTCGGCGACCGTGCCCGGTGCCGCGGTCGGCTGGCCGAAGGGCTGGCTCGGAGCGCTCGCGCTTCTGGCGGTCACGGCAGCGGTGGTGTTGTTGCTGCGGCTCAAGAAGACACGGACGTTGGTCGTCGCGGTGCTGGTCGGCGGGTTCGTCGTGCTGGTGCCGATGAAGGTCATCGCACCGACGTGGCCGCCTGACGGCTGGAAGGTCGTCATCTGTGACGTCGGTCAGGGCGACGCGCTGGTCCTGGCGACCGACGAGCCGGACCGAGCGGTCGTCGTGGACACCGGGCCCGACCCCGGCGCGGTCGATCGATGTCTGAAGACGTTGGGAATCAAGAGGATTCCGCTCCTCGTGCTGACGCATCTGCACGCGGATCACGTGCAGGGCCTGCCGGCGGTGCTCGCCGGGCGTGCGGTGGGTGCCATCGCGACCGGCCCGCTCAAGGAGCCCGCATGGGCGTGGAAGGAGGTGATCAGGCAGGCCCGCGATCACCGCGTGCGGGTCGTGGAACCCAAGGTGGGCGAGCGGTTCGCCTGGCCCGGCCTGGAAGTGGAAGTCCTGGGCCCGAGGCGCCCGCCGGCAACGGACGACACGAACACGACGGTCAACGACTACTCGCTCGTGCTGAAGGCACACACCAGAGCAGGCCGTGTGCTGCTCACCGGTGACGTCGAACTGGCAGGCCAGTCGGCGTTGCTGGGGGAGCGGGACCTCGGGGTCGAGGTGCTCAAGGTGCCGCACCACGGGTCGCGGTACTCGCTGCCCGCGTTCCTCAAGGCCACGCACCCGCGGATCGCGCTGGTGAGCGTGGGCGCCGGCAACCGCTACGGGCACCCCAGCGAGCACGTGCTCGACCTGCTGCGGGCGGGAGGTGCGCTGGTGCTGCGCACGGACAAGGACGGCGACCTGGCGGTCCTGCCGGGAAACCGAACAGTGAGAAGGAGAAGAGAATGGTCTGGATCAGGCTGCACAACGCGCGCTACCCGGTTCCCGGTGGTACGCCCCGGATCGCGTGGGCGATGTGGCAGACGAACTACTCGGCGACGCCATGGCCGCACGACGAGCTGAAACCCGATTTCGGTTACTACATCTGCGAAACACTTGAGGACGGCACACGCGCCCTCACCTATCGGGCGTCGGTCACGCACGTGCTGCCGCCCACCAAGGCCGCCAAGCCGGAGGAGGCGTACGACCTCGTCTCGGAGCACCTGTTCGACGAGGGCCTGCGGATCGCGCCGCACGACTGGCACAGCTACCACTACAACGCGCTGAAGGCGGAAGCCCCGTGGCCGCAACGGATCGTGGCGTGGCGTGCGCGAGTGGAGCCGTTCGGACCGCACGTGATGGAAGGCCTGCAACGGTTTCCGCGCTCCGGATGGACGCAGACGGAGGCGATTTCGCTCTGAGGCGACGTGAGTCCGGGGACGCGTGCGCGTCCCCGGACCCCGGAAGGAGGTGACTAGCCCAGCGCCTTGATGACGGCCTCGGCCGACGGCGGCACCGTCGCGCGCGGGCCGATCGTGTCGCCGAGCGCGTCGAGGGTCTTGAGGCCGTCGCCGGTGATCAGCAGCACGGTCTCGCCGTCCGGGTCGAGCTGGCCCGACTCGATCAGCTTCTTCGCCGTCGCCACGGTCACGCCGCCGGCGGTCTCGGCGAAGATGCCCTCGGTGCGGGCGAGGAGCTTGATGCCCTCGACGACCTCTTCGTCGGTCACGTCCTCGATGGCGCCGTTGGTGCGGCGGACCGCGTCGAGCACGTAGGGGCCGTCGGCCGGGGCGCCGATCGCCAGTGAACGGGCGATGGTGTCCGGGCGGACCGGGCGGATGACGTCGTGGCCTTCCTTGTACGCGGCGGACACCGGTGAGCAGCCGGTGGCCTGGGCGCCGAACACCCGGTACGGGGTGGCCTCGACCAGGTCGAGCTGGCCGAGCTCGCGGAACGCCTTGTCCACCTTGGTGAGCTGCGAGCCGGACGCGATGGGCACCACGATCTGGTCGGGCAGGCGCCAGCCGAGCTGCTCGGCGACCTCGTAACCGAGGGTCTTCGACCCTTCCGCGTAGTACGGGCGGACGTTGACGTTCACGAACGCCCAGTCCTCGTGTTCCGCGGCGAGTTCCTGGGCCAGGCGGTTCACGTCGTCGTAGTTGCCGTCGACGGCGATCAGGGCGCCCTCGTAGACGGCGCTCATGAGGATCTTGGCGCGCTCAAGGGAGGAGGGCACGAGAACCACCGACTGCCAGCCCGCGCGGGCGGCGGCCGCGGCGACGGCGTTGGCCAGGTTGCCGGTGGACGGGCAGGCCAGCACCTTGAAACCGAGCTCGCGGGCCGCGGCGAGCGCGACGCCGACCACGCGATCCTTGAAGGAGTGGGTGGGGTTGCCAGTGTCGTCCTTCACCCAGACCTTGCGGACACCGAGGGCCTTGGCCAGGTTGTGGGCCTCGACCAGGCGGGTGCCGCCGGGTTCGGTGTTCGGGTGCTGTTCCACAGTGGACGGAACGGGGAGAAGGCCGCGGTAGCGCCAGATCGACCGGGGGCCGGCTTCGATGTCCTCGCGCCGGATCCTGCCGAAGTCGTAGGCCACTTCCAGCGGCCCGAAACACTCCAGACAGGCGTACTCAGGAGCGAGAGGGGTCTCATTACCGCACTCACGGCACAGCAGTGCGCGGGCGGGGCCGAGGTCGAAGGTCGTGCTCGTGGGCACAGTGACAGCAGTCATCGCGAGGTATCTCCTCATCTTTCCCGCGAAATCGAACGGGTCGGAATTGGCACCGTGATCGTCTGCGCGCAGTTCTGCACGCGGCGCTGACGCCGGTTGCCGGGGCTTCTTCGGGCCGGTCCCTCTGCCCCTCTGGATGAGCGGTGTTCAGTTGTGGCCACCAAGCTACGGCAACGGTCCGTTGCTCAGCCACAAACGTCCACGATCCGGGACGTGGGAGGATGCGGAGCGTGAGCGCACCGGAGTCACTGCACCTCGTCGTCGGCGAGGAGGAGTTGCTGGTCGAACGTGCTGTTCGGGCGGCTCTCGAAGCCGCACGCAAGGCCGATCCGAACGCCGACCTGACCCGCGTGCAGGTGACTGATCTCACCCCTCCCGAGCTGGCTGAGCTGGTGAGCCCGTCGCTGTTCGCGGAGGGCCGCGTGATCGTCCTGCAGAACGCGCAGGACATCAGCAAGGAGATCGCCGACACGGTGCTCTCCTACGTCAAGGCGCCCGCGGACGGGGTCACGCTCGTCGTCGTGCACACGGGCGGTGGTCGCAGCAAGGCGGCCAAGGACCTGCCCGGACAACTGAAGAAGGCCGGTGCCGCGGTCACCGAGTGCGCCAAGGTCACCAAGCCCGGTGATCGGGAAGCGTTCGTGCGCAACGAGGTGCGGCAGGCCGGCGGGAAGATCGACCCCGAGGCCGTCGCCACGCTCATCGACGCCGTGGGCACGAACCTGCGTGAGCTGGCTGCGGCGGCGTCCCAGCTCGTGTCCGACACCGACGGCAAGGTGACGGTCGACGAGATCCGGCGCTATCACCAGGGCAAGGCCGAGGTGACCGGGTTCGCGGTCGCCGAGAAGGCCGTGACCGGTGACCGGGCGGGCGCGATGGAGGCGTTGCGCTGGGCGATGCAGCTCGGAGTGCCGCACGTGCTGGTCGCCGACGCTTTGGCGGACGCGGTCCGCACGGTCGCGCGTGTGTCAGCGGTGGGCAGGGCCGACCCGTTCAGCCTGGCAGGCCCGCTCGGCATGCCGCCGTGGAAGATCAAGAAGGCACAGGCCCAGGCCCGCGGCTGGGACCAGTCGGGTCTCGCCGACGCGATGCAGGTCGTCGCGGGGCTCAACGCCGACGTGAAGGGCGTGGCGGCGGACGCCGACTACGCGCTCGAACGCGCGGTGCTCAAGATCGTCGCCGCGCACGGCCGCCGCTAGCCGACGTCGTCGCAGGCGCAACGCCCGCGCGACCGGCAGTCCATCCGGCGAGGCGGTACCTGCGGCACCAGGACAGCGAAAAGGACCCGCTCGACGAGGAGCGGGCCCTTCTCAGAGGCTTGAACCGAGCGGAATCAGCCCTCGAGCTGGTTCGCGCGCAGCGCCATCGCCGACTTCTTGTTGGCGGCCTGGTTCGGGTGGATGACACCCTTGGTGGCGGCCTTGTCGAGCTTGCGGGACGCGTCCTGCAGCAGCTCCAGGGCCTTCGCCTTGTCACCGGCCTCGGCAGCCTCGCGGAACTTGCGGATGGCCGTCTTGAGGGACGACTTGACCGACTTGTTGCGCAGGCGCGCCTTCTCGTTGGTCTTGATCCGCTTGAGCTGGGACTTGATGTTCGCCATGCGACATCACCCTTCTGTGTCGAAACCGGAGTTCGTGACGCGCTTGGTCGGCACCGGCCAAGGGCCGGCTCTCCTCCACGGCGGAGCGCCGCGCGTTCACGACGACGAAGGATATCAGGCCTGCTCAGCGCACCGCGAACGCGGCCGTCTCCTCGTCCACCACGGCCTCGTGGCCACCGCGTGCGACCTCGCGGGTGAAACCCACCAGGCGCTGGTCAGGCGTGAGCACGGGCGAGGACGGCTGCCACTCGATGGTCCTGCCGCCCAGCGGGCGCCGCCCGTCGACCGCAACGCCTTCGACGCGGACACACCGATCCGCTTGGAAAGCACGGGATCCCACGTGGCACCCAGCCCGATTGTGCTCCAACGCATAGCGCTGGATTGCGGTGCTGCAGTCACCGCAGGGCTTTGCGACGCTTGCGGGAAAGCAAAGACAAGACTCCTCCACGTTCCCGTGCGCAAGCCGCACACGATCGCGCGGAGGAGCCGGACCGTACACCCGCCGAACGGAGGAACTCCGTGGAAGCGGGTTCGTGCTGGTGAAACGCCTGTTCAGCCCTGGCTCGTCGAGTCGTCTTCCTGGACCGGGTTCTTCGGGGGCCTGCCGCGGCGAGGCATCTTCTTCACCTCGCCCGGTAACCGGCCCGCCTCCGCCAGCGCACGCCGCAGCAGGAACTCGATCTGCGCGTTGGTGCTGCGCAGTTCGTCGTTCGCCCACCTGCTCAACGCGTCGTGCACGGCCGGATCGAGCCTGAGCAGAACGCTCTTGCGCTCCGCCATCAGGTGTAGAGCGAACCGGTGTTCACCACGGGCTGAGTGGAGCGGTCACCGCAGAGGACGACGAGCAGGTTGGAGACCATCGCCGCCTTGCGTTCCTCGTCGAGCTCGACGACGTCCTGCTCGGCCAGCCGCTGCAGCGCGAGCTCGACCATGCCGACGGCTCCCTCGACGATCCGGGTGCGGGCGGCGACGACTGCGGAGGCCTGCTGCCGTTGCAACATGGCCTGCGCGATCTCCGGCGCGTACGCGAGGTGCGTGAGCCGCGACTCGATCACCTTCACGCCCGCGGACTGCACGCGTGCCGAGATCTCGATGGCCAGCGTCTCGGTGATCTCGTCGGCGTTCTCCCGCAACGACAGGCCGGCTTCCTCGTGGCTGTCGTACGGGTAGCTCGTCGCGATGTGCCGTACCGCGGTCTCGGTCTGGATTCCCACGAACCGCACGAAGTCGTCCACTTCGAACCGTGCGCGCGCAGTGTCTTCCACTTGCCACACGACCACCGCGGCGATCTCGATCGGGTTGCCGTCGGCGTCGTTGACCTTCAACGGCTGCGTCTCGTGGTTGCGGATCCGCGTGGAGATCTTCTCCCGCGTGGTGAACGGGTTCGCCCACCGCAGACCGTCCGTGCGCACCGTGCCCACGTAACGGCCGAGGAACTGCAGCACGCGCGCTTCACCGGGTGCGACGGTGAACAGCCCCTTCATGATGAGGGAGGCGGCGAAGAGCACCAGCACCCCCGTGATGACAACCCCCGCGGACGGGTCGGTGCCCGCATCGGCCGCGTCCGCGATCCCTCGCACGAGCACCCAAGCACCCACCGCGTACACCGCCAGTCCTGCGAAGAACATCGGGAGACCGGGCAGCTCGCGTGCGTGCTTCTCGCGCACCGCGGGCGCCGGCATGTGCACCGTCGTGTCGACCATCTGATTGCCCCCTATCGAAGTACTAGCTAAGTGATATCACTTTTCCGATGTGATCGCCAGCTAGGCTGATCCGCATGAGGGCGAAGAAGCAGCGCGTGGCCGCGTACGGGGTGTGCATCAACGACAAGGACGAGATCCTGCTCGCGCGCTGGCTCGGCCCGAACGGCAAGCGGTGGATCCTCCCCGGCGGCGGCATCGACCACGGCGAGCACCCGTACGACGCGGTCATCCGCGAGTTCGAGGAGGAGACCGGCTACGACGTCGAGGTCCTGCGGCTGCTCGGCATCGACTCGGAGTTCCGCGAGGAGTCCCGCCGCGACTACCACGCGTTGAGGATCATGTACGAGGTCCGCGTCGTCGGTGGAGCTTTACGCAACGAGGTGGGCGGTACGACCGATCTCGCCCAGTGGTTCCCGGTCGCAGACATCGGACAACTTGACCGCGTGCCTTCCCTGGATACGGCTCTCGGCTTGTACCGAACTACCCCACCTGCCGGAATATTGCGGTAACTTACGACTACCGCCGCCGACGACCATCACTGGAGTTGGCGAATGATCCGATCACTGGCCGCAGTTGGCGCGGTCGCCCTGCTGTCGTCCTTCGTCCAGATCCCCGCGTACGCGGCTGTCGTCGGCGTTTCGAACGTGTCCTCCCTGCAGGCCGCGATCGACTCCGCCCGGCCAGGTCAGCGCCTCGTGCTCGCGGACGGCGTGCACGCGGCCGACCAGCCCGTCAAGATCACCAAATCCGGCATCACCATCGCCGCGCAGACCGTCGGCGGCGCGGTGTTCACCAGCGGCGGCTTCCAGCTCGGCGCCGTGAAGAACGTGACCGTCGAGGGTTTCGTCTTCGACGGCACGAGCAAGCTGGACGTGCCGGTCGAGGCGCAGGCCACCCGCATCACCCGCAACACCTACAACGGCAACAAGGACGGCGCTTCGCTCAGCGTGAGCGCCGACGACGTGCAGGTCGACCACAACACGTTCTCGAACCGCACCAGCGAGGGCGTGTACCTGCAGATCACCGGGCCCGGCGACGACATCGCCAAGCGGACCTGGGTCCACCACAACTACTTCTACAACCACCAGTTCAAGGGTGCGAACGGCGGCGAGTCGATCCGGCTCGGCTACAGCCACAAGCAGTCGAAGTCGGCGAACGCGATCGTCGAGTACAACCTGTTCGAGAAGGCGGACGGCGACTCCGAGGCCATCTCGGTCAAGTCGTCGGACAACACGATCCGGTACAACACGATCCGCGACAGCCGGGGCTACATCGTCCTGCGCCACGGCAACCGCAGCACCGTCGAGGGCAACCTGCTCTTCAACAGCGGCATCCGCTTCCACGGCAACGACCACAAGATCTACAACAACTACGTGGAGAACACCGGCGACCGCGCGATGGTGTTCGGGTCGGGCAGCGAGGCGGACAGCGGGCCGACCTCCAAGGGCCACGACCGGCCGGACCGCGTGACGGTCGCGTTCAACACGCTCATCGGCACGGGGGCCGTGGTCGACAGCGACGGCGGCAACTTCAACCCGAAGGACTGCGTGCTGGCGAACAACATCATCAAGGGCTCGTCCGGTGGTGTCGTCTCCATGCGCAGCGGCTCGACCGTGAAGTACGAGGGCAACGTCATCTGGGGCGGTACCGGCGGCAGCATGCCGGCGTCGGGCTACAAGTCCGTCGACCCGAAGCTCGCGAAGGACGCCAACGGACTGTTCCGGCTCACGTCCAGCAGCCCGGCCATCGACGCGTCGGTGGGCACCTACTCCTACGTGACGCGTGACTTCGACCCGCAGGCGCGCTCCGGCAACCCGGACGTCGGCGCGGACGAGTACAGCACGTCCGCGATCCGCAAGGCGCTCACGAAAGCCGACGTGGGACCCACGGCACCGTAACCTGCCCTTGAGGGCATACATCGGATCCATCCCTGCTGGACGGGGCAAGCGGCCTCCATCGAGCTGCCCCGTCCGCAGGAACTCCGCAGTACTTTCGGTCCACCGCTGCCGTCGGGCCACCATAGGAGTTGGCGAATGATCCGATCACTTGCCGCAGTGGGTGCGGCCGCCCTGCTGTCGTCCTTCGTCCAGGCACCCGTGCACGCGGCGGTCGTCAGCGTGCCGGACGTGTCCTCTCTGCAGTCCGCGATCAACTCGGCCAGACCAGGTCAGCGCATCGTGCTGGCGAACGGCGTGCACCGCGCCGGCAAGCCGATCAAGATCACGAAGTCGAACATCACCATCGCGGCCGAGCACGCCGGCCGTGCGATCTTCAACGCCGGTGGGTTCGAGTTCGGCGCGGTGCGCGGCGTGACGCTCGAAGGCTTCGTCTTCACCGGCACGAGCTCGCTCACCGTGCCGGCCGGGGCCGAGTCGACCCGCATCACCCGCACCACGTTCGACGGTGACAGGGACGGCGCCTCTCTCACGGTCGGCGCCGACGACGTCCAGATCGACCACAACACCTTCTCGAACCGGTCCAACCAGGGCGTCTACCTGCAGATCACCGGACCTGACGGCGCGATCGCCCAGCGCACCTGGGTCCATCACAACTACTTCTACAACCACCACTACGACGGCACGAACGGCGGCGAGTCGATCCGGCTCGGCTACAGCTACAAGCAGCAGCTGTCGGCGTACGCGGTCATCGAGAACAACCTGTTCGAGAAGGCCAACGGCGATCCCGAGGCCATCTCGGTCAAGTCGTCGGACAACACGATCAGGTACAACACCATCCGCGACAGCAAGGGCTACATCGTCCTGCGGCACGGCAACCGGACGACGGTCGAGGGCAACCTGCTGTTCGGCAGCGGCATCCGGTTCCACGGGAACGACCACAAGGTCTTCAACAACTACGTGGAGAACACCGGCGACCGCGCGATCGTGTTCGGCAAGGGCTCCGAGACCGACAGCGGACCGACCTCGACGTCGCACGACCGTCCCGACCGCGTGGCGGTCACCTTCAACACGCTGATCGGAACGGGCGCGGTGGTCGACAACGACACCGGTACCTATGCGCCCAAGGACTGCATCTTCGCGAACAACATCATCAAGGGTTCGTCGTCGAAGTTCATCGACATGATGGCCGGTGCGACGGTGACGTACGAGGGCAACATCATCTGGGGCGGCACCGCCGGCATCCCGTCCGGTTACCGCTCCGTGGATCCGAAGCTGGTGCGTGACGCCAACGGTCTGTTGCGCCTCTCGTCCACCAGTCCGGCGATCGAGAGCTCCGCGGGCACTTACTCGTACGTGACGCGCGACTTCGACCCGCAGTCCCGCGTCGGCAAGCCGGATGTGGGGGCCGACGAGTACAGCTCGTCGGCTGTCCGGAAGGCGCTGACGGCGGCGGATGTCGGGGTCTCCGCACCCTGACGCACGCATTTGTCCTGGTGGCCGCACGTTTCGCGGCCACCGGGACCCCCCGATTTGGAGATCGAAACAGGCCCGTGTAATGTTCTCTCTGCCAGCGCGGAACGGGCCGGAAATCAAAACCGGAACGAGCGGGGCACAAGCCGGAGAGAAAAAGCCTCCTAGAGGCGGATTTGACACCGGCGAGGAACACCAAATAAGCTTCAGCAACACAAGCCCCGAGTGAGAAGCTCCGGAAACGGAGTTGGGATCCGGTGAGCGCGTGTTCTTTGAGAACTCAACAGCGTGCCGAAACACAGCCAGTAATATGAAAACTCCTCGTCAGGGGTT
>Ga0070710_10000855_pt1 | contig 14611 bp, 15 predicted proteins | sample LARL52metaG_FD_65454 | JGI IMG/M metagenome (GOLD analysis project Ga0070710, IMG submission 65454) | Corn, switchgrass and miscanthus rhizosphere microbial communities from Kellogg Biological Station, Michigan, USA - LAR L5-2 metaG | ecosystem: Host-associated > Plants > Roots > Rhizosphere ... | reverse complement strand
TGAGACACGCTGTCGATCGGCCAACCGGTCTTGATCGATCCTGAAATGCGGCCCACGCCACACCTCGACCGCACGCGGGGAGCTTTCGTACTCCAGGAGAGGGCGCGGGGCCCCGCGTGCCGTCCGGAAACGAGGACGGCGGCTCGGACCTCCGCCTTGGTCCGGGCCGCCGTCGATGGCAAGGGCACTTGCCACCCCCTACACGACGAGTGGCCGCGAACGGTTCAACCGAGGCGGACATCCGCACGTCAGCGTGGCGACAGCAGGCCGGCTCATTCTGAGGTCATGGGGAGGGGATTTCCGCCGAGTGGCCCAGTCGCGGGCATGTCGTCGGTACTGGAGCGGTGGGCTTGGCGCGCGGAACTGGGCCGTTTGGACGACGATCAGAGCGGTGAAGCGACCGAAGAGGACGTTTCACCACGCGCCGAACACGATTGATCACCACAGGTACGGCCAATGCGTCGAATGGGTAACCGATAGGGGTCTTTGTAGGTGCTGGCCGCAACGAGGTTGGTTACTAAGAGGTACGGTGCGCCGTCTAGAACCCAACAACGTCGTTGGGGAGGAACCTCAGGGAGGAGACGAGCCGTGCGTCGTCGTATGCGTGGCGTCGCGGTCGCCGCGATCGCGTTGACCAGCGTGATGACTATGGCCGCCTGCGCGAAGGACTCGGGTGGCGGTAGCAACAACGCGAACACCGGCAGTGGTGCCGCCTGCGAGTTCGCCACGCCTCCCCCCGCGCCCACCACCTCGAACACCAGCTCCGCCGCCGGTGACAAGGTGGACGGCAGCGCGCTGAAGGTCGGCCTGGCCTACGACATCGGTGGTCGTGGCGACGCGTCGTTCAACGACTCCGCCGCCGCCGGTCTCGACAAGGCGATCACCGACTTCGGCGTCAAGAAGGAGAACGTCAAGGAGCTCTCCGCCGCGCCGAACGAGGACGAGGCCGCTAAGCAGACCCGGTTGCGCCAGCTGGCCACCGAGGGCTTCAACCCGATCGTCGCCGTCGGCTTCGCCTACGCCGAGTCGCTGAAGGTCGTCGCGCCGCAGTTCCCGAACGTCAAGTTCGGTCTCGTCGACTCCGCAGTGGACGGTGCCACCAACGTCACGCCGCTGCTGTTCGCCGAGCAGGAGGGTTCCTTCCTGGCCGGCGTCATCGCCGCGTACCAGAGCAAGAAGTGCCACGTGGGCTTCGTCGGCGGCGTCGAGATCCCGCTGATCCAGAAGTTCGAGGCCGGCTACTTCCAGGGTGCCAAGGCTGCCGCGCCGAAGGTCCAGATCGACAAGAAGTACATCACCCCGGCCGGTGACTTCTCGGGCTTCCAGGACGCGCCGAAGGGTTCCGAGGCCGCGAAGGGCCTGATCGACAAGGGCGCCGACGTGATCTACCAGGCCGCGGGCGCGTCCGGCAAGGGCATCTTCTCGGCTGCCAAGCAGGGTGGCGTGCTGGCGATCGGTGTCGACTCCGACCAGTACAACCAGGCGACCGTCGCGGACACCAAGGACGTCATCGTCTCGTCGATGCTCAAGCGCGTCGACGTCGCGGTCTACGACTTCATCCGGGCCGCCGCGAAGAACGACCTCGCGTCGCTGCCGAAGGTCTTCGACCTGAAGGTCGGCGGTGTCGGCTACGCCACGTCCGGTGGCAAGATCGACGCCAAGCTGCAGGGCATCCTCGAGGGCTACAAGGCCCAGATCATCGAGGGCAAGATCAAGGTCGCGGACAAGCCGTAGTCCGCTAGCCAAAGCACACGCCGGGCCCTGTGAGGATCTGCCCTCACAGGGCCTGGTGCGTGGTAGGAGGAGCCTCGACGATGAGCAGTTCCACGTCCGTCCGGACGGACGATCCCCCCGCCGTGGTGCTCACCGGCATCACCAAGCGATTCCCCGGTGTGGTCGCCAACAGCGACGTCCACCTGACCGTCCGCCGCGGCGAGGTGCACGCGCTCTGCGGTGAGAACGGCGCGGGCAAGTCGACCCTGATGAAGATCCTCTACGGCATGCAGGCGCCGGACGAGGGCACCATCGAGGTGAACGGCGAGCAGGTGCGGTTCCGCACGCCGTCCGACGCCATCAAGGCCGGCATCGGCATGGTGCACCAGCACTTCATGCTCGCCGACAACCTCACCGTCCAGGAGAACGTGGTCCTGGGTGCCGAGTCGTTGCACGGCATCGGCCAGAAGGCCCGCAAGCGCATCATCGAGCTGTCGGGCAAGACCGGGCTCAACGTCGACCCCGGCGTGCTCGTCGAGCAGCTCGGCGTCGCGGACCGGCAGCGCGTCGAGATCCTCAAGGTGCTCTACCGCGGTGCCAAGGTGATCATCCTGGACGAGCCGACCGCCGTGCTCGTGCCGCAGGAGGTCAACGAGCTCTTCGACACCGTCCGCGGCATGCAGGAGCAGGGCTACACGTTCCTGTTCATCTCGCACAAGCTCGACGAGGTCCGCGCGATCGCGGACTCGGTCACGGTGATCCGCCGCGGCACGACCGTCGGCAGCGCGGACCCGAAGACCGTGTCGTCGCGCCAGCTCGCCGAGATGATGGTCGGCAGCGAGCTGCCCAGCCCGGAGACCCGCGAGTCCACCGTCACCGACGAGGTCGTGCTGGACGTCAAGGGCCTCAAGCTGATGACCCCTGACGGCTCGCGGCCGATCCTCGACGACGTGGACCTGGTGGTCCGGTCCGGCGAGGTCGTCGGCATCGCCGGCGTCGAGGGCAACGGCCAGACCGAGCTGGTCGAGACGATCATGGGCATGCGCAGGGCGGGCAGCGGCACGATCACGTTGCAGGACAAGGACCTCACGAAGCTCGGCACGCTCGCGCGGCGCGAGGCGGGCATCGGCTACATCCCCGAGGACCGCCACCGCCACGGCCTGCTGCTCACGCAACCCCTTTGGTACAACCGAATTCTCGGCTACCAGACCCGCAAGCCGACGTCCAGGGGCATCTGGCTCGACACCGACGGCGCCAAGCGGGACACCGAGCGGATCGTCAGCGAGTTCGACGTCCGCACGCCGGGCATCGACGTGCCCGCGGCCGCTCTTTCCGGTGGCAACCAGCAGAAGCTCGTCGTCGGGCGGGAACTGTCCGGGAACCCGGTGCTGCTCATCGCCTCGCATCCGACGCGCGGTGTGGACGTCGGCGCGCAGGCGTTGATCTGGGACGAGATCAAGCGCGCCCGTGCCGCCGGTCTGGCCGTGCTGCTGATCTCCGCCGACCTGGACGAGCTGATCGGCCTCTCGGACACGATCAAGGTCATGCTGCGCGGCCGCCTGGTGGCCGACGCCGACCCGAGCACCGTCACGCCCGAGGACCTCGGCAGCGCGATGACGGGCGCGGGCAGCACGAGCGCCGCGGTCCAGGAGACCGCCGTCGTCGAGGAAGGCGAGAACTGATGGGAAACCTGCGCGGCAAACTCCTGCCGCCCGCGTTGGCGATCGTCTTCTCGATGTTGCTGTGCGGTGTGGCGCTCGTGATCTCGGGCGCGAACCCGCTCCGCGCGTTCGGTGTGATGGTGACGCAGGTCGGCAAGGGCTCGACGCTCGTCGACATCATCAACTCGACGGGCATCTACTACATCGCGGCGCTCGCGGTGGCGATCGGGTTCCAGATGAACCTGTTCAACATCGGTGTCGAGGGCCAGTACCGCGTCGCGGCCGTCGTCGCAGCGGTGGTCGGCGGCTCGATCGCGCTGCCGCCGGGCATCCACACGCTGGTGATCATCATCGTCGGTGCGCTCGCCGGTGCCGCCTGGGCCGCGATCCCCGCGATCCTCAAGGTGACCCGCGGCGTGAACGAGGTCATCTCGACGATCATGATGAACGGCCTGGCGATCGGCTTCTCTGCCTACCTGATCCGCCGCGACGTCTTCGGTGAGCTGCGGGGCAACAACATCCGCACGCCGGAGATCCCGGAGAGCGGCTGGATGCCCGGCATCTCGTTCGGCGGCTCCGGCACGATGTTCGGCTTCCTGTTCGTGGCCATCGCGCTCGGCGTCGGTTACTGGATCATGATGAACCGCACCAGGTTCGGCTTCGAGCTGCGCGCTTCCGGTGAGTCGTCGACCGCCGCGTCGGCCGGTGGCGTCAACGCCAAGAAGATGGTGCTGGTGTCGATGCTGCTCTCCGGCGCCATCGCGGGCCTGATCGGTCTGCCGGAGATGCTCGGCCGCGACCACACGTTCAGCCTGAACTTCACCGCGGGCATCGGGTTCTCGGGCATCGCGATCGCGCTGCTCGGCCGCAACCACCCCGGCGGCATCGCGTTCGGCGCGCTGCTGTGGGCGTTCCTGGACAAGTCGGGTCTCGCGCTCGACAACGTCGGTGTGCCAAGGGAGATCGTCACCATCATGCAGGGCTCGATCGTCCTGTCGGTCGTCGTCGCGTACGAGGTGGTGCGCCGCGTCGAGCTCGCCGCGGAACAGCGCCGCGTCGGCCGTGAGCTCGGAACTGTCGGAGGTGCCGCGTGATCACGACGATGGAGGAGAAGCCCCACGTCCCGGCGGCGCCGCGCAGGCGCAAGGTCCCCGGCTGGGCCGTCGGTCTGCTCGGGGTCGCGGGCGCGATCGTGCTGCTGTCGGTCACCTCGTACCAGACCGGCTTCCTGCAGCTGACGTCGTCCGGCACCACCCAGACCGCGGTCCGGCTGGCGCTGCCGATCCTGCTCGCCGGTCTCGGCGGTCTGTGGTCGGAACGCGCCGGCGTGGTCAACATCGGCCTCGAAGGCATGATGATCATGGGTACCTGGGGTGCGGCGTGGGCCGGCTACCAGTGGGGCCCGTGGGCGGCGGTCGTCGCGGCCGTCGTGTTCGGCGCGCTGGGTGGACTGCTGCACGCGATCGCCACGGTCTCGTTCGGCGTCAACCACATCGTCTCCGGTGTGGCGATCAACCTGCTCGGCGCCGGCGTGACGAAGTACCTGTCGACGCTGATCTTCCAGCCGCTGTCGCACAACCCGCGGCAGTCGCCGCCGGTCCAGCCGTTCGACACGTACTCGGCGGCCGGTCTCGCGGACTGGCTCGGTGACCTGGAGCAGGGCAAGCGCCTGATCATCTCGGACGTCGCGGGCATCCTGCGCGGCCTGGTCACCGGTGTCTCGCCGCTGACGATGCTGACCATCCTGCTCGTGCCGCTGTCGTACTACCTGTTGTGGCGCACCAGGTTCGGCCTGCGCCTGCGCTCGGTCGGCGAGAACCCGCACGCCGCGGACTCGCTGGGCGTGAAGGTGTACTTCCACAAGTACGTCGCCGTGATCGTCTCCGGTGGCCTCGCCGGTCTCGGTGGCGCGGCCCTGGTGCTGAACCCCGGTCAGCTGTCCTATTTGGAGGGTCAGACCGGCGGTCGCGGCTTCATCGGCCTCGCCGCCATGATCTTCGGCAACTGGCGGCCCGGTGGGCTCCTGGGTGGCGCGGCGCTGTTCGGTTACGCCGACGGCCTGCAGCTGCGTTCGGGCGGCGAAACCGTGCTGGCGCTGGTCTACGGCGTGGTGCTGCTCCTTGGCGTGATCGTGGTGTGGCAGCTGATTCGCCAGCGCTGGTTCTCCGCTGCCGCGGCGATCATCGTGGCCGTGCTGCTGTACCTGCTGTACATCAGCCTCGACGAGATCCCGGGCGAGTTCGTGGCCTACGCCCCGCACATGGTGACGCTGGCCGTGCTGGCCGTGGCGTCGCAACGGTTGCGGATGCCGGCCGCCGACGGTCTGGTGTACCGCCGTGGCTGAGATCGACTGGGACCTCCTCAGGGCACGGGCGGTGGAGGCGGCGTCGTTCGCCCACTGCCCGTACTCGGGGTTGCAGGTGGGTGCGGCGGCGTTGTGCGACGACGGCCGCATCGTGACCGGGTGCAACGTCGAGAACGCCTCGTACGGCCTCGGTCTTTGCGCCGAGTGCACCATGGTCGGCCAGCTGCGGCTGACGGGCGGCGGCCGGTTGGTCGCGGTGGCCTGTCGTTCCGGTTCCGGCGAGCTGCTGATGCCGTGCGGGCGCTGCCGCCAGGTGATCTACGAGTTCGGCGGGCGCGAGTGCCTGGTCGACACCGCGCGCGGACCCCTGCCGATGACCGAGGTGCTGCTCGACGCGTTCGGACCGGAGGACCTGCCATGAGCTTCTCTGCAGTGGACGTCATCCGCGCCAAGCGCGACGGCCTCGTCCTCTCGGACGCGCAGATCGACTGGGTCATCGACGCCTACACGCGCGGCGCCGTCGCGGACGAGCAGATGTCCGCGCTGGCCATGGCGATCTTCTTCAACGGCATGACCTCCGCCGAGACCGCGCGCTGGACGCAGGCGATGATCTCGTCGGGCGAGCGGTTGTCGTTGCACGTGGACCGCCCGACCGTGGACAAGCACTCGACCGGCGGCGTCGGTGACAAGATCACCCTGCCGCTGGCTCCGCTGGTCGCTGCCTGTGGCGCTGCCGTGCCGCAGCTGTCCGGCCGCGGTCTCGGCCACACCGGCGGGACGCTGGACAAGCTGGAGTCGATCCCGGGGTGGCGGGCCGCACTGTCCACTTCGGAGATTCTCGCGCAGCTCTCCTCGGTCGGCGCCGTGGTCTGCGCTGCGACGGAAGGACTCGCGCCCGCTGACCGCAAGCTCTACGCGTTGCGCGACGTCACCGGAACCGTCGAGGCGATTCCGCTGATCGCGTCCTCGATCATGTCGAAGAAGATCGCCGAGGGCGCCGAGTCCCTGGTGCTGGACGTGAAGGTCGGTTCCGGCGCGTTCATGAAGGACCTGGCGTCCGCCCGCGCGCTGGCCGAGGCTCTGGTGGCCATCGGCGTCGAGCACGGCGTGCGGATCTCGGCTCTGCTGACCGACATGTCGGTGCCTCTGGGCCGTGCCGTCGGCAACGCCGTCGAGGTGGCCGAGTCGGTCGAGGTCCTGCGCGGTGGCGGACCTGCCGACGTGGTGGCGCTGACCGTGGCGCTGGCCGCGGAAATGCTGTCGCTGGCCGGGATTTCCGCTGATCCGGCCAAGGTGCTGGCTTCCGGTGAGGCGTACGAGACGTGGGCGCGGATGATCCGGGCCCAGGGCGGCGATCCGGAGGCCGACCTGCCCGTCGCGTCGCACAAGCACGTGGTGACGGCGCCCGCCGCCGGTGTGTTGTCCACTTTGGACGCTTATGGCGTCGGGGTGGCGGCGTGGCGGCTCGGGGCCGGCCGGGCGCGCAAGGAGGACCCGGTGCAGGCCGGTGCCGGCGTGCTGTGCCTCGCCAAGCTCGGTGATGTCGTTGCCGAGGGCCAGCCGTTGCTGGAGCTCCACACCGACACGCCCGATGCCGTCGAGGGTGCGTTGCAGGCTCTCGAAGGTGCCTACTCGGTCTCGGCGTCCGCGCCGGAGCGCTCACCGCTGGTCATCGACACGATCCGCGGCTGACGTCGCCTGATCGGGAACGGCAGCGTCGGCACCAGGTCGTCGACGAGGTCGTTCCCGAACACGCACAGCGTCTGCTCCCACGGGTGCCCGAAGGTGCCCTGGGACATGTCCTCGGTGAGGAAGATGTAGTAGTCGCCGTCGGGAAACGGCGTCACGGGCGAGGGCGGCCAGCGCGTCGCATCGGCGACCGCGTGCGGCCGGAACCAGTACGACGGGTGTTGCCAGTCCAGCACCAGCTTCGAACTCGTCCCACAGGTGCCGATCGTCCTGGACGTACTCGAACGCCTCGTGAGCCACAGGCGGAGCGTAACGACAACGGTCCCGGAGCTCATCGAGAGCTCCGGGACCGTTCTACGTGGTCAGACGGGGACGATCAGGCGCCCTCGGCCGCCAGGTCGTCGTCGTCCATGTCCTTGCCGCCGTTGACCGGCTTGGCGCCGTTCTTGCGCGTGCGGCGCTGCGGGCGCGGCAGGGCGGTGGGCGGCGGGGGAGGCGTGGGCGAGCCGCCGCCGAGGATGAGCTCGGCGAAGGTGGCCATGGCCTCGTCCAGCTGGCCGCCGATGCGCAGTTCGGACTCCTGGTTCGACTTGCGGACCAGGGACTGCAGCGCGTCGGTGTCCGGGCGGGCGCCGACGGTCTCGGCGACCTTGGACAGGCTCGCGTCCACGGAACCGCCGAGCTCGGCGATGCGGGTCGCGAAGTCGTCCTCGACCTTGTCCAGGCGGTCGGTCATGGTGTCGAGCTTCGAGGTGACCTGCTCCAGGCGGCCGGCGAGGGCCTCCAGGCGGTCGGCCGCGTCGACCTGGTCGCGGGACTGCTCGATCGCCGCGTACAGGGCGGTGCGGGCCTCGTCCAGCTTGCCGTTGACGACGTCGCGGGTGTCGGCGACGGCGGTGGCCAGCTCGGTGCGGGTCTCCGCGAGGGAGGAGGCCAGCGCGTCGCGGGTCTCGGTGACGGCGCCGGACAGCTCGCCGCGGGTCTCGGCCAGCGAGTTGGCCAGTTCGCCGCGGGTCTCGGCGAGGGCGCCGGACAGCTGGTTGTGGCGGTCGGTGACGGTGGACGTCAGCTTCTCGCGGCTGTCCGCGATCGCGCCCGCCAGCTCCCCACGGCTGTCGGCGATCGCGGCGACCAGCTCGGCACGGGCGGCGGCCAGCGAGTCGCGGGACTCGTCGGCGCGGCCGTGCAGACTGGAGAAGGAGTCGTTCAGGATCTTCTGCAGGGCCTCGCGGGTGCCGTCGAGGTGCTCGTGCACGCCCTCGTCGACCTCGTCGAGACGGCCGCGCAGCGCGGCTTCGAGGGCCTCGATGCGCTCGCGCAGCGGGTTGGTGACGGCGCCGGGGATGGCGTCGACCTTGCCGTCCTGCTTGTCCAGGTGGCCGTCGAGGTCGTCGATGCGCTTGTGGATGCTCGCGAGCTTGTCCTCGAGACCGTCCATGCGGCCCGCGACGCCCTCGAAGCGGCCGGCGACGCCGTCGAGGCGGCCGTCCAGCTGCGCGAACGGCTTGGCGAGCTTGTCCACCAGGGCGTCGACCGCGCGACCGATGTCGGCGACGGCGTTGTCCTGGGCCTCCAGCTTGGCGAGGGCCTCGTCCAGCCGCTCCGCGAGCACGCTGACCTCGGTGCGGTCCGGCAGCTCCGACAGGCGCTTGCGGACCGAACCCAGCGACTCCAGAGGTGACATTCGGGCGTGGATCTCGTCCAGCGCGTCGAAGATCTGCTGCTGCTCGCTCTCACGGATCTCCGCGGCGCGCGTGAGCATGTTGCGCATCCGATCGAAGGACATCGTGGAGTTGTTGTTCTCTGTCACGGCTGAGTGCCTTCGTCCAGGGGAGGGGGAGACCACGGGAGCCTATCCGCGTCACGGGACGTGTCTGTACCACCCCCGCCAGAAAACGGCCGGGTGCGGACGGGCGACTGACCCGATCAGGCTACCCGATTGGGCCGAATGCCAAGTTACCCGCGGGAAGCACGCGACAGCGGCGGGTGAAGTTCCTACCTTGGGGTGACTCAAGCGCCATTCGTGGTTGCAGAAAGTTGTGATCACGGATCGGCAACATCCGTGAGCCAGCAAACGATCATAGTGGGGGCAAGATCATTTTGGCCACTCTGAAGCGGCGTGTCGCCTGAAGTAACGTGTAGCAATGTCCACCCCGCTTTCCTCGGAGACCATCCGCAGCGCGCCGAAGGTGCTGCTGCACGACCACCTCGACGGTGGCCTCCGCCCGCAAACGGTGATCGAACTCGCCGATGCCTCCGGCTACCAGGGCCTGCCCACCACGGACGCGGGTGTGCTGGGCGGCTGGTTCCGCGACAACGCCAACTCCGGGTCGCTCGTGCGCTACCTGGAAGGTTTTGCCCACACGTGCGGAGTCATGCAGGACGAGGCCGCTCTGGTCCGCGTCGCGGCCGAGGCCGTCGAGGACCTCGCCGCCGACGGCGTCGTCTACGCGGAGATCCGCTACGCGCCCGAGCTGTTCGTGATGAAGGGCCTCTCGCTGGAGCAGATCGTCGAGGCCGTGCAGGAGGGCTTCCGCGTCGGTGCGCAGCGCGTCGCCGCGACCGGCCGCAAGATCCGCATCGGCACGCTGCTATGCGCCATGCGCCAGAACGAGGGCTGGCTGCGCATCGCCGAGCTCGCCGTCCGCTACCGCGACCTCGGCGTCGTCGGCTTCGACATCGCGGGTCCGGAGGCCGGCTTCCCTCCCACCAGGGGCCTCGACACCTTCGAGTACCTGCGCCAGCAGAACGCGCACTTCACCATCCACGCCGGTGAGGCGTTCGGCCTGCCGTCCATCTGGGAGGCCATCCAGCACTGCGGTGCCGAACGGCTCGGCCACGGCGTGCGGATCGTCGACGACATCAAGGTCTCCGGCGACGGCACCGTCCAACTGGGACGCCTGGCCGCGTACGTCCGCGACCGCCGCATCCCGCTGGAGATGTGCCCGACCTCGAACCTGCAGACCGGCGCCGCGCCGTCGCTCGCCGAGCACCCGATCGGCCTGCTCGCCAAGCTGCGGTTCCGCGTCACCGTCAACACCGACAACCGCCTGATGAGCGACTGCACGCTCACCAGCGAGTTCGCCGCGCTGGCCGACACGTTCGGCTACGGCTGGGCGGACCTGCAGTGGTTCACGATCAACGCCATGAAGTCGGCGTTCATCGGGTTCGACGAGCGGCTCTCGATCATCAACGAGCTGATCAAGCCGGGTTACGCGGCCCTCACCGCCTGAGTTTTCGCCACGCGGGGACCTTTCGTGCGCCAGGAGCGCACGAAAGCTCCCCGCGTGGCTTTCGGCATGCGGAAAGAAGGCTTGGTCAGTTGGTGTTCAGGCGGTCCTCGAACTTCGCCTGCAGCGCGCGGAACGCGGCCACCTCGGCGTCGTACGGGGCGGACGGCGCGAGACGCGTCGGGTCCGGCGCGACCACGAACGACACCAGCCAGCCGAGCGACTCGGACGAGGCCAGCGCTTCCTTCACGGACTCGTCCTCGGCCCACTCGCCCGCGTCCTCGAACAGTTCGACGGCGAGGTCGAGCTGCTGCGGGTCGAGGGCGTCGGGGCCCTCCTCCATGTCCTCGGCGATGCCGGTCAGCACGTAGACGTTGTCGTCGTCCACGTCGACGTCCAGCTCGCCGGCGGTGGCCTTGACCTTGACGTCGTTCCACGTCTCGACCTCGGCGAGGTCGTGGTCGTCGTGCTCGGCCACGTACCGGCTCAGGCCGCGCGCGGAGGTGAAGACCTCGATCTTGCCGCGGTGGCCCAGGAACACCGGGTCGTCGCCGAGGTAGCAGCGCAGCGTGTAGAACTCGCCGGCGGACGTGATGATCTTGATGGGGTCGATGCCGACCTCGGCCCAGAAACCGGTGGGCTCTTCCTTCTCGTCGGAGTCCTCGTCGTCCGCGTCGGCGGCAGCCGCAGCGGCGGCGGCAGCGGCGTTGGCCTCCTCCAGGGCGGCGAGCTCCTCCTGGGCGACGGCGAGTTCCTTCTCCGGGACCTCCGGCGTGCTCACGACGCTGTCGATCGCGTCGAGGACCTCGTCCCACTTCTCGGAGACGACCTCGGACATCGCGTCCCACAGCTTCGCGCCGTCACGGCCGCTGAACGGCAGCGTGCCCTGCGGCAGCAGCGAGAAGCCGTCCGCCGAGTCGAGCACCTCGTGGACCTTCTCCAGGTCGCACACGTCCGCGAGCGCGCGCACGATCGCGATGACGTCGGCGAGCTCACCGATCGTCCAGGTGTCCGGGTCCTCGGCGATCAGCTCGGGCACGCCGACGAGGTCGAACTGGTGGTTGTCGTCCGGCGAGAGGTCCGCGACGCCCAGCGACGGCACGATCTGCCACGCAGGGTGATCGGTGAGGTCGTGCTCCTCGGCGGTGCGGACGAAGGCGGCGAGGTGCGCGGCGTCGGGGAAGACGAACAGGTCCTCCTCGTCGCCGAGGAACGCCTCCCACTCCTCGCCCTTCTCGCGCCAGCGGGGTGCCCACAGCGTGACCACGTCACCCTGCGTCAGCCCCAGCTCGATGGGGACGATGTCCTGCGCCATCCTGACCTCCCGGTCACGCCTGCCTGATGCCGTGGGCGAGCCTAACGGTGCTGATCACCGGCGCCCAAAGGGGTTCTCGAAGAACGCGTCCTCGTCGGGGTCCTCGACGATCGGCGTCCTGGGTCGCCGCTCGGAAGCTGCCTCCGGAGCTGCGGATTTCTGGGGGACGACGGGGTTCCACGTCGACCGGAAGGGTGAATCGCCGGCGATCGATTCGACGTCGATCGCCATTCCGTCACCCAACGCCAGTGCCATCTTGTTGAAGCTCGTCTGCACGGCCGCGTTGGTCGCGAGCCGCACGGTCTCGGTGACGACGTCGCCGACCGCCTTCGCGCCCTGCTGCAGCAGGGCGGGGTGCAGGTGCAGCGACCTGATCTCGCCCTTGGCGGACGCCGTGGCCATGCACAGCCCGTTCGGGTGCTCGACCGTCTCGGCGGTCACCGCGAGGTCGCGCTGGAGCTGCTCGACGGCCTGCAGCCGTTCCTCGTTCACCGCCGCCACCCGGACTCGTCCTCGTCCTGCTCGCGCGCGAACCCCAGCGCCGTCAGCTCCCGCGGGTCGACGACCCGCTCCAGCGCGTGGCGCAGCCGGGACGCGGCGGTGCGCTGCGCCTTCTCGGCGATCCGCATGATCTCGGCGGCCAGCCCGTGCGGCCCCATCCGCAGCGCCGCGGGGCTCACCGTGATCTGCTGCGGTGGACCACCGGGCGTGGCGACCACCGTCACCGCACCGTCCGGTGAGGACGCTCGTCCCGTGATGGGACCGGTGCGCGCGACGTGCTGCGACACGGCCTGCTCGACATCGCGCACCTTCCGCGCGGCGCGCTCGACGTCGTCGTCCACCCGATCACCCCCTACTGCCACAGTGTGCCGCATGATCCTGCGTTCGGTCGTGCTGTTCGCCCTCGCCGCTCTCATGGAGATCGGCGGCGCCTGGCTCGTGTGGCAGGGCGTGCGGGAGCACCGCGGCTGGCTGTGGATCGGCGGCGGCGTGATCGCGCTGGGCGTCTACGGCTTCGTCGCCACGTTGCAGGCCGACGCGAACTTCGGCCGGATCCTCGCCGCGTACGGCGGTGTGTTCGTGGCCGGTTCGCTGGCCTGGGGTGTGGTCGTGGACGGCTTTCGGCCCGACCGCTACGACGTGATCGGCGCCCTGGTGTGCCTGGCCGGGGTGGCCGTGATCATGTACGCACCGCGCTAGCGAGCAGCGCGGTCAGTTCGGTGGCCACGTCGTCGAGGGGCTGGAGGCTGCGCTGCGCCCGGCACATCGCCACGGCGCCTTCCGCCGCGGCCACGACGAGCGCGGCCAGCCGGTCCGCGCGGCCGGGGGTGACGCCGTGCGCGCGCAGCGATTCGGCGAGTTGCCCCGACCAGGTCGTGAACGCCTCGGCCGCGGCCGCGAGCGCCTCACGGCCGGAGGTCTCCTCGACGGACACGGCGACCACGGGACAACCGGCCTGGAAGTCGTTCTCGCTCACGACCTCCCGCCACAGCGTGAAGAACGCCTTCATCCCGTCGACGGGTCCTTTGCGGAGCTTCGCGGTGAGCACACCGGACACCGCGTCGCCCGCCCACCGGACCGCCTCGGTCGCGAGCTGGTCCTTGCCGCCGGGGAAGTAGTGGTAGGTCGAGCCGAGCGGGGTGCCCGCGTGCTTCGCGACCTCGCGGATGCTGGTCGCGTTGAGGCCGCGGCGGCGGATCATGTCCGCCGCGCCGGCGACGATCTGCTGGCGGGACATCGGCACCTCTCTGGCTATAACACTCGTCATAGGATAGCGTTCGCCGCTGGTTATAACAGTCGTCATAGACGGAGGTCGCCATGCCGATGATCGAGCTGACCGCGCCCGCCGGCGCGCTCACCGACGCGGGCCGCAAGACGGTGCAGAAGGACCTGGCCGCGTTGCTGCTGAAGTGGGAGGGCGCGCCGGACAACGCGTTCTTCCGGTCGGTCGCGTGGACCTACCTGCACGAGCTCCCCGAGGGTGCGCAGACGACGGCTGAGGACGACGCACCGCGGTTCCGCGTGGACGTCCGGGTGCCCACCGGCGTGCTGTCCGACCGGCGCAAGGCCGGTCTGGTGAAGGAGGCGACCGCACTGGTGCTCGAAGCCGCCGGGCTCGGCGAGTCCGACGCGATGCGGGTGTGGGTGCTCATCCACGAGCAGCCCGAGGGCACCTGGGCCGCTGGTGGGCAGATCGTGCAGTTCGCTGAGCTGAGGGCGGCCGCCGCGGCCGGGACTCAGCCCGTCGGCCGGTAGAAGCCGTAGAACGACATCCCGCTGTTCGTCGTGCGGATCTTGCTGACCTGCACGGGATCACCGGCCTCGACCATCTGCCCGTTGCCGATCACCATCGCCACGTGCCCCTCCCACACGACCAGGTCGCCGGGCAGGACCTGGCCCGGCGGCACGGACGCGCCCATCGCCTGCGACGAGGCCGGGCGCGGGAGGTCGAAGCCCGCGTTCTTGTAGGCCCACTGGGTCAGCCCCGAGCAGTCGGTGCCCTGGGGAGGGTTCGCGCCACCCCAGACGTACGGGGTGCCGAGCGCGGACAGCGCGTTGCGGACGGCTTTGGCCGCGGTCTCGTTCGGTGCCTCGGCACTGCTGCCGTCGGGCAGGTTCACGCCGACGCCGGTGCCGGGCTGCGGTGGGATCGCGACCGGCAGCCGCGGACCGGAACCGCCGCCACCACCGCCGCCTC
>Ga0070710_10000853_pt1 | contig 14636 bp, 27 predicted proteins | sample LARL52metaG_FD_65454 | JGI IMG/M metagenome (GOLD analysis project Ga0070710, IMG submission 65454) | Corn, switchgrass and miscanthus rhizosphere microbial communities from Kellogg Biological Station, Michigan, USA - LAR L5-2 metaG | ecosystem: Host-associated > Plants > Roots > Rhizosphere ... | reverse complement strand
GGGCAAGATCCTTACCCTACAGCAAGTAACGCACAGTAACGCCCGCCCCTAGTCCACAGTGGGCAGAGACGGGCGCCAATGTGTGCTATTACGAGCCCGAAACCATATCAACCGCAATAGAGCAATGCGTCCGGACAAAGGTGTTAGCCGGCACTGCCTGCGCAATAACAATGGTCTTGGTATTCGCCAACGTGAATTGCTGTCCAGCCATGTCTATCTTGATCGGCGCATTGGACGGCGCCGTTCCGTTGGAATGCAGTACATTGAACTGTGTAACTACGGTAGTGTCGCACAACAACTGTACAGTTGTGGCCGAGAATCCAGCCGCCGTAAAGGCGAAGGACGTAAATATGAACACGTCCCAGAATGCCACGGAAAGCGTTCCGCCCGACGTGTTCGTCACCAGAACGGCGGAAAGCGTGGGCTCCTGAATGAGCTGTGTCAAATACCTATGCGGTTGCGTCGCCACTGTCTACCTCCCATGGTCCCGCACGAGCCGTAGCACGTCGGGTGTTTGTATCTCTGCCAGTTCCTCGCCAACCGCGTACCAACGCGTCTGCGGCCATCTCAGCGGCCCGTACGACCCGTCCGGCGCACGCGCCCACTCCATGGGCAGCACGTGCCCCTGTACGGTGATCCATCCGGCGGCCAGTGCTCGGGGTACCCGGTAGCGCTGGAATCGCTGGACGTAGCCTGTGGCGTCCCTGGATTGCATCTGCTGGGCCAGTTTGGGCCATACCCACGCGCCGATGCTGCCATCGGCCATGTCTTCACCGCTCCCGGGTATGCCGGAGTATCTCCGTTTCCCGTCTAGCTTTACATGTTGTGGCCCAATGACCTCGACTCGCGAATAGGTGCGCTTTATCCGCAGCATGAACGGCGCCGTAGTCTCACTTATCTTGTCGACTATCAGGCCCAGGAAATCGCCACCGCCGTGCAGTATCACGTCCCGTGTCTCATCGCTGCGCGCCCGTTTCATCAGGTCCGCGACGGAGGCGAGCAACCCGTCCGTGTCGCATTGTACGAAGGCCTGTGACCCCACGGCATCGATGGCCTTTCCGAGTGCGACCCGGACATGTGATTCGATGAATGCCAGCACGGCCGGAAACGCATTCTCGCCGTCCCCGTCCGGGAAGGTCATGTACCGCTGTCCGCCTAGGTCCACAATGGACGCACGTACGTGCGTGTTGGCCATCCACGCTTGCTCATATCCCCACCCTTCCGTGGGCGCTGGCCCTAGAGCTACTTTGGTGTAGCGTTTCTGTGCCCACTTGCCGATGACGGATCGGCCCCATTGCTTGGCGGCCATGCGTACGACCCCGGGCACGTCCGGGTTGTGGTCGTCAGCTACGTCTAGGCACCATGTTGCCCACGGCGCCATATGGGGCGCAAGTTGGTATGAGTGTCCACTATGGATTTCTTGTAGCGCTCCGCGACGGCGCGCATCTGCAATCTCCGGACTTGCCAGCGTAGTGCGAAAGCGCCCCACGGGATACCAGATACGACCCGCTTCACGGACCGGCCACCGTGGCTTGTCAGTCTCAATGGTGACCTCGGCGATAATACCCCATCGCTCGTTATCGATACGACTATCGTCGATGGGCATAGTGGTGAACGCTCGCATACGCCGAATGGGCAGAGACATGTTTCGAGCGGCAACGGTGTAGGCTCTGCTGAAATCGATCTCCACGTACTGACCCGGAGTAAGTGCGCCCACACGGTTAACCGCGCGACGTCCGCCGTATATCGAGGCTCTTTCAAGTGCTACGCCTTTCTCTTCGGGGTCGATCAGTACCTTGAACGGCGATGGTGTGTGCCGGTAGGCATTCCAGCCTGCCGCAGCACCGGTCACCGACCAGCGCCCCCTACCCGTAGTGTCCCACCAATCCATGAGTGTTGACATCATGGCCAACAGAATGTCCACATCGGACGAACACCGCAGCAACCACGCCTCCGGTGAGTCCCCATCCTCCGGCAACGGTGGCTTGACGATCCCCACCTGCCCGGCGATCACGTGCAGGGACGACTGAACCCATGACCATGAGTCCGCCAGAGTGATGTGCCTACGCCCCTTGGACAGCCGCATCCACGGCGAGCGACCATCGATAGCAAAGTCGGATATGGTCCACCCCAGCCTGCCCAGTTCGATGGGTAGCCTGGTCACCGCGAGATCGAACCCGAGATTATGCGCGTAGCACCACAACGTCGGGCGCGTCCTTGACCACGTGTCCAGCTGTGCGGCCAGCCCTGCGGCCGTGTCGCCGGACGCGTCCTGCCGACTGTCCATATCGGACTGTCCGCCCGGACGTGCCACAGTGGACGCACACCAGCAGCGCAACACCTGTAGCTCATCGGACGCTTTGCGTGTCTCCGTGTCCAGTGCGACCAGGTGTGGTGGTGTCCACTCGGTGTGGTTGGCTCTGAGGTAGTGCACGGGCACGTCCCGCCCGATGGCCATGTCAAACGACCGTGACGGCGAGGTTGGCGACGTCGATGGATGTGCCGTGCGGTGTGCCCGCTGACGTGCCGGGGGACTCTGACGCCAGTAGCGCAGCCTCGGAGCCGACCAGGTCCGTCAGTTCCCCCACGGTGGCCGGTAGCACACCGGTCAGAACGATGGTCTGCCGGACCGTGGATGTGTTGCCCTGGTCGTCCTGAATGGTGTGATCGAACCCGATGTGATAGATCGGCATGGCCGCTTGTTCCTGTGGTGAGCGTGACCACGGTGGTTCCGCCAACAGCGTGGAGTCGATGATCCTGCCGGGGTCGGCACTATTGAGCCGTGCGGCACTGGCGACCATCTTGGACGCCATGCCACGCAGCGTGGAGATGACGGACGCGGACACGCCGACGCTGGGCAGGCCGAGGTCTGCGGCCCGATTCCTGATGTTGTCGAAAAGGTCCTGTGTGGACAGTCGCTGCGCGGCCCCGCCGTAAACCTCTGGCCAGTAGCGGCCCAGTGCTACGCGTACCGCGTCGGACATGGCGGCCACTAGAACAGCGCCGGGTGCTCGACGGCGGCCTCTGCCTTGCGCGCCTCGCGCAACTGGTCAAGTGCTACCCGGGTTCGCGCCTCACTCTTGGCGAGGGGCCAGCCCTCGGCGCAGATGCGTTTGAACACCTCATCCCGCACGGCGCCCGTGCACTGCGCGCACTGTTTCACGTGAAACAGCCACGCGCGTCTGGCATCCTCTGCGGCTTTTATGGCGATGGTACGCTGGATATCGCGTCGGCTCATGGTGGTAACCTCTCCACGGGAAGCGGTGTACGGACACGATAGCCCCGGAGATGCGTTCTCCGGGGCTATCGGCGTACCTGGGGTCACTCGGGTACGGTAACGGCTTCCTGGACGTCCTCAGGGGCATCCTGGGCGTCCAGCGGCGCCGGTGTGGCCTTGCGCCGGGAGCGCTTCGGCGCCCCGCCGTTGTCCTCAGCCGGCACGTCCGCCGGATCCGGCAGGATCCCCAGCGCGATGGCCAACCCGTAGACGAACTGCGGCGCGCACAGCGGCCCCACGGCGACGGTCGACCCGTCCCCGAACGTGGAGTACATGATCTCCGCCGGTTCCTCGTGGCACAGGTCGCACGTGATCTCGCGAGCCATGGCTACCTCACTTCCCCGATTTCTTCGGCGGCGGCGGAATGGTCTTCTTCGGCGGCAGGGTCTTGATCGGACCCATCGGCGGTTGGTTGTGCGGTGGATTCTTCGGATTGCTAGGCGGTCCGCCCTTTTTCATGGTCCCTCCACAGTAGACAGACTGATGAAGCCGGAGCAGGCGCACCGCTGGTACGGCACAGCCTCCCCCGTCTCCCTGTCGGTGTATGGCCACGTGATCGTGGCCATGCACCGGTCGATGCCCTTCACGTCGGTGTAGTGCCGTAGCTCCGGGTGCCGGCAACCGGCCCGCCCGCAGATCGGCGAATCCTTGCGGACCGTGCCGAGTGCCGGACGGGCGAACCGGTTGCGGCGGCCGGTCATACCTTGAGTGCCGGAGCCCCGGCGGACGCCAGGATCTCAAGGTGCATCGGGTAGTATCCGCGCTTGGTGGGCGTGTCCGACTTCCGCAGGATGGCGTACATCGGGAACGCTCCGAGCATGAACGCGCGGACCAACTGGCCCACCACGGACACGGACCCCGTGGAGAACACCACCTCCGTGTCATCATCCACCCGCTTGGCGTGCACCACGAGGAACACGCCCAGGCCGTCCGCGTAGCTACTGGCGTGCCGGGAGATGGTGTGGATGGCCAGTTCCACGCCCAGCAGTTCGTCGCTCTTGGTGGTGTCCCACGGGTCATCCAACTCGTCCCAGGTCTTCGCGTTCAGGATTGAGAGCAGAATGCGCTCCGTGCCGGATCCGTCCGCCTCCGGAATGGCCACGACCATCTGTGCGAACATCTCCCGCGTCTCGGGGGAGATGACCATTTCCGTGTTGGCCGCGTCGTTCTTGACCGCTACGGCCGTACTCTTGCCTGCCACTGTGCTACCTCCGCGTGTGTGGTTACCGGTGTCGGATAGGGGTGTAGCGTAGCACAGCGCCAGGCGGCCGATTGGCTGCCTGGCGCTGTGGTTCGGGTGCCGTTGGGGCGTGCTACTTGCTGGCGTTCTTGTCCTTGCCGGCGTTCTTGCCGCCCTTCACGTGCCTGCCCTCACGTGCGACGTGCTTGCCGGACCAGCCCTTGGGGTCCGTGCCGCCCTTGGCGTCACGTCCGGGCTGACTGTCGCGTCCAGTGCTCATGTTGTTCACCACCTCTCGTGTCCCGTTGTGGCCGCGCGCTCTGCGCGCTCGCGGCACCTGTCACAGATCGGCACGTCCCCGATGATGGGGTGTGCCATGGCGCCCGTGGAGATGTTGTCGCACTTGGCAAACCAGGCGCACACGCTCGCGATAGCGACAACCTCAACCTCGTCGATGTCGCCGTACTGGCGGGCGTGCACGAGGGTGAAGCGTGCGCGCGTGCCGGCGGCCTCGGGGCCCTGGGAGCTACTGAGATCGACGTCGAACTCACCCTTGACGGTGGCGACGGTGACGCGGTACGGGAAGACAGGCATGGTCGATCCTCTCAGAACGGTACGTCAGCGGAGGCGTGAACACGGTCGCAGTAGTTGGGAGAGTCGATGGTCGCCAGCACGGGATACGGATCCGGGTAGTCGTCGTCGTGGCCGCAACACGTGGTGTTCATCTGCGGGCAGCACGGCCGGAACGCGCTCAGTCCGTCGATCTCTTCGATGCACCGCGTGCACTCGATTTCGCTGATCAGCGTGTCGCGTCCGACCAGTACGGTGATGTTGTGCTTCTCGCATACCCGATGCAACCGCATGACTACCTCCGGCCCGCGTGCTACTGGAAAGGTCACAGTAGCACACGGGCCGGGAATGCGGGAAGGGACTACTCGCTCGGCGGCAGGTATAGGATGCAATCGCGCTGGTGATGCTCGCCCGGCGTGGGGCTCCACAGCGTGCCGACGCCGATGCACGTGCACGGCACCTCAGGCTCATCGACGGTCAGCGGATCCGGATCGTCGTCCACCACGACGTGGCAGTTGACCCGCCTGGCCAACTCCTCGACCAGGTGACGCGACGGAACGTGGCCCAACAGGCGAATGTCGATGTGCGCCTCATCGCTGCTACTCATCGAGGTGCCGCCGTTGTCCGCTGACGCCATGACGAACCGGTTGCCAGACCCGCCGTGCTCAGCGCCCCGATCTATGATCATGTAGGTGTGCATGGGTCACCCGTTCCGTGCTTCGTAGAACGCGTTCATCACTGCGTGCGACACGTTGCGGCCTTCGGACAGGTCGCGTGCCAGGCGTGCCGCGTCGCCCAGGATGATGAGGTGCGCGAGGTTGATGTCAGCGTCACCGATCAGCTTGTCGACCGACGCGCGGGCGATGGTGAGCGCCTGCTCGCCGTCCAGGAACCACATGGCCTGCCGGTACATGTCGACCAGGAACCCGACCAGGATGGTGTCCACGGCGTGTTCGGCGCACTCTTTCAGGCTGTCGTGCCGCCGCGCGGCCTGGCCGATCAGTTCGGCGAGGCTGGCACCGATCTCCTGATCGGTAGCCACCTTGAGGTTGATGTACTCGTCACTGCTGCCGTTGTGCGGTGTTGTCACGTATGCCTCCGTGGGTAGGGTGCGGAACCCACACAGTAGCACGCGGTGCGTTCAGGCAGGGTAGAGGCTCACATCGTAGGTGGCGTCAGCGTGTAGGCCGGTATTCCATGGGATGACCCGGACCGGGGCGTCCGGGAGTTGGATGTTGTACTGGTACAACTGCTGTGGCGCGGCGACCTGATAGCGGACAAGGTTGATGTAGGCACCTGCCGCGTTCATCGACTGCAGGTCATAGACCATCTCGTATGCGTTTGATCGCACGGTGAGCACGGCGGGCCCAGGGCACGAGTAGCTCCCGGTGATCGTGGTGTTGAAGTTGGCCTGCAATATGGCTTCGTACTGTTGGACGAACGGTGTCGTGATGATCCGCGATGCCTGCGGAGCGTCCAAAAGGGACGGTACGACGTTGACGCTGATGGTGTCGCCAGCGCTACCGACCAGCCTGGTTACCGTGAATGTCATGTACTGCGCCACGATCGGTTGCCACCCGATGCGCGGGATACCGCCGCCCACAATGGTTTTAGTGGTGTAGATGATATTCGTGTTGGCCGCGTCCGACGCGTAGTCCACCTGTATCTGCCACACCCCGGTACCTCCGGGAATGGTGGCGGACATGAAGAAACTGCGCCACGGGCCGGCAAACAGGGTGCCGGACAGTTGCGGCGACACGCCGGTTACCATGTAGAGCGATGGCCCCGACGACGATTGGAACCGTTGCCAGTCAGGTTGTCCCGGCATCTCGCCTCCGCCCGGACAGTCGTGCTACGTCACGGTCCACTCTGGACATGGTGTTGGCCATGGCGTCCAGCCGTTGGTACGTAGTGGAGCGTAGTTCGATGCGGTCCGCTTTGGATTCGATCTCATGGTCGGCCAGGTTCTTGACCACGTTCTCTACTTCCATGCGCAGGCGCGTGAACGCCGATGTTGCCCGGACGATCAGCCCCAGGACCACAGTCAGGATGGCCACAATGGCGCTGATGAGTCCGATGATCGCAGATGCTACCGGCATCATGGTCACGTCAGCCATTACCTACAGCGCTCGTCTCGGCCGCCGTGCCGGCTTGCGCGTCGCGTTCCGCCCGGATACGTTCCGCCTCCGCCTCTGCGGCGGTGCGCACCTTCACAGCGCGGTCAGCGGCGGCCTTGAGCGCGTCTCTGACAGCCTGGACGGTCGGACTGGTCACTTGGTACCTCCCGGGGTCGGTACGGGGCTCAGCGGGGCGGGACCTGGCGCCGGAGGTGCGTCGAGCGGCCCCTTGTTCTTGATCGACAGGACAATCCACGCGTCGCGCGGCGTATAGCCGATCGACACAAGTTCGCGGAGCGCCTCTTGCTCATCGATGATAGCGGCCGACCAGGCGTCCACAATCTGTGTGGGGGTAAGCACTTTCAGGTTCGTAGCACGCTCAATGTCCCACGTGGCAACGATTTCATGGACCTGAGTAGGCGGCACCTTGAGTGCGTTCAGGCTCGACACCGCCGTATCGGACGTGATCTTGTGTCCGACGTACAGGGTGTGGATCCGCGCCACAGCCTGATTGGTGGCCGCTATCGCACGGCGGAGATCACGGTAGGCGAACAACCATGCGATGGACTCAGCGCTGTATCTCATCGCGGTCAGCAGGGGCGTGATGTCTGCCTGCGAGATCAGTCCCGCACCGTACATGTCCAGCAGTTGGCTTACCGTCAGGTCGCGCTCTTGGCTCGACTTCTGATTGTGCGCGTCGTGGATGTACGCGGCGGCCAACTCTGCGGACAGCCCTTGCTTGAGGAGTAGAGCCTGGCCCTGTGCGTCGGTCAGGCCGCCGGACGCTACCATGGCTGTGACTGTCCTGGGTGGGGGGAGATACTGCCCGATCGCCTTGTATGGTCCCAACCACTTGTTCCGCCACGGACCCTCTAGGAACGCCTGCTCATAGGTAGTAGCACTAGGTCCGGTTCCCGACCATGGGATGATGCCACGGTTCGCCATTTCCAGGGCTTCCACGGGGGTGGGCGCCTGCCCGCGCGTGTTGTACAACACGGTAAAGAACTGCGGATCCCCGCCCAGCCGCTTATAGAGTGTCTCCGCCTCCGCCTGGCTCACCTGCCCCTCAAGCAACGCGTCGAGCGCGTCCGTGGGGGATGGCCACTGGACAGCAAGTTCCTTGACAAGCCCGTGCCACTTGTTCGACAGGCGCGACTCACTCATGCCCTGTTCAAATGATGTGCTACCCGACCCGTGTCCACTTTCGACAATCAGGCCGCGTCGCAGCATGGCCGCCAGGTCACCCGGTGACGGCGCTTCCGTGGCGAGGTTGACCAGGTCCTGGAATCGGTCGCCAGTAAGGCCGGATTTCTTGGCCTCATCCGTGCCGTGGCCCAGGTCGCGGAAGTTGCGCACCACAAGCTGAGCCAGGTCCGCCGGAGACAGTGCCACCGTGGGGAACTGGGAGTTGATGTCCTGGCCCAGTTCGGTAAGTGCGGGCTCCATGAGCGCCTGCACAATCTGTCCGGCCACCTGCCATACAAAGAACTGTGTGAGTGCCCCACCTCCGCCCAGGGCCGCGCCGATGTTGGCCATGGTCAAACTCCGATCAGGCTCTTGAATAGGCTTTCGGCGTCCCGCGCTATCGGCATGATCGTGCTTTCGATGTCGCGCACCGCCGCGTGCGGATCATGGATCGCACTGGTGATCAACCCGAACAACGCCGCGTCCGCCTCCACAGTGGACAGTGCGCCCAACAGGTCCGACAGCCCGTGCAGGTTGCCACACATCGGCACCCCACACTCTTTTAGGTACCGGACAAGCGGAATCGCGATAGCGCCCAGGGCCACAAGCGCGTCCAAGAGCCCGGTAGGGATGGCACGCGGGATCGACGCAAGCTTGTCACGGATGTCGATGAGATCCTGAGGTATCTCGGCGAGGATGCCGTCCACGTCGGTCACCAGGTCCGGCCACACTGCCGTCAGTCCCCCGGCGGCAATCACGTCGACCAGGTGAATGGCGTCCTTCTCAGCCGCCGCCGCGTACTGTTCGATCAGTGCGGTCAGCCGCATTTCCAGGGTGGCGATCTCTGTCTCTATGCCCTGTACGGCGATACCGAGTGCCGCGTACATGGCCTGTCGCAGTTGCTCCACATTGGACGCGAGTAGGTTGTAGATGCCGTAGGCAAGTCCTATGGCCGCCTGGTATCGCTGGTCGATGTAGGAGAGCGCCCCGTAGTACAGGTTCAGGGCGTAGGTGTAGGCGGCCGTAGCTACCGCATTTGCGTAGTTGTACGCGGCCTGTAGCACGGCGTTGGCGTAGTTGTACGCGGCCTGTAGCACTGCCTGCGCGAAGGTGATCGCCTGCCCGTACAGGCCCAGGGCGTATACCTCGGCCGCATGGATCCCCGCCGCCGCCCAGTTGATGGCTGCGTTGATGGCGTTGGGGATCGCCACGAACTTGACCCACCACAGTGCGTTGGCGGTAACGAGCGCGAACAGGCGTATCTGCGCAAGGGGGTACGTGAACACTGTGACGGTGGTGTTGACCAGATTGGTGAGCGCCCATAGCGCCCCGTTGTACACATAGGACAGCTGGTTGACGGACCACGTGTAGAACGCTGCGGCGTTGCTGGCCACCCATGCGCCGATGAACGGCAGGTACCCCCCGAATTTCTCTATCAGGTAGACGCAAAGTAGCACTGCGGCCAGGATGCACAGTGCGGCAATCGCCTCGCCCAGGACACCGATTCCTGCGAGTGCTACAAACGGCATGGCCTACCTCACTCGCTCAGGGTGGCAAGCATGTCGGTCCGGGTGGCCGCCGCCCGGACGATCGCCTTCACGCCCTCCGGCACGGGGGCCGTGTCCGGCACGAACACGTTGCCACGGTGGCCTAGGCCAGTCTGATACGTGATGTTGTTGCCCTTGACCGGAGCGCCTCCGGCGGACACGTCCACGGCCGGATTGACCCCCACCACATTCCAGGTGGTTGTTTGTGCTACGTCCTTGCTGGGCTGCGTCACTGTCCGATCCTCTCCATGAAGGTGATGGCGCCGTTGATGTCGTTCCACCACGCGGATATCCACTGGAATACCATCCACTGGACGTTGGCCCATGCGCTGGTGAGTCCGAACATTGTGGACAGTCCCCTTTCGTGCTACTGCTGCGACAGTGCTTGCATCGACGTCGACAGGAGTAGTGCTCCCTGTCCTGCTCTCGGTACCTGGTCGACCAGGAACCATATGTAGACGCTGTGCGGCCATACGTCGGTGTTGTATCCGGACAGTTGCCAGGCCCCGGACGTCGGCAGGTTGTCGATCGGCCATGTGATCTTTTGGTCGTCGGTCACGATGTACTGTCCACTTTGGATGGGCATTACGTTGATGCCACCCATGGTGATGGCGAATCCCATGAGCCCGGACGGTCCCGGCGGGACCACGATTTCCAGAGTGTCTATCTTGCGCACGGGGATGGTGAGGGACTGCCGGAACGGCGCTGTGATCGCCGTTCCGGCAGGGATCGTCACCTGAAACGAGTAGACCTCACTCGCCACGGGGTGCTCCTATCCGGCAGGTCCACTGTGGACAGCTTCGGACGGGAACCGTTGCAGGTACAGGCGTAGCGGTCCCCACTGGTCGGCCGGACCGATGAGAGTAGCGGTCAGCTGAATACCGAAACCGGACTGTAGCACCGTGTCCGGGATCGCCACTACGCTCACCCCGGACGCGGCCAGTGCCGGCGTCACGCCCACCGCGAACGACACTTCCACATTGGTCGATGCCACCACGGCGAGGCTGGCAGGCGCTTCCCACCACACGTTGCCGGCCACGTCGAGCACCTGAATCAGGATGGTCCGGTTCCCGACCGTCGCGTCCGCCGTCAGAGTCGCACGGCCGAACTGGATACGCTCCCAGGTCTCTCCGGGTGCAATGCGCCCGATGGTCGCCACAGCCGCCGCAGGGGCGGGCACCGTGATGCCCTGCGCCCACCCCTGCCCCATGTCGACCCCGAGCACGATCAGCGATGAGCTGTCACTCAGGCCGCCCGGCATGGATCAGCCCTGCGCCGGAAGCTGCTGCGTGAGTTCCGCCAGGATGAGCGTGGTCTTGGCGGCCACGGACGCGGTGTTCGCGCACGCGGACACGTAGGTCGCGAAACGGTTGTCGGCCGAGAACACCGGAATGTGCGGACGGCCGTGCAGGTTGGACATCTGAATGAAGTAGTCCGACGTGTCGAACGCCGTGACCACGCCCGGACCGCCGACCCGGAGGTTTCCGGTGTCCTGGCCCTTGAGGGCCACGGCGCACAGTGCGACACCGGTTTCATAGCCGAGCACGGCGTAGTCGGTGTGCGCGTGGAGCTGCTGCTCCGTGGTGGTGATCAGCGTGTCGACCCATGTGCCGATCGTGGCCGATGTGGTGACGTCGACCTCGACTGTCTTGATGGACTTGATGATGCCGGCGATGTCACCCCAACTGAACAGGCGCGCCTGCACGCCCGGAACGCTCGTGTAGTAGTTGAACAGCACGGCGATACTGTCCGAGGTTGCCGCCGCGTCCAACTGCACGGTGAGCGTGTCCCCCGGCTGCAACGGCTGACCCACTTCCTGGGGAAGCAGGAAGGACGTCGGCTGTTCGGAGAAGTTGAACGTCAGGCCGGTCACGTTGTCGTGGAGCAGCGGCGAGATGATCCGCGCCTGCCGGGTGCCGGACGACTGGACGGCAACCGCCTCCAGGTACGCGGCAGCCGGAGGCGTGAAGTAGCGGACGCCGGGTGCGTCGCCGGAGTTGGTCACGGTGGCCGCAGTGAGACCGATAGCACCGCCGCCGGTGTTGTGGACGTCGTACAGAACGGTGTCGATGGCTGACATTCCCTGCCCTTTCTCGTGTGTCTACTGTGGAGAGTGGGTAGGGGTCAGCCGTTGTACTGCGACATCTTGCGGACGAACTGCGTCATGCGCGTGATGTTCGCCTCCAGGTCGCCGCGCGCCGGGAGAGCCTGCACGGTGGCCGCGATGTGCGGGAGCAGCCTACCCATGGACGCCTCATACTTGCCCTGAGCGGCCTGCACACCCCCGGCGAGGCGCTGGGCACCCTTGCCCGCCGCCGCCGCCTGCCAGTCCTGCAACGTGACCCGCGCACTGTTGGCCGCGAACTTCTGCTGCGCGGCGGCCACGTTGCGCGCCCACAGGGCGGCCTGACGGGACGCGGCCTGCCCGGGGGACACGGTGACGGCCTGCACCCCTGCGGTGTAGGCCTGCGTGGCCGCACCGGTGTTCTGAGCCCACTTGGCTGCGACATCGCTCGCGCTGGGCATCGCCATGATGGATCACTCCTCTGTGTGCTTGCGCGGGCGTCCGCGCGCGCCTGGTGAGGCACGCCACGCGTCCCAGCTGGCGCCGGATTTTGCGGCCATGCCCAATGTGGACGCCACCATAGCATTAATTCCACAACGTTGACATCGGCGACGGTCCTTTGAGGACAGACGCCTCTCGCAGTACTCACCACACGTGTCGCAGCAGAACTTACGCAGGGCATACGGCATGGGACAATTCTACGCCGGACATGAAAATACCCCCCACACCCCGGGGGGTGGGGGGGGTACCTTTTGCCGACCGTCAGGCGGTCAACTTCCGGAGATCCTCCGCGATCGTGTGCAGGTCCGCCGCCTGCTGATCGGTCAGTCCGCCGACCCCCGTGCCAGCCTGAGCCAGCCCAGCGGCCAGAGCGGCCAGAGCGGACGTCACCGTGGCCTGCCATGCCTCATCGCGCTGGCGCCACTTGACCGGTTCCACGGAGATCGGGTTGCCGGTGTCGTCCTTGGCGGACGGCACACCCTCACTCCATGCCCTCACGATGTTGTCCGTTGCGATGCTTCCCATGACTGTCCTTTCTGGACTACCGGGCGTGCCCGTGGCCGGCCACTGTCCCCAGTCTGCTACCTGTGTCTGATCCTGGTCGACGTTGGCCCCCGCAACGCTGATCCCGTTCTTGAGTTGCCGCACGGACAGTCCGACCGACCAGAGTCCGTGCGACCATGCGTACGTTTGCCATAGAAACCCGTTGTAACCGTTGTTGTGGAGCATTAAGCAGACGGCGTACGACCCGTAGACACCGGACCTGTATCCGCCCAGGGAGACCGTGCTCTGAAAGTGGCGAGCGTACGCCAGCACGGCAGGCATGTCGGCCGGTTGCGCATCGAAATCTACCGCGCAGTACAGTGCGACACCGGCCGGTATGCCGAGGTCACGTGCGTGGATGAGGGCAATCTGTCCGTCGCGCTGGCCACGCATCGCACCCTCGTGTGCGGCGTTGTTGGCGAACTCGTAGACGAACCCGACGTCCATGCCGGACGCGTGGGCCGCAGCAATCTCGGCCAGGGTGATGTTCTTGCCCGTGGCGTCTTCGGAAACGTAGCCAATTACGCCGCTGTAGCCTGCCGCGCGTGCCTTGACCGGATCGACGCGGGACCACGCTTCGTCAAGAATGAGTGCCACGGTTGGCCTTTCCCTTGCGTGCGGCCTCGATCCGGGTGCGGTACTGCGTGACCGCTTTCGAGATCAGGGCATTGACCGGCGTGCCGGTAGCCTCGCGTTCGGCGCGTAGCCACGCGAGATCGACCGGCGACAGGCGGACCGCGAGAGGGTTCACCTGCTTGACGGCGGTGGTTGGCATGGTCACCTCAATTCGGGGGTAGATGTGGAGAGTAGTACGCAGAGTATCACGTGGTCTTGCGGTAGTGCTGCGTCAGTGCGGCAGCGGCGCGACGGTGTTTGGTGACCACCTGTTGCGCTTCCTGGAATTTGTCCTTCGTGTGCATGGACAGCGTTCCGCAGGATGGGCATACGGCATGCCAGGACAGGAGTTCGGCCTCGGTGTGCGGAATGACTGCCGCCCTGTGTGACAGCTGTCCTCTGTAGAGGGTCTGTACCTGGGCGCGTGCTACAGCCATCTTGCCGGTGTTGATCCGCTCGACGGCCGCCACCACACCGGCGCAACGCCATAGACAGACGCACGTCAGGCAGGTTCGTTCGTGCTCTGTGCCGTTGTGTCCACTGTAGAGCTCTGACACACCCTTGCGTAGCACGGAGTAGGCGATCAGCTTCCGGTCAGTGTCCGATGTGGACAGAGTATCGCGCCATCCACGGCGTTTGTCCTCTGTGGACGTTACGGCGTCGTAAGTGTTGTGTAGCAAGGATTCTACGGCGCGCGTGACGAACTCATGGCCGTAGGGTTTGGTGTCTTTCAGGTCGGTTACAAGGCGGTCCAGGTATAGACCTATGACCATCAATGCGTGGTGGTACATGTCGCTTGTGGACAATCGGCGTCGCTCTATGTCCAGTAGCGCAGCCTGAGCAGCGTCCACATGGGACAGTTCGGAGCTAATCATGGGTATCGATGGCCTCTCCGTGAGTAGGGGTGTGCTACAAGCGTAGTCGCCATGACCGGGGGTAATTGTGTGAGAATGGTCACCTTGACATTAGAGCTAGGGGGGTGTACGGAAGGTTTGGGGATAGGGCCACAACTAGAGGTGCACCCGGGGGGCGGCAG
>Ga0070710_10000849_pt1 | contig 14647 bp, 14 predicted proteins | sample LARL52metaG_FD_65454 | JGI IMG/M metagenome (GOLD analysis project Ga0070710, IMG submission 65454) | Corn, switchgrass and miscanthus rhizosphere microbial communities from Kellogg Biological Station, Michigan, USA - LAR L5-2 metaG | ecosystem: Host-associated > Plants > Roots > Rhizosphere ... | reverse complement strand
GGCCGACGACGGCACGCTCCCAGGCCTCGCGCCTGTCGTTCTGCCTCGCGCCCGGTGCTTGAAGCACGCGGGGAGCTTTCGTACTCACCTGGAGCACGAAAGGTCCCCGCGTGAACTTCAGCGAGCGGCCAGGTCCATCTCGGTGCGCAGCGGCAGCGGCTCGGATCGCGGCACGCCGCGCTCGACGGTGCCACGCAGCAGCCACACCGCCGCGGCGATCACCAGGCCCGCGACCCCGGAGGCGACGAACGCGGGTCGCGTGCCGAAGTGCTCGATCAGCTGCCCGGACAGAGCTTGGCCGAGAGCAAGGCCGACGGTCACCGAGGTGATCACCCAGCCGAACGCCTCCGCGGCCATGCCGTTCGGCGTGACCTGCTCGATCGCCGCCGAGTGCGCGGTCGACTGCGGCGTGATCAGCGTGCCGACCACGAACAGCGCGAGGCCCAGCCCCAGCAGGGAGGCGGGGATCGCCAGCAGCAGCGACAGCAACGCGAAACCTCCGAGCAGCACCGGCAGGCGCAGGTGCATCGGGCGCGGCCACGGGCGCATGCCGTAGAGCACGCCGAAGATCACCGAGCTGATGGACCACAGCGACAGCATCAGGCCGCCCATCGAGGCGTGGCCCGCGGCCTTCGCGAACGCCGGCACGGCCACCTCGACGAAACCGATCGTCACGCCGAAGCCGAGCGCGGCCAGCGCGACCGTGCGCATGCCGGGGTAGGCGAACGCGCCGAGCAGCGGCCTGGGGGCGGACTCGACCGGGCCCCAGGCGCGCACGACCGGGTTCATGGCGAACCACAGCGCGCCGAGGACCATCATCACGGCTCCGACCACCACGCCGGTGCCCGCCCACGGGGCCGCGAGCAGCACCCCGGCGAGGCCCGGTCCGAGGATGAAGAAGACCTCCATGCTGATCGACTCGTAGGCGTAGGCCGCCATGCGCGTCGGGCCGGACGGCACCATCCGCTCCCACAGGGCCCTGGAGGCGCTGCCCACCATCGGTTCGGACGCGCCGACGCCGAGGGCCAGCGGGACCAGCACGAACACCGGGGCGCCGGCCTCGACGGCGAGCACCGAGCCGGTGACGAAGAACGCGAACAGGCCGATCACGAAGACCAGTGGCAGGGTGGGGCCGAAGCGGTCCATCAGCCGGCCCTGGACGACCGAGCCCATTGCCACGCCCACCAGCGCCGCCGCCGAGACCAGGCCGGCGACCGCGAACGAGCCCGTCGCGCGCTCGACGTAGAGCAGCAGCGAGAGGCCGACCATCGCGATCGGCAGGCGGGCGAGCAGGGACGCGACCACGGGGCCGCGCATGCCGGGGGTCGTCAGAGCAGCACGGTAGTCGGAGAGACGGGCAGAGTGGGACATGCGTACCAGTATGCCAAACGTGGTACGGATGTACCAGATCGGGTGCACGGGGTCACCGTGGTTGCGATTGGGTCACGGGAATGGGATGACCGGGTGAAACATGCAACGAATCGGCCACACCCGAGGTCCTTGAGGGTGAAAGGGCTTGAGCGATCGGGGTGGAGACGTGCGAAAGTTGACTCATCCACCGAGACCAACCTCTGGCTTGAGGGTCGGGGCCTACGCGCCAGAGGGATGGAGGCACGGTTCGTCGGGGGATGGGCCGTGCAACACAAAGGACCGGTGCGCCACGTCGGGGGTGGCGCCCGGTCCTTTGTGTTCAAGCAGCCTTAACGGGCGCGGCGCGCGAGGCGCTCCGGGTCCAGGATCAGCACGCTCTTGCCCTCCAGGCGCAGCCAGCCGCGGTGCGCGAAGTCGGCGAGGGCCTTGTTCACGGTCTCGCGGGACGCGCCGACGAACTGGGCGATCTCCTCCTGCGTCAGGTCGTGCGTGACGCGGAGCAGACCGGCTTCCTGTGAGCCGAAGCGCTGCGCGAGCTGCAGCAACGCCTTGGCCACGCGGCCGGGCACGTCCGTGAAGATCAGGTCGGCCAGCATGGAGTTCGTCCGGCGCAGCCTGCGGGCCAGTGCCCTCAGCAGCTGCTCGGCGATCTCCGGCCGGTTGGTGATCCACTGACGGAGCGCGGGGCGGTCCATCGACACCGCGCGCACCTCGGTCACCGTCGTCGCGGTCGACGTGCGGGGTCCCGGGTCGAAAATGGACAGTTCGCCGAACATGTCGGAGGGTCCGAAGATCCCCAACAGGTTCTCGCGGCCGTCCGGCGACTTGCGGCCGATCTTCACCTTGCCGGACTGGATGATGTACAGGCGATCGCCCGGCTCACCCTCCGCGAAGATCACGTGGCCACGCGGGAACTCCACCGTCTCCAGGGTCTGCGCCAGCGCCTCTGCGGCTGCCGGGTCAACTCCCTGGAAGATGCCCGCTCGCGCCAGGGTCTCGTCCACCTCGTCCCTCCTAATCGACGCGACGGCACGCCTACCACCATCTTTGGTGGAGTCAGCGCCGTGCCGCCGATCACTGCGTTGCAGTCTAAGGGCTGTGTTGTGGATCGCCGTCCGGCTCGCCGTCTTAGTAGGAACAACCCGACTGACTCGATCCAGAGCCCGACGAACCAGTTTACGCCATTCGGGTGGAAGTCGGCGCGGGGGCCGTCAGCGAACGCGCTTGCGCACGCTGCCGCGACCACGGCGACGCAAGCGGAACAGCTCCAGAGCGCGACCGATGCCGTGTCCGTAGAGCGCCTTCACCTCGTCGGGGCGGGCGGACTCCAGGAACTCCTCGACCTCGTTCTCCTGCACGGCCACGTGCCGGAGCTTCGCTTCCACGCGCTCCATGAAGAGCGCGAAGAACATGATCACGATCGGGACGACGATCACAAACCAGGCAGTCATGATGCTCCGCAGTGTGGCGCATGTGGGATTCGAGTACGCGTCTAGGGGGTGGGTCCGGCGTGTTGACTACGCTGAATCAGTGCCCGCAACCAAGAAACCGGAAACCAAGCTCGGCCTGACCCGCAGGGCCCGCCGGATGGTGCGCGTGCTTGCCGAGGGATACCCCGACGCGCACTGCGAGCTGGACTTCACGACGCCGCTCGAACTGATCGTGGCGGTCGTGCTGTCCGCGCAGTGCACCGACAAGAAGGTCAACGAGGTCACTCCCGCGCTCTTCGCGAAGTACCCGACGGCCGCCGACTACGCCGGCGCCGACCGGGTCGAACTCGAAGAGATGATCCGCCCGACCGGTTTCTACCGGAACAAGGCGACGTCTCTGATGGGTCTCGGAGCTGCTCTTGTGGAGCAGCACGACGGTGTGGTTCCCGGCACTCTGGAGGAGCTGGTCAAGCTCCCTGGTGTAGGACGCAAGACGGCCAACGTGGTTCTCGGCAACGCGTTCGATGTGCCCGGCATCACAGTCGACACCCACTTCGGTCGTCTCGTGCGTCGCTGGGGCTGGACCGATCTCGAGGACCCGGTCAAGGTCGAGCACGCGATCGGCGAGCTCATCGAGAAGCGCGACTGGACCATGGCCTCGCACTGGATCATCTTCCACGGCCGCCGCGTCTGCCACGCGAAAACGCCTGCGTGCGGGGCATGCCTGCTGATGAAGGACTGCCCGTCGTACGGCCTCGGCCCCGAGGATCCGGACAAGGCCGCGAAGCTCGTGAAGGGCGACGAGAAGCCGCACCTGCTCGACCTCGCCGAGCGGGTGCGAGCCGGTGAGAAGCTGCTGGGGTGAACAACCGCACCCGCTGGCTGGTCCTCGTGCTCGTCCTCGGCGTGGCGGGTGTCGTGGCGCTGTGGCCCCGTGACCGGTCGCCGCAGTCGCCGCCCGCGTCCACCCGCCCGACCCAGGACGTGGCCGCGTTGCGCGCCCAGGCTCAGCTCAGGGCGTGCCACCCGGCGGGCGAGGGCGGTGTCGACGTGACGTGCCTCGGCGACGGCACCCGGACGGCCCTCGCGCTGAAGGGCCCGATGCTGATCAACTTCTGGGCGACCTGGTGCCAGCCGTGCCAGGCGGAGCTGCCCGTGCTCGAAACGTATGCGAAGCAACCAGGTGCCGTGCCGGTCGTCCCAGTTCTTGTGGAGAGCAGGGAAGCCGACGGCCTCGAACTGCTCGCCCGGCTCGGCGTGCGGCTGCCCTCGGTCTACGACGGGGCGGACGAGCTGCGCAAGCGCGTGAAGGCTCCGATGACGCTGCCGGCGACGTTCGTGGTCGGCGCGGACGGCTCGGTCCGCCAGGTCACGGACCCGCCGTACTTCACGGCGCCCGAGCAGGTGGAGAAGGCGGTTCGATGACGGAGGCAACGGAGCCACCCGACTGGATGCAGCGCCTGGCCAAGGCCACCGAGAAGATCGATGCGCGGACGTTCATGCGCGTCCCGCGGGCGCCGTCGGACGGTGTGCGCAAGGCGTCCGTGCTGATGCTGTTCGGCGAGGACGAGAACCACGGACCGGACATCCTGCTGCTGCGCCGCTCGGACACCCTGGGCTCGCACCCCGGCCAGGTCGCGTTCCCCGGCGGAGCCGCCGATCCCACCGACGACGGGCCCGTCGCCACCGCATTACGCGAGGCTTACGAGGAGACAGGTGTACTGGCGTCAGGAGTGAGACCGCTGGCCCTGCTTCCGGAGCTGTACGTGCCGGTGTCCGGGTTCGTGGTCACCCCTGTGCTCGCCCATTGGGAACAGCCGAGCCCCGTCGCACCCGTCGACCCGGCGGAGACCGCCGCCGTCGCACGAGTGCCGGTTGCGCATCTCGCCGATCCTGCGAACAGGTTCCGGGTGCGTCACCCTGCGGGTTACGTCGGAGCGGCCTTCTCCGCGCCGGGCATGCTGGTATGGGGCTTCACCGCGGGGTTGATCAACGGCCTGATCGCACTCGGCGGCTGGGAACAGCCGTGGGATGCGACCGATGTGCGTGACCTTGAACTAGCGTTGCGCGCTACACAGTGAGGCGGAGGTTCTGGGTTGAACTGGGTTGACCTGCTCGTGCTGGGCCTTGCCGCGATAGCCGCGGTCTCCGGGGCCAGGCAGGGCATGGTCGTCGCGCTCCCCGCGTTCGTCGGTGTGCTCGTCGGCCTGATCCTCGGCACGCAGATCGCGCCGTTGCTGGTGTCCCAGTTCGAGAACGTCGTCACCAAAGTCGTGTTCGCCGTCGGCATCGTCGTGCTGCTCGTGGCGCTCGGCGAAACGATCGGCGTCTACATCGGGCGGACGATCAAGGCCAGGGTCAACGCGTCGCCGTTGCGCGGCGCGGACAACGCGCTGGGCGCGATCGTGCAGGGCCTGGTCGTCTTCGTCGTGGCGTGGATGATCGCGCTCCCGCTGACCTCGGTCGTGGGTCTGCCGGACCTGACGTCGTCGCTCAAGCAGTCGGTGATCCTCGGCAAGGTCGACGAGACCATGCCGCAGGCCGCCCGCGTGCTGTCCGGCGACCTGCAGAAGCTGTTCGACGTCTCCGGCTTCCCGCAGGCGATGGACCCGTTCAACCGCACGCCGCTCAAGGAGGTCGAGCCGCCGGACAGCCAGCTCGCGAACTCCCCGATAGCGAAGCGGCTGCAGTCGTCCGTGCTGAAGATCCGCGGCCGCGCGCCGTCGTGCTCGCGTGCCCTGGAAGGCACCGGCTTCGTGATCGCGCCGGAACGCGTGATGACCAACGCGCACGTCGTCGCTGGCACCAACGAGGTGACGGTCGAGGTCGGCCGCGGCCAGTTCGACGCCACCGTCGTCGCCTACGACCCGCGCACCGACATCGCCATACTCGCGGTGCCGGACCTGCAGGCCACGCCGCTGCAGTTCCGTTCGGAAGAGGTGCAGCCGGGCGAGAGCGGCATCGTGCTCGGCTACCCGCTGGACGGTCCGTTCAAGTCCTCTCCCGCCCGCATCCGGGAGCGGATCCCGCTGCTGCGCGGCCCGGACATCTACGACGCGCAGACGGTCACCCGCGACGTCTACACGGTTCGCGCAGAGGTCCGGTCCGGCAACTCCGGTGGCCCGCTGGTGGACACGCAGGGACGGGTGATGGGCGTGGTGTTCGGCGCGGCCGTGGACGACCCGGAGACCGGTTTCGTGCTCACCGCCCAGCAGGTGCAGTCGGCGGCGCAGAAGGCGCCGACGCTGACCCGCCGGGCTTCCACCCAGGGGTGTGCGAACTAGATCCCGTGGCGGACGGCGATGCCGTCCAGCACGTAGTCGAGGCCGTCGTCGAACGCCTGCGCGTGGTCGCGGTCGGTGCCCTCGTACATGACCTTGGCCAGCATCGGGAACCGGCCCGTGGCGAGCACCCGCTCCATGTACGGGCCGTTCGCGCGCTGCCACTGCTCCTCGGTCATGCCCGTGGACCGCTCCGCGCGGAGCTCGGTGATCTCGCTGCGGACCGCGCCGTAGACGTAGGCCATCACCGTGCCGACCGTGCTCAGCACCTGGTCGATGTCGTCGAACCCGACGGTGGCGAGCGTGGCCTCGATGTGCGCGAGCGAGTTCGGGCCCTGGTGCGGACGGCCGCCGAGCAGGTCGATGAACCACTCGTGCCGCTTCGCCGCGGCACGGACGGCGTGGGCGACGTGCCGGAGCCCGGTTCGCCAGTCCGCTGACGGGACCGGTGGCGCGATCTCCCCGTAGACCTCGTCGACCATGAGGTCCAGCAGTTCGTCCTTGGTCTCGATGTAGCCGTACAGGCGCATGGGGCCGGCGTTCAGCGCGGCCGCGACCTTGCGCAGCGACACCTCGTCGAGCCCGCCCTCGTCAGCGAGCCTGATCGCGGCGTTCACGATCAGCTCCCTGCTCAACGGGGTCGGCGACGGCTTGCTGGGCGGCTCCGGGCGGTTCCACACGAGTTCGTTCGACATCGAGGTGGACAATACAGTGCCTTGCTGCGATACGGTGTATGGAGCGATACACCGTATTGAGGGGATGAGATGAAGAAGACTTCGGTGTTGGTCGTCGGGGGTGGGCTGGCGGGGACGTCGGCCGCGGTGTTCCTGGCGTGGCGCGGCGTGGACGTGACGTTGGTGGAGAAGCATCCGGGCAGCTCACCGCACCCGCGGGCGGTCGGCTTCAACGCCAGGGTGGGCGAGTTGCTGCGCGCGACCGGGCTGGCGGACGAGCTGCCGCCGGGCCGGGTCGGCAAGGGCTTCGGGATTCGGCGGGTGCGCTGCGAAAGCCTGGTCGGGAAGCGGTTCGAGGAGACGTTCTGGTCGCCACCGGCCGAGCTCTCCGACATCGAGTACTCGCCGAGCAAGGGCGTCGGAGTGGCCCAGGACCGGATGGAGCCGTTCCTGCGGGACAAGGCCCGCGAGTTCGGCGCGGACATCCGGATGAGCACCCGGATGCTGGAGTTCTCCGAGGACGGCGACGGCGTCACGGCGATCGTGCAGGGTGACGGCGAGCCGTACGAGATCCGGGCCGACTACCTGGTCGCGGCGGACGGTCACCGCAGCCCCGTCCGGGAGGCGCTCGGCATCACCCGCACCGGGCGCGGGTTCATGCACACCTCCCGCAGCGTGCTGTTCCGCGCGCCGCTGGACGAGTACCTCAAGGACGGCATCGGCCAGTTCGTGGTCGACGGCGTCGGTTTCCTGACCACCTACGGCGACGGTCGCTGGGTCCTGATGCTCGACGACCGCGAGTACACCGAGGCCGAGCTGCTGGTCAGGATCCACCAGGCGATCGGCCTGGACGACGTCGAGGTCGAGATCATCACGACGGGCCGCTGGACGATCAGCGCCGGTGTCGCCGACCGGTTCTCGAAGGGCCGGATCTTCCTCGCGGGCGACGCCGCGCACACCTTGCCGCCGAGCCGCGGCGGGTTCGGGGCGAACGTCGGCATCGAGGACGCGCACAACCTCGCGTGGAAGCTCGCCGCGGTGCTCAACGGCGAGTCACGACCGTCCCTGTTGGACACCTACGACGCGGAACGGCGGCCCGTCGCGTCGTTGTGCCACCAGCAGATCTTCGCGCGCAACGACGGCCACAACCGAGGCAGCCAGCCGGAGGACGCGCCGCTGTACGACAACAACGCCATGCACTTCGGCATGCTCTACCGCTCGGACGCGGTGCTCGACGCGGGACCGGAGCTGCCACCCGCCCGGCTCCCGGAGCAGTGGAACGGTCAGCCGGGCACCCGTGCGCCGCACGCGTGGACCGAGCCCGGCAAGTCCACTTTGGACCTGTTCGGGCGCGGTTGGGTGCTCGTCGCCGATCACCCGCAGTGGGAGGAGGCGGCACAGCAGGCGGGCGTGCGGTACGAAGGGGTCGAGCAGCTGGACGTGTTCGGACTGTCCGAAAAGGGCGCCTCGCTCGTCCGGCCGGACGGCTACATCGCCTGGCGCTCGGTCGACCTGCCGAACGACCCGGCGGCCGTGCTCAAGGCCGCGTTCAGCTCGTCTTCTGCAGGAACTCGGTGATCAACCTGCTCGTGGTGTGCGGCGCTTCCTGGTTCGGGAAGTGCCCCACCTCGGGCAGGACCCGGAACTCCGACCCCGGACCGAGCCACGGCCTTGAGTCACGCGCCGACGACTCCAGGCTGATGGGGTCCAACGCGCCGTGGATCTGCAGGACCGGCACCTGCACCGGCTTGTCGACGGCCTCGGTGAACCGGCGGCCGTCGCTGCGGATCTGCGAGCGCACCGCCCAGCGGTAGTACTCCATCGCGCTGTGGGCGACGCCCGGCACCATCATGGCCTGCCGGCAGCGGCGGATGACCTCGTCGAACTCCGGCGCCGACCGCCACTTCGGGCCCGACCACGCGGACAGCAGCCGGGCGACCTGCATCGCGTTCTCGCCGGTCAGCCAGCGTTCCGGGTAGATCGGCAGCTGGAAGCGCAGCACGTGGGAGTTCACGCGGGGATGCCTGCGGAACGCCCGGCGCATCGTGAGCGGGTGCGGCGCGGCCAGCACCGAGATCGACGAGACCAGCCGCGGGTGGATCGCGCCGACCGTCCACGCCGTGGCGCCGCCCCACGCGTGCCCCACCAGGTGTGCGCGTTGGGCGCCGAGCGCTTTGATCAGGCCGGCGATGTCACCGGCGAGCGTGAAGCCGTCGTAGCCGCGCGGTGGTTTGTCCGAGTCGCCGTACCCGCGCAGGTCGACGGCCACCGCGCGGTACCCGGCCTCCGCCAGCGTCGTCAGCTGGTGCCGCCACGACCACCAGAACTCGGGGAACCCGTGCAGGAGCAGCACGAGCGGTCCGTCGCCGAGCTCGGCGACGTGCAGGCGGATGCCGTTGGCCGAGACGTCGCGGTGCGTCCACGGACCCGCGACCCGCACCACCGACGGGTCGGGTTTGCGGCTCAGTTGTCGTCGCCCCTGCGAGTGAGGGCCGCGACCGTGTCCCTCGCGGCCGCGATCGACCTCTCCGGCGCCTTGATCTTCTTGGCCTTGCGGATGCCGAGGAAGACGCAGAACACGGTGGTCGCGAGCATGATCCCGAACACCAGGAGGAAGCCGCCCCACGTGTCCCAGCCGAACCAGTCGGCGAACCCGTAGCCGAGGAACATGAAGAAGAAGAACAGGCTGAAGCACAGCACCGTCAGCGCGACGATGAAGTAGACGCCGCTCTTGAGGCCCTTCTTGGCCTCGGCGACGACCTCGCCCTTCGCGAGCTCGAACTCTGCTCTGACCAGAGTCGACATGTGCGTGGTCGCGTCACGGACGAGGCCGCCGATCGACGCCTCGGCCGTCGGGTCGTCTGCGGTCAGCGGAATCGACGCGATGTGCTCCCTGGTGGTCACCCGGACATGGTGCCATGTGCTCGGCTGCGGCGAATGAGCAACACCGCGGCCAGCAGCGAAGAGATCATCGACGCGATCAGCACGGCGGCCTTCGCGGTCTCGGCCTCACCGAGGGAGAGCTCGGCGATCAGCAGGCTGACCGTGAACCCGACGCCGCCGAGCGTGGCCACGGCGACGATGTCCCGCGGTCCCGCGCCCGACGGCCAGACCGCCGCCTTGAACCACACCGCCAGCGCCGACGCACCCACGATCCCGATCACCTTGCCGACGACGAGCCCGGCGAGCACGCCGATCGCGATCTTGTCGGCGAACAGCTTCCCGAACGCCTCGGCTCCCACCGGCACGCCCGCCGCGAACAGCGCGAACACCGGCACGGCCACTCCCGCCGACCACGGTTGCAGCCGGTGCTCCAACCGGACCGCGGGCGCCTCCTGCTCGTACGGGTCGCGCTTCACCCTCGTCAGCAACGCCAGCGCGACGCCCGCGATCGTCGCGTGGATGCCCGAATCGTGCATGAACCACCAGGTGGCCACCGCGATCGGCACGTAGAGCAACGGCGTGGTGACCCTCTTGTGCTGCAGGAACCAGTACAGCGCCAGCAGCAGCACGACCGCGCCCGCCGCGAGCAGGTTGAACTTCGTCGTGAACAGGATCGCGATCACGACGATCGCGCCCAGGTCGTCGACCACGGCCAGCGACAGCAGGAACACCCGCAGGCTCGACGGCAGCCCGGACGCGGTGATCGCCAGCACGCCGAGCGCGAACGCGATGTCCGTGGCCACCGGGATCGCCCACGCCTTCTCGATCCCGGGCTGCCCCCAGCCGATCGTCAACGCGATCACCGCGGGCACGATCATGCCGCCGATCGCCGCGACCACCGGCAGGATCGCGGCCTTGAACTCCGACAGCTCCCCGACGACGAGCTCGCGTTTGAGCTCAAGCCCGGCGACGAAGAAGAAGATGGCGAGCAGTCCGTCCGTTGCCCACTCGCCGACGGTCAGTGGTCCGGCGGGCAGGTCACGCAGCCCGAAGTAGGCGGGCGACAACGGCGAATTGGCCCAGATCAGCGCTATGGCGGTGGCTCCGAGCAGGACCATGCCACCGACGGTTTCCGTGCGGAGGTAGCGGGCGAACTCGGCGACAACTGCCTTCTTGCGCGACACGGGGCTCCCAGGGCGGTCAGCGGGTACACGAAATCCTCGTGCCGACCAGACTTCCCGGCTCACCCTGACGCGATCTTAACGCGAACGGGCGCCCTCCACCGAGGACGCCCGTCACGTTTGCGCTGATCAGTCCTCGGACTTGCCCGACTGCAGGCCCGCCGAGATCAGGTCCATCACCGACGAGTCGGCCAGCGTCGTCACGTCACCGACGGCGCGGTTCTCCGCCACGTCGCGCAGCAGGCGGCGCATGATCTTGCCCGAGCGGGTCTTCGGCAGCTCCGGCACGACCATGATCTGCCGGGGCTTCGCGATCGGGCCGATCTCCTTGGCCACGTGGTCGCGCAGCGCCTTGATCGCCTCGGCGCCGCCGGCCTCGTCACCGGCGCCACCGCGCAGGATCACGAACGCCACGATGCCCTGGCCGGTGGTCGCGTCGGACGCGCCGACGACGGCCGCCTCGGCCACGGTCGGGTGCGAGACCAGCGCGGACTCGACCTCGGTGGTCGAGATGCGGTGGCCGGACACGTTCATCACGTCGTCGACGCGGCCCAGCAGCCAGATGTCGCCGTCGTCGTCGTACTTGGCACCGTCGCCGGCGAAGTAGAAGCCCTGCTCGGCGAAGCGCGACCAGTACGTGTCGCGGTAGCGCTCCTCGTCGCCCCAGATGCCGCGCAGCATCGACGGCCACGGCTCGTCCAGCACGAGGTAGCCACCGCCGCCGTGCGGAACCTCGACGCCATCGTCGTTGACGACCTTCGCGCCGATGCCGGGCAACGGGCGCTGCGCCGAACCGGGCTTGGTCGACACCACGCCGGGCAGCGGCGAGATCATGATCGCGCCGGTCTCGGTCTGCCACCACGTGTCGACGATCGGGGCGGAGCCGCCACCGACGTTCTCGCGGTACCAGATCCACGCCTCGGGGTTGATCGGCTCGCCGACCGAACCCAGCACCCGCAACGACGACAGGTCGTACTTGGCCGGGATGTCCGCGCCCCACTTCATGAACGTGCGGATCAGCGTCGGCGCCGTGTAGTAGATCGAGACGCCGTACTTCTGGATGATCTCCCAGTGGCGGCCCTCGTGCGGGGTGTTCGGCGTGCCTTCGTAGACGACCTGCGTGACGCGGTTCGACAGCGGGCCGTAGACGATGTAGCTGTGGCCGGTCACCCAGCCGATGTCCGCGGTGCACCAGTACACGTCGGTGTCCGGCTTGAGGTCGAAGACGTTGTGGTGGGTGTACGACGTCTGTGTGAGGTAGCCGCCGGACGTGTGCAGGATGCCCTTCGGCTTACCCGTGGTGCCCGAGGTGTAGAGGATGAAGAGCGGGTGCTCGGAGTCGAACGCCTCGGGGGTGTGCACGTCGGACTGGTCGTCCACCAGCTCGTGCCACCACACGTCCTTGTCGGTCCACGCGACCTCGGTGTCCGTGCGCTTGACGACGAGCACCTTCTGCACGGACGGCGCGCCCGCGACGGCCTCGTCCACGGCGGGCTTGAGCGGCGCCGGGTTGCCGCGGCGGTACTGGCCGTCGGTGGTGATGACAAGCTTGCACTCGGAGTCCTCGATGCGGGTGCGCAGCGCCTCCGCGGAGAAGCCGCCGAACACGACGCTGTGCATCGCGCCGAGACGCGCGCACGCGAGCATCGCGAAGATCGCCTCGGGGACCATCGGCATGTAGATCGCGACGCGGTCCTCGGCGCCGATGCCCAGCGACTTCAGGCCGTTCGCGGCCTTGGAGACCTCGCGCTGCAGCTCGGCGTAGGTGATGGCGCGGGAGTCACCGGGCTCGCCCTCCCAGTGGATCGCGACCTGCTCGCCGTGGCCGGACTCGACGTGCCGGTCGACGCAGTTGTAGGCGACGTTGAGCTTGCCGCCCACGAACCACTTGGCGAACGGCGCGTCCGACCAGTCCAGCACCTGGGTCCACCTGGTGTCCCAGTGCAGCCGCTCCGCCTGCTTCGCCCAGAACGCCTCGCGGTCGGCCTTCGCCTCCTCGTACAGCTCGGGCTTCGCGTTCGCCTGTGCCGCGAACTCGTCGGAGGGCGGGAACGTCCTGCTCTCCGTGAGCAGGTTGTCCAGAGCTCGGCCCTGGCCTGGCGACTGCGTCATGGTGCGAGACCTCCTGGAAAATCCAGACCGGTTGAAGATGCGGGTACTGACCGTAGTGCGAGCCAGTTCACTTCCGACAGGCTCCTCCCTCAAAAGGTTCAGACCAATTGTGGGAGGTTGGTTACACGGCTGTCACTTGTGTAACCCGTTTTGTCTGCTTGAAGCACGCGTGACGCGTTGAACGGGCCAAGTTGCGCGCTCAACGGTCCCGGCAGTGAGCTGGATCACGCGTTTCACCTGGTCAGGTACTCTGCGCGACCGTGACCGATCCGCTTGCTCCGCTGCTCTCCCTGCCTGGTGTGGCCGACGCCGCGAACGCGGCCAAGGACGCCGTCTTCCAGGTGCACCGCCATCGGGTGAACCTGCGCGGCTGGGCCACGACGGCGGCCGAGGCGTCCGTGCGCGCGGCCCGCGCGTCGGCGGCGCTGGAGGGCGGTCCGACGGAGATCCCGGAGTCCGGTGAGGTCTCCGATCCCGTGCTGGCCGGGTCTTTGCGGGTTGCCGAGGCGTTGGGCGGACTGGTCGGCACGTGGCAACGCGCGCCGTTGCAGGCCCTCGCGCGGTTGCACGTCCTCGCCGCCGCGGACCTGTCTTCCGACGTCGGCCGCCCGCGGGTTTCACCGGACGTGTCGCAGCGGCTCGACCTGCTCGGCTCACTGGTCACCGGCGGAACGTCGGTGCCGGCGCCCGTGCTCGTCGCGGTGGTGCACGGCGAACTGCTCGGGCTGGCCCCTTTCGAGGTCGCCAACGGTGTGGTGGCGCGGGCGGCCGCGCGGTTGACGTCGATCTCCACCGGCCTCGACCCCAAGGGCCTCGGCGTGCCGGAGGTCGCCTGCCTGCGGCGCTCGGCCGAGTACGAGGCCGCGTCCGTGGCGTTCGCGTCCGGAGAGCTCGACGGGCTGGCTCAGTGGATCCTGTTCGTCTGCTCGGCGTTGGAGGCGGGCGCCCGCGAGGCGAAGAGCATCGCGGACGCCGCACTCACCGGATGACTTCCGCGAGGATCTCCGCCGCCTTGACGGCGTCCTCGTCGGTCACGTAGAGCGGCGCGAACCCGAACCTGAGGATGTCCGGCGGCCGGTGGTCGCCGATGACCCCGCGTGCGATCAGCTCGTCCATCACGGCCTTCGCGTCCGGGCAGCGCACCGAGATCTGGTTGCCGCGCGCCTCCGGCGTGATGATCTCCAACGAGGTCAACCTCTCGACGTGCTCGCGGAACGACGCGGTCAGCGCCAGGCCGCGCAGCCGCAGCTCGGCCAGGTCGACGTCGTCCCACACGTCCAGTGCCGCGTCGAGCGCCAGCATCGACAGGATGTCCGGTGTGCCGACCCGTGCCCGGACGATGCCGGGGTCCGGCTCGTAGCCCGCGGCCATCGCGAACGGCTCGCGGTGGCCGTTCCAGCCCGACAGCGGGTTCTCGAACGCGGCCTGCCTGCGCTTCGGCACGTAGATGTACGCGGGCGAGCCAGGTCCGCCGTTGAGGAACTTGTAGGTGCAGCCGACGGCGAAGTCGACGTTCAGCGCGTCCAGCTCGATCGGCAGCACGCCCGCGCTGTGGCAGAGGTCCCAGACTACCTGTGCCCCAACGGCATGGGCCTGCTCGGTGAGCGTCCTGACGTCGTGCAGCTCGCCGGTGCGGTAGTCGACGTGGTTGAGCAGCACCACGGCCGTGTCCTGCGTCAGATCCAAAGAGGACGGACGTGCGGCCCGGATCTTCA
>Ga0070710_10000846_pt1 | contig 14729 bp, 11 predicted proteins | sample LARL52metaG_FD_65454 | JGI IMG/M metagenome (GOLD analysis project Ga0070710, IMG submission 65454) | Corn, switchgrass and miscanthus rhizosphere microbial communities from Kellogg Biological Station, Michigan, USA - LAR L5-2 metaG | ecosystem: Host-associated > Plants > Roots > Rhizosphere ... | reverse complement strand
GCGGAATTCGACCGGATCGCCGCGGAGCAGGATGCCTACATAGCCGGCGCCCACATGGTCGTTGTGGACGGATACATAGGGTCGGACCCGCAGTTCCGCACGCGTGCCCGGCTGGTCATGGAGGCCGCCAACGCCAACGTGGCCGGCATGCAGAAGCAGCTCTACTACCCGGTGGGCGAGGGCTACGACCCGCAGACCTGGGACCCGGACACCACGGTCATCTACACGCCGAACCTGCCCGCCCCCGGCTACCCGAACGACCGGGTCATCGCGGTGGACCTGAACAGCAACATCACCAGGGTGCTCAACTCCGACTACTTCGGTGAGTCGAAGAAGGGCGGCCTGCGGATGTGGAACAACATCGTCTACGACCGCGGTGGCCTGTCGCTGCACGCCGGCTGCAAGGTCATCCCGGTCGGCGGCCGCCCGCGGGGCGTGCTCATCGTGGGCCTGTCCGGCACCGGCAAGACGACCACGACGTTCACCACGCAGCTTGGCAGCAAGCCCGCCCAGGACGACTTCATCGCGCTCATGCCGGGCGGCAGGGTGTACACGACGGAGAACGGCTGCTTCGCCAAGACGTTCGGGCTGGACCCACGGTTCGAGCCGGCCATCTACAACGCGACCACCAAGCCGGACGCCTACCTGGAGAACGTGTCCGTGGACGCGCTGGGGAAGGTCGACTTCTTCGACACGTCCTACACCAAGAATGGCCGCACGACCTGGCCATTCTCATATGTGGACCCGTGGCCGGCGAATGACATACCGCTGGCGGAGTTCCTGCTCATCCTGAACAGGAACGAGAACATCGTGCCCGGCGTGGCCCGGCTGGACCGGGCGCAGGCGGCGGCGTACTTCATGCTCGGCGAGACCACCGGCACGTCCGCGGGTGGCAAGGACGAGGAGGGCAAGTTCCTCCGGGTGCCCGGCACCAACCCGTTCTTCCCCCGCGCCATGGCCGACATGGGCAACCGGATGCTCGAACTGCTCGACAGCCATGAGCTGAAGGTGTTCGTGCTCAACACCGGGCGGGTAGGCGGCGGCGACGACCACGAGGGGTCCAAGAAGGTCACGATCCCGATCTCGTCCGCGATCGTGCAGGCGATCGTGGAGGAAACGATCGAGTGGGTGCCCGACACAGACTTCGGCTACGAGATCGCCCAGTCGGTCCCCGGCGTGGACGACCCGGAGATCCTCCAGCCCCGCCTGCTGTACGCCAGGCAGGGCCGCACCGGCGAGTACGACGCGATGGTGGACCGGATGAAGCGGGAGCGCAGGGAGTACCTCGCCTCGTTCCCAGGCCTGGATGAGGCGATCGTCAAGTCCATCGGCTAAACCCTGGTTGAATGTTGACCCCGTCCCTGCGTCATGCCACGCCGGGACGGGGTTAACGTAGGTTAGTAGCACTCTCACCAGCCTCACCATCATCTGGCATGGGCCGTCTGGCATGAGCGCAGAAGGGGTGCAGATGGGACTGCGCGAACTCGCCTACAAGCTCTACGAGCGCAGGCTGGAAGCGTCACTGTCCCCGCACTCGATCCCCAGGCACGTGGGGGTGATCCTCGACGGCAACCGGCGGTGGGCCCGCATGGCGGGCTTGTCCGATGTCAGCCACGGCCACCAGAAGGGCGCCGACCACATCTTCGAGTTGCTCGGCTGGTGCCGCCAGGCCGGGGTCGAGGTGGTCACGCTCTGGCTGCTGTCCACCGACAACCTGTCCCGGTCCGGCGGCGAGGTCGAAACGCTGCTCCGGATCATCGAGAGCACCGTACGGGAACTGGTGGCCCAGGGCTGGAACGTCAAGCCGGTCGGCGCCCTCGACCTGCTCCCGGTGGACACCGCGCAGGTGCTCAAGGACGCGGCCGAGGCCACCACGGGCAACCCTGGGCTGATGGTCAACGTGGCCGTCGGCTACGGCGGGCGGCGGGAGATCGCTGACGCGGTGCGGTCGCTGCTGCAGGACCATGCCACCAAGGGCACCAGCATCGAGGAACTCGCCGAGATCCTGGACGTGGAGCACATCGCCGACCACCTGTATACGGCCGGGCAGCCCGACCCCGACCTGGTGATCCGCACCTCGGGGGAACAGCGGCTCGGCGGGTTCCTGCTGTGGCAGAGCGTCCACTCGGAGTTCTACTTCTGCGACGCCTACTGGCCGGCCTTCCGCCGGGTGGACTTCCTCCGCGCGCTGCGCTCCTACGCCGCCCGGCACCGCAGGTTCGGCGCCTGAGGGCCATATATCGCGCCTGGATGCCCCGGGCCACCAAGGCCCCGGCCCGGTGACGAAGGAACCGGGCCGTAGGCCATCGGGGGTTCCAGGGGGTCGCCCCCCTGGGCCAGCGCAATGGGTACTTCCGGGAATTGATCCAGGACTGTACCGTCGGAACTGGATGGGCGGTGCGTAGCCGCCCGCCGGGAAGGCCCTCGACATCCTCGAGCTTGTTGTCCTGGCACGCAGGCGAGACGAGCGAAGGGCCGGCGACCGGCCTTTCGCGGGCCGGCCCGGTCTCTCTCACCCGTCTGGAAGTCTGAGCGCGGCGCCATCATGGCGCCCAGGGGAGAACGAGTGGCCAGTTCTTCTGCCCGCCGCCCCGTGCGGCAAAGCACATCCGGCTCCGACACCGACCGCCCCGGCGCACCGAGCACGGAGCGGCGGACCTACGTCCTGGACACCAGCGTGCTGCTCGCTGACCCGGGCGCCATCGGCAGGTTCGCGGAGCACCGCGTGGTCCTGCCCATCGTGGTGATCACCGAACTGGAGGCCAAGCGTCATCATCCTGAACTGGGGTTCTTCGCCCGCCAGGCGCTCCGGCACCTGGACGACCTGCGAATCACCTATGGCCGCCTCGATGATGACCTGCCCGTCGGGGAGAGCGACGGCACCGTCCGGGTCGAACTGAATCACAGCGACCCACAGGTGCTCCCGCCGGGCTTCCGGCTCGGGGACAACGACACCCGCATCCTCTCCGTCGCCCGCAGCCTGGCCGCCGAGGGCGAGCACGTGGTCCTGGTCAGCAAGGACCTGCCGCTGCGCGTGAAGGCCGCCTCGCTCGGGCTGACCGCCGAGGAGTACCGCGCCGAGATACCCGCCGACTCCGGGTGGACCGGCATGTCCGAGATCCCGGTGACCACCGCCGACATCGAGCAGTTGTACGAGTCCGGCTCGCTCGACTGCCCGGCAGCCCGGGACCTGCCGTGCCACACGGGCCTGGTGCTGACCGCCGGGGGTGTCGGCGGCGGCAGTGCGCTCGGCCGGGTGCTGCCGGACAAGTCGGTGCGCCTGGTCCGGGGCGACGCGCAGGCGTTCGGCCTGCGCGGGCGGAGCGCGGAACAGCGGGTCGCGCTCGAACTGCTGCTTGACCCCGAGATCGGCATCGTGTCGCTGGGTGGCCGGGCCGGCACGGGCAAGTCGGCCCTGGCGCTGTGCGCGGGCCTGGAAGCGGTGATGGACCGCCGCCAGCACCGGAAGGTCGTCGTGTTCCGCCCGCTGTACGCGGTGGGCGGGCAGGAGCTTGGCTACCTGCCCGGTTCCGAGGCGGACAAGATGAACCCGTGGGCCCAGGCGGTCTACGACACCCTCTCCTCGGTGACCTCCCAGGACGTGATCGACGAGGTGCTGGGCCGGGACATGTTCGAGGTGCTGCCGCTGACCCACATCAGGGGCCGCTCGCTGCACGACTCGTTCGTGATCGTGGACGAGGCCCAGTCGCTGGAGCGCGGGGTGCTGCTCACGGTCTTGTCCCGGATCGGCACCGGGTCCCGTGTGGTGCTCACCCACGACGTCGCGCAGCGCGACAACCTGCGGGTGGGCAGGCACGACGGGGTGGTCGCGGTGATCGAGAAGCTCAAGGGCCACCCGCTGTTCGCGCACGTGACGCTGGTGCGCTCCGAGCGCTCGCCGATCGCCGCCCTGGTCACCGAGATGCTGGAGGACGTCGGGCTCTGAGGTCGCGCGTAGCGAGCCGACGTCCCTGACCTGCCGGGCGCGCGGGCTGCGCCGCGCAAGCCGGGGGGCAGACGGGGCCGGCCGACACGGTCTACCTCGGCGTCTACCGGCGGGTGGCGCTGGAGCAGGTCGGCGGGTACGACGAGGGCTACCAGCGCGCCGAGGACTGGGAGATGAACCACCGGATCCGGCAGGCGGGCGGGCTGATCTGGTTCGAGCCCCGGCTCCGGGTGACCTACCGGCCGCGCGGGTCGGTGCGGGAACTGGCCGGGCAGTACTTCAACTACGGCCGCTGGCGCCGCGTGGTCAGCCGCGAGCACCCGGGCACGGTCAACCTGAGGTACCTGGCGCCGCCCGCCGCGGTGCTGGCCATGGCGGGCGGCCTGGCGCCTGGCACCCCGGGCTGGCTGCTGCCTACGAGCCGGTGGGCGCGTCGCGGTGCAGGGTCTCGGCGACGGCCAGGTCCCGCGGGAAGGTGATCTTCAGGTTTCGCTCGCTGCCCGCCACGACATGCACGCCGACGTCGGGAAGGTAGCGCAGCACGATCCCGCAGTCGTCGGTGGCGGGCAGGTCGCCGAACGCGGGATCGGCGGCCGCCAGTTCGTGCGCCCGCCGGATCACCGACAGCCGGAAGCCCTGTGGGGTCTGCACCCGCACCAGGCTGTCCCGCCGTGGTACGGCCGTCATCACCCCGTCGCTGACTACGGCGATCGTGTCCGCAGTCGGCACCGCCACCCCGACCGCCCGGTGCACGGCGAGCGCGGCCACGCAGTCTGCGATGATCCGCTGGTCCACCAGTGGCCTGGCCGCGTCGTGGAACAGCACGTCGCACTCCTCGCCGCCGAGTGCCTCGATGGCGCACCGGGTGGACTCGACCCGGGACGGGCCGCCGGGGATGACCCCGGCGAGCTTGCGGTAGCCACCGCCCGCGAGCGCCTCGCGCACCTGGCCGGCGTGCCCGGCCGCCATCACCACCAGCACCGAGTCCACGGCGGGTGCCTCGTCGAACGCGGCCACCGAGTGCTCGATCAGCGGCCGTCCGGCGAACGGCAGCAACTGCTTGGGGACGCTCGTGCCGAAGCGTTCCCCGGTGCCACCCGCAAGCACCACGGCCACCGTTCGCATGAGCCGGACTCTACCTGCGCCGCCCCGGCCGGCCACTACGCTGGGCATTCGGGCACGTTCTGTAATGGGAAGGTCGCAACACGTGATCGGAATGGTGCTGGCGGCCGGGGCCGGGCGGCGGTTGCGGCCGGACACCGATGCACTGCCCAAGGCCCTGCTCCCGGTGGCGGGCACGACCACCATTCTCGACATCGCGCTGCGCAACCTGGCCGCGGCGGGCCTGGACGAGGTCGTGATCGTCGTGGGCCATGCCGGGCAGGCCATCTCCGGCCGGGCCGCCGCGCTCGAACGCGCCCACCAGGTGCGGCTCACGCTTGTGCCCAACGACCGCGCCATGGAGTGGAACAACGCCTACTCGCTGTGGCTGGCGCGCGAGCAATTCGCCCAGGGCGCTCTGCTGGTCAACGGCGACACGGTGCACCCCGCCAGCGTGGAGAAGACACTGCTCGCCGCGCGCGGTGCGGCCGGGGTGATCCTCGCCCTCGACAACGTCAAGCCACTGGCCGAGGAGGAGATGAAGGTCGTGCTCGACGAACGCGGACTGCTGGCCAGGATCACCAAGCGGATGGACCCGGCGCTCGCCGACGGCGAGTACATCGGCGCCACGCTGATCGAGGCAGCCGCCGCCCGGGCACTGGCGGACGCACTGGAGGCCACCTGGCGCCGGGATCCGGGACTGTACTACGAGGACGGCTACCAGGAACTGGCCGACCGCGGCGAGGTCGCGGTCGCGACGATCGGCGCCGTCAAGTGGGTCGAGGTGGACAACCACGATGACCTGCGCCGGGCCCGCCAGATCGCAGGCCGGTGTTAGCCCGGTGGCCACGAACCTCGCCCATGACGGCATCGCGTCCCCGGTCAGCTCGCTGGAGCACGAGTCGGGCAAGAGTTCCTACGGCGTGGCCCCGCCGGTGGGTGTGGTGGTGGACCTCGACAGCGTCCGCACCGCGCCGGCCCGCCTGGTCAGGGCCGGGATCGGGGACGCGGTCAGCAACCTCTCCGCGGTCGCCAACTGGGAGCTTGCTGCGGCACAGACCGGCGAGCCGATCGACGGGCTCGCGGCCACCCTGGCCCGCACGGCCGCCCAGGCGGTGCTGCACCAGCCCGGCGGCGCGGACGGCGACGGGTTCCGCACCGTGCTGGCCGAGGCGCTGATCCTGTCCGCCATGGCGATGACCGTGGCCGGCTCCAGCCGCCCGTGCAGCGGCGGCGACCACGAGATCCTGCACGCGATCGACCAGCTCTCCCCCGGCGCGGGCACGCACGGCGAACTGGCCGGGGTGGGCGCGCTGTTCTGCACCTGGCTGCGCGGCGACGATTGTGCGACCGCCCTGCTGGCCGACTGCCTGGCCCGCCACGGGCTGCCGCGGACGCCCGCGGACCTGGGGCTGTCCGCCGCGGATTTCACCAAGGCGGTGCTCAGTGCACCGGCCACCCGGCCCGGCCGGTTCACGGGCGGATACGGCGATGCCGCGCTCGCGCCGCGCGCGGTGGGACTCGCCCGGGCCCGGCGGCTGGCCGCCGCGCTCAAGGTGCACCGGGCCATCCAGGCCGTGGAACTCTCCCTGCTCATCCTCGTGGCGGCCGTGATCGACGCCGTCCATGGCGGGCTCGCGGCCACCCGGGTGCTCACCGTGGCCTGCCTGGTCATCGCCGGGCTCCTGGTGCCCGCGCACCTGGCCGCGGTCATGGCCTCCCGGCGGCTCAGTTGAAGCGGTGGGGCGCCGGCCGGCAGGGGGCTCGCGCGGGCTGGCATGCCTTTGACGCCGCCTTCCGCCGTCGGCCCGAGGCGCGAGGGTCAGCGGTAACCGTGGGCCACGCTACGCCCGCTTCCGCCCCCAACGAGCCGTCGCTAGGGGGAGCGGGAGGTGGTCCCTCGCTGACCTGCGTCATCCTGACGATGGGGGACCGGAGCGAGGAGTTGGAGCGGGCAGTCCGTGGTGCGCTCGCGCAACGGGGGATCCACCTGGAAGTGATCGTGGTGGCGAACGGGGGCGACGTGGTGGCGCCCGCCGCGGTGAGCGTGCTGCGGCTGCCAGAGAACGTGGGGGTCGCCGCGGGGCGGAATGCGGGGGTGGCAGCGGCTTCGGGGGATGTGATCTTGTTCCTCGATGACGACGGGTGGTACCCGGAGCCGGGCGTGGGCCGGCACGTGGCCGAGCGGTTCGGCGCAGAACCTGACCTCGCGGTGCTGTCGTTCCGGGTGATGGATCCGGACACCGGGGCCGGTGCGCGCTGGCACGTGCCGCGGCTGCGGGCCGGGGACCCGGAGCGGTCTTCCGTGGTAACCACGTTCGCGGGCGGTGCATGCGCCGTGCGGAGGCTGGCGTACGTGAGAGCGGGCGGGCTGCCCGAGGCGTTCTTCTACGCGCACGAGGAGACCGACCTGGCGTGGCGGCTGATCGGCCTGGGTCACCGGCTTGAGTACGACGCCACCGTGGTGATGTGCCACCACCTGCTGCCGAACACAAGGCATGCCGGCTTCCACCGGCTGGACGGCCGGAACCGGGTACTGCTCGCCCGGCGGAACCTGCCCTGGCCGCTGGCCTGGGCCTACCTGCTTGACTGGTTCGCGGTGACCGTGCTCCGCGAGCGGTCCGGAAGGGCCATACGCGCCTGGGTGCAGGGCTTCGTGGCGGGCTGGCGGATGGACCCGGGGGAGCGGCGGGCCCTGTCGCTGCGCACGGTCTGGCGGATGACCCGCGCGGGGCGTCCGCCGGTCATCTAGCGGGGCTGATGGTTACGGTTGATGCCGGCCCGACCGCATGAAGTAACCCGCGTGCCTAGTCAGGCACCGATACCTAGGTAGCAGCTAGGATGGCCCTCGCTGGAGGGTGCATGTCGATGCTGACGCTGAGGCAGGTACCGCTGAGGGGCCCCGCGTCGAGCCGGTTCGACTGGCCGTCGCCCACGATGGTTCCGCGGTCCTGGATGACCGCTCTGTTCGCCGCGTCCGCGGCGTATGCGGTCGTTATGGCCCTGGTGACCACCCATTCCCTGCATCGGACCTGGGGGATCTTCGCGGCCTGCGCGTACCTGGTGTCTGCCATGCTGGTGCTGGTCTTCAAGTCGCGCGGGCTGGACTGGGCGCTGCTGGTCAGCCTCGCCGGGGCGCTGATCGTGCCGCTGGGCCTGATGGCCGCCGACCGGCTGCAGCAGCCCGAGGTGCGGGTGATCAACAAGTCGGCGTCGCTGCTGGTGAAGACCGGCATCCCCTATCTGGGACCGGCGGCACTGGCCTCCGCGCACAGCCCGAACATCTTCGACCCCTACCTGCCGTTCATGACGCTGTTCGGCATGCCGCGGGCCCTGCTCGGCTTCCATGTGCTGACCGACCCGCGGATCTGGTTCGGTGTGGGCTTCGTGATCGTGTTCGCCGCGGCGCTGGCCGTGGTCGGCGTCCGCGACGTGGTCCGCTGGACCGTGCTGGTGACGGCGTCGCCGGTGATCGCGTTCTCGCTGAGCGTCGGCGGTACCGACGTGCCGGTGCTGGCCTGCCTGTGCCTGGGCCTGGCGCTGTTGTGGCGGGAACCGCATCCGCTGCTGGCCGGCCTGGCGTTCGGCGTCGCTGCCGCGATGAAGGCGACGGCCTGGCCGGCGGTGCTGATCGCGGTGGTGCTGGTCGTGCACCGGGACGGTAAGCGGGCGGCGGGGATCATGTCGGGCACCGCCCTGGCGGTGTTCGCCGCCATCGTCGGGCCGGTGGCCGTGCTCGGCCCGAACGCCCTCGTACAGAACACGATCTCGTTCCCGCTGGGCCTGGCCGGTATCAAGTCCGAGGCGGTCAGCCCGCTGCCCGGCCGGCTGCTGGTGGAGACCGGGCAAGCCGGCCACCTCATCGCGGTGGCCCTGCTCGCCCTGGCGTGCCTCGGCATTATCGCCTGGCTGGTCTTCTGGCCGCCACGCACGGTACCGGCCGCGACCTGGCGCGTGATCATCGGGCTCAGCCTGATGTTCGTACTGGCCCCGGCGACGAGATTCGGCTACTTCCTCTACCCGGTGGGCCTGTTGGCCTGGCTGGGGATCTCCTGGCTCGGTTCCTCGGGCGCCGGCCCGCCGGAATCCGGCGCCAGGTCGGCGAAGGCCTCCGCCCAGGCCTCGTACCAGTCCGCGAACCACGGCTCGTCGGCGGCGAGCGGGACGATGTACTCGACCGTCTGCGCGTAGTAGGCACGCCGCCGGGCCTCCGGCAGATTCCGCAGCGTCTGGGCATTGCTCGCCCGGTCGGCCAGCTTGACCAGACGCGCGTCCCGCGGCGCGCGGGGCAGCCCGCGCAGGTACTCCTCCTTGACGCTGGCCTTGTCCTGGCCCGGCCGGGGTTCGGGGATCGTGACCCAGCCCACCAGTTCGGCGACGCGCGGGCCGAAGTCCGCGCGGACGTCGGCCACCGTCCGGTCGGTGTCCTCCACGACGTCGTGCAGCACGGCGGCGCAGAGGATTTCGGGGTCGGTCACCTGGGCGCCGCGGACGAGCACCTCCAGCGCCTCCAGCAGGTGCTCCCGGTACGGTGCCCCGGTCGGCCGCCGCTGGTCACCATGATGGGCGTCGGCATAGGCGGCCGCCTCGTGCAGCCACGCCACGGTGCCCGCGGGCAACGCCGCGCGCAGTCCGGGCTCGGCCTGCTGCCACGTGTGCCAGTCGGTGAAGGTTCGCACGCGATCAGTTGCCGAAATCAGCGGGGGTGTCCGGCCCGGTGAAGGCGGCGGACTGCTTGCAGATGTTCGCGGCGCCGTTGACCCCGCCGTAGTTCTTGCTCAGCGCCGCCGCCGACACGCTCTTGGCCTTCTTGTGCGACTTGTGCGCGACGCCCTTGAAGCCCGAACCGAGAACCAGGCTGAGCGTACTGCCCCTGAGGCCGGTCACCTGCTTGGCCATGGCGCCGGGGATTTCCTTCTCGAGCGTGTTCACCTGGGCCATCTGCATGGTCGAGGCGTACTCGATGACGGTGCTGCTGCTGGCGGTCGCATTGCCGAAATGGGCTACCTTGAAGCCCCGCGCGGTGAGCTGGCTGGCGGTGGTCCCGGCGAGCCCCGGGACGCTGGTCCCGTTGAGCACCTGGAGCTGCACCTGTCCCGGCTTGACGGTGGGCAGCGGCTTGACGTGCTCGTCCCGGCGCGCGGCCTTGAGGATGTGGTTGTCCCTGGCGATCGCGTGGAACAGGTCGTCCGCCGACGGCTGGGCGAACTCCACCAGGTCGTTCGGGTTGGGCGGGTAGGGCACCACCGGCGCCATGATGAACTGCAGCGCGCTGGTGCTCAGGCCCTTGAGGCTGTTGGCGATCGCGTACATGTCGGTGAGCGTGAGCCCGGAGTCGGTGGTCAGCGCGCTGGCGATGTCATGCACGAGGCCGTAGAGCTTGGTCGGGTTGGTCAGCGAACTGGACTGCTTGATCTCCTGCGCCAGCGACGCCAGGAAGACCTGTTGCCGGTTGATCCGCTGCAGGTCGGAGCCGTAGCCGATGTGCCGTTCCCGGACGAAGGCGAGGGCCTGGTCGCCGCGGACCACGCTCTTCCCGGCGGGCAGGTTCAGCTTCGAGGCCGGGTCCTTGATGGCGTACGGAAGGCACACGGGGACGCCGCCGACGTCGTTGACGATCGACTTGAACCCGCCGAAGTTGACCATGACGAAGTGGTCGATGTGAATGTTGGTGACCTGCTCCAGGGTCTTCCACAGGCACGCCGGGCCGCCGTAGGAGAAGGTCGAGTTGAGCTGCTCAAGCACGCCGAACTGCGCCTGCTGGCCAGGGTGCCCGTTGTCGTCGCGGTCGCACTGGTATATCGGCACCATAGTGTCGCGGGGGAAGCTGATCACGATCGCGCCGGTATGTGTCGGCGGGATGTGCAGGATCATCGACGTGTCGGACCGGGATCCCTGGATGCCGCGCCCGAACCTGCCGTGCGTCCCGTTGCGCGAGTCGGAGCCGATGATCAGGATGTTTTCCGAGCCATTCAGCTTCGGCGGGCGCTTGCCCAGTTCGCCGCTGGTAATGGTGACGTGGTGGATGCTGTCGTAGACGTTGCGGAAGGCGGCGTAGGCGGTCAGCGAGACGAAGGTGATCGTCAGTGTGGCGAGGATCGCCAAGACGCTGACCACGGGATGGCGGCCGAGGATGCGGCGGGTTCGTGACGGCGGCTGGCCGGAGTCGGCATAGCGCAGACCGGATCGGGCGGACGGCTCCCACGGATCGGACCGCCCGCGCCCACGACGAGAACGGCCGCTGGCGTCCCGGTTGCCGGTGTCGTCGGCACCGCCGCTGCGGCCACGCAGCGAGCGCCGTTTCTCCCCGGCGGGATACTCGCCAGTGCCTTCAGGATCCTCGTAGCGACTCATTACTGCTGGTCAGCGCTCCTCGGCATGAATCGTAGCTCACGCGGGGATCGGGTCCATTGTCTCCGGAGAGGCCAGGGCATGTGGTGATATTAAGGTGATGTCGGTCAGCGCAGCCTCATTGACCTCGGCTCGCTGCGGTGTGTATACCAGAGCGGATTGGCCGGTTACCGGCGCGTTCTAGAGTAGGGCACGTGCGCCTGGGTCTTCGCCTCACTCTCCGGCAGAACGGCAACAAGCCCGCCGGCAGCCAGACTGAGGACCAGTCTGCCGTCGGCCAGGGCGAAGACCAGCCTGCCGCAAATCAGCCCGATGAGCGGCAGAACGCTACTCCGGCCGAGGACCAGACCGAGAGCTTCCCCGCCGTCTCCATGCCCGGGGACGTGCCCACGCTCGCCCACGAGGAGTACCTGCCCAGCACCTCCGCTGGCTCCGAGACGGAAAAGTGGCCCGCAGGGAGCGGAACCGGGGATGACCCCGCTGACGTCGAAGCTGACGTGCGCTCTGCCGAAGATGAGGCCACGGGCCAGCATGCTGGAAACGGCGCCGGGGATGGCTCCGCCGCCGTCGAAACGGACGGGCGGTCCGAGGGCGAGGCCGCGGATCCACCGGCCGGAAGCGGTGCCGACGGCAAGCCCGCCATCACCCATGAGGAGTACGTCTCGGCCGTTTCCCTGGAGGAGGCCCGGGCTGCGGCCTCGAAGTCCGGGGACGGCGCGCCGCCACCAGGCGCCCGGACGGCGGTTCTCAGCGGGCTGGCCAGGCAGTGGGACCAACTCGGGCTGGGCCGGCGGTGGGACCAGTTCGGGCTGGGCCGCCGGGCCGGCGGGCTCTGGCAACGTGGCGTGGTCACGCCCTGGCAGCGCACCATCGGCCGTCTCGGGATCAGCCGCCTGTGGCAGCCCGGCCCGGGGGTACGCGAGGCCGCCGACCCGGGCGCCAGGACGCTCGCCCTGGTCACCGCCATGCCGGTCATCCTCGTGGTGGCCTGGCTGGTTCCCGGCCTGTTGCTGCTGCTGGTGCACGCCTTCCTGCCCGCGCCCATGGTGCTGATCTCGGTGCCGCTGGCGGTGGCCCTGACCATCCTGGTGGCGCGGGAACTCCCCGGCCGCTGGCCGGCCCCGGATGCCGTGGACGGCACCACGGACACCGCCGATCCCGGCGCTCAGCCCGCCACCGGCGCTCAGCCCGCCACCGGCGCTCAGCCCGCCACCGGCGCTCGGAGCGCTGGTGCGCAGAAGCGTTCCCGGCCGTGGGCGGCCTGGTGGGGGCTGCTGGGGACCGTGGCGGTCGCGGCGGTGTTCGCCGTCTGGCAGTTGATGGAGAACTCGCCGCAGTTCATCGTGAGCCGCGACCCAGGCGCGTTCGCCCAGTTCGCTTACTGGATAGCCGACCACGGCTCGTTGCCGATCCCCACGTCCGCGGCGGCGTTCGGCGGCGCTCACCCCGGCCTGACGTTCGCCAGTTTCGGCTTCGTCACGCACGGCGTGGCGGTGGTTCCCGGCCTCGCGCCCGGCCTGCCGATCGTCCTGGCCGTCGGGATGTGGGCGCACGGCGTGTCCGGCGCCGTCGTGTTGAGCCCGCTGATCGGCGCGCTCGCGATCCTCGCCGTGGCCGGGCTCACCGCCCGCCTGGCCGGGCCCCAGTGGGCTCCGGCCGGCGCGCTACTGCTGGCGATCACCGTGCCGGAGATCTACACCAGCCGGTCCGCGTTCAGCGACACGCTGGCCCAGGCGCTGCTGTTCGGCGGCCTTGCCCTGGTGGTGGACTCGTTCTCCGCGCGGCGCCGGATCACGCTGGCCAGCCTCGGCGGGCTGGCGCTGGGCCTCACGGTGCTGGCGGGCGCCAGCTTCCTGCTGTTGCTGCTGCCGGTGATCGTCGTCGCCGGTGCGCTGCTGGCCGGGCGCAAGCCGCAGGCCATCCCCCTGGCCGCGGGCTGGCTGGCCGGGGTCGTCGTTGGCTTGGCCACGGACGCCGCGCTGGACCCTTCGGCGCTGAGTACCACGACGCCATCGTTCAGAGTTATCGGCGCCCTCGCCGCAGGGCTCGCGGTAGTGACCGCAGCAGGCGTGGCCGTCGCAATGATCGGACCCGCGCGCCACAGCGCGCGCAAGCTGCTCGCCGCGCGCCCGCTGCGCTGGCTGCCCGAGGCCGGGGCGACGCTGGTGATCCTGGCCGGCGTCGGCCTGGTGATCCGCCCCTACCTGCAGAAGGTCCACGGGCCGGCCAGCCCTTACGTCGCCGCGCTGCAGCGACTGGAGGGCCTGCCCGTTGATCCCGGGCGGTTGTACGCCGAGAGCAGCGTGTACTGGGTGATCTGGTACATCGGTGTCCCCGTGCTGCTGCTCGGGCTGATCGGCCTGGCCATGGTCGCGCGGATGTGCCTGCGAGCGCTGATCACCTGGCGCGATCCCACGGGCGCGGCGCGGTCCTGGGTCCTGCCTGCCTCGATCATCGGCTGGGGCCTGTTCGCCGTGCTCTGGCAGCCGGGCACCGTGCCCGACCAGCCATGGGCGAGCCGGCAACTGGTTCCCGTGGTGCTGCCCGGGCTCATCGTGCTGGCGGTGTGGGTGGCGGCCTGGATGATCGGCCGGGCCCATGCCCGCGGGGCAGGCCGGACAGCCATCGCCCTGGCCACCGCGTGTTTCGTGATCGCGATGGGGGTTCCGCCCGCCGCGATCACATTCGGGATCGAACTGTCGCAGCCCGCGGACCCTGCGACCCGGCTGGCCCTGTCCGGGCTGGCCTTCCGCACCACCGGTGCGGGTGAGGTCGCCGCGGTTGAGCAGTTGTGCGGGGCGATACCGCCGCACTCGTCGGTGGTGCTGCTCGACAAGGTCGCGGCCCGCGCATTTGCCCAGGTCATTCGGGGGACGTGCGGTGTGCCCGCGGGGATCGTCACGGATACCGCGCCGGGGAACGTGTCCGCGATCATCGGCGGGATCGAGCGTGCGGGCCGCCACCCGGCGCTGCTCGCGACCAAGGCGGCGGAACTCACCCCGTACGGTGCGGCCCCGCGCGAGATCGTCAACCTGACCACCCAGCAGGACGCGCACCTGCTCACCCGGCCGCCGACCTCGACGTGGCCTGTGCGGTACTCGTTGTGGATCTCCCAGCCCGGCGGGACGGCCGTCGGAGCGTGATCGTCGCGCCTCCTCGTGACGCATGGCGTGCAGGGCGCGGGGTGCATCGGACGAGCGAGATGCGGCCTGGCGCGCGTGGCCAGTGTGATTTGCCTCGGGCCAACCGAGCCCCTAAAGTGAAGGGACACCGACGCGGGGTGGAGCAGTTCGGTAGCTCGCTGGGCTCATAACCCAGAGGTCGCGGGTTC
>Ga0070710_10000843_pt1 | contig 14735 bp, 13 predicted proteins | sample LARL52metaG_FD_65454 | JGI IMG/M metagenome (GOLD analysis project Ga0070710, IMG submission 65454) | Corn, switchgrass and miscanthus rhizosphere microbial communities from Kellogg Biological Station, Michigan, USA - LAR L5-2 metaG | ecosystem: Host-associated > Plants > Roots > Rhizosphere ... | reverse complement strand
TGTCATCCTGAGCGAGGATTTTGCTTCGCGAATGCGAAGCAAAACCGCAGTCGAAGGACCCCGTGTACCTGGCTCTCTCCAGCGGCCTCGCAAGGAATTTCCTTCCCCACCTTCGTGTACCTTCGTCCCCTTCGTGGTTTAAGCCTTCCTCAGCGCCCTCCCCGCAATATCCCTCCGGTAATGCGCCCCTTCAAACCGAATCTTCTCGCAAGCCTCATACGCCCGCGCCACCGCGGTCTCCAAATCCCCCGCCCGCGCCGAAACTCCCAACACCCTCCCGCCCGCGGTAAAAAACTCTCCCCCGCGTTTCGACGTTCCTGCGTGAAACACCTTCACCCCCTCAACCTCCGCAGCCCGATCCAGCCCCACAACATTCTTCCCCACCTCAAACGTCCCCGGATACCCTCCCGACGCCATTACTACGCACACCCCAGCATCCCTCGACCACTTAAAATCCCCGTCACTCACCCGCCCCTCCACCGATGCCTCCAGCGCCTCCACCAGGTCGCTCTCCAGCCGCATCAGGATCGGCTGCGTCTCCGGATCGCCAAAGCGGCAATTGAACTCCAGCACCATCGGACCGCGCGCCGTCATCATCAGCCCGCAATACAGCACTCCTTTGTATTCCGCGCCCTCCGCCTTCATCCCCGCCACCACCGGCCGCGCAATGTGATTCACCAGCCAGTCGCGCATCTTGTCGTCGACAATCTCGCTGGTCGAATACGCCCCCATCCCTCCTGTATTCGGCCCCGTATCCCCGTCGTGCACGCGCTTGTGATCCTGCGCCGCCACCAGCGGCACCACCCGCTCCCCATCGCTCAACACCAGGAAAGAAACTTCATCGCCCTTCAAACACTCTTCCAGCACCACCCGCGACCCCGCCGCTCCCACCATCTTCCCGCTGAACATCTCCGCCGCAACGCTGGCCGCTTCTTCTCTCGTAGCCGCAATCACCACTCCCTTGCCCGCCGCCAGTCCATCCGCCTTCACCACCACCGGCAAATGGAAATGCGTCAGCGCCGCTCGCACCTCATCCACCGAATCGCAGATCGCATACACGGCCGTCGGAATCCGATGCCGCTGCAGAAATTCTTTCGCAAAGCTCTTGCTCCACTCCAGTTGCGCCGCCGCCTTGGTCGGACCAAACACCGGCCACCCGCGCTTCTCAAACTCATCCACCACTCCCAGCGTCAACGGCAGCTCCGGACCAACCACCGTCAAATCGGGCCGCACCTGCTCGCCCAGCGCAACAATCGAAGCGAGACTCTTCAAATCCACCGGCAGGCACTCCGCCTCCTCCGCAATCCCGCCATTCCCCGGCGCGCAATAAAGTTTCGAAACCCGCGCCGACTGCCGCAGCTTCCACACCAGCGCATGCTCGCGCCCACCATTGCCCAGCACCAGAATTTTCATAGCCAGAGAAAATCAAGGTTAGGGGAGACCAACCAACCTGTCAAACGCGTCATCCTTCGTGCCCTTCGTGGTCAATAGTTTTTTGCCGCCGAGTCACTGAGCTAACCCGGCTTAACCCGCCGTATAATCCCCCTCAATGATCACTGTCTCCAAAGAGGACTACCTGAAAGCCATCCTCGAAGCCGAGAGCGAGGGCGAATCCGTCATCTCCGCCCGCCTCGCCGACTGGCTCAAAGTCTCCGCTCCCGCCGTCACCATGGCCGTCCGCCGCCTGAAAAAAGACGGCCTGGTCCGCGTCCCCTCCGACGGCCACCTCCGCCTCACCGCCGCCGGACGCAAGATCGCCCGCAAGCTCACCCTCCGCCACCACCTCATCGAACGCATGTTGACCGAAGTCTTCGGCATGGAATGGTGGAAAGTTCACGACGAGGCTGAGCGCCTCGAGCACGCTGTCTCCCCCGATTTCGAAGCCAAACTCCTCGCCAAACTCGGCAAGTCCGGAGCCTGCCCTCACGGCAACCTCAGCGAGATGGAAAGCCCCGCCAGCCGCCGCCACCGCGGCCTCCTCCTCCTCGCCGACGCCCCACCCGGCGCCGCCTACTCCGTCAGCGGCATCTACGAACGCGACCGCCGCCTCCTCGAATTCCTCGAAGCCCGCGGCATCCGCCCCGGCGCAAAACTCCGTCTCCTCGAACGCAACTACGACCAAACCCTCTCTCTCTCCACCTCCGCCGGCTCCGTCTCCCTAGGCCGCGCCGCCGCCGAACGCGTCTGGGTCACCCCGTAACCCGGAGCGGACTCTGCCTTTGCTTTTTGACCGGGAAGGGCACGACTTCAGTCGTGCCGAAAGCCGCCATCAGGAAGGAACTTGTTTGTTACGGCATGACATGAAACAAACTTGCGCCGGCATTTCCTACTCTCGCCCATCATCGCAAACACCGGCCGGTCAACCCTAACTCATACTTCGTGGACCGGGCTCGCGCCCGTTTCCCGCAAATGGATGTCTGGCCAAGCCGCCGCTTTGGCCCCTACGCAGGATCGCACGCTGTTCGCTAACTCAACCGCCACACACCCGCTTCGAGACCCCAATCTTTTAAGCGTCAGGAGACCTCCGTCTCCTCTTGACTTTTACTTATCATGGATGTCCCCAGTTTTTCCTGCAGTTTTTCCTGTCCCCAGTTTTTCCCCCAGTTTTTCCCTCTTACTTATCATGAATGTCCCCGTATTATCGACGTATTCGCATGTCGAGAATCAAAGTTTACCCGAGAGGCGACTGACTGCCCCACCCCCTCTCTCGATGACCACAATGACTAGAGCGTCGCTTAGCGGGACATTTTCGGAACGGACCGAGAGCTCGTACTTCCACAAATCTGTTGTTGGTGAGACCTCCGCCAAATCTGGCGACTGTCCCTTATGCGCTATTGTAACGTCGGTTTTTCGCAAGTCGAACCCATTCTTCCAGTAAGCTTCGAATCGAAGTGTGCTCATAAAAGAAGGGTCGAGGAGCAAGTCATTGCGACTCCTTCCCTCTTCTCGCGGCTCGCATTCGTTAAGAGCACCTCGGACAGTGACCGTCACCCATGCCGGAAAGCTCTTTACATCCGTAGAGCCCTCTCGGAAGGTTCGTTTACCATGCCTTTCGCGGACATTCAGATTCCGAAGAAAAGAATCTGATTTTCCATCTCCACCGAGCATTAGGCACATCTTCCCCGCATGAATAAGGTCAATGTCCATTGCCATCGTGGGGCTGTCGCCACTTGTCCGCTGTCCCTGAACCACCAAAGAAGACCCTAACCAGAGTAATGCAGCCAATCTCCATCCCGATGTTTTAAGTTTCACTGGGAGCATGTCCTCCAATTGTACTAGGGGGGGGCTGGCCCACCTTTGCTCTCTTATGCTGGCACTACCACCACTGAGGCTGCCCCACCCTTCGCGACTTTCGAAGGGTGGGTACCTCGGACGATGGTATCAGGGCCTTCGCATGTGACTCCAGACTCTTTGGCGGGGGATGAAATGAGAAGTCACGGAAGGAATTAGAGACCGCCGTCCGTGGTGCACCGGGACGAGCGGGCAGCCTCGCGCGCGAGGGCGTGTGGTCCAACTCCCGAGCGCCTGAGATCAGGAGCTCTCGCTCCCCCGTCGCGTCAGCCGCGGAATCACAATCAGAATCATCCCGTAAAACAACAGCGACGCCATCAGCGACAAAGCGTTCCCATATCGAAGATCTTCAAACACCAGCTTGAGCGTGCCCAACCCAATCGCCACATATGCTGCCCACAACAGTTCCACCCGCTTCCAGCGCGACCCGGCATAACCAAGCACCAGAGCCACTCCGCAAATCACCACCGTCCGCACCACCGACAGCCGCGAGGCATTCAGCATCCCCGCCCCCAACCTCACACTCGCCATCACGGCGATGGCAGCCGCCACCCCCGCTACCAGCACGCAAGGAACAATCCACAACAGCCCCTCTTTCCATTGACTTTCCGAAGACTGGCTTTGGGAAGCCCGTTTCCGCAATCCAATTGCGCAGCAAACCCCCGCCGACACCGCCACCACCCAAGTGCCTGAGTCCAACCCTCGCGGCACACTTCCCGCCAACGCATTTCCTGTGAGCTTCACCAGGCCAGACAGAATCGCCGCTCCTGCAAGGTAGTACGAGACGTGCACGCCGAGGCTCCGCTTACCCGTGCGCGTGTAAATAAATGCTGACGTCGCCGCAGCCAGGCACAAGAACGGCGGCTGCAAGCTCACCGGAAGAGCCAGCAAACATCCCGCCAGCAGGAGTGCCACGGCATATGTCGCATACACCCGGCGATTGAAAGCTTGCTCCTGCCCCGTAAACCGCGAAAGCGCTCCCCAGTAACACCCCTGCGCAACCAGCATAAAAAAAACGCCGAGCGCCCCAGCCGCACCAGGACTAGCGCGCATTATTCCGAAAGTTGCCAGCCCAAACGCTACAGCGCTCTGCCCGATTTCAAACACCGTCAGCCGCTTGCCCAATCCCAGGCTGCTCCAACCAATACTTCCGCCGTAGATCACGAGAAGCGTCGCACCCAGCACGCTGATCGTCACTGCACCGACTGGCGGATATTCCGCAGGCGCTCCCTCCGGCGCTGTCATCACGTAGATCAGCACCCACACCGCCAGATCCGCCGCCAGCGCCGGAATAACTCTCAGCCCCGCCACATGCTTTACAGCAGTGGCGACTTCAGCGGCCAGCCCCACCGCCAGCAGCGCCACCGTAAACACAACCAACTCGCGCGTCGCGATGAGCAACGCCACCGCAGTTACCACCACCGCCACTGTCGCAACCCACGGAATTACCTGTAAATTCTGCCGCCATGCCAAGGTCAAGCTCAGCACAATAAATGTCACCAGCACGACGGCTGTAAAAACCGCTGGCAACACCTGAAACCGTACAGTGGATTCCCACAACAAAGGCGAGAGGATAAGCGCCGAAGTAATTGCGTAAGCTACGCTGGCAAAGCGATTCGTGGCGCGGGTTCTGGCTGCCCACACCAGCCACATTCCCGCATACACAATCGCGGCCATCAGCATGGGAAATTTTGGAATGCTCCCCGACTCCGCCACCGCCCGTAGCAGATATGCCCCGGCAATTCCCAGGACTGCCTTGCCGATTACCGGTAGCGTTCCCGTGGAAGAGTTGGGTGCGAGAAACTCCTGCAAGGGCTCAGGAGCCAACAATTTCGGCGGCGCGATACTCACCACTGAATCCGAAGCAGCGGTCGCCTTCCCCGCCTTGCCTTCCAGGGCGCAGATGCGGCGTTCCAGCTCATTCACCCGTTCGCTGAGCTGCTCCACATCCGATGCGACTCCGCCGAAAGCTTGCGCCATTCGCCTCTCCGCATCTGCCCCGCTGGCCCGGGTACGTCAATCTGCTCCCGCCAATCGTGCGGTTCGTATCCTCACACGCTTCGTGTCAGGGTATGCCTTCAGGCATACCGCGAAACTCCGCATCATCCCGCGCCTTTAGGCGCTGCCTAACTCAGCACACTCGCCGCTTCCCTCTGCCGCAGTTCTGCCGCCGCCGGCAGCGTCTCCCCCCACGGCGGTAGCAATTTCACCAAAAACCACAAAATAAAAAATGGAAGAATCATCAACGCAATCGCCGGCAACAATCCCTCCCGCGTCGCAAAACCCATCTTGTAAGTCGTGTACCCCAGAAAGCTCTTCGAGAAAAGTTGCCCACCGATCACCACGTTCCACCGCATCGCAAAAATCCCCATCACCGTCAAGCATCCCGCTAACGCATACACCCGCTTCCGCACCACATCCTTGAGCTTGAGCACTTGCATCAATGCCAAAAGCGCAATCGGAGTAACCGTACCCATCAGGATCTGCACGATCACCTGCGAGGTCCACAGCCGCGTGTGCACCATAAAGTCCAGGCTGCGGAACGACTCATCCGCCTCATACACCCGCTGCAGCAGGTCCAGCATTTCCAGGCTGAAGTCAATGATGAAGGTATAAAGAAGATATTGCGCAATCTTATCCAGGCAGCGCATATCAATCGCTTGCCCGCGTAGCCGCGCCGTCAACATATAGAGCAACATCACCGCCGCGATCCCTGACACCATCGCCGAAAACACAAACACAATCGGCATCAGCGGCGACGACCACCAAGGGTTCGCCTTGATCGATCCAAAAATAAACCCCACATATCCATGCAACAGAAATGCCGACGGAATTCCAATCAGCGTGATGAAATATCCCAGCCGCTCATCGATGCGCAGCGAACGTTCACTCACATTATGAGAGCCCAGGGTTAGTACCCGATACGCCACACGTTTCCACCCGCTCGCGGTTTGCGACAGCAGCACAATCTCGCGCCGGTAGTCGAGCCAGATCTCCAGCAGCAGCACTCCCATCAGGTACCACAGATACACAAACCCAAACATCGCCATGGCAGAAGAACGATGCGGCGTCAGATACATCTCCAGCGAGCGCTCCGGATGCCCCAGGTGCAATTGCAGCGGCAACGGCGCCACCAGCAGAAAAGAAAGCGCCGTCAGCAGCGCCAGCCGGTACGTCGGCTTCACCGCCTCCACTCGGAACACACGTTCGAGCGACGCCAGAATGAACGCCCCCGCCACCAATCCCGTAATGAACGGATAGAGCACGATCAGGATGCTCCACTGCAGCTCCACCTCGTTCGGATACATGAAACCTTCCACCGGGATCGCCACAACCCTCCTTACCGCACCGACCCATCCATGCCGTTATAGAAAACCTTCGCCCCCGTCGCCATGTGGGGTTTCAAAACCTGCACCGTGTGCGTCTTCAGGAATTCATGAATCGGATCCTTCGGATTCTTCAGGTCGGCCAGCTGCCGCGCTCCCGTCGGGCACACCTCGCAACAAGCTGTCGTCAATCCTTTGCTGATCCGGTGATAGCACAGCGAGCACTTCTCCGCCGTATTCGTCTTCGGATTAATGAAGCGGCACCCGTACGGGCAGGCCTGCACGCAATACCTGCAGCCCAGGCAATAACTCTTGTCTACCAGCACAACGCCATCCGGCGAAATAAACGTCGCTCCTACCGGACACACCTGTGTGCACGGCGAGTCTGCACAGTGATTGCAAAGCTTCGGAACGAAGAAGTTCTTGCCGCCGTCATCGGCATGGGGCGGAAACCCGTTCTTCCCGCCATCTGGCGATTCCACTTCCGGCTTTTCGATTTTCCAGTCAGTCACGTGGTAGCGCTCAATCCACGTGCGGTAATACCCCTCCGGAACGTCATTTTCCTCGGCGCACGCCCGCACACAACTGCCGCAACCAATGCACTTGGGGATGTCGATCAGCATGCCCCACCAGTGCTCGGTCAGTTTGAAATTCGGCGAAGCCTCCGGAGTTCCCGCCAACACAAACTTCCACGCCACCGCCGCTGCGGGCAACAACACCAGCATTCGACGCCGGCTAATGTCCATTTATTTCTTCCCTTCCGTCGGAGTCTTCGCCGTACTGCTCTTCGCCTCTTCAATCTTCGTTTCTTCGATCTTTGCCGCTTCGATCTTTGGGTGATGCGGCTGATGGCACGTATCGCACGCGATCCCTCCCGCGTGATCGGCTGTCGCAACCTGCGGAAAGTTCTTCGGCTTGGCGGCATTCGCCTCGTGGCAGCGCGCACAGACCACCGCGGTGTCCAGCTTCGCCGGCTTCACCGACCCCGGATCGTCCGCATGCCTGGCCTGCGCCCCGTGGCAAGCTTCGCAAGCCACCACCACGTGCTTGCCCAACTTTTTCTGATCCACAACATCGGTATGGCAGGCCTCGCAGGTCTCGTGCCCCGCAAACGCAATCGGCCGCGCCGCAATTTCGCCGATCGCCGCCCCTCGATAGTGCCCATACTCCCCAAAACTGCGCGGCACCACCGCCGCCCGCAATACCACGAATGCCAACAGCCCGATGGCAATCACCGCCGCCAGACGAATCAGATGTTCAATGTCCTTAAACAAATTCGCGCTCCCCGCGCTGCACCATTCCGCACACTTCTGCGCCCCAATTCGCGCAATGCTCTTTGATATCCGAGATTCGTCTACTGAGCCATGATCAGCGTCACAACGCGCTGTGATAAAGCTCACCCGGATTTTGGGTGCGCAGCCCTTCCATCGCTGCGATAAGCTGCAAGTTGGGTTTGGTCCTGAGCCCCTGCTGTCGTCGTGCCTCGCTCGCTGAAAATCTGGATCTACGCTGTGCGCCCCTGTGCCCCCTGTGTTAAAGATTCTCGCCGCGTCCTCCGCAAAGCCCACCCCTACCCCATTCCTCCCCAAAACGACTAAACTTATAAGTTCCCCACAATCAGGAAGGCCATCATGTCCGTGAACAGTTTCAACTCCCGCTCCCTCCTTAAAGTCGGCAACAAAGAATACGAAATCTACCGCCTCGACGCCCTCGACCAGCAAGGCATCTCGACCAAACATCTCCCATTCTCCCTGCGCATCCTCCTCGAAAATCTCCTGCGCACCGAAGACGCCCGCAACGTAAAAAAAGAAGACATCCGGTACCTGGCGTCATGGAATAAAAATTCCAAGCCTGAGAAAGAAATCGCCTTCACTCCCAGCCGCGTCCTCCTGCAGGATTTCACCGGCGTCCCCTGCGTCGTCGACCTCGCCGCCATGCGCGACGCCATGAAAAATCTCGGAGGCGACCCCTCTCTTATCAATCCTCTCCAACCCGTCGAACTCGTCATCGATCACTCCGTGCAAGTCGACGAATTCGGCACCTCCAGCGCCTTCGACATGAACGCCCTGCTCGAATTCCAGCGCAACAAAGAGCGCTACTCCTTCCTCCGCTGGGGCCAAACCGGATTCCGCAACCTCGCCATCGTCCCTCCCGACACCGGCATCGTCCATCAAGTCAACCTCGAATACCTCGCCCGCGTCGTCTTCACCCAATCCGCCAACGGAAAAACCACCGCCTACCCCGACACCCTAGTCGGCACCGACAGCCATACCACCATGATCAACGGGCTCGGGGTGCTGGGGTGGGGCGTTGGCGGCATTGAGGCCGAAGCGGCGATGCTCGGGCAGCCTGTTTCCATGCTGATTCCGCTCGTCGTCGGCGTAAAGCTCACTGGACGCCTCCGCGAAGGCGCCACTGCCACCGATCTTGTTCTGACCATCACTGAAATGTTGCGCAAGCACGGTGTAGTGGGGAAATTTGTCGAGTACTTCGGCCCTGGCTTGCAGGATCTCCCGCTCGCTGATCGCGCGACGATTGCCAACATGTCGCCGGAGTATGGAGCGACTTGCGGAATTTTTCCGGTGGACAAAGAGAGTTTGAAGTATTTAAAACTCAGCGGGCGCAGCCCGGATCAAATTGCTCTGGTCGAGGCATATTGCCGCGAGCAGGGAATGTTTCACGACGACAGAACTCACGAAGCGGAATATTCCGAATTGCTCGCGCTCGATCTCGCCAGCGTCGAACCCAGTCTTGCCGGGCCGAAGCGCCCGCAGGATCGCGTCGTCCTCTCGCAAGCCGCGGACTCTTTTCACAAAGCTCTGCCCACGCTGCTCAAACCGAAATCGAGCACTGCCAGTACATCCGCGACCGCGATTCAAACCGCAAAAGCCGGTACATCGGCAACCTGGGAGCAGGAGGGCGGCAGTCCCGCCGCCATCGGCGTCGAAGATCCCAACGTGCAAGAACACGTTGCGCCCTGCGTGAAGGACGTACTGATGCACGGCAGCGTCGTCATCGCGGCCATCACTTCCTGCACCAACACCTCGAACCCATCAGTAATGATCGGCGCGGGCCTGCTCGCCAAGAAAGCGGTCGAGAAGGGTCTCACAGTTCCGCCCTGGGTGAAGACTTCGCTCGCACCCGGATCAAAAGTCGTCCGCGACTATCTCGAAAACGCCGGGCTTACCCCGTATCTCGAAAAATTAAAATTCCACATCGTCGGCTACGGATGCACCACCTGCATTGGCAACTCCGGCCCGCTGCCCGCTGAAGTTTCGCAAGCGATCGAGGAAAAAGATCTCGTGGTCGCCAGCGTGCTCTCCGGCAACCGCAATTTCGAAGGCCGCATCAACTCCGAAGTGCGCGCCAACTATTTAATGTCACCGCCGCTGGTCGTCGCCTTCGCGCTCGCCGGACGCATCGACACCGACCTCCGCAAAGACCCCATCGGCAAAGGCCGCGACGGCAACCCCGTCTACCTCGCCGACATCTGGCCCACCCAGCGCGAAGTCGAAGAAGCCGTCGAGCACTCCGTCACCGCCGAAATGTTTTCGAAAAGTTACGCCGAAGTTTTCCAGGGAGATGAGCGCTGGCGCGGCCTCTCCATCCCCAAAGGCCAAACCTACATCTGGGAAAAGGATTCCACCTACATCCGCCGTGCGCCCTATTTCGACGACATGAAGATCAAGCCTTCGCCCGTCGAAGACATCAAAGGCGCGCGCGTGCTCGCCGTCCTCGGCGACAGCGTCACCACCGACCACATCTCTCCTGCCGGATCCATCAAGAAAGACGGCCCTGCCGGAAAATATCTGCAAGAGCACGGCGTCAAGCCCGCCGACTTCAACTCCTACGGCTCGCGCCGCGGCAATCACGAAGTCATGGTCCGCGGGACGTTTGCCAACGTCCGCCTCCGCAATAAACTAGTCAACGTCGAAGGCGGGTTTACACGACACCTTCCCACTAATCAGGAGATGTCAATCTTCGACGCGTCGCATAAATATATTAACGAAGGGACGCCGCTCATTATTCTTGCGGGGAAAGAATACGGGTCAGGGTCTTCGCGCGATTGGGCGGCGAAGGGACCTCGGCTGCTCGGAGTTTCGGCAGTGATCGCGGAGAGTTACGAGCGCATCCACCGCTCAAACCTGGTCGGCATGGGAGTTCTTCCTCTGCAGTTCAAAGCGGGAGAGAATGCAGAGTTGCTGAAGCTGACTGGTGAAGAAGTGTTTGAGATCAGCGGCATTCGCGATGTAGTTGAACATTTTGCTGCGGGGCGCGAAATCAAAGTCCGCGCCAAGGGCAAAGGGAAGCCGATCGAATTCAGCGCGCTGGTAAGAATTGACACTCCGCAAGAGGCCCTCTACTACGCCAACGGCGGGATTTTGCAGTACGTCTTGCGGCAGTTGCTGGCAGCGAAGCCGAGCGCTCAGACAGTGGGAGTGTAGCAGTCAGTTCTCGGATCCCATTCGCGAAAAGGTCGTGTTTACTACTCCCGACCCTGTTGCCGCGGAGAAATTTATCTTGAAATGTGATATTGCATGCAATATCATTAGAGAGTGACCGATTCTTACGTGCTCGACACGGATGTCATGGTCGCAGCCCTGCGTAGCGATCGTGGTGCTTCCCGCCAGCTTTTGCTGGCCGCGTTTAATCGGCAGTTCGATTTATTGCTCTCAGTTCCACTGATGCTTGAGTATGAAGCGGTGCTGACCAGGCCGCAGCATTTAGCTGCCTGTGGATTGAGCGGCGCCGACGTCGGGCGCGTGCTTGATGACCTGGCGGTAGTAGCAAGGCCGGTTCGACTTGCCTTCCGATGGCGGCCAAGGCTGCCCGATCCGGATGACGACATGGTTCTGGAGACGGCAATAAACGGCAGAGCCAGCGCAATTGTGACATTTAATCAACGCGATTTTGCTGACGCTGGCAAGGAGTTTGACTGCGCCGTAATTCTGCCAGTTACGGCGCTTCAGCAGATTAGGAGATTGTTCCCATGAGACGAAGCAATTTCGCTCTACGACTACAGCCATCGTTGCTGGAGGAATTGAGGAAGGCAGCGGAACTGGAAGGAGTAGCTCTGAACCAGCTCATCAACGTTGCCGTGGCGGAGAAGGTTTCTGCCTTGCGGACGGAGGAGTATTTCCGCGAGAGAGGCCGCCGCGCCGATCGCTCTGAGACTCTTCGGATTCTTGCGCGTGCTGGAAAAGGGAATCCTCCGGTCGCGGGCGATGAACCGCCAGAGGAATGGCAGACGGAAGCAGCACATAAATCCGCGAATCGTAGAAGTGCGAGCAGCAAGCGGGGCCGAAAGTCGGAGGATGAGGTACCAAGAGGCGCAGGTTCGCTGCCGGTCTCGCGCGGCCTCGTCGGTCGCTCGCCGGAAATGCGCAGGCTATATCAGTTGATTAACAGGATCGCAGACGGTGCTCATACTGTTTTGATCCTTGGTGAGCGCGGAGCGGGCAAGGAGACGATCGCCCGCAGTATTCACTTTTCCAGCGCTCTTCGGGACAAGCCGTTCGTTCGTGTTAATTGCGATTCTATCGTTCCAGAGATGATCGAAGAGAGGCTGTTCGGCCACGTCAAGGGGGCTTCCGGTGGCGCGACGCAGTCGGATGGCTTGTTGGCGCTCGCTGGGGGCGGCACGGTGCTCTTAAGCGCGGTGGAACAGTTGCCCGCGAGATTGCAAGAGGAACTACTGCGATCAATGCAGGAAGGGGAGATCCGCCCTATCGGGGGAACGGCCCGCGTCCCCCTTACAGCGCGGATTTTGGCGGCTACGGGCGCGCATCTAGAACAAGCTGTGGTCGAGGGTACCTTCCGACGTGACCTCTATTTCCGACTGAACGTTTTGAGCCTGAGGGTTCCCCCATTACGTGAGCGACGCGAGGATATTCCTCTGCTCGTCGCTCATTTTATGGAGCGGGCCCGGCACCGTTATGGGCCTGGAAAGGAGGTCGCCGACGAAGCGCTCAGTGCGATGTTGGCCTACGATTGGCCAGGCAACCTGCAGGAACTGGAAAGCTGCGTCGAATTCGCCTATCGCTCTGTTAAGGGTCCGATCATCCATTTGGAGGATTTGCCGCAGGTCATGGTCGACGTCGGCAAAATGCAGAAGGCGCTCGGTGTCCTCAACATGCTTCCTATAGTGGAGCAGGAAAGACTGATAATCCTTAAGGCATTAGCGGAGGTCAATGGTGATAGGCTGACGGCGGCTCGCATGCTCGGCGGTGACACTCCTACGCTATATCGCAAACTGACGGCGAAGACAGACACTCCTCTCGATTAGTGCAGAAGGGAATCCGTCCTGGATCACGGACTTCGCACTATCACAACATCCTTGACAAACCTCGTCCCACACTATACATTGCATTGCTAGGTATTGTGCAATGAAGCTGAGGCCCGACTCCCGCGAGCCAGAAAAAATCCAATCGGCCGAGCGTTGGGAGCAGCAGATCCGAAAGGGGGCTCTGGAGATGGCGGCCCTGGCGGCGCTTTGGCCGGGTCGGCTGTATGGCCTGGAAATCATTCGCCGCTTTCAGGACAGCTCGCAGCTGGCGCTCGCCGAGGGCACCATCTATCCCATTCTCAGCCGGCTCAAAGACGAAGGGCTGCTCGCTTCCGAGTGGGTGGAGGCCGAGGCGGGGCATCCCCGCAAGTACTACTGGCTTACGGCAGCGGGACGCACTCGCCTGCAACAGATGGCGGAGACTTGGACCGAGTTCTCGCGCGAACTAGCGCGATTGATCAAACCCGTGATGACGACCCCAGCGATGACCAAGCGCGCAATCGCGGCACAGGAAGAAGAAGAGGTGACGAAATGACGCCGAGAGACCAATGGCTGCACATCGACAACTATCTGGCCGAGCTTCGCAGATGTCTTCCTAACATGGCCGTGGCGGACCGGGAGGAGATCATCCGTGAGATCAGTGCGCACATTCGCGAGAGCGTGGAGGAACCGGGCAGCAGCATTGACGAAATTCTGAAGCGTCTGGGCTCGCCGGAAATGATCGCTTCGCAATACGGGCAGGAGGTGCTGATCCGCCGCGCCAGCCGCGGTTTTTCTCCGGTCTCGATCTTGCGCGCCACGCGGGAGCTGGCCAGGCGGGGACTGCAAGGCCTGGCTTTATTCCTCGGTGCGCTGTTCGGTTACGCGAGCGGCGCTGCGCTTCTGCTCACGGTAATTCTCAAGCCGATTTTCCCGCGTCAGATTGGGCTGTGGATCGGGCCGGCCGTTTTTCAATTCGGTTACCACCAGCCGCACCCATTCGATCCGGTTCATGAAGTGCTCGGTCGATGGTACATACCTGTAGCATTCTGGCTGGCGTTCTGCTTTGTAGGTTGCACGACCTACGGAATCCGCTGGTGTCTGCGCCGCTTCAGGCATCACAGGGCATTCGTCGCGGGAAGTCCTGTGGCCCAACTTGCTGCGCTGCTTTAAATGCCGGGTGCCTTCGTTTTTGAAGGGTGGGATTCCACGATCGCCTCCTGCTTGGGATTTCGGATGTAGGACTCGCCCACCCACCCCTTCCGCATTTTACTGTTCTGCTCCGCCGGCAGCAGCAACCCCCACGCCTCGCGATACCTCTCACACTTATACCGCTCCGGATGCTTCGGCTTCTCCGGCAAAATCGTGACCGCCTTCTTTTTCTTCCCCCGCAACAACACCGCCCCCGGAATCAGATACCACACATCCTCCGGAATCACATACGCTGCAAAAAAGTCGATCTGCTTCAGCGTGTAAGGCTTGCTGTGCGCGTTCGGCTTGAACTGGCACAAGTATCCATACTGGGTTCGGCAATCCGTCGACTTCACCTGTACCCGCAAAATCCGCTCCCCCGATTCAATTCCCACATCGTAAGCCGACGAATCTCCCCACGGCTTCGACACCTTGAATCCCGTCCTCACCGCCCGCGCCATGAACTGCAACTCCACCCACTCGCCCCGCTCCTTGAAAGTCCTGAACCCTTTGCACTGCGTCATTCGTCCCGTCCCCTCAGTCTCGTCCCCAAAAAGAAAGGCGCGGCCCATAGGCCGCGCCTCGTTTTCTTAAAGATTTACCTTACATTACTATTATATCATAGTAGCAGGTCCAACTGTGACACGTCCGCGGAAATATTT
>Ga0070710_10000839_pt1 | contig 14783 bp, 14 predicted proteins | sample LARL52metaG_FD_65454 | JGI IMG/M metagenome (GOLD analysis project Ga0070710, IMG submission 65454) | Corn, switchgrass and miscanthus rhizosphere microbial communities from Kellogg Biological Station, Michigan, USA - LAR L5-2 metaG | ecosystem: Host-associated > Plants > Roots > Rhizosphere ... | reverse complement strand
GCGGCGCGAGCAAAATGTCATCGTCCAGGAAATCGGCGCCACTGAGGATGCGCCTGACGATCTCGTGTTCGACCGGCTGCAAGAGACGGCGTTTCCCAAACAGCCGGTGGGCCGTTCCATCCTGGGGACACCGGACACTGTTCGTTCGTTCGATGCGGCGCGCTTGCGCGCATATTTGTCGCGCAACTATCGCGGCCCGGGCATGGTCTTGGCCGCTGCTGGGGCTGTTGATCATCGGGCGATTGTGGCCGATGCCGAGAAGCGCTTCGCCAGCTTTGCGAGCCAGGCGGCACCGGCCCCGGAACCGGCACAATTCCACGGCGGGACGCGTGTCGAAACGCGGGACCTCGAGCAGGTGCACATTGCGATGGCGCTGCAAGGCGTGCCGGTGCGCGACGAGCAACTCTACAGTCTGCAGGTGTTCACCAGTGTGCTGGGCGGTGGCATGTCATCGCGTCTCTTCCAGGAAGTGCGTGAGAAGCGCGGGCTTTGCTACACGATTCAGGCGTTCCATATGCCTTATGCCGACACGGGGTTATTCGGGCTTTATGCCGGAACGGATGAATCCGACGCGCCTGAGCTCATGCGCGTGGTGATCGATCAGATCGGCAACGCGACCGAAACACTTAACGACACCGAGGTGAATCGAGCGAAAGCTCAAATGAAGGCAGGGCTGTTGATGGCATTAGAAAGCTCGGAGGCACGTGTCGGACAGCTCGCGCGCCAGATGCTGGCTTATGGCCGTCCTATTCCGCTCGAGGAGATCGTCGCGAAGGTTGATGCCGTCACGGTCGAAAGCGCGCGCGCTGCCGGCCGGGCCCTGACAGGGCGCGCACGGCCTGCGATCGCTGCGCTCGGGCCCGGCAGCGGCCTTGCCACCACCGCCGCGATCGCTGAAAGTCTGGTTCGGCGCGCGGCCTGATCCGCGGGCGCTTGACCAATACAGTCCATGGCGTTCTTTCGGACAGTCAGCTTCAACGAAACGATGCCGGGGATAGCCGGCTCGGGCGTCACGTTGCGCGCGCCACTTAGCGGTGACTACGCTGAATGGTCGGCGTTGCGCGAAAGCAGCCGCGATTTCCTGGTCCCTTGGGAGCCAACCTGGCCATCCGACGATCTCACGCGTAGTGCCTTTCGCCGACGGCTCAAGCGATATGCGGAAGATCAACGCACCGACGCGGCCTATGCTTTTCTGATCTTTCGTAATGACGATAACGCGATGGTCGGCGGCCTGACGCTCGCCAACATTCGTCGCGGCGTGGCGCAGGCCGGAAGCATCGGCTACTGGATTGGGGCACCGTTTGCGAAAAAGGGTTATATGACCGCAGCGGTACGCGCCTTAATCCCGTACAGTTTCACCGCACTGCGACTTCATCGGCTCGAGGCGGCTTGCATCCCGAATAACACTGCCTCGATCCGTCTGCTGGAAAAGACTGGCTTCAAACGCGAGGGGTATGCGCGCGGCTATCTCTGCATCAATGGCGTCTGGCAGGATCATTTGCTCTACGGGCGCATCAGGGACGACATCGATTGAGTCCGCCTTTGGGTTGCCACGCTTGACTTGCTATAACGGGTGCGCGGGGGCAGCAGCTTTGAGAAACGCGAGAAAAGAAAATGGCTGGGGTGCGAAACGGTTCAAAGATGCTGGCGTGCAAAGGGGCTGCAACGGTGCTGGGATGCACACTGCTCCTTGCGGGCTGCGGTTCCACCAATCTGTTCAGCACATCGGCCCTGGATGTTTTCAGTACGTCGTCGAAAGCGACCACTGGTGACGCTGCGGCTGGCGGTGAGTCCGTCACGGACGTCGAATGTCCGACCGTCGATGTGCGGACCGGCGCAGCGACGCTCATGATTGGCAGCAAACCGGGCGAGGGCGAGCCGTCTGCGCTTGACCTACGATATCAAGGTACGATTATTCGCACCGCTCGCGAGTGTCGTGTCAGTGCCGGGATCATGACCATGAAAGTGGGAATCGAGGGACGAGTCATTACTGGTCCGGCGGGCGGTCCTGGCACGGTGGACATACCGCTTCGCATTGCGGTGGTTCAGGAAGGCGTCAATCCGAAAGCGATTGCCTCGAAATTCGCACGCATTGAAGTTGGTATTTCAAACGGGGTGGATCGCGTTCCGTTTACCCATGTCGATCCTGACGTCTCATTTCCGATGCCGGCGCGCGCCGCGGACATCGACGCCTATGTGGTCTATGTCGGATTTGATCCGGTTGGAGCGCAGCAGGAAAAGAAAAAGCCCGCGCCAAAATCGAAATCAAAGCCGAAATCGGCTGCGAAGCCACGTCAAAGCTGATTGAAGGCTACCAGCCGCGCAGGTCAAAGATCGCGCTCTTGAGCGCGCGCAGGTCCGGGATTACGGAACGGGCGCCCGCCGAGCGCAAACGAGTTTCCAGCTGACTTCCGGCATGGCTGCCCCCGACAAAACCGATCACAGTCATTCCGGCAGCCACACCGGCGGCGACGCCGACTGCCGAATCCTCGACCACGATGCATTCACTTGGACTCACCTGAAGTTTGCCGGCAGCGTGCAAAAACAGGTCGGGGGCCGGCTTTCCATTGCGCACGTCACTCGCCGAAAACAGATTGGGTTCGAAAAAGCGGATCAGTCCGGCACTCTCGAGGCTGACACGAATTCGCTCATGGGAAGAGGAAGAAGCCACGCATTTCGGCCCGCGAAGCCAGGAGAGCGCGTATTCAGCGTGAGGGGTTGCGCGCAGTTCCTTGCGAAACCGGCGCAAGATGACACTGGCGACAGTGTCGGCAAAATTTGGCGGCAATTTACGGCGGGCGGCGATCTCCACCTCCGCGAACATGTCCGCGGGGCGGCGACCGGTGAAATAGCGCGCGACAACCTCCGGCGTGAGCGGGAAGCCGGCGCGCATGAACTCCTGCGATACGATGGTTGTGGCCAACGGCTCACTGTCGACCAGTACGCCGTTGCAATCGAAGATGACCACGGGGGCTCCCGATGCTTCGGCCGGAAAGTCCGGCCACGTCACGCACGGCTGACGAATCAGTTAGCCGGAGAATAGGGGCGGGGCCGGAACACGCAATGATCGCTGTCCAGGGGGCAGCGGTTTTGCACATGGTCAAAATGTATATTGGGGAAAACTTGGCCGGGGCGTCGCCAATACGCGGATCGTGGCACGTCTAATGCCTGCGCTACTGGCGATTGTAGTGAAATCAGCCGGTCCGCGCGCTAGTTCAGCTTCTTGCGAACGTCCTCGATGCCTTTGGCGATCAGTTCGCCTGCCAGGTTGCCCTGAGTTTGCACAGCAAGGATTTTCTCGGCGGCAGCGACGGCGGCCTCCGCGGCGGCGCTACGCACGTCGGCGGCGGCTTGCGCCTCGGCCTGGGCGATCTTGGTTTCGGCCATCTTGGTGCGGCGCGCGACAAAATCTTCAATCTTTGCCTTGGCCTCGATTGCCAGCCGCTCCGCTTCGGCCTTGGCGCCGGCAATGATGTCCTGCGCCTCGCCTTCTGCAGCCTCCCGCTTCCGCTGATATTCGGCCAGCAGCTGGGCAGCCTCGTCCTTCAGGCGCCGCGCCTCATCGAGTTCGGCCTTGATCCGCCCGGCGCGGTCGTCCAGCGACTTTCCCAGCGTGCGATGCACGCCGACATAACCGAGCAGGCCCAAAAAGCAGAGAAAGGCCAGCGCAACCCAGGTTTCGGCTTCTTGCATCAACTCGTGCACGAACGTCTCCGTTAACGCTTGAGTGCGTCGCCGACTGCGTCGGACACGGCTTTATCGGTGGGCGCAGTGCCGGTCAGCCGCTCGACAATGGCACGGGCGGCTTCTTCCGCTATCCCGCGCACATTGCTCATTGCGGCGTGCTTGGTGGCGGCAATCGTCTTTTCCGCATCCGCCAGCCTGACGTTGAGCTGATCCTCGAGGGTCTTGCGACGGGTATCGGCTTCTGCGGCCTGCCGGTCGCGCGTGTCATTGGCGATCGCCTGCGCGCGGCCCCGCGCATCCGCCAACGCCTTCTCGTAGGCGGCCGCGGCCTCGTCGGATTTGGTCTTCAGCGTCCCGGCTTCGGCAATATCACCCTCGATATGCTTTCGCCGGCCTTCGATGATTGCCCCGACCCGTGGCAACGCCAGTTTCGCCATCAGCACATAGAGCAGGACGAAGGCGATCGCGAGCCAGACCAGTTGGGACGCGAAGGTCTGCGACTGGAATGGCGGAAAAGCGCCATGCCCGCCTTCGGTGTGCGCAGTGCTTGTGGTGTGTGCCGGCTCGGCCATTGTCAGCTCCGGTGCGCGTGCTCTGGCTCAGAGCGCGAACAGCAGCAGCAGTGCAATCAGCAGCGAGAAGATGCCGAGCGCTTCAGTGATGGCGAACCCGAAGATCAGGTTGCCAAATTGCCCCTGCGCGGCCGACGGATTGCGCAGCGCGGCTGCCAGGTAATTGCCGAAAATGATGCCCACGCCCACGCCGGCGCCGCCCATGCCGATGCAGGCGATACCCGCACCAATATATTTTGCTGCCACTGGATCCATAACAAAGCTCCTTCTGGTTCTGCTTTTCCGTTGGGGCCGTTAGTGGCCCGGGTGAATCGCATCGTTGAGATAGATGCATGTGAGGATGGCGAAGACGTAGGCCTGCAGGAACGCAACCAGCGTCTCCAGCGCAAAGAGAATGACGATCATCAGGAACGGAAGCACACCGCCGATCCAGCCGACAACGCCGAGTCCGGCGCCGAGCAGGATGATGAAGCTGGCGAAGACTTGCAGGGTAATGTGGCCTGCCAGCATGTTGGCAAAAAGGCGCACGCTATGTGAGATCGGCCGCGACACGAACGAGAGGATCTCGATCGCGATGATCAGCGGCAGAATGTAGATCGGCACGCCTTTCGGCACGAACAAGTTGAAGAAGTGGAAGCCGTGGCGGATCAGCCCGTAGATCAGCACAGTGAAGAACACCGTCAGCGCAAGGGCCGCGGTCACGATGATGTGGCTGGTGACGGTGAAGGAGTAGGGGATCAAGCCAATCATGTTCAGCGTCAGCACGAACATGAAAATGGAAAACACGAAGGGGAAAAACTTCATGCCTTCGGAACCGGCGGTACTGCGCACGGTCGTGGCCACGAATTCATAGGAGATCTCGGCAGCCGATTGCAGCCGCGATGGGACAAGGCCACGGCGCGCTGTGGCGCCGACCAAAAAGAAAGTGAGCCCAAGCACCGCAGCCAGCATGAAGGCGGCCGAATTGGTGAAAACGATTTCGGTGCCACCAATTTTTGCGACCGGAAACAGGCTCTGGATCTGGAATTGCTCGATGGGGTCGACGGCCATGATCGCTAATCGTTCAGATTTGTTCTTTCACGCACGACACCTGCCGCGCGCATCACATTGAGTACCCCGGCGGCGAAGCCGAGCAGCAGAAACACGATGAGCCCCCATGGCGAGATGCCAAGCCAGCGGTCGAGCAGCCAGCCGATCACCGCACCCACGAGTACGCCCGCCACCAGCTCTGTCGAAAGCCGGAAACCGCGGGCGAACGCCGAAGCATCGGCGGCCGAACGAGGACCGGAGCCGTTTTCGGATGGTCGGTTCGCAGTTGCGAGCCGTTCGCCGAGCCGCTGGAGCCTCGCGGAGAGAGCAGCCTCGTCGTCCGGCGGTTCTTTGCCTTCGCCTTTGCCCCGCGTGCCGTCAGCCATGCTTTCGACTCGCGTGGACTTCAGGTTTCGCGTGTCCCGCCGCCCTAAAAGCCGCGCGGACCATACTTATCGGGTTTATGCGAGTCAAGGAACCGCCCCTGCGGCATAAGTGTTTGATAGTAGGGACTAAACCTGAGATTTTTCGATTCCGAAGAAAGGGTTCCGACATGCACTGCAGCACGAGTTTTGATAAGAATCGGCGCCCGGGTTCTGGATGCGAAAATCCAATGTTACGCTCGCGCATTCTCGGCATTGGGCTCAAGGAAAACGTCATGCGCGTCTCGATGTTCGCCCTCGCCATGAGCCTTGTCTGTGTCGCAGGCGTGGCGCAAGCGCAGACGGTCATCGACGTCGAAGGCCAGAAGGCAGCGTCTCCGCCGGTGCCTGAACCGAACAAAGCGCAGCCGCCCGGTGAAACTGGCTCGCCGTCGCAGGACAATTTGCCGGCCGTTCCGCCGAGCCGCTTCACGTTCAGCCGTGTCAACAATGGATTCCTGCGGCTCGATAACGACAGCGGACAAGTTGCCTATTGCAGCACCCAAGGTCGTGGTTGGGCTTGCCAGGCGGCCTCGGAAAACCATCCCGCGCTTGAAACCGAAGTCGCAGGCCTGCGAGACGACGTGGCGGACTTGAAGAAATTGGAAACGGAAATTGCAGCGCTGCAGAACGGCGTCGCGTCGGTGAAGAAACTGCAGACCGAGATTATGCGCTTGCGCGATGAGGTGTCCTCACTGGAGAAGGAAATCGTTGCTCTGAAGGAGCCGCCGCCGCCACGCCCGCCAGCGGATCTTGCGCCGCCAGCTGACAAGGGTGCCGATGTCACAATAAAGCTGCCGACGCGCGAGGACATGGCGCGCGCCAGTGCGTTTCTCCAGGATACCTGGCGTCGTTTTGTCGACATGATCAACACCGTGCAGAAGGACATGATGCGCAAGGGTTAAGCGGCCCTGTTCGTCAGCGTGTGTTCATGCCGGGTCGAATGTCCGCCATCGTTGAAGTCGCGCCGCAGCTGATCGCCACGGCAACGTTACGGGTCGAGACACCCGGCGTCGGTTTCACCGACATCACCGAAAATGCCGCAAGCTTCCTCAAGCAGATCAGCGCCGCCGATGGCGCGCTGTTGGTGTATTTGCGCCACACCTCGGCTTCCTTGACCATCCAGGAAAACGCGGATTCAGACGTGCAAACGGATCTGACGACTGCGCTCGACCGGCTGGCGCCGGAGGGCGCGTCCTGGATTCATGACACGGAAGGACCGGATGACATGCCGGCGCATGTCAAAGCGATGTTGAACGGCGTATCGCTGCATATACCCGTGATGGGCGCAAAGCTCGCACTCGGCACCTGGCAGGGGATTTATCTGGTCGAGCACCGGCGTCGGCCGCACAGCCGCGAAGTGGTTTTCCAGTTCGTCGGAAGCAGAAAGTGACTTGCAAGCCGTGCGCGGTCTGCGTGATCTCGTCGCGCCCGGAAGTGCGCGGTATCGGCTCGGCGCTATATAACTGATAACTAACGTAATTTAGCCGGTGTCCCGCGGCCTATTGATGCCCGCTGATACAGCGGCGCATGATGGCGCGCGATAAAGGCGGCGATACTATATGTCTCCGTAATCTGCCGCCGATCCTGTCGAAAGGTAGTTGTGGTTGACTGAAACCGTGCAGTACCGGCTGGTCATCGCCGATGATCATCCTCTGTTTCGCGGCGCCTTGCGGGAGGCCGTGGGAGGATTGCTCGAGCGCGTGGATATCGCTGAAGCCGGCACCTTCGACGAACTCGTCGGCCTGCTCGATCGTGGCACCGACGTCGATCTGGTGTTACTTGATCTCACGATGCCAGGTGCGCGCGGTTTCTCCGGGCTAATGTATATGCGCGCTCAATATCCGAGTGTGCCAGTGATCGTCGTTTCGGCCAATGACGATCCGGCAGTCATACGTCGTTGCATGGGGTTTGGCGCTTCAGGGTTCATTCCAAAAACACTCGGTGTCGATGCCATGCGTATGGCTATTTCGCGCATCCTCGGCGGCGGCGTATGGACGCCACCAGATGTCGATCTTGGTGCCGGGTCCGATGCAGAAGCGGCCGAACTCATGACGCGCATGGCCACGCTGACGCCTCAGCAGGTGCGAGTGCTGATGATGCTGTCGGAAGGGCTGCTCAACAAGCAGATTGCCTACCAGCTCGGTGTGTCCGAAGCGACGGTGAAGGCGCACGTGTCCGCGATTCTCCAGAAACTCGGCGTTGAAAGCCGCACGCAGGCGGTGATTGCTGCAGCAAAGATCGAAGCCGGACAATGGCCGCAAACCGTCGGCGTTGAAAATTAGTCTTTATTATTCCGCAGCCACTCGCAGCACACGCCATTGAGCAAGCAGCGCACGAAGCGCCGCCGGTTTGATCGGCTTGTGCAGGACCTGGACACTCGTCTCACGCGCCTGCTCCCGTACGGCCGGTGAACGATCGGCAGTAATCAATATTGCAGGCAAGTCACCGTAGCGGCGGCGCAATGCAACGATCGCCTCAATGCCATTGCCATCATCGAGATGGTAGTCCACCAGAAGCCCATTCGGCATTGTCGCGCTTCCGGAGATCGCGGCCAGCGCGAACGCTAGGTCAGGTGCCTTGATCACGTCACAGCCCCATCCGCGCAGCAAAGTTTCCATGCCATCGAGGACCGACGGTTCGTTGTCGATGCAAAGGGCGGTTATGCCGGCGAGCTGGCTGGGGTCGACACGGGCGCTTTCACGGGCCAGCAGCTCAATAGGCGCCTCGTTTGAAAGCGGGACCGTGACCGTAAAGTGCGAACCGCCTCCACTTTCCGATTCAAGCCCAATGGGGCAGTCCAGAACCCGGGCCACCCGCTCGACGATTGAGAGCCCGAGGCCCAGCCCGCGCGCGATTTTCGCACCTTGGTCGAGGCGATGGAATTCGATGAAAATGTCGCGCCATTTGGATTGAGGAATGCCGACGCCAGTATCGTAAACGTCGATACGCAAGCTGCCGCCTTGTCGCCGGCACCCCACTAAAACGCGGCCCTCGGGCGTGTATTTGATGGCATTCGAGACGAGGTTTTGGATCAAGCGGCGCAATAGTCGCCGGTCGGATCGCACAACCAGCGTACATGGCACAATGATGAGATCGATGCCCTTCGAGGTTGCAAGCGGAGCAAATTCGAGTTCAATCTGCCGCATCAATTCATCGACACGGAAGCTTGCGAATTCAGGCCGCATAGCGCCGGTATCGAGCCGGGACATATCGAGCAGCGCACCCAGTATTTCCTCCACGGCCTCAAGGGATGCATCGATGTTGTCGACCAAGCGCCGGTCATCTTGACCGCCACGCTCGGTAAGGCTGGTGACGTAGAGTCGCGCGGCGTTAAGCGGCTGCAAGATGTCGTGGCTGGCCGCTGCAAGAAACTTCGTCTTGGAAATATTGGCTGCCTCGGCTTCGCCCTTGGCATGGGCGAGCGCGGCATTGAGGCGCGTCAATTCCTCGGTTCGCTCTCGCACGCGCCGTTCCAATGTTTCGTTCGACCGTTCGAGAGCCTCGGCCGCCTCGACGCTGGGGGTAATGTCGGTGAACGTGGTGACGATGCCGCCGTCCGGCATGCGGTTTGCGCGGACCTCGATCACCACACCCTGCGCGGACCGGGCGAGGAACGGCTCGCACCCGGAAATGTAGCGCTCAAGCTGCGCTTCGACGAATTCTTCAGTTCCCTCGATAGTGCTTTCGCCGCGATGGCTGTTGAATCGCACAATGTCGCCGAGTCCGACACCCACCCGGATCAGGCTCGGCGGCAAGTCGAGAATTTCCCCGAACTGCCGATTCCAGCAGATCAGCTGAAGCTCCTTGTCGAACACCGCAATTCCTTGACGCACATGATCGAGTGCGGTCTGCAGGATTTCACGGTTGTACTGGATCGCCGCGTTGGCATCGTCGAGGAGTTTCAGTGCTGCCTTTGTTGACACCATGCGTTTCCGCAACAGGAGTGACAGCACCAATCGTGAAGAGGCGCCACCAATCGCAGATGCGAGTATGTGCTCGGCGTGTCGGACCAGCCGAAAATCGGCCTCGTCCTTTGGTTCGAGACTGATACGTTGAGCGCCGGCAAAGCTTTCGAAAGCTGACCGTGTGCGATCTTCGCCGAGATAGCGCGCAACTGTTGTTGTCAGCTCTTCTACAGTGACGGACGAACGCCAGCGCCGGAAGCTGGGTGCGATCGGGGTGAGATCCGAAGGTACGAACGTATTCGCCTGTATCCGCTCAATCGGCGACGGTGCGCGTCGGAATGAGAAGCCGATGTAGCACGCGATATTGATCAACAGGCTCCAGAGGACGCCATGAACAAGAGGCGGGAGGTCGAGGCCAAGCAAATGCTGCGGACGCAACATGCTGAGGCCGGCGGGTCCATCGGTGACAATTCGTTCACCGATCACGCCAATGTCGGAAAGCGTCGGAAGCAGCAGGGTATAAGCCCAAACAAGAAAACCGGCCGTCATGCCGGCAATGGCGCCAGCCGCCGTGGCCCGTCGCCACACCAGGCCTCCGAAGAAGGCCGGCGCCAGTTGCGCGATTGCGGCGAACGAAAGCAAGCCGATCGACGCGAGCTGCGCTTCCCCGGCCGAACGGTAGTAAACATAGGCGAGCAGCAGGATCGCAAAAATCGAAATCCGGCGTACCGTCAACAATAACGAGCCGACATTTTCGCGCCCGCTAAGCAAAGTTTCACGCCGCTGGAGGACGAGCGGCATGATCAGATCGTTCGATACCATGATCGAAAGGGCGACCGATTCAACGATCACCATGGCAGTGGCGGCGGACAGGCCGCCGACGAAAGCAACGATAGTGAAGAGGTTGGAGCCGCTTTGCAGGGGAAGCGCCAGCACAAACATGTCGCTGTCCACGCTGCCCGTTGGAAACGTCAGCAGGCCGGCGAGTGCGATCGGAACCACGAACAAATTTATCAGCACCAGATAGACGGGATATAACCAGACGGCGCGCTTTATTTCCTTTTCATTGTTGTTTTCAACAACGGCTACATGGAATTGCCGCGGCAACATAATAAACGCCACGAACGATAACAGCGTCATCGCCACGAGCGTATCGAGGCGCGGCTCCCGGCTGAAGATCGCGGCCGTGGCCGGCCGCTGCATTGCCTCGTTGAACAGCGCCACCGGGCCATCGAACATCCAGAAGGTGACGAAAATGCCGACAGCGAGAAACGCCACCAGTTTCACAATCGATTCCGCAGCGACGGCCAGCATCAAACCATCTTGGTGCTCGGTCGCATCGATATGACGGGTGCCGAACAGCACTGCGAATGTTGCCATCGAAAGCGCTACGAAAAGCGCGATATCACCGAGCAGTGGACGCGTGACGTCCGTTGCGGACGTGATGTGAGCAAGGATGGTTTCCAGCGACGACGAAACTGCTTTGAGCTGCAGCGCGATATACGGAATGGTGCCAACAATCGCGATGAGCGCGACAGTCGCCGCGACAGCCTGGCCTTTGCCGTAGCGTGCGGCAATGAAGTCGGCGATCGAAGTTATGTTGTGAGTCTTGGCAAGCCGTACGACACGCATCAGCAGCGGGCTGCACAAGCCGATCAAAAGGGCGGGGCCGATATAAATCGTAAGGAAGTCGAAACCGGTGCGTGAGGCGAAACCAACAGACCCGAAGAAGGTCCACGACGTGCAATAGATGGCCAGTGACAACGGATAGATCAGTAGGCGCGTGCGCCCTTCGCGGCCAAGGCCGCGCGTACGGTCACCGTAACTCGCCACCAGGAAAAGCAACCCGATGTACGCAAGCGCGGCAACGATGACCACCCAACCTTGCAGCATGTACTCTCCAGATCGGGACGACTTCCGATTGGTACTCTAGCGAGTTACTTCGCCTCAAAATACCTGAGGCCGGTGTGGCAGGCGCCGGTCGGCGCGGCAAATGGGCCACGCGCGAGTTCAAAACTACGTGCTGCCTCACCGAAGTACCATTTTGCCATCCAATCATACCATAAGCAATTGTGCCGCCTACATTTTTTAACTCGATCTAACATGCGCGTGGTGCACAATGGGAGTGAGAGAGATTGCGTAACTCCGAGGCGGCAACCTATGCCTTTGCAGGATTCACCGACAGACGAGCTCTTCGTCGTTGACGACGACGCTATGATGCTGGACGCGCTCTCCATCGTTTTTACGCTTGCTGGTTATCGCGTCACGGGGTTTGCAGACGCAGAGACATTTCTCGCGGCTGCACGCAATCACACGCCCGCATGCATATTGCTCGATCTGCATCTTCCCGATAAATCCGGTCTAGTGGCGCTGAAAGAACTCAATGCGCAAAATTACCCCGCACCAATATTCATCATTACTGGCGATGGCGACGTGGGCTGCGCCGTGGAAGCGGTGAAGAGCGGTGCATTCGACTATCTCGTCAAACCATTCGACGCGCGCTCGGTTGTCGTACGCGTAGCGGGCGCAATCTCTTCTTTCAGAAGGAGCGGCGCGTACAGCAGCGGAGGCAAGGGCTGGCGGACCGAATTTCCCGGCCACGCATCGCTGACGCCACGGGAACGCGAAGTGCTGGCTCAGATCGCAGCCGGTGCCTCTAACAAAGAGGCCGGCCGCAGGCTCGGCATCAGCCCGCGCACCATCGAAGTGCATCGCGCCAGGGTCATGGAAAAAATCGGTGCGCGCAATGCCGCTGATCTCGTGCGTATTGTGCTGGGCAGTGGCATTGGCCCAACGGTAGTGCCGCCATCCGGGATGGTTGCCTGACAATTCCGGACCCCGTTCTTGTTTGACATTTGACGTGACGGCCCGCGCGCGGCATTGATCGCGCGCAACGAGCCGGCGCGCGGGGGCGTCCGGCTCACTGAGAGCCCTGGGCATTGTCCGCGCCGTCAACCGATAGCCGCATAACGATCCTGCGCCACCTCGGCGAAACGCTTGCCATCGCAACGGCCGGCGGAGCAGTGCTGGGGCTGCTCGGCGTGCCCGCGGGATGGCTGTCAGGCTCGATCCTGGCTGTTGCAGGGGCCTCACTCGCCGGCCGGCCGATGCTGATCCCGACGTTAATGATGCGCGCGATTTTTGTGCTGATCGGCATTTCGCTAGGCGCGGTCGTGACGCCGGAGACCCTGCACGGCATGGCGACCTATCCGCTCAGCGTCGCAGTCTTGCTGGTGGCAATGGCCGTCATTTCAATTGCCGGAGCCGGGTATCTGCAGCTCGTGCATGGCTGGGGCAAAGTCGACGCATATCTCGCGGCGGCTCCGGGCGGTATGTCGCAGGTGCTGGCGCTCGGTTCTGAGCTCGGCGCAGATCTACGCGCGATTGCAATTGTGCAGAGCATTCGCGTCGTCGTGATTGCCGTTGGTCTGCCGGCCGGATTGTCGCTGCTCGGCCTGGTTGGGCATGCCCCGCCGAGGGCTGCCGTACTGCTCAATCTGGCCACGTTCGACGAACTGGCGATCCTGGTTGTGGCCTCCAGTATCGCTGCGATGATCGCCTATCGTTTCCGTTTCCCGGGCGGTCTCCTGTTCGGCGCGATGCTTACGTCGGCCGTACTGCATGGCAGCGGATTGATTCATGCAGTCATGCCGTGGTGGGTCGCGAATACAGCGATGGTTGCCATGGGCGCAGTCACCGGCTCGCGGTTTGCAAATATGCCGCTACGACTGTTGATGAACTTCGTTGTCGCCGCCTTCGGCTCGTTCGCGGTGGCGGTAGCGATCGCGGCTGTTTTTGCCATGTTATTGATCAGCCTGTTGTCGCTACGTGTCGCTGAGGTGATGATCGCCTTTGCGCCTGGCTCGGTCGATGCAATGATGCTGCTGGCGCTGGCGCTCAATCTCGATCCTGTCTACGTCGGCGCACATCATCTGACGCGCATCTTTTTTGTGTCGCTCACCATGCCGTTGGTGGCGCGACGCAGCGCCCGCGCCTTGAAGATAACGAGCGGGCCGAGCAAGCAGCCATTGAAGCGGCCGCCATACCAAGATTGATGTCGACGAGAGTGGAACTTATTCCGCCGCTGCCGCTTGCCGGCGTTGCGGCAGGCCAAGTCGTTCCCACACATCCACCAAAGCTTCTGCAAGGGCGTCGATCAAAACCTCGTCATGGTAGGGCGAGGGCGTAATGCGCAAACGCTCCATTCCACGCGGCACGGTCGGATAATTGATTGGCTGGATGTAGATGCCATGCTCGGACAACAACAAATCGCTGGCTGCCTTGCACTTCTCTGCATCGCCAATCAGCACAGGTACAATATGCGTCGTGCTAGGCATCACCGGAAGTCCGGCCGCGTTGAGGACGGCTTTCACGCGCGCGGCGCGCTCCTGATGGCGGTCACGTTCCCAGCTTGATGTTTTTAAATGCCGGATTGCGGCGGTGGCTGCTGCACAGATTGCCGGCGGCAGCGCGGTCGTGAAGATGAATCCAGGGGCGTAAGAGCGTACCGCGTCGACAAGCTCTTCGCTTGCTGCAATGTAGCCGCCCAGGCAACCGAAGGCCTTGGCCAACGTGCCCTCGATCACATCGACACGCGCCATCGCATTGTCGCGCTCACAGATGCCGCCGCCGCGTGGCCCATACATGCCGACTGCGTGTACTTCGTCGCAGTAAGTCATCGCGCCATAACGTTCGGCAAGATCGCAGATCGCACCCACCGGTGCGACGTCGCCGTCCATTGAGTAGAGGCTCTCGAATACGATCAGCTTGGGCCGCGCCGGATCAGCAGCCTTCAGTAATTTCTCGAGATGGACGGGGTCATTGTGATGCCAGATCTGCTTTTCGGAGCCGGACTGGCGGACGCCCTCGATCATCGAGTTGTGGTTGAGAGCATCGGACAGGATGAGACAGTTCGGCAGCAGCTTGGCGATCGTAGCGATACCGGTTTCGTTCGAAACATAGCCCGAGGTGAACACGAGCGCTGCCGGTTTGCCGTGCAAGTCCGCGAGTTCGCGCTCGAGTTCGACTAATGGATGATTGGTGCCGGCAATGTTGCGCGTGCCGCCAGCCCCAGTACCCATGCGTGCGGCGGCTTCGACCATCGCGCCGATGACCTTCGGGTGCTGCGCCATGCCAAGGTAATCGTTCGAACACCAGATCACGAC
>Ga0070710_10000837_pt1 | contig 14799 bp, 15 predicted proteins | sample LARL52metaG_FD_65454 | JGI IMG/M metagenome (GOLD analysis project Ga0070710, IMG submission 65454) | Corn, switchgrass and miscanthus rhizosphere microbial communities from Kellogg Biological Station, Michigan, USA - LAR L5-2 metaG | ecosystem: Host-associated > Plants > Roots > Rhizosphere ... | reverse complement strand
GTCGGCGAAGGCGAGCTTGGCGGCCTCCGCGGCCAGGTGCACGGTCTCCGCGGTGGGCTTGCCGTCCACATAGGACAGCTCGTGGCCCTCCAGCAGCCGGAGCTGTTGCGCCAGAGCGGGTCCCTGCGTCCACGCTCCCGCCTTGACCAGCGTCCACGAGCCGAAGTCGGTCAGCACGGCGTCCTCGTACGACGCCTGCCACGACGCCATGTCGTTGCCCGTCAGCACACCGGCGTGGTCACGGCCGGAGTCGTCGCGGAACGCCGAACGGCAGAACTCGTCGACCTGCGCCGCCACGAACCCCTGCGACCAGGCCCGGCGCGCGGCCTCGATCTGCGCCTCCCGATCAGCGCCCGCGGCCTCGGCGGCGGCCAGCAGCCACTCCCACGTGTCGGCGAGCTTGGGGTTGCGGAAACGACCGCCCGCGACCGGCGGCGAACCGCCCGGCATCCACTGCGCCGCGGACGTCGGCCAGTGGTCGCGGAACAGATCCGACACCAACGAGATCGTGTGCACGGCACGTTCCACGAGCGGGAAGCCGTCACGGGCGTAGCCGATCGCCCGGTCCAACACGTCGCGCAACGACTTGGTGCCGTAGTCACGCAGAAGAGTGAGCCAACCGTCCCAGGCGCCGGGCACGGTCGCGGCCAGCAGCCCGCTGCCGGGAACGAGGTCGAGGCCAAGCGACGTGTAGTGGTCGATCGTGGCGCCGGCGGGCGCCACGCCCTGGCCGCAGAGCACCCGCGGCCCGGATCCGGCCGCCGCGAAGATGATCGGGACCTCGCCGCCGGGTCCGTTGAGGTGCGGTTCCACCACCTGCAGCACGAATCCGGCGGTGACGGCGGCGTCGAAGGCGTTCCCGCCGTCCTCCAGCACGGCCATGGCCGCCGAGGAGGCCAGCCAGTGGGTCGAAGCGACCATGCCGAAGGTGCCGACGAGTTCGGGGCGCGTGGTGAACACCCCATAAAGGTATGCGACGCTAACTAAACTGCGTGACTCCGAGTGACGCACGCCCCACGCCCGAATGGAGTAGTCCAGCACGTCGCAAGGCGTCGGCATCCAGGTGGTTGCGGGCGTCGACCACGACGTGGCCGTCCATCAGCTCGGCGACGCGCACCCAGTCGAGCGTGCGGAACATCGGCCAGTCGGTCAGCAGCACGACCGCCTCGGCACCCTTGACCGCCTGGTACGGGTCGTCGACCAGCAGCATTCCCGGCAGCGGCCCCGTCACCTCGGGATCGAACGCGGTCAGCTCCGCGCCCTCCAGCACGAGCTGCTCCGCCACCGCCAGCGCGGGAGAGTCGCGCAGGTCGTTCGTACCGGCCTTGAACGCGAGGCCGAGCACGCCGACCCGCACCCCGGCAAGCGTTCCACCGCACGCCGCGCGCACCTTGTCCACCACCCGCAGCTGCGCGCGGACGTTGGCCTCGATCGTCGACCGGATCAGTCCGAAGTCGACGCCGACCGCCTCGGCGATCTGCACCATCGCGTGCGTGTCCTTCGGCAGGCACGACCCGCCCCAGCCCGGCCCCGGCCGCAGGAACGACTGCCCGATCCGCTTGTCGTACCCCATACCCTCGGACACCGACTCGATGTCCGCGCCGAGCAGTTCGCACAGCTCGGCGACCGCGTTGACGTACGAGAGCTTCATCGCGAGGAAGCAGTTCGCGGCGTACTTGACCATCTCGGCCGAAGCCGCGTCCATCAACACCGTCGGCGCACCGAGCTTGGCGAACAACGCCGCGACCCGTTCGGCCGCGGACGGCGAGTCGGAGCCGACCACGATCCGGTCCGGGTGCAGGAAGTCGCGCACGGCCGTGCCCTCGCGCAGGAACTCCGGGTTCGACACCACCGCGACGTCCTCACGCCCGAGCAACGCGCGCACGCGCCCCGACGTCCCCACCGGAACCGTCGACTTGGTGACGATCACCGCCCCGTACGGCAGCACCCCGGAGACCTCCGAGGCCACCGACTCGACGGCGCTCAGGTCGGCCGCACCGCCCGCACCCATCGGCGTCGGCAGGCAGAGGAACACGACCTCGGCGTCCGCGACGGCGGAAGCGGCCCCGACCACGAACTCCAGCCGCCCGGCCGCCTGCCCCTCGACGACGAGCTCGGCGAGTCCCGGTTCGAGGATGTCGACCTGCCCGGCGCGCAGCCGAGCCACCTTCAGCGCATCGACGTCCGCGCAGACCACGCGGTGTCCGAGCGAGGCGAGACAGGCACCCGTCGTCAACCCGACGTAACCGGTGCCCACCACGGCGATACGGCGCGCAAACATGCGAGTGACCCTGACATGGCCAGTTGAACGCCGTACGACTTTCGTCGTAGCTGACCGTGACAGATCTCCTACCAGAGGTCTACCGGCGCGGCGGATGTTTCGAACACCGTCGAACGGCACAGTTCAGAGCATGGGAATCTTGACGATCGCGACGATCTTCATCGGCCTCGCGCTCCTGGCGGCGGTGCCGTTGGTGGCCCTGCTGCACTGGACCGACCGTTGATCCCGCATCAACTCCCGGGGTAACGAGCGTTAACCTCCTCGCGAGCAGTTCGCTTCGAGGAGGATGAAGGCATGGAGATCTCGGGTACCGCGGCCATCGTCACCGGTGGCGCGTCCGGTCTCGGCGGCGCGACCGCACGTGCGCTGGCGGCGCGTGGAGCGCAGGTGTTCGCGCTCGACCTGCCCAGCGCCGTCGAGAAGGCCGACGCCGTCGAGAACGTCACCTACCTGGCCGCCGACGTGACCTCCGGGGAAGAGGTCCAGGCCGCCGTCGACACCGCCGCCGGTTCCGGCAACCCGCTGCGCATCACGGTGAACTGCGCGGGCATCGGCCCGTCGTCCCGCACCGTCGGCAAGACCGGCCCGCACGACCTCGACCTCTACCGCAAGATCATCGAGGTCAACCTGATCGGCACGTTCAACGTGCTGCGCCTGGCCGCCGCCGCGATGGGCAAGACCGAGGAGCTCGAACACGGCGCTCGCGGCGTCATCATCAACACCGCGTCGATCGCCGCGTTCGACGGCCAGATCGGCCAGGTCGCCTACGCGTCCTCGAAGGGCGGCGTCGTCGGCATGACCCTCCCGGCCGCCCGCGACCTGAGCAGCGTCGGCATCCGCGTGCTCACGATCGCACCCGGCATCGTCGACACCCCGATGCTCGCCACGGTCTCCGACGAGTTCCGCGCGAGCCTCGCCGCCGGCGTGCCGTTCCCGAAGCGCCTCGCGCAGCCCGCCGAGTACGCGCAGCTCGCGGTCTCGCTCGTCGAGCACGACTACCTGAACGGCGAGGTCATCCGCATGGACGGCGCCCTGCGGATGGCTCCCCGCTAGAGATCTCCCGCGAACGGCAGACGGGACATCGCGTCCGAGGTCATCCACTCGCGCAGGCGGTGGGTGGCCCGGACGTCGTCCTCGTTGTACTCGAGCAGCCGCCGCCGTTGGTCGGTGTCGAGCGCGTCGCCGTTCATGCCGACCGCGGCCCGGTACCAGCGCATCGAGTTCTCGCCGCCCGCCTCCGGGTCGCGCCAGGAGAATCCCGCGACCGGCGCGATGATCTTCAGGCCCTTGCCGTGCGCGCACAGGAACTGCTCGCGGACGATCCCGAACAGGTCCACCCACGAGTCCGACTCGATGAACTCCTTGATCTGGGCGACCGTCGGAATGCCAGGCTTGCCCGCGAACCGTTCCGCCGAGGCGAGCAGCCAGCGGTTCTCGGCGAGTTCGTTGTAGCAGTAGGCGCGGAACGACAGGCCGCGTGCTTTCGCCCGCAGCCGGATGCCCGTGAGCCAGGTCCAGAACTCGGCGAACGAACGCGCCTCGTCGTCGCACGGCAGCGCGTCCCACGTGACGAACGCGTGGTACCCGTGCTCCTCGTCGATGTCCTTTCCGGACAGCAGGCAGCCCCACATGTACGCGCCGAGATCGCCGAAGCTCTCCATGTCGACGTCGACCTCGACGTCCGCGCGCGGCACCCTCATCTCCGGCACGCGACGCACCAGGGTGAGATCCCGCAGCCACGCCCGTGCCAGCACCACCGCGTCGCCGAACGGCATGCCGACCAGCTGGATCGGGCCCTCGGCAGCCGGATCCAGCTCGGCCAGTGCGTCCACAGTGGACAGGCCGATCTTCCGCAGCGCCACGGCGTCCTCACCGCGTACCACGAGGCTGACGTCCCGGCCCTGCTTGAGATCGTCGTCGCAGGTCGGCCACCACGGGCAGGTCTTGCAGTCGACGATCCGCGACGGCCTCGCCAGCGCCTCCCGCTGGTTCACCGCCGCCAGCGCGACAGCGAGCCGGTCGCTGAACCTGGCGTCGTACTCGGCCAGCGCGTTGCGGCCGCCCGGCCACGTCGGCGCCTCCAGGTCGTGCCACAGCACCACGTCCGCGTCCATGCCGATCACGCCACCGGTGGCGCGACCGTGCGCGGCGTACCCGGCGGCCTGCAGCTGCCGTTGCGCGTGGGCCAGCCGCAGCTGGTCACGCGGCTGCGGGCGGACCTTGCGGTGCGGGTCCGTGCGGCTGCCACCGGGCAACGGCATGGTCAACGGGCTGGTGCGCGCGCCCTGGCCGGGATCGGTGATCTTGTGCCGGACCACCAGCACCGGCACGTACCCGGTGGAGTCCTTGACCAGCAGGTCGATCCCGCCGCGACGACCGCCTCGTGGATCACGCGGCAACGCGGCGCCCCAGATGTACGGCGCGCCCATCTCCATCGCGGCGAGCGTCACGCGTTCGCGGTCGGCGCTGCGCACGTCCGGCCCGTTCGGCACCTCGAAGAGGTTCGAGCCGACGATTCTCGCGAGCACGTCCGCCACCGCGCGACGATGGTTCGTCGCGTCCGCTTTCCGTTGTTCCGAAGCCGGATCCGGCGCCGCTTTGGGAGCGTCGCGCATCTCCGGATCGTTTTCGAGGTGCACCCGCCGCCGACAACGAGTGACCACGCCGGCGTCTAGCTGCACCTGGGAAGTCACGGATGCAGCGTATGTCGCGCGTCGACCTGATGTGTCGGCAACCTGGGCAGTAAGTTTCCTCTGACGGAGGAGGTGTACCCGAATGGCGCGCAAAACCGGGCATCTGATCACGCCCAAGAGGGCCAAGAACCTGGTCGGAGTGGCGAAGGTGGTGGCCCCCGCGCTCATTCCGGTGCTCGCTCCGGTGATCGTCCGCGGTGCCGGGGTGCTGAGCGAGCAGTACGACCGCTATCGCGCGCGCCGCCTCGGCATCGACGTCGCGGACATCGGCAAGTACTCGGGTCACGGCGCACGGTTGCACGCGCGGATCGTCGGGCTCTCCGACTCGATGGAGGGGTTGCGCGCCTCCGACTCCGCCTGGGTGACGAAGACGGAGGCGCGGCTGTCCCAGCTACTTGCCGCCGTGCGTGCTTCCGAGCGGATGCCGTCGATCCGCCGCAAGGCCGCTCATCGCGCCGTCAGCACCGATCTCGACTTCATCGAGCAGGAGCTGCTGAACCGCCTCGACGTGCGCTGAACGCTGGATCATCGGGTCGGACCGCAGGTCGCGCACCAGAGAGAAGCACAGCCCGATCATCACCACCATGAACGGCAGCGCGGCGATGATCGTCAGGTTCTGCAGCCCGGTCAACGCGTTCGACCCGCCGACGAGCAGCATGACCGCCGCGACGGCACCGGTCAGGACGCCCCAGAAGATCACCACGGGTTTCGTCGGACGGATCGAGCCGCACTGCGAGAGCGTGCCCATCACGATCGACGCCGCGTCCGCACCGGACACGAAGAAGATCGCCACCAGCACCATGACCACGACCCCGGCGACGGTCGCCAGCGGGAACTGGTCGAGCAACGAGAACAGCTGCGACTCCGGCGTGGACCGACCGGCCAGGTCGACGCCGTTGCGCTGCTCGAAGATCGCCGTGCCGCCCATGATCGCGAACCACACCAGCGACACCGCCGACGGCACCAGGATCACGCCCGAGACGAACTGCCGGATGGTGCGGCCGCGGGAGATGCGGGCGATGAACATGCCGACGAACGGCGTCCACGAGATCCACCAGGCCCAGTAGAAGATCGTCCACCCGGACAGCCAGGTCTCGGTGGCGTCCCCACCGGCGGCAGCGGTCCGTCCGGCCATCGTGGCGAGCTCGCGGAAGTAGTCACCCAGCGCCGTGGGCAGCAGGTTCAGGATGAACACGGTCGGCCCGACCACGAACAGGAACAACGCCAGCACCACGGCCAGCACCATGTTGATGTTCGACAGCCACTGGATGCCGCGCGCCACACCGGACACGGCGGACGCGACGAACGCCACGGTCAGGATCGCGATGACGACGACCAGCAGGCCCTTGCCGACCCCGCCCGCCCAGCCCGCGGCCTGCAGACCGCTGCCGATCTGCAGGGCACCCAGCCCCAGTGACGCGGCCGAGCCGAACAACGTCGCGAAGATCGCCATGACGTCGATCGCCCGTCCCCAGCCGCTGGCCGCGCGACGGCCCAGCAGCGGCGTGAACGCGGCGCTGATCAGCGAGGACCGGCCGCGGCGGAAGCTGCTGTACGCGATGGCGATGCCGACGATGGCGTAGATCGCCCACGGGTGCAGCGTCCAGTGGAACAGCGTGGTGGCCATGGCGTTTTCCAGCGGATCGCCGGACGTGCCGGGCGGCGGCTTCACGTAGTGCGTCAACGGCTCGTTGACGCCGTAGAACATCAGACCGATGCCCATGCCGGCGCTGAACATCATCGCGACCCAGGAGACGGTCCTGAACTCGGGTTTCTCGTCGTCACGGCCGAGCGGGATCCGGCCGTAGCGGCTGAAGGCGAGCCAGAGCGCGAAGAGGACGAACCCGGAGGCCGAGATCACGAAGGCCCATCCCAGATTCTGGATCACCCAGCCGAGCGCCGTCTTCGACACGGACGCCAAGCTGGAGGTGCCGACAATTCCCCAGGTCACGAACGCAAGCGTCAGACCAGCGGCAACGCCGAACACGACACGGTCGGTACGGCCCGGCTGGTCGCATTGGTTGTGCATGCGGCCCTGGTTACCCGGTCATAGACCGGGGCAAACTCCTCCGATTACCCTCAGCGCCGTGAGCACACGGCCGAGTGAGTTACGCACCCTGCGTGGTGCCGCGCTCGCGCTGACCTCTGCGTCGCTCACGATCGCCGCGCACGGACTGGGCGGCGGAGCGCTGCCGGAGTTCATCCACGCGGTGCCGCTGGTCGTGCTGATCGCGTTCGCGGCCGCGTCGCTCGCGGACAAGCGGACCGGGAAGCTCTCGGTCATCGCCGGTCTCGCCACGGCTCAGCTCGCTCAGCACCTCATGCTGACGTGGGTCAACCACGAGCACACGAACACGCTCACCTGGCGGATGTTCGTGGCGCACCTCGTCGCCGCGACGCTGACCGGAATCCTCCTGTTCCACGCGGAGAACGCCCTGTTCAGGCTGTTCGCCGCGGTCACGCGCCTGATCCCCCGCAGGCTCACGCCGCTGCCGGTCACCACGCCGGTGCGGGCGTTCACCAGCACGCCGTACGTGCGGAACGCGCACTACGCGCACGTGCAGCGCGCGAACGGGCGGCGCGGGCCGCCCTGCGGTTCCTGATCACCTAGTTCACCAGTCCCCTTGGCAATCAGGAGCCACAACTTCATGTCGACAAATCGATTTGGCGTGCGCACGCTCGCCGTCCTCGGCGTTGCCGGACTCGCGGTCCTCGGCACCCCGTCCATCGCATCCGCGCACGTCAGCGCCCAGCCCGCGGAGTTCACCCAGGGCGGCCGCGCCACCTTCGCGTTCCGCGTCCCGAACGAGCGGGACAACGCCGGCACCACCAAGATCGAGGTGACGCTGCCGCAGGACACCCCGCTCACGTCGGTGCGCACCAAGCCGCTGCCCGGCTGGAAGGCCGAGGCCGTCAAGGGCAAGCTCGACAAGCCCGTGACGATCGCCGGCAAGGAGATCACCGAGGCGTTCAAGACGATCACCTGGACCGCCGACCCCGGTGTGAAGATCGGGATCAACGAGTACCAGGAGTTCTTCGTCGCGCTCGGCACCCTGCCGGAGGGCAAGGACAAGCTCGAACTGCCGACCAAGCAGACCTACGAGAACGGCGAGGTCGTGGACTGGTCCCAGTCGACCGGCGCCGACGGCAAGGAGCCGGAGCACCCGGCGCCCACGCTGAAGCTCGCCCCGAAGAAGGCCGCCGAGTCCGACCACGACCACGGCGCGGCCGCGACCGGCCACACCGACGGTGACACCCACGAGGCGTCGATCTCCGGTTCCGACCAGACCGCCCGCTACCTCGGCGGTGCCGGTCTGGCCGTCGGCGCGCTCGGCCTGGGCTTCGGCGTCGGCGCGATCCTGCGTTCGCGGCGCAAGGCATGAAGCGCGCTCTCATCGCGTGCCTGATCGCTGGTGCGGCCGTGCTCGCCACGGCCGCCCCCGCGGCGGCGCACAACGCACTGATCAGCAGCGACCCGAAGGACAAGACCTCGCTGGAGGCCGGCCCGTCGACGGTCACGCTGACGTTCGACCAGGACGTGCAGGGCGGCCAGGGCATCAACGCGATCTCGGTCGTCGACGCCCAGGGTGGTCACTACGAGGTCGAGGGCGACCCGACGATCAAGGACACCGCGGTCTCCCAGAAGATCAACGCGCTCGGCAAGGCCGGGCAGTACAAGATCGGCTACCGCATCCTGTCCGCGGACGGCCACCCCGTCTCCGGCGAGCTGACGTTCACGCTGACCAAGGACGGCACCGGCACGCCTCGCCAGGTCGCGGCCAACAGCGCGCCCGACGACGGTTCGAGCGACGGCCTGCCCATCTGGGTGTGGATCGTCGGCGCCGTGGTGCTGCTCGGCGGTGGCGTGTTCCTCGCCCTGCGCGGTGGCGGGGGCGCCAAGGCATGAGCGACGTCCGGACCGCCGCCCCCTCCCACCACCGCGTGCTCGCCGGGCTCCTGCTCGGCGCACTCGCGGGCATCGCGCTCGGCCTCGTGCTGGCACCACCCGTCGTGGTCGCCGGGGTCGCGGACGCCGGGGCGGTGGTCCGGTACGGCCTGCCGGTGACGCGGGTGCTGCTCGACGTCTCGGCGACGGTCGTCGTCGGCCTGTCGATCCTGCCGAAGCTGCTCGGCTTCGACCGGCCCACGCACACCGAACCGGTGATGCGGCTCGCCCGCCCGGCCGCGGTGATCGCCGCCGCCGTCTGGGTGGCCGCGGCGCTGACGGCCATCGTGCTGCAGGCCGCCGAACTGCGGCCGGGCAGCAACGTGAGCACGGCGAACGCCGTCGACTACATCGCGAACGTCGGCGCCGGCAAGGGCCTGCTGTTCAGCGCGGCCTGCGCGTTCGTCTACCTGGTCATCGGCGTGATGGCGGTCCGCAGCGGCGAGTCGGTGCCCGCTGAGCTGCGGATTCTCGTCTCGATGTTCGGGCTGCTGCCGATCCCGGTGACCGGGCACGCCTCGAACTGGAAGTACCACGACTACTCGATGGTCTCCATGGAACTGCACGTGCTGGGCGCCGCGGCCTGGACCGGCGGGCTCGGCGCGTTGATGGCGCTGGTCGCCTACCGCAAGGGACTGCTGGCGGTCGCACTGCCGAAGTTCTCGAAGGTCGCGACCGTCGCGCTGGTCGTCGTCGCGGTGACCGGCCTGTTCAACGGCCTGCTGGAGCTGATCCTCAACCCCGTCGTGCCGTTCCCGCAGTCGCTGGTCACGACCGGCTACGGGCTGCTGTTCCTCGGCAAGGCCGTGTGTGCGGGGCTGATCGCGCTGCTCGGCGCCCACATCCGGTGGCGGCTGCTGCCGAAGATCTCCCAGCACAAGGTCACCGCGATCGTGCATTGGGCGGTGCTGGAGGTGACCATCATGGGCGTGGCGTTCGGTCTCGCCGTGGTCCTGAGCCGCGCTCCGGTCAGCTGAACCCCGTCGCGACCCTGACCAGGTCGGCGAGTGCGCGCGACCGGCTGTGCGGCGGCCAGGCGATCACGGTCGTCACCTTCGGCGCGTCGACCACGGGAACCGCCACCAGACCCTCGGCCAGGCCGGTGCAGACGCCCTCCGGCAACATCGCGACCGCCCGGCCCAGCCCGATCATCTGCAGCAGCTGGGTGAGACTCCGCACCTCGACGCCGGTTCCGTCCGGGTAGGTGCCGTCCGCGGCGGGCCAGCGCGCGAGCTCCGGCGCCGCCAGGACGTCGGCCATGCGCAATCCCGTCCGCATCGCCAGCGGATGGGAACCCGGCATGACAGCGACCTGCGCCTCGGTGTTCAGCACCTCCACGTCGAGGCCGTTCGTCGGTTCGTACGGCTCGTGCAGCAACGCCACGTCGGCCCGTCCGTCGAGCAACGGGACATGGGGGTTCGCCTCGCACAGCAACAGTTCGACGGGAATGGCGTCGGGTTCGGCGGCGTAGGCGTCGAGCAGCTTCGCGAGCACTTCGCCGGAGCCGCCGGTCTTGGCGGCCACCACGAGCGCCGGTCGGTCGGCGGCCGCGCCGCGGGTGCGTCGCTCGGCGGCCACGACCGCGGCGAGGATCGCTCGTGCCTCGGCCAGCAGCACCGCGCCGGCGTTCGTCAGCGAGACCTTCCGACTGGTGCGCTCCAGCAACGTGACGCCGAGCCGGTGTTCCAGCTGGGCGACGGTCCGGGAGAGCGGCGGCTGGGCGATGCCGAGCCGTTCTGCGGCGCGGCCGAAGTGGAGTTCTTCCGCGACCGCGACGAAGTACCGGAGCTCTCGTGTCTCCACACCGCGAATTATCCATACCGGCCGGGTATCGCTGCCCCACTGAAGTGATGTTGGTCTGAAACGCGGTCCCCATCAGGATCAACCGCATGAGCGAGAAGACGATTGCGCTGGTCACCGGCGCGAACAAGGGCATCGGGTACGAGATCGCGGCGGGGCTCGGCGCCCTGGGGATGAGCGTCGGGGTCGGGGCGCGGAACCCGCAACGCGGCGAGGACGCGGCGGCGAAACTGCGCGCGGAGGGCGTTGACGCGTTCTTCGTGCCGTTGGACGTGACCGACGACGGGAGCGTCACCGAAGCGGCGGCACTGTTCGAGAAGCGGTTCGGACGGCTCGACGTGCTGGTCAACAACGCGGCGATCGCCGGAGGGTGGCCGGACCAGCCGTCGACCGCCACGCCGGAGAGCATCAGGACGGTGGTGGAGACCAACGTGATCGGTGTCGTCCGGACCACCAACGCGCTGCTGCCGTTGCTGACCCGTTCCGCGAGGCCGCGAATCGTGAACCTGTCGAGCCACGTGGCCTCGCTGACGCTGCAGACCACGCCGGGCGTCACGGTCGGCGGGGTCAGCGGGACCTACTCGCCGTCGAAGACGTTCCTGAACGCGATCACCGTCCACTACGCCAAGGAACTGGAGAACATCAAGGTCAACGGCGCGTGCCCCGGTTACGTGGCGACCGACCTCAACGGCTTCCAGGGCAGGGACACTCCCGCGGAGGGAGCCAGGATCGCGATCAAGCTGGCCACCCTGCCCGACGACGGCCCGACCGGGGGCCTGTTCGACCACAGCGGACCGGTGCCCTGGTGATTGTTCAACGTGAAACATCCGCGCGATCCGGTCCGCACTCGGCGAGTGGTCCGATCAGCACGACGAGCTGCCCACGAAAGGACTAGTCGGTGATCAGCCGGGCCGAAGATTCCTCACGCATGCGCGCCAGCCGGTGCATCGTCCGCTGGCCCCGCCGGTCCAGCTCGCGGCTGTCGATCCAGCCGTTGGCGTAGTAGCGGTAGTCCTGCGCGAGAGCCACCAGCTCCGCGAGGTAGTCGGCTGACCTGCGCCGTCGCTCCTCGTCGAACGCCGCCAGCAGCGGCAGCTGGGTGTCCACCACCTCATCGAGCAACTGCGCGGACCGCAGCGCCCTCTTGGAACGCCACCTCCGAGTAAGGCTCACGCGCCGCACCTCGTCCTTCGCCCCGACCTGCCGCACCTTAGGCGTGGATTTCTCGCCCGTCGATGCTGCATTCGTGGGAGAAGGGCCTGGCGTTACCGGTTCGTGTCCCACGCCATCCCAAAGTGGTGCTAAGGGACCCAAACGAGTTGGGTGTCAGGCGGCGGTGTCGGTCCCGGTGAAGCGGGCGACGCGCTCCGCCAGCTCGCGTGCCTCGGGGTTGTTGCGACGCTTCTCGGCCTCCTGGCGCAACGGCTCCATGCGCTGCTTCGTGCGCACGGACTTGAGGCCTTCCGACAGGTCGACGGCCTGGCGGCCGACCTTGGCGCCGTGGTCGACGTCGCCCTCGATGAGGTGATTGATCGACATCGACGTGAGGTTGAAGGAGCGGCTGCGCGCCATGTCGTCGCCGAAGCTGCTGATCGCCTTCGACAGGTACGGAATGGCGGTTCGGGCGTACTTCGTGTCCACGGTCTGCGCCAGTTCGGTGTGCACCGTGCCGATCATCGACGAGAGGTCGATCTCGTTGAAGAACCTCGCCCAGGCGGGCGCTTCGGCGATGTCCGCGCGGGAGAACTCGTCCCGCGCGCGGCCGAGCAGCTTGAGCGCCTGCTCGTCGGAACCCATCTTCGCGTAGGCCCACGCCTCGTTCGCGCACAGGATGCCCACCGCGAGCTCGGAACCGGAGTTCTGCGCGGCCAACTGGCCCAGCTGGAACACCTTCAGCGCGTCGTCGGGCGCGTTCTGGTGCAGGTAGACGCGGCCCATGCGGTACAGGATGTTCGCCATCAGCGCCTCGTTGTCGCCCTGCTTGGCGAGGTCGAGGGCCTGGCCGAAGTGGTTGCGGGCCGAGTCCATCAGGCCCGTGTCGAACGAGGTCCAGCCGGCGAGGTTGTGCAGGTCGGCCAGCGCGACGTAGAGGCGCTGGCGAACGACGTCCGTGGAGCTCGCACCGAGCATCTGCTGGCCCCAGGACAACTGGGCCACGACCGCGTCACGGCAGGAACCGCCGCCGTACTGGTAGTCGAGGGCGCGCAGGGCGCGCGTCGCCGCTTCGACCTGGCGCACATCGGTCATGCCGATGCGTCCCGGAGCCGGAGTCTGTGTGGGGTGAGAAACCCACGACCCGGAGTCCGCGCCGAACACGGCCGCGCCGACTGTCACGGCGGCGGCGTGCGCGAGGAACTTCCGACGCTTCACCGACTCTTCCTCCTCAGGATGGGGTGAGTCCGCGTTTGCGGCCACCCTTACTGCCGTCGTCTCGTCATAGGCGAGACCCATGTATCCACGTGGGACACCCAGGCCGACGGCGATCCGCGTCAGGACGTCATAGGCCATCACCTGGCGTCCCTTGAGGATCTCCGAGACCTCGGACTGCGACTGACCCGTGAGCGCCGCGATCTGGCGCTGGGACACGCCGTGCCGTCGGAGCAGCCGGTAGACCGAGCTGATCTCTCGTCGGGCCAGTGCGTCCCGCATCTCCTGCTGATCCCACACCTCGGCGGGAATCGGAGAGCCCTGGGAACTCATGGTGTTCATCGCGCACCCTCACAGTCCGTTGGGCGTCATCGGCAGACTAGGGGCAGGTCCCCGAGTCGAGAAGTCCTCTTCGGCGAGGCTGATCGGCCCCACCGAACACCGCTTACCGCTCACCGTAAGACTTCCACCGGTCAGCGCTGCGACGTCCCGTTCCGGCATGAATCATCGCAATCTAGATTCCGGTAAGCGAGTGAGCACGGAGAGGAACGACCAATCGTGGACAGCTCCTCCCCAAGCTCCACCTCCATTGTGGAGACGGGTGACACCGAATCCACATGGCGCGGCACGACCGGGCAGCGTCGGACGTGGCAGATCAGCTGCGGCGACGTGGTCGACCGGGACCGCCAGCTCACCGTGAAGGTCGTTCAGGGCCAAGTGGTTCTGGTCGGCCCTCCCGGGGAGACGGCAGTCTTGTCCCACGACCAGCTCGTACAGCTCAGGGCTGCGCTACGCGAAGCCGCCGACCAGGCGGAAAGGTGACGGTGACGTTTCGATGGACGCGATCCTCGGACAGGTTCTTCGCAACGCTGTGTGGGAACGTCTCGACCTGCTCACGGAGCTGGCGAGCCGCGCGGACGCCCCGTCCCTGCTGTCGGTGGCTCGATCCGAGCTCCCTCGGCTGACCGAGGGATGGCGTGCTCTGCTGGCAGCGCACGAGCCGGACGAGAAGGGCAACTGCCCCGAGTGCTCCGGCCGTTGGCGCCAGCAGAAGTCACCTTGCTCGGTGTGGCGCGCCGCGTACGAACACCTGGTTGCGGGCGGACTCGCCCCGCGCCCGGCTCGCCACCTGCGCGAGGCTCCGGTGACCCCTCCTGTCACCAGGACCCGCCGCGCGGTGGCTCGAGCCCACTAACGGGCCTTTGCGACCGACCTGGCGTCCCCCCGACACGACCAGGTCTGCAAACGGCCTACTGACCGGGTGTCCGCGATGTGCGAACCCCCGACCGCGACATCGCGGACCCCGGTCAGCTCACAACTCCACAGATTCCCGCGGGCCGGTGACGTGCACCTTCCCTCCCCGACCGGCGCCGGTCCGCGGTCACCACGTCGGCCCCTTGTCTGCACCTCCCGCGCAGGCAAGGGGCCGTTTCCACGCTTCTGGACGGCACGCGGGGCCCTTCCGCACTGTCCTGTAGTACGAAAGCTCCCCGCGTGCGGACCGTTTCCGGGCTCGGCTGGTCGCGCGGTTACGGCGCGAACGCCGCAGGAACAGGCCGTTTCCACGCTCGCGCAGGGGTACCCCCCTGGCTGCACGGCTCCGGCAAAGTCGTTTGTGCTTGTCAGATAGGGATTCCGAGGAGTTGGAGTGGTCGGGTGGGGTTGCGGGCCATGGCTCGCAACCCTGCTGCGATGTTGGTGTGTCCGTTGAG
>Ga0070710_10000833_pt1 | contig 14851 bp, 10 predicted proteins | sample LARL52metaG_FD_65454 | JGI IMG/M metagenome (GOLD analysis project Ga0070710, IMG submission 65454) | Corn, switchgrass and miscanthus rhizosphere microbial communities from Kellogg Biological Station, Michigan, USA - LAR L5-2 metaG | ecosystem: Host-associated > Plants > Roots > Rhizosphere ... | reverse complement strand
TCCACCGGCTTCATGTCGGCGTTCTCGACGACCTCCGAGAACAGCTTGCCCAGCGAGCCGGTCGAGTGGATGGCGATCGCCAGCACGCCCGCCATCGGACCGAGACCGAAGGCGATGACGAAGATCAGCGCAAAGACGATGCTGGGGACGGTGCGGGCGAATTCCAGCAGCCGGCGCACGATGAAGCGCAGCCACGGTGCCGGCGAGGTATTTTCAGCGGCGAGGAAGTTGAGCGCAAAGGCCCCGACCGCACCGGTCAAGGTCCCGACATAGCTCGCGAGAAGGGTCTCGCCGAGCATGCGCAGCCATTTGTGCCAGCCCCAGAACCACTCACCAAAATCGGTCCAGACGCGCGCGCCGCTGTCCAGTTTCAGGATCCGGTCGAAATAGCCGACGAAGTTGCCGAAATAGGTGAAGAGGGTGCGCAGATTGACCTCGGCGCCCATCGCGGCGACCAGCAGCGCGGCAACGAAAACCGCCGCCGCGAGCGCGAACCGCAGCCGTCTTCGCGCCACCGCCCTGCGATAGCCCTCATTCAGCGCAGCTAGCTGAGCCTGCGGAAGAACGGAGACGGTTGCGGTCATCGAACGGACATCGCGTCGAACATCCTGCGAACAGGCCGGGCCCCGTGTCGACCCGGCCTTCGTGCATCCGCCAAATCGATCAGGATGCCTTCTTGCGCAGACTGTCGACGAATTTGATCAGGTCGATGGTCTTGTTGTAATCCTCATTAGTGATCGTCTGCCACGGCTGGTTCTTGCCGTCGGACAGCTTCTTGTAGGCCTCGCTGTCCTTCTGCGCGGCCTCGATGAAGGCCTTCTTGATCGCAGCCTTCATGTCGTCCGGCAGGTCGCCCAGATAAGCATAGGGCGAATTGATGATGAGGTCCGACTTCACGATGATGCGGAAGTCCTCCTTCTTCAGCAAAGTGCCGTCGCTCGACTTCACCATGTTCTTGTTGAGCATCCGGGTCAGATTGGAATCGTCGTCCGCGTTCCACCAGTTGGCCGCGACATCGACGGTGCCTTGCACCAGCGCCAGCACTGCATTCTCGTGGCTGCCGGTGAACACCACCTGCGAGAAGAATTTTTCGGGATCGACGCCCATCTGCTCCATCTTGAAGCGGGGCATGTTGTTACCGGAGGTCGAGTTGGGATCGACCAGGCCGAGGTTCTTGCCCTTGAGGTCATCGAGCTTCTGATAAGGGCTCTTGGCGAGCACGTAGAACACCGAGTAGTAGCCCTTCGAGCCGTCGGAATTGACATCGATGACGAAGGCGTCGGTCTTGACTCCGGTCAGCCGGGCGCGCGCGAACGACGCCGGACCGTAATAGGCGATCTGGATGTTGCCGGCACGCTGGCCCTCGATGACGGCCGCATAATCGTTGGCAACGCGAAGATTGACCTTGATGCCGAGTTCCTTCGACAGATAGTTCACAAAGGGCGTGTAGCGGTCGCTGACGCCGGACGCGTTCTCCGCGGGCACCACTGCGAAGGTGATCTCGGGATATTTTGCCTTCCAGTCCTCGGCAGACGCGGAGGCCGCAAACGCCACGGACGCGATGCCGGCCAGAATTAGTCTACGGTTGATCATGTTGAACCCTCAAGAGGTTGGTTGCTGCTGGTCACTTGTACGGGACGCGAGAGTACGAAAATCAGGCTGCGGCGGCGCTGCCGAGGGCGGGAATAGCTGCAACGCCGGGTGTGCCCGCGGGCGCAATGCCCAAGACGTCATCGGCCTCGAGATCATAAAGCTCGCGCGCGATATGGTCGGTCAGCGCGGCCGGCGCGCCGTCGAAGACGACGCGGCCCGCGGCCATGCCGATGAGGCGATCGCAGTAGCTGCGCGCGAGATCGAGCGAGTGCAGGTTGCACAGCACCGTAATGCCAAAGTGCTTGTTGATGCGCAGCAGCGCATCCATCACGACCTTGGTGTTGCGCGGATCAAGCGAGGCGATCGGCTCATCGGCGAGGATGATCTCAGGCTCCTGCACCAGCGCGCGCGCGATCGCGACCCGCTGCTGTTGGCCGCCGGAGAGCTGGTCGGCGCGCTGCGCCGCGAGCTGCGCCATATCGAATTTCTCCAATGCCGACAGCGCTGCGGCGATGTCGTTTTCCGGCCAGAGCTGGGCCAGGGAGCGCCACGACGGTACCTCCGAAAGGCGGCCCATCAGGACATTGGTGAGGACGTCGAGGCGTCCGATCAGATTGAACTGCTGAAAAATCATGGCCGAGCGGGCGCGCCAGCGGCGCAGCTCGCGGCCGCGCAGAGCCGTGACATCGGTCCCCTTGTAGACGATCCGTCCTCCGCTCGCCGGCGCAAGGCGATTGATCGCTCGCAGCAGCGTCGACTTGCCCGCACCGGAGCGGCCGATCACGCCGACAAAGCCGCCGCCCGCCACGGAAAACGAGACATCATCAATCGCGGCCTTTGCGCCGAAGCGGCACGTCAGACCTTCCACCGACAACATGGCATCTCCAGACGCTAACCCACGATCATGGCTAGCCTCCGGTTTCTACAGTTGTGTGACAGTTGCCGCCGCTGCGGCAATCGTCCACACTCGCACGGCGCCGTCACCGCACTGTCACGGCACCGTCATCTTCGCCGTCGAAGAGAAGCGCCCTGCCGAACTCAAATCACAGTCACACTTGGTGAAGTGCCATGGCCGGCAAAGCCCTTTCGCCGCACCCCACGATCGATACAACCGCGAAACTCAAGGACGCAACGCTCGGTGCCTATACCGAGGTTGGCGCCCGCACCATCCTGCATGAGGTCGAGATGGGCGACTATTCCTACGTCGTCAACGACTCGCAGATCGCCTACACGACGGTCGAAAAATTCTGTTCGATCGCGGCGATGACACGGATCAATCCGGGCAATCACCCGATGCACCGCGCGAGTCAGGCGCACTTCACCTATCGTGCCAGCGCGTATTTTCCGGGCGAGAGCGACGAGGCGGAATTCTTCGCTTGGCGGCGAAGCCATCACGTCGAGATCGGTCACGACGTCTGGATCGGTCATGGCGCCATCGTCCTGCCCGGCCGCAACATCGGCACCGGCGCGGTCGTGGCGGCCGGCGCGATCGTGACCAGGGATGTCCCCGCCTACACCATCGTGGCCGGAAATCCGGCGCGCCCGATCAGGCGGCGCTTTGCCGATGAGAACGCCGACCGCCTGATGCGGCTTGCCTGGTGGGACTGGGATCACGACGCGCTTCACGCCGCCCTGCCCGACTTCAGAAAACTTTCGGTGGAAGAGTTTCTTGACAAGTACGACGGTTCGGGCGACTGCGCTCCAGCCAACACCATCAAGCGGAGCGCGGCGTCGTGAGCGGTTCTTTCGATCTCGTGATTCAGGGCGGCCGGACGCTCATCGAGGCGGATTTTGCCGAGACCTCGCTGCGGATCGCAGGCCGGACCATCGCCGATATGGGCGCCGATGGTCGTGCGCCGCAAACGCTCGACGCAGGCGGCCTGCTCGTGCTGCCCGGCATCGTCGATCTGCATGGCGATGCGTTCGAGCGGCAGATGATGCCGCGTCCGCGCGTTGATTTCCCTATTGACGTGGCGCTGATCGACACCGACCGGCAGGTCATCAGCAATGGCATCACGACGGTCTTCCATGCGACCACATGGTCCTGGGAGCCCGGTCTTCGCAGCGCCGACAATGCGAGACAACTGCTCGCGGCGATCGAGACCCTGCGGCCGCGGCTTTTGGCCGACACCCGCTTCCACCTGCGCCACGAAACCTACAATCTCGATGCCGAGGCCGAAATCATCGGATGGCTGACCGCAAGGCGCATCGACCTGTTCGCGTACAACGATCACATGGGCCTGACAAAGGCCAAGCCGCAGAAGCGCAACAGCATGGTCGAACGCACGGGCCTGTCGACAGAGGCTTTCGACCAGCTCGTCGCGGGGATCCTCGCGCGCGCCGGCGAGGTGCCCGCCTCGATCGCGCGGCTCGCGAAGGCCGCGCGGGAGGCCGGCGTCAGGATGCTGTCCCATGATGACAACAGTCCGGCGATGCGAAAAGCGTTCCGGGCCCTGGGCATCGGCATTGCCGAGTTCCCGGTCAACGAGGAGACCGCGCGCGAAGCCATCGACGGTGGCGACGACATCGTGTTCGGCGCGCCCAATGTCGTGCGCGGCGGCAGCCACACCGGCTGGACCAGAACGAGCGACATGATCGAGAAGGGCCTGTGCTCGATCCTGGCGTCCGATTATTACTATCCGGCTCCGATCCTGGCCGCGTTTCGTCTCGTCGCCGACCGCGTGCTGGCGCTTCCGCAGGCGTGGAATCTGATCTCGGGTGCGCCGGCGCAAGCGGCCGGCCTGACTGATCGCGGCGTTCTCGCCGAGGGACGGCGCGCCGACCTCATCCTCGTCGACGACGAGGTGCCGCTCCGGCCACGGATCGTCGCCGTCATCGCGGCCGGACGCCTGGTCCATCTCACCGAGGCGCACCGCCTCATGGCGGGACAGACGAGCCGGCTCAAGCCGATTGCGGCCGAATGAGATGGCTCCCGTCTGACCCCCATGGCTCCTTTCCCACGCTATGCGATCTACTACGCACCGCCTGCCGGCGCCACGCTCGATAATTTCGGTGCCGGCCTGCTGGGCTACGATGCCTGGACCGGCAAGGACCTGGTCGTTCCGGAGCAGGTTGCGCAATTTGTGCCCGACTGGATCGATATCAGCAGCGATCCCCGCAAATATGGCTTTCACGCCACGCTGAAAGCGCCCTTCGCGCTCGCCACCGACCGCCGTGAGGATGAGCTTCTCGCAGCCTGCGACACGTTCGCCGCAACAGCGCGCGTCATTCCCATCATCACGCCCGTGGTCGATGCGATCAGCGGTTTTATCGCGGTGGTGCCGGCGGAGCCGGTGAGCGGGCTGCAGCGGCTCGCATTGGATTGCGTCACCGACTTCGACCGCTTCCGCGCGCCGCTGACGGACGACGACCGTGCGCGGCGCAATCCGGATGCCTTGACGCCGCGTCAGCGCGACTATCTCGATCGCTGGGGCTATCCGTACGTTCGCGAAGAGTTCCGCTTTCATATGACCTTGACGGGCCGGCTCGGCGCCGCGCGGCGCGAACCGATCGTTGCGATGCTCCGCGCCCGGTTCGCGGAGATCCATCTCGATCGCCTCGCAATCGATCGGATCGCGCTGTTCCGGCAGGACGACACAAACGCCCGCTTCCGCATCATCGGCGACTGGCCGCTCCGTCGGCAGGACCAGCCCGCCACCTGAAGACATGGCGCCGCCGCGCGTAACCCGTCAGCGCGCGGTCGGCGGGTTACGACGATTGGCGCGCCATTCGAGGAATTCGCGATAGAGCGCGGTGTCGTCCCGCGCGGCAGACCCTGACGCTGGTACAGCGGGTGGAACGGTCGCCGATGCCATCGGCGTGTTGCGGTCCAGCCATTCCTGCGCCGTGCGGAATCGGGTCCAGCCCGCGACCGGGGCCATCGGCGCGAGTTCCTGCCATTTCGGGTGATAGGGCGGTCGCTGCAGCTGTGACAGCTTGCCGAACAGGGACTCGACCAGCAGCGAAAGCCTGCGATAACGGTCGCTGCCCGGCTGCCAATTATAGGACGCCAGCACCGCCTCGGCCGAGATCGTCTCGACCGGAGTTCCCGGCGAAATCAGGTTGGGATAGTCCTCCGCCGTGAGCTGCGAGGGCAGATACTCGTCGCGGAGCGACTTGTCGTACGCAACGGGCACCAGATGCAGGTTCGGGTCGTTGACCTGGCCGAGCCATTGCAGCGGCTTGCCTTCCACCGCGAGAATCGCATCGATCTCGCCTCGCCGCAGCATGTCGAGCGCGATGCGCGGCTCGATATAGAGCAGATGCGGCTTGATGCCGAGATGCTCGAACACGTTGATGGCGGTGACGAAGGTGCTGCCATCGGGCAGGTCGACCGCCACGGTGCGTCCATCGAGATCGTTGATGTTGCGCACCGACTGCGGCGCCAGGACATGCATTTCCTCGTTGAACATTTTTGTAACGTAGACGAACTGGTTGCGGATGTTGTTGGCGAAATCCTTGCGATCGAGATAGGCCAGCGTGTCCTTGCGCACGATGCCGGCGTCCACGCCCTTGAGCAGCAGGATGTCGGCCACCGCCTGAACCGACCCGCTGCCGAGGATCGGCAGCACGCGCAGATTGACGCCATCGCTCAGCACCGAGGCGAGGTCGGCGCCCATCTGCGAATAGGTGCTGCCGAACGAACCCGTCATCAACGATACGGTGTTGGCGTTGAGCTGGTTGGCCAGGTCGCGCTTGGCGGTGTTATAGCGAAAAATCGCCTTGAACGATTCGCTGACCGCGCCGGGATCGTAGCCGGCGCGCACCGGGCCGAACCTTTCCCAGCGCCCGCCGCTAAAACGCATCATCTGCATCTGCTCCATCGGCGAGAAGTCGCTGGCCGAGGTGTTGATGGCAACGCCGGGAAGCAGCATCGGAACATGCAGGCCCTTCAGCGACGCCGCCTGCCGCATCAGGTTCTCGCGCGACAGGTCGTCGCCGCAGCGCTTCAGGACCTCGACCATCAGGTTGGCGACCGCGTAGCCGAACACGCCGAGGCTGTTGTTCTTGCTGATGTCGGGCGCATAACGGTCCATGAAGGCGGCCCATTCGCGGTAGGCCGGGTCGTTCGCTGCCTGCGGGTCATCGCCCTCGACGCTGTAGGCTGCCGACACCACGCCTTCGGCGTTCTCAACGCCGGCCGGCTGGATCACGGCGGCGACCGACTCGGACACGGTGGGGATGATCTGCTCCGGCCGCCAGCCGATTTCGGCGGCGCGCCGGATCGCCATCACGGCGAATTTCGGCGTCGTGATGTCGAAGAAGATGTTGGCGCCGGAGGCTTTCAGGCTCGCGAGCTGCTGGTTGATGTTGGGGTCGGTGACCTTGTAGGCCGCTTCCGCGACGATCGGAAGCTTGCCGCCGAGCCCGTCCTTCAGGCCCTTGACGTAGTCCTTGCCGAACTCGTCATCCTGATAAAGGATCGCGATCTTGCCTCCGGCCGGATGGGTCTCCAGCAGATATTGCGCATAGATGTGCGCTTCGGTCTGATAGCTCGGCTGGAATCCCATGGTCCAGGGAAACTCGCGCGGCTGGTCCCAGGTCGAGGCGCCCGACGCGATGAACAGCTGCGGCACCTTGTTGGCGTTCAGGTAAGGCCGCACGGCGGCGCTCGGCGCGGTGCCCAGGCTCGCGAACACGAAGAGCACCTTGTCCTCTTCCACGAGCTTCCGCGTCGCATCGATCGTCTTCTGAGGGCTGTAGGAGTCGTCGTAGGAAATGAAATTGATCTTGCGGCCATTGATTCCGCCCTCGGCATTCACCTTGCGGAAATAGGCCGCGATGGTCTTGCCGATGACGCCATAGGCGGACGCCGGTCCGCTATAGGGCATGGTGTTGCCGATCCGGATTTCGCCATCGGCGGCACGGGCGGCCGGAGTCCATTGACACGCGGCGCCAATGACGCCGGCGGCGAGAAGGCCGGCGCGCGCAACCCTGCGCAGCCTCCGGTATGGCAACGGCCTTTGACCGATCCCGCGCGCGCTGCGGTCCAAGGCGCGCAGGCTGATCTGATCGATGGATCGCATCGGTCCCCCCTCTTTACACTGCTGCGCAGGCTGCGGCCGCGATGAGCCGGCAGACATGTTCTTATTTACACGGGCTGGCACGCGCAGATCGTGCTCTGCGATTGCTGTGATTGTGTGGTCGGCGTGTGATTAACGGCGTGCGGATTGCTGCAGGCGCAGCCTTGCTTCCGACGATCCGAGCTCGGCAGCGCGCATGTACCACTCATGGGCCTTGGCCGGATCAGGCCGTATGCCGACGACATGCAGGCCGGCCAGCACCGTGGCGTCGAACGTCCCCGCCAGCATGAGGGTCGCATCCGCATCACCCGCCTCGGCGAGACGGGTGAGGATCAGCCGCGCGCTCGCGATGTCACCGACGGAGAGCAGATCCTGGCCGCGCTTGCGCAGCGACAGGACTTCCTCGCTGGACAGGGCTTCGATCGCACGCGGCCGTTCGGCAACGGGTGGCGCGGGCGGTTCCAGACGGGCTTGCTGATCAATGCGGGGCTCGACGGCGCGCGCCGTCGGCGGCTCGTCGGCCGGAGGCCGCGAGGTCAAGGGAACTGCGGGCAGAGGCGTCGTCACCGCTACGGCGTTCGCCTGGCTGTTCGCAAGCAACGTGCCGACGGGCCGCGGCGACGGTTCGGTCGGCGCCTTGGCTTCGGCGGTCGAAATCTGCGTGAGGTTTTCCAGCACGGGCGCGGAAAACGACCGGCTCTGCCGCGATCCGCTGTCGGCAGACGCGACCATCGCGGTCGTCGGGCCTTGAACGGCGCGCATCAGAACGAAAGCAACACCGGCCGCGACGACGATCGCACCGATGAAGCCGGCGGCCATCTTCAGTCCCGGCATGCCCCCCTTCTCCGCGGGCGGCGGCGGCATGATGACGGGCTCGAGCGTGGGTGACCACAGTCCGCGGCTGGGCTCAGGGGAATATCTCTCCTGCGACGCGCCGCCGTGGTCCTCGTCGTCCTCGCGCCATTGGCCCGCCCGCGCGCGCCGCGATCTCTGCGCTTCGCGCTGAATCTCGGCCGCAACCGCGGCGACTTCATCGACGAGGTGACGGGCTCGTTCCAGCTCCTGTCTCTCGCTCGGCTGTCTCTCGCTCGGCCACGGCGGGCTGCGCCTGATCGGTCGATCACCATCATCTCTGACCGATGAACTCATTACCAACCTCCCGTCGCGAACGGTGATGCTCCCTCACCCGGTCCGCAACCACGCCTCGATCCCTCAAACGATGCTCCTGCTCCCCAAGGTTCCGCGAACCCCGCCGAGCAGCACTTCCTGTTTGTCGATAGAAGAGAATCCCGCATGCAGCGAACAGTAATCAGCCTTGCGCGTCGCCCCTGCCGGCGATGTTCAAGGCCCAATCCGACACGCGCGCTCTGCGCAGTCGCGCGGGCCCGGACAGTGGGGCGGTCATGCAAGACTAGATGAGATCGATCTCCTTCCCACATGCGCGATGCCCCGTTTTTCTTTTCCGGAACCGTTCGAAACTGCCTCATTTTCGCGCTAGTCAGGGAGGGTGACAAAGAAGCAAGGCTAATGTGTGTTCATTTTTCAGCGATTCTGACGTGATCCCCAGGTGGCAACTGCTCGCGCGCCCACGGTGGGAGGTCCGGGCTGCAAACGTTTGCCCCATAACGCGCAGCGGCCGGAAAGGTTCAGCGGACTACAAAGACGGAGCACCGCATTAATGGAACCCGACGCTGTCCTTGCATGAAATATTCGGGTTCCATCGCCTTTCGCCGGGTCCCCGGTCGGCGATGAACTGCGGCCGTCAGTTGCGCCGCGGTGGCCTGATCTGCAAGTATGCCGCCGGCCCGAAGAGCCCGCTGGCCGTCCTTCACCCCGGCCCTGACGTCTGAGCCGAACTGGAACCTCGCGATGCTGGATCTCCCCCACAAAACCGAAAAGTCCCACGCCGACGGCAAGATCCTGCAGAGCGTCGACGACGGCGTCGGCGTCGTCACCTTCAACAATCCGGACAAGCGCAACGCGATGTCGCTCGACATGTGGGAAGGACTCGGTGTTGCGCTGACCGAGTTCAGGGACGATCCCGCAGTGCGCGTCGTCATCCTGGTCGGCGCCGGCAGCAAGGCGTTCGTCTCGGGCGCCGACATCAGCCAGTTCGAGCAGGTGCGGCACAATGCCGAAGCCTCCGAGGAATATTCCAGGCGCAGCGCCGCCCAGCGCGCGCTGCTCGCCGACTACCCCAAGCCGACCATCGCCTGCATCAGGGGCTTTTGCCTCGGCGGCGGCATGCTGGTCGCCATGCTGGCGGACATCCGCATTGCATCTGACAACAGCCAGTTCGGCATTCCCGCGGCGCGGCTCGGCATCGCCTACAGCTATGACGGCCTCCGCCAGCTCGTCTCGCTGGTCGGCCCGTCCTGGGCGCGGCTCCTGATGTACACCGGCATGCGGATCGACGCGACCGAGGCGCTGCGGGTCGGCCTGATCAACCGCGTGATCCCCGATGGCGAATTGTGGGGCAACACGATGGACATCGCGCGCACCATCTCGGCCAACGCGCCGCTCGCCATCCAGGCGGCCAAGATCACCATCGCCGAAATTTTGAAGGACCGGGCGGACCGCGACATGGATGCGATCAGCGCGATCGGCCGCTCCTGCATGGACAGCGAGGATTTTCGCGAGGGCCGCCGCGCCTTCATGGAAAAGCGCAAGCCGACATTCACGGGGCGGTAGTGCACAGGCAACGCCCCCTCCGATCAACTCGTCATTGCGAGCGCAAGCGAAGCAATCCAGACTTTTTCCCGTGGTAAGAGTCTGGATTGCTTCGTCGCTTGCGCGCCTCGCAATGACGATCCCCGGTTGCAATTCTGTCCTGTCAAAAAACTGATGAGGATATGACTTCGCGTTCTCGCGGCGGATTCGCCCGAGCTATGCTTTAATTCACCTGCCCTCACAGATCAGAGGGCGCAGGGAATGCCAGGCGACGGCGTCGCCCGTGGCCCGCCTGCAGCAAAAAAAGCAGGCGGCAGTTACCACAGGTTCAGCCAAATCATCCGGCATTCCCTGCGCGATGGTTTTAACGCTTATAGCGCGCTCTCCCTGGGAACCGGGCTTTCTTGCTCCCATCGCCCGCGAGACCATCATCTCGCGAACTTGGCCTCAGCGTCGGGAGGCCAGGACCACGCGCCTTCGCCGTCCGCATCAGCGTCGCTCGTCTGGCGACACCGGCACGTCCATCGCAGCCCGCACTCAACGTCCGTGACGACGCGTCCGTCCCTCTTTGGTCGAGGCGGGATGGCGCGAGTGAACCACACATTTCTGAAAAACGCAATAGAAATATCTTGCGCACGAGAGCGCTACGGTGAAATCAGTCAAGGACGACCTTGAATTGCCTTGGAATTTTCCGATTTTCCGGCTTGCGATTTTCACGCTGGGCGCGGGCGCGAACGAGCCGGACACCCACCAGCTGTTGTGGCGAATCAGCTCATCCGCGTGGAGCGAGTGCGCAAGAGACAGGCGGTAGATCGCTTCCGCCCTGCCCTCGCTCATGTCATGACGGTGCCTCTCGGCACCAATATCCGCTGTGAATCGCACCGCCACGCGGCGAGTTGCCGAAACGCGCAGCTAGGTCTGAGTTGCCATGATTAAATGTGAGCGTGGCGAGAGCGAAGCAAGCGGCACGATACCCGCCTTGACATCGTCCGCACCTGAACAGGAAGGCGGCAGCGTCGGACCCAAAAGCTCCGTGCGTTTTGTGTTCAAGGTGGCAGGAGTGCTGCGGCCCTCTCAAACGCGTCGACGGAGACGGCCTTGTTGGACCGCACGAACAAGAAGCGGGAGATCACCGATACCTCTGCGTCATACGCGCCATCCTGGCCAATGAGGATAAGTCCGGCTCCGCCATTGGCGACGCTGAGAATCACCGGCTCGCCGCTCCATGTCTTGATCGGCTCCATTCCGATGGTGAGAAATTCACCGACGGGCTGGTCAGGATATTGAAGCCTCAGTTGCGGACCGACCTCAGCCGCCGCTAGTCCAAACCCGAGCTGCCGGGCGCGCGCATAAATCTCGGTCAACGTCACCGTATCGGTCTTGAAGCCGAGCTCGGCCGCCGACACAGCAACCAGCTCTACATCCGTTTTCGTACGGCTGACGATAAAGGCCGGCCGAGCGAGAACTTCCTCAGCCAGCCCTCCGATCTGGCAGCCCATTTCATGCAAGGCGTTCACGAGGGCGAGCGAGTTTGCAAAAGTCCCTAGCGCAATGGTCTTCCACACCGGGACGGTGGCGGCGGATCTGACCAAGACCTGGGGCGCATTGGATGGGCGAGCCGCCCTGAGCTTGAGTTGGTTCTGCAAGACATCTCGTGCGCTGCATTGAGCCCTCGCCTCACCCGCGAATTGGAGCATGCACGCCGCGCCGAGCATCACGACGACGAAACGAAGGCTGCGATGCCCTCCTCGCAGATAATGACGGCGCGCGCGGTAATCGACTTCGTGATGGAACAGTCGGCCCATGGCAACCTCTCTTGCGCAAGGCGCGCAGCGATAGTCAGAGGTCTACTTCAGTACCGGTTGGCCGGCCCGTTTTTTGGGGAGCTCGTAAAGTAGTTCGTACTTTAGTCCGAAGGTTCAAGCGTGATCCAAAATGTCGCGGACACGACATCATGATCCGGCAACGAGCTGAGTGAATTTGCATGAAAGCGGTGCCGGCAATCGAATGCTGATGAGGTCACATTGTCTTGTTTGCGATCAGCCAACAGGTCCGCATTGCTCCTGCTCACGGCGCCAGCGCGGTCCGGATCATGCGCGCGAGATCGGCGGAGAGATAAGGTTTCGGCAGCAGCAGCACGCCGGGATCGAGGCGGCCATGATGGACGATGGCGTTCTCGGTGTAGCCGGACGTATAGAGAACTCTTAGTCCCGGGCGCCGCTTCACGGCCTCGATCGCGAGCTGGCGGCCGTTCATGCCGCCGGGAATGATGACGTCGGTGTACAACAGATCGATGCGTTCGGGACCGTCGATGATCGCCAGCGCCTCGGCGGAATTGCTGGCGGCCAGCGTGCGGTAACCGAAGCGCTTGATCTGGGTCACGACATAGTCGCGGACCAGTGCGTCGTCCTCGACGATCAGGATCGACTCGTCGCCGTGCTCGCCGCGCAAAAGGCCGGTTTCGGCGACCGGCGCGACCGGCACTCCCGCGGCCTGCGGCAGATAGAGTTTGACGGTGGTGCCATGGCCTTCCTCGCTGTAGATCTTGATGTGTCCGTTGGACTGTTTGACGAAGCCGTAGACCATGGACAGGCCGAGCCCCGACCCCTTGCCGACCTGCTTGGTGGTGAAGAACGGCTCGAACACCTTTTCGAGCAGGCTTTGCGGGATGCCGTGGCCCGTATCGCTCACCGCGACCATGACATAATCGCCCGGTTTGACCTCTCGGTTCATCGCCGCATAGTTCTCGTCGAGCACGACATTCTTGGTCTCGAGCGTCAGCTTGCCGCCGTTCGGCATGGCATCGCGCGCATTCAAGGCGAGATTGAGCAGCGCGGTCGACAGCTGGCTCGGATCGATCAGCGCCGGCGCGGCATCATGCGCCAGCATGGATTCGATCTCGATCGGCTCGCCGAGGGTCGGGCGCAGCAGCCGGGCGACGTCGATGACCATGGCATTGACGTCGGTCGCGCGCGGCTGCAGCGGCTGGCGGCGGGCAAAGGCGAGGAGATGCTGGGTCAGGTCGGCGCCCCGGGCGGCGGCGGCACTGATCAACTCGGTGATCGGGACGAGATCGCGGCGATGCTTGACCGCATCGGCGAGGATCTCGATGGATCCGGTGATCACGGTCAGGATGTTGTTGAAGTCGTGCGCGACGCCGCCGGTGAGCTGGCCGATCGCTTCCATCCTCTGGGCCTGCCGGACCTGGGCCTCGGTGGCCTCTATCTCCTGAAAGCGCTTGACCATGGCCTCGGCGCTGCGGCGATGGCGCATTTCCTCCTCGAGCGCGGCGTAGGCGCGCTGAAGCTGAACGTGCGTCGGCATCATCAGCATTCGGGGCAACATCAAGAGGAGCCCCGTCGCGATCGCGGCCGCGACCGGCGCCAGCACGCCCTTGGTCGCGGCCTCGATGCCGTAGGCCGGCGCCCACAAGAGGAGGATCGACAACAGGCGGCTGATGCCGCAGAGAGCTGCGAAAGTCGCATAACCCCAGAATGCTGCGCGGAACATCAACTGCATGTCACGCTGACGCCGCCACACGAAATAGCCGAGCAGGAACGCGGTCGCAAACAAGGCCAGCGCGACCATGGCGTCGGACACGACGTTGATCCAGACCAGTTCCGGCTGCCACTCCAGGCATGCGCCATGCGGGATGAGGGTCGACATGTCCAAGTTATCTCCAAGAGCAGGCGAGAGGCAGGGTCCGGAACCGGAGGCCGTAATTTAATGTGATTTGGCTCGGAAGTCCTCCTGAACAGCTCGCCGCAAGGTTGCAGGGACACCTGGACCGCCGGGCTTCCCGGCGAACCGGCTGTATCTCCTCATCCTGGGGGCTTGCTTTAGCAAGCGTCTCGAAGGATGAGGCCCGGAGATCTGCATCGGGGCCTCATGGTTCGCCGAGCGATGCCAACGGGTCCGCGCGAAGCGCGACCCGATGACGGGCTCCGCATCGTCCGCAGACGCGCGCCAGGGCGCGCTCCTTACCATGAGGGTCTCGCAGCGGGTTTAGGTGGCGCAGCGACGCCGCGAATCCGGACATCGCGCGCGGCCACCCGGCCCGGCGGCACATCAGCTCACGAGGCGAGCGCGGTCCGGAGCATCCGCGCGAGATCGGACGACAGGTAGGGCTTTGGCAATAGCAGCACACCGGCGTCGAGCCGGCCATGATGCACGATGGCATTCTCCGTATAGCCCGAGGTGTAGAGCACCTTGAGCCCGGGGCGTCGCTTCACGGCTTCGCGCGCGAGCTGGCGGCCGTTCATGCCGCCGGGGATGATCACGTCGGTGAACAGCAGGTCGATGCGCTGTTCGCCGTTGATGAGCGCGAGTCCCTCGGCCGCGTTGCTGGCGGCGAGCGTACGGTAGCCGAAGCGCTTGATCTGCGTCGTGACGTAGTCGCGGACCAGCGCATCGTCCTCGACGATCAAAATGGTTTCGTCGCCGTGATCTCCGGCGGGGACCCCGGCCTCCGTGGCCTGCGCGCTCGGGACGGAAGCGGCCTGCGGCAGATACAGCTTGACCGTGGTGCCGTGGCCCTCCTCGCTGTAGATCTTCACATGCCCGTT
>Ga0070710_10000832_pt1 | contig 14853 bp, 14 predicted proteins | sample LARL52metaG_FD_65454 | JGI IMG/M metagenome (GOLD analysis project Ga0070710, IMG submission 65454) | Corn, switchgrass and miscanthus rhizosphere microbial communities from Kellogg Biological Station, Michigan, USA - LAR L5-2 metaG | ecosystem: Host-associated > Plants > Roots > Rhizosphere ... | reverse complement strand
TCGGCAGCCACGAAGGTCCATTGCGGATGATCGAACATATTTCCGCAATCGGGATTGATATCGACGGAATAAAGATGGCCGCCGCGCTCTTCCAATCCGAGCAGGAACGCCGCCGTTGACACCCCGCCCCGGACCCCAATCTCTAAGACGTGCCCCTTCGCCCTGAATCTCAAGAGCGGAGAATATTCATACATATCCTGTTGTGGATCTCGGCGGTAGATGTCCCACACCTGTCGCGGCGTCAGCATTGATTCCTCGCGTGTGCGGCCAGCAATGCAGCTTTTTTATCGGCGTTGCAAACGTCATGCAGTGTGATCACATCGTTTTTCGGTTCAGGTCCTGGCAGGTTAAGTCGATAACGTTCATCCTTCACGCAGAGAATTCCCGCGTTCTGGAGAACTTTCCCAACCTGCAAATCCTCGCCCCGAATCGAACCGCGGCCCGGCACCATTACATCAGGCGTTAATTCGGCGTCAGCGATCAGTTTGATCGTGTCCTGACCGACGAGCCAATATCCGCTTCCGCCTGAGCCGTAGCCGATTTGTCCTTCGCCCCGACAGAAGCCGATGTAACGATGCTGCTCGAATCCGGAATTCAACAAGCGGCCCACGTCAACATAAGTGTCTGTATCGCACTTGAAAATCGCATCGAAGCCGTTGCGCAACGCCCACTTGCATATTGCATTCGTTTTCATCGGCAGGGAAATGTAATCGTCATCCACCGGAACCTGAACTTCATCGTGCCACTGCGCGATTGTTCCTTGAAAGAACCGATGGAGATCGCAACCGGTATAACAGGTTTGGCGGAGCACTTCGTAGAGTTCGCGGTCGCGTTCGCATCCAAGAACTGCGATTAAGACATTCACACGATCACCCCTTCAATGTTTCCGATCAGCGCAGCGGTCTCCCGAGCTTCTTTCACTCTGATCTCTGTGAATCGTTGCGCCAGTGGGCCGGATTCTTCATACATTCGGCGAAGAGTGAGATCGAGTTGCACAGGTGCCGACAGGTCCGCAGTCCAATCGTAATGACGGCTTGCATCGAGAGCCGCGCCGAACGCTTGCTGCATTGCCTTCAATTCCGGCCAGCCTTCCCAGTCGATGCCGAGAGGATTCGCATACACCGGGAGTCCGTCTTTCACATCTGCGACCATTGGGTGAGGTGCAAAGTTTGAGCTCTCGTCAATTCCGCCGTCGATGAGGTGAGGAACGCAGCATCCCGGCATTCCGACCACGATTAACGCATCGGAATATTGCTTGAGGCTGTTTCCAGTTCCGCATAGATCGACCACGAGACTCGGGGCTGCCGCGCATTCCTTTACGTACTTCCGATAACCGTCGGATGCTTGGTATCTAGCGAGTCGAGAGGTCAGAAAATATCTGCAATCGCGCTCCGGATAGAATCTCCCCACCAACTTATGAAGCAGAAAGCAGTCGCGGCTCGATAGCAGTAGTCTTCCGATTGGCGCATATGCGGCCAGCGCCCGAGCCACCATGAACAGAAATGGGAAGTTCGCGCCAATCTGAAAGAGTTGAAGGTCGCGAAATGAATCGTCCCAGGTCGAGAGTCGTGCTTCTTTGATTGTCGCAGCAAGGGCCGGAAACCCGAGAGATTCAATCTGCTTTCCCCATTCCGTCGAAAGGTGCTGTGTTACCTGTGTCGCCTTGATTCCGCAACTTTGCGGACCTTCCACATCGCAGGCCCAATGGTCGCCAATGTGTTCGCTGATTTCATAGCCTTGCGCTTTCAACTCATGCCAGACTGAGCGATCTGACTTTCCGCAGGGCGTCACGATCAACTTGTTCTGAACTCCGATGCGGTCGAGAATCGCCCTCGCCTTCGGATAGCGTTCTGTTTCATATTCACTGACGACGATATCTTCCGCAGCCATGCGCGAGACGTTCTCCGCGATCGAGTAGTGGTTCTCTACGGAGTCCTCACCGGCGCGGCCATTCCTTGCCTGAGCGAGAGTCCGAAATAAATCCCAGCTTCTCAACACGCCTCCGCAGTACCGTCCTGAAGTATCCAAGTCTCAACTCCCCGCGCCCGTAAGCACTGCCGGCCAGGTTGCCGCGCTCTCGCTCTGGCTTGCGGATACATGGGATGAATCATGCTGGGATTGTTCTCGAATTCGTGAATGACTGCGTCGGGAACAACGGCCACGCCATAACCGAGCCGCTTTGCATCGAGGAAGAATGCGCCGTGCTCACCGCCCCCGATCTTTACTTCGCCGCCGTCCCAATGCAATTTCTCTGCTCCGAGGCATGAGCGCCGGATGATTGAATAGTTCACCGTGAGATCGCACACGAAGTAATCGATTCCATTAATGTGCCGTTTCTCTCGGATCTTCGGAATCTCTCGTACCGTTGCACCGTTATCTTCGAGACAGCTTTCATAGCAGCGACCGTTCACACGGCCTGAGACTATATCGATTGAGGGATCGGCATCGAGAACGGTGACAAGCTGCTCGATCCCGGCGCGAACATAATCCTTCGAGAAATCGAAGTCGTCTGATGCGATCAGGACATAATCGCGGTCACAGTGCTCAATTCCCGCGTTGGCCTTCGCGCCGAATCCAGAGTCGTAAGGTAGCCACTCGCAAACATGGCCTGCTTGCCTGAGTTCGGCATAGCGCGTGATCTTGTATTTTGCTTCTTGCCCATCGTCGATTATGACCATCTTCGTTTCGGGAAGATTCTTTTCGATTCCCTGAATGCAACGGAAGAGGTATCCATCACGAAGGAAGGTCTTGATGAGAATGCAGATTCGCGAGAGCTTCCCTGTTTTCAGGGCTGGCGTTCTTATGCCGCTCGGAATTTCCAGATATTGTTGATGCACTTCTTTCATAACCTCTGGCGTGAATTCGCAGACAGTAATCAGATTGTTTCCCTGTCGCGGCCCTTCGCTGGCTGATCTCGCATTCCGGTTCTGACTAGATGAGATGACGGCATAGCGCCCATCGTGGAATGGTCGGATTCCAGCTTTCAGAAGCGAATTACCCACCCACCGATCCTCGGCGGTGTCTCCATTGGGCTCCGCTCCAATGACCACACCCATTTCTTTCTCCCCAAGCCAGTAGCCGAGCCCAGAGCAGTAAGGCGCCGGGAAGATCCCAGAAGGTCCGCGAACCCTGCCTCGATATCCGCAGAGAGGAACCGCATCAGCTAACCGGTCGAGTTGGGTGTAGCAATCATCGTCAGTCTTGAAGAGTCTCTTGTAGCCGTGCTCTCTTGCCCACAGGCAAATTGCGCGTGTTTTTTCTGGCAGGGTGTTATAGCCATCATCGACATCAAGAATAACTTCATCTTCACGCTGCGCTTGTCCACGTCCGAGAAAGAACCGGAGGTCAATGTTTTTCGGAACTGCTTTCGCCCACGTCTCGCGCTGCGCATCTGCACGGTTGCGGTACTTGTGGCAGGTTTCGACTGCCACCAGAATCTTATTCATCTCAGCAGAGTGTGTTCCCGGGAGTGCTGTCCGAATATCGTCCGGTTGAATCGCATTGGAATAGGTATTTGCCTTGATCGGTCGGACTCGCGAGAGTGAAAGCGGCTTCCGCGTTCGGCGTGATCAGATATTGCTTGAACTTCGAGAGATCTATTGAAAGTATGCGCAGCGTCACGATTCCCGCTAGTGGCGACCACGTCCGGTCGAGAACTTCGAAAGTCTCAGCCGTTACTCCCAATACGCCGTTTGTACGGTCAGGAACGAGCGAACTGGTAAGCGAGGTAATGTCTCCGGGACTTAGCAACGAAGCCGACCAGTCGCATTGAATCGCATCGATCAGCAATTGTTTATTGCCGTAGCGTAGGAACACGAGTCTCGCGATGAATTGCGACAGGAAGTATCCCTGAAACGCTGCACGCATTCCAACGCTCTCAACTACGTGCTCTCCAAACAGCCCATACTTGGCGATGCTCAAATTCCAGTTCTGAACGGATTCGCTTTGAAACTTCCCACCGGAATCTGGGTCGAAGCGAAACGTCATCTGGTTTATCAGATCGGCTTGCCCAGCCTGAGGCACAGTAAGGAGATTCGTATGATCGAGCGTCTGAACTGAGGTCGGAGCGATCTTGTAGAAGAACGTTACCCTGAACACGCCCAAATTGTCCGTCCAGTGATACGCTCCGAGCGGCTTCATCAGTTCGTTTTCAATGAAGTCTTTCGCAGCCGGAGGGCTTTCTAAAGAGAACTCGAAAAACTCCCCGGATAGCGGCCCATCGCGGAAACTCGTTAGCCCTGCGACATCGATCTGCGAGGCAGAATACCCGATTTGAGTTTCCAGAATGTTCAGCAGGATATCGATGGGATTTCCCAGGATAGTCTTACGGTGATTCTGGTCCGTTGGAAATCCATCGTCAGCCGTCTGGTAGATGATCTTCGTCAGATCCTTGCGGATGTCAGGAACGGTGAAGCGGTAATCGAGATTGTTGTTCTCCGATGCAACGCTATCGACTTTGCCGAGGAAGCGCGTCAGGTAATCGGCGAGTGTGAAAGTTGAATCATAGGAAACCAAATGCGGGTTGTTCGGGTCGAACTTTCCGAAGCCTTCGAGCAGCTTGCACCGTCTCCCCTCGAACACTCTGTACTGCATCTCCGCTGTGATTGCCTGCCCAGCGTCTTGAACGGTGAATATGAAATCTGACAAGTCCGCGCCGCCGTCCAGATCACTAACCGTGAGGCTGATGTCCTCAATATTCTTTAACCAGGGATAGATCGGATCGGTCATGTAAAAGGTTGGAAATGGACCGCGCAAACCTACTGTTCCGCCCGTTATCTGACCTGGATAACCGTCGCCGTCGTAGCCAGGATGAGTGAAGAAGTTGAAGGCCACGAGGCCGCTCTGATAAGCGACGGTGACAATATCTCCAGTGACTAAACCAGTGAGAGCGACGACTGCGGCTGTAGCGCCTAAACCAATATCAGCCGTGCTGCTTCCCGCATATTGAAGGCTGGGATTCAGCCCAGCAACGTCCGATCTCCAAGGCTGCGCCGTTCCTGGCACCGCAACAGCCGTTGGAATGGCTGACCCCACGGAAACATTTACTGAAAAACTGCCGAAATTGTCATAGGCGTCGTCATTGATTCCGAGTTGCAGTTGGGTCGCGCCGGCGGGAACTTTGAACGTAGTCGATTGCTTGCCAATGGCTACGGCCTTGATCACAGTACCTGTACCGTCCGTGAATGCTCCAACGAGCGCTCCGACGCCGAGATCGGGATATAGGCTACCGGTCACCGGAGCCGTAGAAAAGGCAGCATACCCGGGGATATGAGCCAGCAATATCCTGAATTTCCTCTGCGAGGCGCTCGCGTTGCGCGAGAGCCAATTTGAAGTAGCCGAGATCACGAGCCAGTCCCCGAAATCCAGCGCATCTTTACCGTGAACTTATCGAATCCGCCATAGCTCGGATCAGGAGCTTTGAAGGAGAATGAAGGATTCCAATCGGTATCTTCGAGAATCATGGTCTGAACGACCGCCGTTGTCGCGTCCGGGTAGTAGTCAAATTGGCCGCCAGTCATCGCATAATCCATGAAGGCCTTCCATGCCGGCGCGTCAACATGCGGGACGTAAGCAACTTCGATTGTCTTGAACCAATCCGTTCGAAACCAGCAGGACTGAACTCCGCCGGCTAGCGTTACAGAATCCGTGCGCGTGGGATTTCCGCCGCCGCCCACTGAACTCCCATCGACTGAGCGCTCCATTGCCCCAGGCTTGTTGATCGGCGGGAAAGTGAACGTCAGTGTGACGTTTCCGCTACCGGGGTTATAAATGATCTTTGGAACTGGATTGCTCATGTATTTGAATGGCCGTGGCGCACTGCGCCCTTCAGTTTAGAGAGGCTTACCCGCGTTTGGTGACCCGATATGTTGTCGAGGACTTGAGGCGCGTCTTGCCCGCACTTACCTGCTTAGAAATCTCACGCGCCATCTTGGGCGCTAACTTCTCGATATTGCTGTCGGAATAGACGCCACTCACTGGCATTTCGACATGCACATGAGTGCTCTCGTAATGGTGATGGGTTTCCTGCACGGCTCGCGTGGACTCGCGGCGGGATAGATTCGACGCTTCGCTTGCCGCCTGTATCGTTCCCGAAGTGAACGGCTGGGGCCTGACAATATCTGCTACAACATCGTGGGGAATAACCGTTGCTGCTTGAGCGGGAGAGAATCCAGAGAATGCGGCAATCATCGGCCCGAGAATGGCATCCGAGATTCGCTTGGTCGCGCGGGAGTCTTCGAGCGGAATGACGGCCTCGTCCTGATCGCCGCCCGAAGGCGAGTCGCCGATTACGGCACGCATCCGCTTTGTGACCACGGCCCCGGCACCAAAGTGAGTGGAATTCTGAGTTTGCGAAGGCTGCTGGCTGGCCTGCCCGTTTTCTCCGATGCTGGATGGAGCAACGTTGTTTCCGCTGGCGCCGGATGACCCTCGTCCTGGATTGATCGCGTGCGCTGCGATTCCAGCAACTGCGGCGACAGCGTAGAATTCCGCAGCTGCTTCAAAGTCGGCTGCCGCACGCCCTGGATTCCAGAATAGGTCTGCAATGCCCTGCGCCGTATAGAAGAGCGCATAGACCAGTGCCTGAGCGGAGATTTGCGCGAGAACTTGCGCGGTTGCCGCCGCTAACGCCTCACCGAAACTCTGCTGTCCGAGGATCGCGCCTTCAATCGCAGTCTCCCAAGCCTGGCCGAATTCCATAGCTACGCCTTCAGCGATTGAGCCGAAGGCTTGCATTCCCTTCGAACTGGATGAGAGATCGCGGTCGAACAGCTTAGTGAGTCCGTCGCCCTTCTGCAAGGTTTTGAAGAATGCTATTAACCCACGATCAGCCTTCGTGATGTGGCCCGTTAGCCTGTCGTATTCCTGTCCCAGCTTTGCGAGCTGTTTCTGCTCGTCAATCGTGTCTTTGCCGAACTCGCGGTCCAGTTCGATCTGAAGTTTAAGCACCGCCATTTGCCCACGGAGAATATCGGCGTAGGTTGCGTCGCCGCTTTTCTTCAGGTCATCGAATGCTTTTTTAGCCTTCTCCAGCGATCCGAAGACATCTCCAGAAAGCGTGAACCCGAGCGCCTTTGCAGACTCGGAGGCTTTGTCGTAGGCTTTGCTGGCTTCATCTCCCAACTGAAATTGGGTAGTGGTGGTTTTGATCAGCGATTCATCGAGCTTCGCGTTTGCCTGCTTCACTAACCCGTAAGCCGTGGCAAGCGCTATCGTTGCGACCGTTTGCTGCTTGGTTTTTTCGAGCGCCAGGTCCTGAGTCGCCGCCTGAATCTTGACGGCTTCGCCGCTGGAACGCGCGGCGATGAGTAGCGCTTCTTTGTACTGGAGTTGGGCGTCAAGCGCTTTCTGTGCGGCTTCTACCTGAGCCTTAGCCCACAGTGCAGCACCGATCTTGCCTTCATTGAACGCGACCTGCTGATCAGCCTTTTCTTGGTTGATCTGGGCAACGCGATTATCGAAATTGCGCTTAGCGATCTCGGCGAACTGTTGCGCGGCTGCGATCTGCTCATCGCTCTTCGCAGCTTTCTCTTTGAGTTGGTCGAGTTCTATACCTTTCTGGAGAAGTGGAAGGATCGCGTTGATCGCTTCGCGCTCCGCATGTAGGCCCGAGGTCGCAGCTTCCGACGAACGGCCCGATGCGGCTTCACGCTGCTTGATGAGCGCAGTAAGATCACGTTCTTTTTGCTGAACGGCTGCGACAGCGGCGTTATAGGCGACGAACGGCTGATCGGGATGCGCCTCCTGCGCTAATCGCATGACCTTCTGTAATTCGTTCTGGAACTTCTGAAGGTCTTTCGAAGCGTCGCCGAACACATTGCCAAATCCGGACTGCTCCTGCATCGCCTTCACAGCATCGCCAATATCGGCGGTGATCAGCTTGAAGGTTTCGGCAGCCGTGCTCTGCAGATGCTTAAGAGCAAAATCGAGGGCGGCGACCGGGCCCTGCGCCATCTCGATGAGCTTCTGTTCTTCTTTGTCGATCTCCCCACGAATCTGCAAACCGCTTTGAAATACCGTCTCTCGGTACTTGTCCCATGCGTCGGCGATTCTCTGCGGCTTCTCGCGGAATGCTTCGATCTTTTCTCCGAGTTGAATGATGGCGTCAATAATGAACAGAACGGCAGTTGCTTCGAAGGCTGCCGTGAGCGCTGTACCGACTCCCGGCAATTCTGCCAGGAATGAACGGACGTGACGAGGCAACCGAACGCCTGTCAGTTCTCCGAGCAGTGCCGCTTCGCCTCTGGCCTCGTACATTCCCGAAGCCATGCGACGGCCGGCATTCTGCCCTTGCTGTCCTGCTTCGTTCAGTTTGACTTCGAGTCCCTGAATCTCAACGCGAAGTTTCGCGCTTTCGCCTTCCAGTGACTTGACGCGAGTTATCAGCGCCTGCGTGGAAACATCGGCGCCCTTCATCGCCTCTGCGCCAACTTTCCCAGCGCTGGCAATCTTCGCCCCCGCGGCTGTCGCCTGATTTCCGGCTGTCGCTGCGGATGTGCCTACAGCATCGAGATTCTTCCCGACTGATGCCGCTGCGTCTGATCCTGGCTTTAGTTTCGCGGGAAGGTCGGAGGCAATATTATTGATCTCCGTCCAATCCACGAACAGTTTCAGGACTGCATCGCCGATTTGTATGCCTTGGGCCATTTAGTGAACTCTCACGACTTTCGGGACAACTCCCATGCTCGCGAACAATTGCTTGTCAGTGACTCTCTTCGCTTTGCTCTGTGGCGGCTGCTTTTCTTTGGCTCGCATTTTGCGGATTCGGCTATTGCGCATCTGCAGCATTGCGAACAGTTCTTCTTCCGTCCATTCGCGGTCGAGATACTCAGGGGTGATATGCCACTCTGCAAGAATCAGTTCGTAAATCTCGGCGCCGGAGATGTGCTCAAATTCCCCGCCGTCATCATCTCTTTCAGAGCCCCGACCGTGGTAAAAAAAGGGTGTTCAACCGCCATGATCTGCCCGTAGGCAATGTGGATCTGCTCCTGCGTGGCATCGTCTAGAACTTCTTCCGTGATTACCAATGGCGCGTAGGCTTTGAGCAATTCGGCAATGGAATCAGGATGAGAGGCGAGCGCGAAAAGGACTTCGCCGCTGAAAGAATTCTTCAGCCACGAATTGAGTTGCTCGCCCGTCGCGTTCTCGGGTGGTTCCGGAGACATGTGCCCGACGATCTGAGCGGTGACCTCTGCGACTTTCTTTTTCCATTCGCGTGAGTCGCGACGGCGCAGAGGCTCGATCTTGTAATCCTTGTCTCCGAACTTCATAACAAGTGCGGAGTGTGAAACTGCGTCTTGAACATCTCGTCTTTGCATGAGTGCCATTCCTAAAAATGCCCGAGCCCAGGTTAAGGACTCGGGCCAGTTATTCAGCGTTGGGACGGGAGGGAGGAGGTTTTAGCTGCCGGCGTTAAAGTCAACCACTTCGAAGATGTTGCGCGTGGTGGCCTTCGTTGAATCGGCCAAAGCGGTCAACGTCACCGCCAGTTTGCTCTCATTCTTGAGGGAGTTGTTCAGGGTAATCGCGCTAACGACGTTCGCTTTCCAGACGGTGACGACGCGATCATCCACTCCGCCCGGTGCCGGACCCTGGATTCCGACCGCGAAAGACAGAAGAGGATTCGCGCTTCCGAGGCTGAGGGTCTTGATTCCAAGGCCAGGATTCGAGAGAGCGGTCAATGCGATGGCCTTGTTCATGTTCTCCTGCGTCACTTCGAGCAAGGTTGCTTTCACTTCCACCTTGATTCCGGTGACGATCTGAAGAACTGGCGTGATCTCCTCGTCCGGAGTGACATCCTTCACGCTCGGGGTTGAGACGAGTTCGACTCCGCTCTCGGTGTAACCGAGTTGAGTCCATCCGGCGGCGAGCCATGCGGCTACTGCTGGTTTGGTTGCAAGTGATGGCGGAGCCGTGCCGACTGCAGCGACGTATAAAGCTGCAGGACCGGCTACGACGTTAGCTGCATTCGGTTCTGACATTGGGTGTTTCTCCTTTTTGTTGGCTTACTGGCGAGCGGTTACTGACCAATACGAAAGAACTGTGGCCCAATTGGTGTCGGGATCGGTGATGTCCTGCCCCGAGACTTCTTCGCTTGCATGGATGATCACGCCATCCGAAAGCTGAATCCCACAGGCACCATGAAGGGCAACGAAGACCTGCGCGTAAACGTCCGAGGCTTTTTTGTACTGATTGATCCCAGCCCAGACTCGCACTTTCATGCGCGCGGTTTTGATGGGCGCATTCTCGAAGGGCGCGCCGCCTTCGCGGCTGATGACTACGATCGGACTCGAACCTGGCGCGGCTTCCGGGTCGAACTTTTCCGGGAGTTGGCCTGCAACGACCTTGAACGTTCCCAGTAGGTTCGTCAGTGCGGATATGCTGTTCAGGTATTCGACTAAAACAAGGTTGTGATCTACCACGGTTAGCCCAGTCGCTCTTTCAGGAGCTCGAAGATTCTGTTTTTTGTGCGCGAGAATGCGGGAAACAGAAAAGGTTCGGCCTTCATTTTTTTGGTGCCGACCTCGACATAACCACCGTGGCCCGATTGCGTGAAGATTTTGCACCGCACACCGGATCTCACTTCCTCGACTTCATTGGCGATGGATTGCTGCGTCTCGCCCGTCGCGTACTTCCCAAACTTCGCAAGGTCCTTTGCGTGATCAGTCACTTCCTGAACATAGTCATCAGTACCGTAGTACACGCCATCTTTGATCTGCTTGATGCCTTCCGCGTTTATGTGGACTTCGAGTTCTGCCGGCATCAGCCAATCACCTGCTGAACGATGACTTCGGTGTGATGGTGCATATTGCCTTCGTCTAGCGGGTCCACATAGACGTTATAAAGCGTGGCAGAATATTGGATGCCGTCGATTTTGACGTTTCCGCTTGGGTTCACTGTCACACCGAAGGCCAGCCAGTGATGCGGATTTAGTTCGCTTCCGTCTGACAAGGTCGGAACGCGCATGTAAACCCTGTGGTAGTGCAGCGATGCTTCTTTCTCAGATTTGAATTCGTGTTCATGGCCTGGCGCATCTGTCGAAAGAAAGCAGGGCTGATTCTTGATAAGCGAGGTGAAGTCCTGCGACTCCTGGCCGTAGCCGTCTTTCGCTCCCGCCCCCTTCTTCAGAACCCAACACGTCTGAGTCATCAGACTGTCAAAGAAATCACCGACAAAGGCGTTCATCAGAAAGACACCGGGCGAGAGTAATGATCGATGACCTGCTGAATGGACGTGGGCAATTCGGCCTCGGCATACCCAACCGTGAGCGGCGAAATAGCCTGCGTCTGTTCGTAAGTGCCGATCTTGAAGCCAGTCGCCGATTGATTCACGCTTTGCAATTGCGACATGCCGCGGCGAAGCGAAACCCACTCGATCGCGGCCTGCTGAATATCTGCCGGAATCGAATTCGCTCCCGAGAACAACGCTGTGTATCCACCGTTGTAAACCACGGCCATCCGGCGCCCGCAATTCGGAAAGCTGAACGGATAGCCGATGAGGTGGAAGGCTTGCCGATCTTCCCCGAGCAATGCGCTATCGAACCACCAGCCAGATTGAGTCAGATCAGTCGGATCGGTAACCGCATCGAGAACGACATCGTCAAGCGTCACGGTCGTGATCGAGTTCACCGGGTAGTGACGAAGGAATACAATTTGTCTGCGCTCATCCTGGCGTCCGAAGCGCTCAGAACCCGAGTAGTAGGGAACGAAGAGCCCGCCACGAATCCACCAATAATCCCGATAGTCGAAGAAGTAGTCGGTCCATGCGACATTTGGCGTCAGGTCCGGTCGGCGAAGTTTGTTCAGGAAGTCCTGGCTGACAGATGCGATCAGGCGCGTGAGGAGAGCATCGGACGCATTGTCCGTGATCCCGAGCCACGCTTTCACATCCGTCAATTGGCAAAGGTTAGGCACTGCGCTTCGCCTTTCGCGTCTTTGCGACGGGTTCAACGATCTTCATTTCCGATGGGCCTGCGATCGGAGCTTCGAACGTTGGCTTGGACGCTGCCGGGTCATATGCTTTCCCAGTCGCGATCAGAGATCGAGCGAGATCGTCTGGCAGGAGATAGCTTTCCCCCGCATAGAGTTGATCGATACTAGCAAGCATGTGGACTCGGATTCGCGTCACTTTATTGCCGTACCGCCGAGGATGGTTGTTCCGCTCATGGTGTCAGTTTGCGTATGAGAGAGTTCCCAGAGTCGCCTACGTAAACAGTATTCGCTTCGGGGACAGGCCAGATGCCGACTACGAAGTTGAGATAAGCGTTGGTTGCTAAATGCCCGTCGCCGCCGTACTTTCCGCCTGCGATGCTAGCGTTCCCTGCTTCTTCTGCGGCGTAGGTATACTGCAATCCGGCAAATCCCGTAATGATTCCCGTCGCATGATCTACCCTGCGGATGACGTTGTTCATTGCGTCCGAAATCAAAATATCGCCAGCAGAATTGACTTTAACGTCATAGGGCCAAAAGAGTTGAGCGCTCGTAGCAAGGCCGTCATCGCCACTGTATCCTTGCGATCCACCCCATGCGGTACATCCAGACTCCGCTTCCGTAACACCGTTAGTGCTGGCAACCGTAAATGTTCCCGAACCGAGAGACGTGATGCGTAGCACACTAAAGTTTGGCCCACCGATGAGCACGTTATTCCCTGCCGAGGTGCAACCTTTGATGTCCATGTTAGTACCGACCGTGAGTGCAGGGCCGCTGGTCAGGGTGTAGGTGTAGGTAATCGTCGTTCCTGTAGCAACAACGTTGGTAATCGAGGTTTTGCTGATCGACCCTGCCACAGTAGAAATAATGTTTGTGGAATGATCTATCTTGCGAACGACATTGTTCTCCTGATCCGCAAAGTAAAGATTGCCAGCGGCATCGAACCCTAAGCCGAGCGGCTGACCAAGGCTGGCTGAAGTCGCTAGTCCGCCATCTCCACGGACACCGTTTCCGGTAACGCCGAAGCTCCCTGCGATAGTTGCGCTATCTCCAGCGGGAACGCTCACGCCGAATATTGTCTGTGTGGTGCCATGAGTGTTAACGACTTCGAGTAGGTTGTAGTTTGAATCAGAGATATAAACGTTTTGGTCGGGGCCGACTACTGCGGCTTGCGGAAGAACATAAACGGCGTTTGTCGCCGCGCATGGACTACAGTGACCGGAAAGCCCACCACCTGCGAAAGTAGAAATTATACCCGCTGGCGTGATCTTGCGAATTGTGTGGTTTGCTTGATCTGCGATGTACATGTTCCCCGCAGCATCAATCGAGACATAGCACGGATGGTTTAATTCAGCCGAGGTCGCCGCTCCGCCATCCCCTGTGCTTCCGGCTGTTCCATTACCTGCGATGGTCTGAACGCATCCCGCGCAAACGCTTACTCCATAAAGCGTTTGCGTCGTGCTCTGCGTATTGATGACGCGAATACGGCCAGCGTTTGTTCCACTGTAGATATCAGCAACATAGACATTTCCGGCTGGATCGGTTGTGAGTCCGGTCGTCCATGTGAAGTTTGCTGATAGAGCTGATGCGCCATCCCCAGCATAGCCATATACGCGAGGAATTGCCCCTGCGACCAAGTTGATTGTGTCGATGCCAGTGATAAATGCTGGCTTCCATGCAGAAAACTTGCTGCCTCGTGGAACTGGGGGAGGAGGTGTACCGTTTTTGATGGCAACTATCGCAAAACCCCAAGCGACTGCTGTTCCAGCCGGAACCATTGTCGCGTTCTGTGATCCTGCGCTTCCCGAGAGGATATATTCTGCAGCTAAGGCCCAATTCGCGGTAACACCCATTAAACCAGCCGATGCTGGGCTGCTTGGAACGGTGAAGCTAGTACCAGCAGTCACGGAATTAACGCGATTATCCGGTGCCCCGCCGTAGCCAATGAGAACGCTGCCTGCCGACACCGTGGCGGCTCCGGAATCCCATGTCGTTGTGCAACCAGACGCGCATTGGGCAAACGCGCCAGTTCCGTCAGGGACGGGGCTTGGAATTCCAGAAATTTCCCACATGATACATTTGGATTCGACACTAGCCCCGCCGCTGAAGGTCGCAGTCGTCGTGATCGTACCGCCTGCTGTATTTTTGGCGACCCAACTATACCATCCTCCGTGAGATGCAGCCCCGCCAATATCAATTCCGCGCAACAGTTGATAGACGTTCGCGCCATCGGAGATAGTCGCTGTGTGCACTCCTGGGTTGTACATTTGGAGAATAAACACCAGCGTGCTTCCTGTCGTTCCAGATGTCCCTGTTCCGGTTAAAGTCACGGCGCAGGTATTCGTAGTGTGGTCGTCAGTGCCTAAGCCCTGCGTCCATGTGACGACGCCGAATGCGCGACACGTCAAAGCAGACAAAGAAAGAACCAGAAGAAGGCGTTTCATGCTCCGCTCACCACAAAGGTAATAATCTTGGTCGTGCCATCAGCCACAATGGTGACGTTTATAAATTCGGTGTTTAGAACTGTGGTCGTCGCGCTCTGCGTTCCTGGGGCGAAAGCGGTAGTGGCCGTTATCGCCCCGGTCAGAATGTCTGGCGTTCCTGAATGGGAAGTTGTCGCATCACAGCTCGTAGTACCGTTGTTGTCGGAGAAGCATTTGACGGCGGTGATGGTCAGCGTTCCGCCGGTATCGTTGTAGCATTGCCCCTTTAGGGGATAGGTTCCTGCTGGAATTGCATTCAGCCCATCCCCTAACGACACTTGGCAGGAGTGCGTAACGGACAGACTGACGCAACCCTTAGCCGCTCCAGTCTTGTCAACTCCTGTCGGAGCACTACCTGTTGAGCAGTTCGTCGGGTCGGTGGCTAAAACAGCAGAATCAGCTGCTCCATTGCCTTGCATCAGCACACCTGCGGCCAATGCTCC
>Ga0070710_10000831_pt1 | contig 14855 bp, 8 predicted proteins | sample LARL52metaG_FD_65454 | JGI IMG/M metagenome (GOLD analysis project Ga0070710, IMG submission 65454) | Corn, switchgrass and miscanthus rhizosphere microbial communities from Kellogg Biological Station, Michigan, USA - LAR L5-2 metaG | ecosystem: Host-associated > Plants > Roots > Rhizosphere ... | reverse complement strand
CAGGCCGCGTTCGATGATGCGGAAGAACGGGTCGAGCGCGGCGAAGTCGTCAAGATTGGCGATGGGCGTCTTCATGACGGCGTTTCCTTGCCTTCCGTTACTTCCAGGCTGGGGCGGTCTTGGCGGCGAACTCGGCGAAGGTGACGGGGGCCGTGCCGATGACGTCGAGGACGTCGCTGTTCGGGCGGGCGCCGTTGCCGCTGGCCAGGGTAGCGGTGAGGGGCCGCAGGACCTGGGCGTACTCGGCTGGCACACCGGTACTGATCATGGCGGCGATCCACTGCTCGCGGTCGGCGTCCCGGTAGGTAATGGGGCGGCCCGTGACCGCGGAGATCATCTCGGCCGCTTCGGCCATGGTGAGGGCCTGCAGGCCGGTGGGGGCATAGGCGTGCCCGGCGTGCTTTTCGGGCTCGATTAGGGTCACCGCGGCGACGGCGGCGATGTCCTCGACGCTGACGAAGGCCTCGGCCCCGTCCCCGGCGGGCACGACGATCTCATCGTTCACCGGCTGGAGGAACGTCTCGCTGAAGTCCTCCATGAACCATGCCGGGCGGATCACCGTGCTGGTCAGGGAACCGCGTGCGGCCAGGTCCAGCTCGACCGCGCGCAGTGCCACCTCGGCCGGGGCGTACTCCATGCCGTATGCGCTGAGGTAAGTGACGTGACGGACCCCGGCCTGCTCGGCCTGGTCGAGGAACTGGCCGACCAGCCCGGCGAAGTCGATCCGAAGGATGGGCGAGACAAGGTACAGCCCCGTCGCCCCGCGCAGCGCTTCCTCCCACGTGGCCTGACTGTCCCAGTCGAAGTGAACGTCGGCCCCGGAGCGGGCGGCAGTCCGCACGCTGGCCCCGTGCACGGACAGCCTGCCCGCTACCCGCGAGCCGGTTTTCCCGGTCGCGCCGAGAACGAGAACCTGATCATCAGTCGTGTTGTTCATACGTTCATGATCTCCGCGAAAAGTGAGAGCTTCAATGATCTTGACGCTCATTCCTTTGCGTAAGACACTCAAATAGTGGACATCCTGCAAGAGCACCTGATCCGCGCCCGCGCATCGGGCGGGGTCTTCGCCCGGTCAGCCGCTGTCCCCCCGTGGGGCATCCGGTTCCACGGAACCATCCAGCTCGCCGTGCACGCGGTGGTCCGGGGCCGCGCCTGGCTCTGGACTGACCACGGCGGCGATCCCCTCGAGCTGGTCCCCGGCGACCTGGCCCTGGTCCGGGGCGGCCCCGATCACTACATCGCCCACGAGCCGGGCGCCCGCTGCGTCCTGCCCGGTGAGTTCCGCTCACTGCCCGCCGACGACGCCGCCCTGTCCGCCCCCGGCAGCGCGGTGTTCCTGTGCGGCGCCTACCGCTTCGCGGGCGACATCGGCAGCGGGCTGGTGGCGGCACTGCCTCCGGTGCTGTCTCTGCCCGCGAGCATGGACGACCCGATCCACCAGGTGGTCATGTTGTTGTCGCGGGAGATGCTGCTAGCCGAGCCGGGCAAGCAAACGGTACTGGACCGCCTCCTCGACGTCCTGGTGGTCCTGGGCCTGCGGGCCGGGCTGACCCGCAGTGAGACCGCGCCGCCCTGGTTCCGCGCCGCCTCCGACTCGCGCCTGTCCCCCGCCCTCGAAGCAGTCCACGCCAGCGCCGCCAAACCATGGACCGTCGATGACCTGGCCCGGCTGTGCAACATGTCCCGCGCCACCTTCGCCCGCGTCTTCCAGCAGGCCCTCGGCCAGGCACCCATGCAATACCTCGCCGACTGGCGGATGACCCTCGCCCGCGACCTGCTCCTAGCCCAGGACGCGACCATAGACGAGATCGCCGCCCAGACTGGCTACTCGTCCGTATACGCGTTCGCAACGGCATTCCGCCGCCACCACGGAGAACCCCCACGCCGCTGGCAGCAGCGCCAGCTAGCCGCCGTGCCGGCCGACGACTCCGTTGATGAAAGGACGACGCTCGCCGTGGCCCGGTAAGTCGATGACGTTCGCGGTGACGGCCCTGGCCGACGGGCTTAGCCGATCGAATGCCAGATTTGCGGACACTCCATTACAGGGAGTTACAGGTCGGTGGCCACTCGGCACGCGATATCCGCTATACGTGGCGAGCTGGTCGGCATTGTGGCTTCGGCTACTGCGCCCGAACGGACGTTCTAGCGGCCCCAGCGCAGGACCAGCGCGCGGCCGCCGTAATGCCCGATGGTGAAGCCGATGTTGTCGCCGATGACGGCCGCCGCAAAGCCGACGACGCCGACCGCGATCACGTTGAGCCTGCCCGCGCCCGCATAGACCGCGGCGGCGATGAGGATGGTCTCGCCGGGCACGGGGATACCGAAGTCCCCAATCATGACGAACAACAGGACGGCCCAGTAGCCGAAGTGATCGAGGGGGCCGGCCAGGGAGTTGAGGGACCCCGGCAGATGCGGTGGCGGCCCGCCGGCGAGCATGCGCATGACCAGCCCGGTTATGTCAGATGGCTGGGGTTAGCCGTCGTGGCGGGCCCGGCGGTCCGTGTCACCGCGGCCAGGCTGGACGCAGCGCGCCGGACGGCGGTCTCGTCGAAGAGATACGGAGCCGCGTTCGGGACGGCCGTGCCGTTGAAGGGTGAGGGGCCGGTTGCGGCGGCCGCGGCGATAGAGCGCAGCGCGATCTCGTGGATGACGACGAGCGTGACCTTTTCCTTCCTGGCCAAAAGGCGCCGCAGCGCACCCGCGTAGCGCCGCAGCGCGTCATCGATGCTCTCGCCCTGGGGCAGGCGGTCGCCCGCGGTGTGCTGGTCCATCCAGGACCGGTACGCGCCGATCCGCGCGCCCTCGAGGTCCCCGGCGTGGATCTCATCGAAGCCAGGTTCGACCAAAGTGGGCACTGGCCGGCCGCCCAGGGCGAGGTCGATAGTCTGCTGGGTGCGGAGCAGGCGCGTGCCGACCGCGAGATCGACGCGGAGGCCGGCGAGTTGCGCGCCGAGCGCACGCGCCTGCCTACGACCTCGCGCGGTCAGCGCGACCGGCTGGGAGGGGTTGGTGTTGAGCACGCCGGCGGCGTTCGCCGCCGATTCGGCGTGCCGGGCAAAGACGAACAAGCGGAGCGCCTCAGCAGGCATCGCAGGCCTCCTTCCCCGGGTACCCAGGGCATCCGGAAGTCATCTGGGACCCGGTGGATGGTGCACCGCGGCGGGCGCACCCGGCTGGGGATATGCCCGAAGCTAGCGGTCATCATGGTGAGCGGCGGTCACCTGCTCCTGGTGATCTGCGGTGTGGCGTGAACTGGCGCACCTCGACCAGGTCTGGGCCGAGCCTCGACCTCAGCCAGCATGCCGCAGAGCGCGGACCGGTCCAGCAGGCCGCCGAGCACGGTGCCGGTGCCGTATGACTGCGGCTCCAGCGCCGGGAAAATGGCCAGGCGCTGCCTGTGCCGGGCACCTGTCTTGGCGCCGGACGTCCCGCCGCCGACACTTTTCTCTCGGTGTCATGCCTGCGTAGTCCCGGTCAGCGGCGCGAATCACAAGGATCCGGTGACGACCTCTCACCCATCTGGCGGCGAGCCTGAGCCTGTCGCGGAGGATCGCACGGCCGCCAGGGGATCACCCACCCGATCGGCCACCTCCCGAAGCGCTGCTGTCTAGCCGTGGCTGTCAAGCGCGACCCGGGAAAGGGGCATCAGCCATGTCCACGACTATCGCCCCCGGAGCCTCTGCCGGCTCGGGCGCGGCGCCGGCCCGCGAACTGGCCGCAGAAGCCTCGGCTTCCCGGCCCGGCCGGGCCCGGGGACCGGTACCGCGGCCGGACAACCACGTCCTCGTCGTGTTCGGCGCGACCGGCGACCTGGCCCACCGCAAGCTGCTGCCCGGGCTGTTCCATCTAGCGGCGGCCGGGCTAATGCCCGACCGGTACCAGATCATCGGCGTATCCCCCCAGGACATGACCGGCAAGCAGTTCCGCGATCTCGCCCGCCAGGCGATCACCGAATTCGGTACCGTCAAGCCCACCGGACCGGCTTGGCAGGCCTTCCGGCGCAGGCTCTCGTTCGCCAGCGCGGACCCCGTCCGGACCCTTTCGCTGGTCGAGGCCGTCACAGCCGCGGAGCGGCAGGTCGGCGGCACGCCCGGGCGGCTGTTCCACCTCGCAATCCCGCCGGCGGCCTTTGTGCCGACGGTGACCATGCTCGGTGCCGCGGGCCTGGCCCGTGGGTCCCGCGTCATCATCGAGAAGCCGTTCGGCACCGACTTGGTCTCGGCCCGCGCGCTGAACCAGGCCGTCCACGCCGTCTTCGGCGAGTCCCAGGCGTTCCGGATCGATCACTTCCTAGGCAAGGAGTCGGTCGATAACATCCTGGCCTTCCGGTTCGCCAACGGCTTGTTCGAGCCGGCCTGGAACCGCAACCACATCGCCTACGTGCAGATCGACGTGCCCGAAACGCTGTCGATCGAACGGCGCGGCAGCTTCTACGACCAGACCGGCGCCTACCGGGACATGATCGTCACCCACCTGTTCCAGGTGCTGGGGTTCGTGGCCATGGAACCGCCCACCTCGTTCGCCGCCGGGCACCTGCGTGACGAGACGGCCAAGGTCTTCGACGCGCTCAAGCCGATCGACGTCCGGCATGCGGTGCGGGGACAGTACACCGGCTACCGCGATGAGCCCGACGTGGCCCCCGGCTCGCAGACCGAGACCCTGGCGGCCGTGCGGGTCGAGGTCGACAACTGGCGGTGGGCCGGGGTCCCGTTCTTCTTGCGCTCCGGCAAGCTCATGGGCGCCAGCCGCCAGCTGATCACGCTCGGCTTCCACCGGCCGCCCCTGCGGATGTTCCCGATCGACCGCGACCGTGCCCAGCCCGGACGGCGCAACGAGATCGTCATCGACTTCGCCGACCACGGCTCCATCACCGCCGGCTTCCTGGCCAAGGAACCCGGCGCCACGATGCGGCTCGGCGCCGCCGAGATGACCTTCCGCTATGCCGACTCGTTCAATACCGCTTACGGCCTCGAGGGATATGAGCGGCTCCTGCTGGATGCCATGAACGGTGACCAGTCCCTGTTCACCCGCTCCGACGCGATCGAGCGCCTTTGGGAAATCTCCGCCGCGCTGCTGGACACCCCACCGCCTGTCCAGCCGTACGACCCCGGCTCATGGGGACCGCAACCTGCACTCGACCGCCTCACCGCCCCCTACCACTGGCACCTGCCCGGCGCCGGCAGACCATCACCCAATGCCGCGCCGCCGCTCCCGACCACCGGCGCAAGGCACCACGCTGATGAAGCCTGACCAGGGCACAGAACGCCTGGGCGGTGCACAGGCCCTGCCGGAGCTGCCGCATCACGTCACCCATTCCCGGCACTGACCGCACGCCATCGGCCGCCAAGATGGGTGGCGTAGCATCTGGCACGGCACAAGGGACGTCATCGGCAGCGCTGGCGGCCAGGGCGGCTCCAGCGCGGCCGCGGCAATTCTGCCGTCATCTGGAAACGAGTTCATGCACCGGGTCAGGGCGCACACATCGCGGTCGCCCTACGGCCGGAACACCTTCAGCGTCCCAGGAAAGGAGACACCTCGTGGCGATCTTGCCCTTGCGGGAGCGCCCGGCGTTCGGGGCCCTCGCCAAGCACCATTCCGAACTGGTGGGCCGGCATCTGCGCGATCTGTTCGCCGAAGACCCCGCGCGCGGGGAGCGGTTCTGCGTCGAGGCCGCCGGGATCTATCTCGATTACTCGAAGAACCGCATTACCGACGAGACCCTGAGCCTGCTGCTCCAGTTGGCCCAGCAGTCGGAGCTCGAGCGGCACCGGGAGGCGATGTTCGCCGGTGAGCGCATCAACGTGTCGGAGAACCGTTCGGTGCTGCACGTCGCGTTGCGCATGCCGAGGGGGACCTCGCTGATCGTGGACGGCGTGGACGTCGTCGCCGAGGTGCACAAGGTCCTGGACCGGATGACCGATTTCGCCATCAAGATCCGCTCAGGTACGTGGCGGGGCCATACCGGCAAGCCGATCCGCAACATCATCAACATCGGCATCGGCGGGTCCGACCTGGGGCCGGTGATGGCCTACGAGGCACTGCGCCACTACACCGACCGTGGCCTGAGGTTCCGTTTCGTGTCGAACGTCGACTCGACCGACTTCGTAGAAGCGACGCGTGACCTGGCGGCGGAGGAGACGCTGTTCATCGTGTCGTCGAAGACCTTCGGGACCCTCGAGACGCTGACGAACGCCACCTCGGCCCGCGACTGGGTGCTGGGCCAGCTGGGCGAGCCGGACGCGATCGCCAAGCACTTCGTTGCCGTCTCGACGAACGCCGAGCGGGTGGCCGAGTTCGGGATCGACACCGCGAACATGTTCGGCTTCTGGGACTGGGTCGGCGGCCGGTACTCGATGGACTCGGCGATCGGCCTGTCGACAATGGTGGCCCTGGGCCCGGAGCGGTTCAGCCAGATGCTGGCCGGCTTCCACGCGATGGACGAGCATTTCCGCACAGCCCCGCTGGCGCGGAACCTCCCGGTGCTCATGGGCCTGCTCACCGTATGGTACGTGGGCTTCTTCGGGGCCAGCTCGGTCGGCGTGATGCCCTACGACCAATACCTCAAGCGGTTCCCCGCCTACCTGCAGCAGCTCACGATGGAGTCCAACGGCAAGCACGTCACCCTGGACGGCCAGGTGGTCGACTACCAGACCGGCCCGGTGTACTGGGGCGAACCCGGCACGAACGGCCAGCACAGCTTCTACCAGCTCCTGCACCAGGGGACCGAGCTGATCCCGGTCGACCTCATCGGCTTCGGCAAGAGCCTCAACCCGCTCCGCGACCACCACGACATCCTGTCGTCGAACGTCTTCGCCCAGGCCCAGGCGCTCGCCTTCGGCAAGACCGTGGAAGAGGTCCGGGCGGAAGGGACCCCCGAGGCGGTGGTGCCGCACCGGGTCATGCCGGGGAACCGCCCCACCAACGTCCTGCTGGCCGAGAAGCTGACCCCCCACCTTCTCGGTGTGCTCGTCGCCCTGTACGAGCACAGCGTGTTCACGCAGGGGGCCATCTGGGGCATCGACTCGTTCGACCAGTGGGGCGTCGAGCTGGGCAAGGCGCTGGCGGTGGCGATCATCCCCGAGCTGGAGAGCACCGCCGAACCTGAACTCAGTCACGACTCCTCGACCAACACGCTGATCCGGCGCTACCGGGCACTCAAGGGCTAAGGAGAGCAGGCATGGCGCCGGCAAGCCGATGCACCTCGATATGGCCGGGCTGAGCCGGATGGGGTCGAACCTCGCCCGGCGGCTCAGGCATGACCGGGGCACACCGCGTCGCTCGTACTGGATGATCAGGTCCTGGGGACCAAGCGCCACGCGGTCCGCGGCCATAGCGTGGATCTCGTCCGCATGACGCACGCGAAAGCGAGCCAAAGATCAGGGTGACAGACGAACTTCAGAACCTAGTGGCTACATCGAATCTGGAGCGGCGCTGACGACGGCTGCTAGCTCAGTGCGCGAGGTGATGCCCAGCTTGGGGAAGATGCGGTACAGGTGGTTGCGGACGGTGCGGTGCGACAGGTACAGCTGCTGGCCGATCTCCCGGTTGCTCAGCCCTTCCGCGGCTAGCCGCGCGATGTGCAGCTCTTGCGGGCCCAGCAGGTCCAGGGCGCGCGGCGGTGGCTGGCCGCCGCGCTCGCCGGCGGCCCGCAGTTCCCGGCGTGCGCGCTCGGCCCAGGCGTCGGCGCCGAGCGCGTCGAAGGTGTCCCTCGCGGCGCGCAACGGCGCGCGGGAGTCGCCGGCGTGCTGGTGGCGGCGCAGCCACATGCCGTGGGCGAGCTGCAGCCGGGCGCGGTGCAGCGGCCAGGCCGCCAGGTCGGCGCCCAGGGCCGCGTCGAATAGTGCCTGCGCGTCGCCGGTGGCCAGCATCGGGGCCGCCACGGCCAGGCTGGCGCGCAGCAGGGGGGAACCGGTCGCGGCCGCCTCGGGGACGAGCGCTGTGCAGTGGCGGCGGGCCGCGTCTTGGTAGCGGCCTCCGGCGGCGGCTTCGGCCAGGTCGACCAGGGCCCAGGCGCGCAGGTGCGGGTGGTAGGCGGTGTCTTGCGAGTGGAAGATCCGGGCCAGCTGCTCGTAGGCCTCGTCGTAACGGCCGGCGCCGAGCGCGGCGGTGCCGCGGGCGAGCTGGACCTGGGCCAGCAGCGGGGGCACGCCCCCGGCCAGCAGGACCCGCTCGGCCTGGGCGGCAAGTTCAGCGGCGGTGGCGGTGTCGCCGCGCCGGCCGGCCAGGACCGCCTGGACGAGCTGAGCGCATGCCGCCCACAGCGGCCTCCCTTCTTCGGACAGCAGCCGGGCGGCTTCGTCGGCGGCCGGCCCGGCCAGGGCGGCCTGGCCGAGTAGGAGCGCCGACCACGCCTGGCTGAGCAACACCTGGTTGAGGAGGCCCAGCCGGCCGCGGGCCCGCAGCCCGGCCGCTGCCGCGGTGTGAAACCCCACCGCCTGCTCGCATGCCCCCACGGCCGCGGCGGCGTAGCCCAGCAGCTCGTCCTGATAGGCAGTGCCCGAGCCGGGCTGGTGCTGGCCGAGCCGCGCCAGCACCGCCGCGCCGTGCCCGACAGGGTCGCTCAGCGCCAAGGCGAACAGCAGCCGGGGATCGTCGGCGGCGACCGGCATGGCCTCGGCCACCGCGGTCATCCGCTGCCTGGTCCGCGGGTCCGGGTTGGACCAGTAGCACCGGATGGCCACGTCGTCGAGCGTAAGCAGCGCCTGGTCGACGTCCCCGTCCCGGCGCATCTGGTCGGCCACCTCGGCGAGCGCGGCCAGCGGCCGGGCGCCGGACCGGGTCCCTGCTCCCGCGACCTCGCGGGCCCACGCCAGCCGGAGCCGGTCCCCCGGTTCCAGGTCCAGCGGCTCGGCCTCATCAAGCAGCCGCAACACCGTCTGCGGCCGGCCCAGGTCGTAGTACGCCCACGCGGCGCGGATCAGCCGCTGCCCGCGCCGGGCCGAACCCGGGCTCAAACGGGCCGCGGCGGCCAGCGCCGCGGCCTGTTCCGCGATCGCCCCGCGGCGCTCGGCCCGGACTGCGGCCGCCTCCAGGCCTGCGGCCACCTCCTCGTCCGGCCCCAGGCTGGCCGCCGCCCGGTGCCACACCTGACGGTCCGGCACGCCCGCCAGCGCCTCCGCCAGCGCCCGGTGCATGGCCTGCCGCCGCGCCAGGCCGGCCGCCTCACCTACCGCCAACCGCACCAGCGGATGGCGGAACCGCACGCTCTGCCCGTCCACCTCGGCCAGCCCCGCCGCCACCGCCTCGCCCAGATCCGCCACCGACACCGGCGCGCCCGCCACCACGCTCGCCGCGGCCAGCACCTCCCCCAGCGCATCCCAGTCGTCCAGCGCCGCCGCCAGCAACGCGGTGAAGGTCACCGCCGGCAGCCCCGGCAACCGGGACGCGAACGCCTGCTCCAGCCGCCGGGTCAGCGGAATCCACCCGTTCAGGGCCCCGCGGCTGTCGTGCTGGCTGGCCGTCACCGGCAGCTCGACCAGAGCCAGCGGATTGCCGGCCGCCTCCTCTAGCACCCGCTCACGCACCGCCGGATCCAGCGCCGCGGTCGCGTCCAGCAGCGCGGCCGCGGCCGCCGCCTCCAGCGGGCCGAGCCGCAGCTCCGCCAGCCCCGCCCGGGCCAGTGGATTGTCCTCCAGCTCGGCCTCGCGGGCGGTGCCCACCAGCCCGATCGGGTCCGCGCCCAGCCGGCGGCTCACAAACGCCAGCACCTCGCACGTGGAGGCGTCCAGCCAGTGCACGTCCTCGGCGACCACCAGCACCGGCGCCCGCCCGGCCCCGGCAGCCAGCAACTCCAGGGCCGCCAGCCCGACCAGCGGCATGGCCGGAGTCACCCCGTCGCCCACTCCCAGGGCGGTGAGCAGCGCATCCCGCTGGCCGCGCGCCAGCCCATCGGCTTCTGCCAGCACCGGCCGCAGCAGCTGGTGCAGCCCGGCAAACGACAGGTGCGCCTCGCCCGGGACACCCGCGCAGGCCAGCACCCGCATCCCGCGATCGGCCGCGCGTCGGCTGGCCACCTGCGCCAGTGCCGACTTCCCGATCCCCGGGTCGCCAAGCACCAGCAGCGACCCGCCACCGTCGCCGATACGGCCCAGCAGCAACTCCACCGCGGCGATCTCCGGGTCCCGCCCGACCAGCTCCGGCGCCATCACCACACGTCCCCGGCAAGCATCACCCCCGCAGTCTGAGCGACCCACACTTGCCACGGCAAGCCGCCATCTCCTGGACAACCGCCCATCTCCTGCGGACCCTGCATATCCAGACGGATGGGATCAATCCGCCTCCCCCCGGGGCCCGGCGCACAGGGTGCACCTTTGACCCGAGCCGCGGGGGGACGGTGAGCGCCGATCTTGGGGGTCGGTCGCGGCGTGGAATCCGGCGGCTTGAGTCACTCACTGAGCCACCTTGCGACAAGACTAGGGTCAGTTGACCCACGACACGGCGCCATGCGCGCGCCCAGTATGGGTGGACTCGGCTTCCCTCCCAGCCAGACGGGCACGAGCATGACAAGCCAGCCGATCTCGGTGGCCGACCGGAGAGCGGCAGCATGACTGAGCTAGCCACCCGGCCGGTGTTCCCTTGCGAACTGGTAACTTCCCGAGCCCGTCGTGATGGGCCCGGCAACATCCCAGTTACCCCCTGCGCGATACAGGGCGGCACGGCGTCCGCCGAGGAGCCGGGAATTCCTGATGTTCCGGCCGCTGCTCCCGTCAGGGGAGGAGTCGTGTCTCGCTGCGCGCTGTTTCGGCGACTGGCCGAAGCCGAACGCGTGGTCCAGATGTCGGCGCCGGCCGGGAGCGGGAAGACGGTGCTGATGCGGTCCTGGATCGCCGAGGCTGGCCTGGCCCGGCACGCCGCGTGGGTACCGGTGGATAGCGAGGAGCGGGATCCGCAGCGGTTCTGGCTGTCGGTACTCGGCGCGCTGCGCGAGACGGCCTCGGGGGCGGCGCTGGTGCGGCCGCTGACGGCGGCGCCGGACCTGGACGGCTGGGCGATTGTGAAGCGGCTGCTGACGGACCTGGCGCCGCTGGCGGACCGGATCTGGCTGGTTATCGATGACGTGCACCAGCTGGGCCCCGATGCGTTGCGGCAGCTGGAGCTGCTGGTGCTGCGGGCGCCGCCCGGGCTGCGGTTCGTGCTGGCCACCCGGCATGATATGCGGCTAGGTCTGCACCGGCTGCGGCTGGAAGGCGAGCTGACCGAGATCCGCGAGCCCGATCTGCGGTTCACCGTGGCGGAGGCGCGCGAATTGTTCGCCGCGGCAGGGGTGCAGCTGCCCGATGCGGCGTTGGTGAGCCTACAGGAGCGGACGGAGGGGTGGGCGGCAGGGCTGCGGCTGGCTGCCCTGTCGCTGGCCGGGCAACCCGATCCAGCACGGTTCGCGGCCGGGTTCTCCGGCACCGAGCGGACGGTGGCCGAGTACCTGCTGGACGAGGTGCTGGACCGGCAGCGCGAAGAGGTCAGGCGGCTGCTGCTGCGCACCTCCATTCTGGAGCGGGTGAACGGCGAGCTGGCCGACGTGCTGACCGGAGACAAGGGCGGGGAGGGGGTCTTGCAGGACCTGGAGCAGGCCGGCGCGTTCGTGATCTCGCTGGACGGGCCGCGGTCCTGGTTCCGCTACCACCAGATGTTCGCCGGGCTGCTGCAGCTGGAGCTGCGCCGCGCCGCGCCGGATGAAGTCGCGGCCCTGCACCGGACAGCCGCGCATTGGCTCGCGGAGCACGGGTACCAGGTGGAGGCGATCCGGCACGCCCAGGTCGCTCGGGACTGGGGCCTGGCCGCCGAGCTGCTCGCCGATCACTGGCCCGGCCTGCACCTGGACGGGCAGGCCCCCACCACCCACGAGCTGCTGACCGGGTTCCCGCCCGGTGTCCGCGCGGCCGATGCCGAGCTCGCAGCGGTGGCCGCTGCGGACGAGCTGGCGTACGGGTCGCTGGAGGCGGCCGAGCGATACCTGGGACTGGCAGAGCTCGGGACAGCCTCGGTGCCGGATGCCCGGCGCGCCCAGGCGCAGCTGCTGCTCGGCATCGTCCGGTTGCTGGTAGTCCGCCAGCGCGGCGATCTGCCCACGGTGGCTGAGGAGGCCCGGCGGCTGGAGCCCTTGACCGGGGCCCCGGACGCGGCGCAGCCTTTCCTGGGCCAGGACCTGCGCGCGCTCGCGCTGATCAGCCTCGGCACCACCGAAGTCTGGACAGGCCAGTTCCAGGAGGCAGAGCGGCACCTGGTGGGGGGCATTGCGCTGGCGCACCGAATCGAGCGGCCTTTTTTGGAGTTCACTGGCCTGGCGCACCTGGCGGCGGTCGAGATGTTCCAATCGTATGCGCGGGCGGCCGAACGCAGCCGGCGAGCAATCGACCTGGCCGAACAACACGGCTGGGGCAGTGACCCGGCCGCCGGCACCGCCTGCATGGCACTGGGAACGATACTGACGTGGCAGGGAAGGCTGGGTGAGGCCGAGCTCTGGGTCCAGCGCGCGGAACACACTCTCACAGCCCACGCCCAGCCCGCGACCGGACACGTCATCCGTTACATCCGCGGGCTGCTCGAGCTCGCGCGCGGAAGGGACGCCGACGCGCTGGCCGCGTTCCGGGCCGCCGAGCCGTTGACCCGGCGGCTTGCCGCGCCGCACTACACCGTCCCTCGGGCACGGGCGCTGCTGGTGCACGCCCTGGTGCGCCTGGGCGATACCGAGGGCGCGGAGCAGGCCCTTGCCGAACTCGGCGACCAAGACCGCGACCACGGGGAGACGCGCATCGCCACCGCGACGCTGCGGCTCGCCCAACACGACCCGCACGCGGCGGTCGCCGCGCTCGCGCCGGTCCTCGACGGCGCCCCCTCCGTACTCCCATGGACTGGGCTGGCTCGCGCGTTCCTGTTGGAGGCGATCGCCCGCGACGCGCTCGGCGACCCGGCCGCCGCCGGGCAGGCCTTGGAACGCGCGCTCGACCTCGCCGAACCCGACAGGGCACTCTCGTTGTTCCTACTGCACCCCGCGCCGGCCCTGCTCGAGCGCCACGCCCGGCACGGCACCGCCCACGCCGCCCTGATCGCCGAGATCCAGGGCATGCTCGCCGGGAAGAGGTCCGCGCCGCTGCCCGGCGGTCAAGCGGGATGGACCCGCAGCCGGAGCCTGGCCGAACCGCCCACCGACAGCGAGACCCGTGTCCTGCGCTACCTGCCGACCCACCTCACGGCGCATGAGATCGCCGATGAGCTGTTCCTCTCGGTGAACACCGTCGGCACCCACATGCGCCACCTGTACGCCAAGCTCGGCGTCCACAGCCGCCACGAGGCGGTGGACCGCGCCCGCGCTCTGGGGCTGCTCGCGCCCTCCGCACGAAGGGCTTGAGGTGGAATCGCCAAGCTAGGTGACGCCAGCTCACCGAGCCGGGTCCGCCGTTGAGGCCGTCCGAGACTCCCCGCGGCCAGGTCGTTCGGGAAGTGTGCGACACCTCATACATCGGTCACCTCCTTCGCGGACACGGAGAATTTGACCCAGCGATATCACGCTGGAGCGGGGCCGGCCCTGGCTTGTGCGGTTGTCACCTGGTCGTCCGCCGGCGACGGCGTGCGCCTTTGGCCCAGCGGCCCGCGGCGGAGCAGGGCGCCGCCGACGACCGCGCCGCCGGCGAAGATGCCGGCGGTCCACCAGAAGACCGTGTCGTAGCCGTGCGCCAGCGCCAGCCCGGTCAGGGCCTGGCGGCCGATGAGCCGGGCCGCCGCGAGGTTCGCGGTGATGTAAGAGGTGACGGCGGCGGCGAAGAGGGTGCTCAGCAGGGAGGTGCCGATCGATGCGCCGAGTTGCTGGCCGACAGTGACGGTCGCGGATGCCTCTCCCGCGTCCTGGGGGGCTACACCGAACGTGCCGGTGTTGATCACCGGGGCGATCACCAGGCCCAGGCCGATTCCGGCCAAGATGATCGCACCGAGCACGCCTGCGGCGTAGCCGCTGTGCGAACCTAGCTGCGCCAGCCAGACCGCCCCGCCCGCGGCGGCCAGCATCCCGAACGCGACCAGCGGCTTGGGCCCGAACCTGGGCATCAGCACGATCGTGGACAGATTGGACGCGACAATGAGACCGGCACTGAGCGGCAGGAACGCCACCCCGGTCACCAACGGCGAATAGCCCAGCGTCTGCTGCAAGTAGGTGGTCAGGAACAAGAAGATCCCGAACAGCCCGACCGCGGCGATGAGCATCGACAGGTACGCGCCGCCCCGGTTACGGTCGAGCACCACGCGGGGCGGCAGCAGCGGGTGGGCGGCCCGGGCCTGCCAGGCCGCGAACACCGCCAGCAGCACCACGCCGGCGGCCAGGAACCCGTAGGTGGATGGCGTGGACCAGTGGTGCCTGGCCGCGTTGGAAAAGCCGTAGACCAGGCAGAACATGCCGCCGGAAGCCAGCAGCGCGCCCGGGATGTCCAGCCTGGGCTTGCCCGGGGAGGGCTGCCGCTTGAGCAGCAGCGCGCCGCCGATGAACGCGGCCCCGGCGAAGATCAGGTTCACATACAGCGTCCACCGCCAGGACAGGTACTGGGTCAGGGCGCCGCCGAGCAGCAGCCCGATCGCGCCGCCGGCCCCGGCGATCGCCCCGTAGACCGCGAACGCCCTGCTGCGATCCTTCGGCTCGGTGAACGTGGTGGTCAGCAGCGACAGCGCCGAGGGGACCAGCAGCGCGGCGAACGCGCCCTGGCAGGCCCGCGCGGTGATCAGCATGGCGAAGTTGACCGAGGCGCCGCCGATGGCCGAGACACCAGCGAACCCGGCCAGCCCGGTCAGGAAGGTGACCTTGCGGCCGAGCAGGTCGGCCAGCCTGCCGCCGAGCAGCAGCAGGCTGCCGAACGCCAGCGTGTACGCGGTGA
>Ga0070710_10000830_pt1 | contig 14864 bp, 13 predicted proteins | sample LARL52metaG_FD_65454 | JGI IMG/M metagenome (GOLD analysis project Ga0070710, IMG submission 65454) | Corn, switchgrass and miscanthus rhizosphere microbial communities from Kellogg Biological Station, Michigan, USA - LAR L5-2 metaG | ecosystem: Host-associated > Plants > Roots > Rhizosphere ... | reverse complement strand
ACCACCGAGAAGCAGGTCGAGCCGATCAGGATGAAGGTGACCATGCAGGTGATGCGCATGGTGGTCTGGTAGCCCTGCTTGATCAGGTCGCGCAGTTCGGGAATGCGGGCGGCCTCGATGCAGATCCAGGCCACAGCGAGATAGGTGATCGCAAAGGCGACGCGGAAGACGAGGTTCTCGCTATAGAGCATCGCGATGATGGTGCCGATGCCCGCGGCGATCACGCCGATGACCAGAACCTTGTTGCCGGTGCGCGAAAAATCCTTGTGATGGATGGCGGCGAGCACGATCGCGCCGACCGCGCCCATGGCGCCGGCTTCGGTCGGCGTGGCGAGGCCCATCATCATGGTGCCCAAAACAACGAAGATCAGCACCGCGGAGGGGATGATTCCCATCAGGCATTTCTGCCAGAGCGGCCAGCCGGTCAGCGTGCGTGCCTCCTTCGGCACCGGTGGCACGTGGCTCGGCTTGAAGATGCCGAGCAGGAAGGTGTAGCCGGCGAACAGCGCGATCTGGAACACCGACGGGCCCCAGGCGCCGAGATACATGTCGCCGACCGACTTGCCGAGTTGGTCGGCGAGCACGATCAGTACCAGCGAGGGCGGCACCAGCTGGGTGATGGTCCCGGAGGCCGCCAGCACGCCGGTGATGTAGCGCATGTTGTAGCCGTAGCGGATCATCACCGGCATCGAGATCAGCGCCATGGCGATCACCTGCGCGGCAACCGTTCCGGTGATGGCGCCGAGGATGAAGCCGACGATGATGACGGAATAGCCGAGCCCGCCGCGCACCGGCCCGAACAGCTGGCCCATCGAATCCAGCATGTCCTCGGCAAGGCCGCAGCGCTCCAGCACGGAGCCCATGAAGGTGAAGAAGGGGATGGCGAGCAGCAGCTCGTTGGACAGCACGCTGCCGAACACGCGGCCGGGAATGGCCTGCAAAAAGTTCAGGTCGAAGAAGCCGAGATGGATCGAGAGGAAGCCGAAGGACAGGCCGACGGCGGCGAGCGTGAAGGCGACGGGAAAGCCGATCAGCATCGCCAGAACCAGGCCGCCGAACATCAGCGGCGGCATCATCTCCAGCGTAATCATTGGGTCGGCCTCTCATACTTGGCGTCGATGGTCAGTTCGCCGCGCAGGGCCGCGATGCGCTTGATGACCTCGGAAACCCCTTGCAGGGCGAGCAGGACGAAGCCCGAGGGGATCACGAACTTGATTGGCCAGCGGACCAGGCCGCCGGCATTGCCGCTCATTTCACCCACCGAATAGGCCTGCATGAAAAACGGCCAGGAGAGATAGGCGAGCAGCAGGCAGGCCGGGATCAGGAAGAACAGCGTGCCGATCATGTCGAGCCAGAGCTGGCCGCGCTCCGTCAGGAAGAGATAGAAGATCTCGACCCGCACATGCTCATTGCGCTTGAAGGTGTAGGAGGCGCCGAACATCACCATGACGGCGAACATGTACCATTGCAGCTCCAGCCAGCCGTTCGACGAATAGTCGAAGGCATAGCGGATCATGGCGTTGGCGGCGCTCACCAGGCAGGACAGCAGCACTAAGAGATTGCAGAAATAACCGATCTTCTCGTTGAGCTGGTCGATGGCGTTACTGACGCCCAGCAATTGACGCATCGTGGTCTCTCTCCGGCGGGCCGCCTTCACCTGGTCATGATGATCGGAGGAGTGCTGCAGCGCAAATCGGCGCCGCGCAAAAGGCGCGCAGATTCGCAGCTCGTTGTCCGGAGCATTGCAACCAACATCCTCCCGAATGGTGCGCCTTGCCGTCTTGACCGCGGCGGTGAAGCGCGGGTGGCTTATCCTAGCCGGCAGACCAAAGGCAGACGCACCATTTCAGCGGGAGGCTGCGTCGTCAATCGGAAAATGGACAAATTGCCGCGCCTTCAACGGCTTGAGCACAGAGGAGGTTAACCCGCTTCCATCATGGCGGGCCTTATCCCCTCATACTGAGGAGCGGCGTCTTCGCCGCGTCTCGAAGGATGAGGCCGGGCTGTCAGCACCGGGGACATCATGGTTCGAGACGCGCGCAAAAGCGCGCTCCTCACCATGAGGGTTCTACACCCGACTTAACCGCCGGTCACGCTCATGTGGCGGCTGACGCTCGGCCGGTTATGCCTGCGGTCGATGATGAAATCGTGCCCCTTGGGTTTGAGCCCGATTGCACGGTCGATGGCGGCGGCGAGCAGGTCGTTGTCGGCTGACGCGCGGAGCGGCTTGCGGAGATCGGCGGCGTCCTCGTGGCCGAGGCAGGTGTGCAAGGTCCCGGTGCAGGTGATGCGGACCCGGTTGCAGGATTCGCAGAAATTATGCGTCATCGGCGTGATGAAGCCGAGCGTGCCGCCGGTCTCGCCGACGCGGACATAGCGGGCAGGTCCCCCGGTCGTCTCGTCGAGGTCGGTCAGCGTGTAGTGCTTGGCGAGCCGCGCGCGCACCAGCGACAGCGGCACATACTGGTCGATCCGCCCTTCGCCGATCTCGCCCATCGGCATCACCTCGATCAGGGTCAGCGCCATGCCCTTGCCATGCGCCCACTCCATCAGAGAGGGGATTTCCTCCTCGTTGAGGTTCTTCAGCGCGACCGCATTGATCTTCACGCCAATATCCGCCGCCAGTGCGGCATCGATGCCGGCCTTGACCTTGTCGAGCTCGCCCCAGCGGGTGATGCTTTTGAACTTGACCGGATCGAGCGTATCCAGCGACACGTTGATGCGTCGGATGCCGCAGTCAGCCAGCTCGCCTGCAAAGCGCGCGAGCTGCGTACCATTGGTCGTCATGGTCAGCTCGCGCAAGGCGCCAGTGCCCAGGTGGCGCGACAGCGCGCGGACCAGCGACATCACGTTGCGCCGGACCAGCGGCTCGCCACCGGTCAGCCGCAGCTTCTTCACGCCCTTGGCAATGAAGGCCGAGCAGAGCCGGTCCAGCTCTTCCAGCGTCAACAGATCGGCCTTGGGCAGGAACGTCATGTCCTCGGCCATGCAGTAGAAGCAGCGCAGGTCGCAGCGGTCCGTCACCGAAACGCGTAGATAGCTGATGGTCCGCCCGAACGGGTCGGTCATCGGATGCGACAGCAATGCGGGTGCAATAATCTCGGTCATGCCTGCGCTTTATCACAAGAGATACGCCTTGCGACAATGTAGGCATCAGAAGCGCTGCGGACAATCGGCAGATGGCCGGGGGGCCGGTGCCGGAGAAGCCGTGCAATCAGCGGGTTGGAGCGGCCTGCTGCTGCGCCGCATTCGGATCGGGGAATGCAGACTCGGCCGGCGCCGGCGCGGCCGCGGCCGCGGCCTTGGGCGCCCGGGGCTTTTTCGGCCGCATCGGCTTGCGGGCCTTGGGCGGCGGCGCCAGCGGCTGCAGCTCGGCGACCACGGGATTCGGCTCCGCCGCCGCCGTGTCCGGGCTGGTGAGCCCGCCAGAGGTCCGCGTCACCTGCACCTGAACGGTCGCGGTCTGGTATTTCGCGAGCGCGTAGCTGACCGAGAAATTATCGCTCTCCGGCGCCGGAACCGAGACGGAGCAGGGGGTCTTGCAGCCCGGCCCGAGCGAGGTCTTTGCGTCCGCGCCGGGCGGATTGGATTCGAGCTGAACCTGAACGGTTGGCGGTGCCGACTTGAAGGAATCAAGCGAAAACGACGAGCAGCCGGCCAGGCTCAGTCCCGCCACGGCGATCACGACAACACGGCGCATTTCGTCCACCCATAACCCTGTGGCAATCCGCCACATTCCCCAGCCGAGACCATAGGAGCGCCGGAACAGAGGCGCAACGGGGCGGAGCAACATAGTTAATAGATGGTTAATACCCTGTGGAAAGCCGGTTTTCCCAGGACATCAATACCTTGCTTCAAGTTGTGGAAATTTCGATCAGATTTTCCACCGCCTCGGGCAGCTCCAACATGTGCTGGATGAGGCGGTCGGGGTTCAGTTCGGCCATCGGCGTGTCGGTATAGCCGAAGGCGACCCCGATCACGGGAATACCGGCGCGCCGCGCGACGCCGACATCCGTGCCGGCATCGCCGACCATGATGGCATCAGCCAATTGCCCGCCGGCGAGGGCGACGGTCTGGCGCAAAATGCCGGGGTCGGGTTTTGAAACCCCAAAGGTGTCGGCGCCGCAGATCGCGGCGAACCGGTGGCTCAAGCTGAGCTCATCAAGCAGACGCTTCGACAGCCATTCGAGCTTGTTGGTGCAGACTGCGAAGCGGTGGCCGCGCGCGGCCATCCGGTCGAGCGCGTCCTCCAGCCCCTCGAAGGGTTTTGAGAACTCGGCGATGTGGGCTGCATAATGATCGATGAAGGCGCTCGTCATGCGGGCGATATCATCAGCGCCGACCTGGCGCCCGTCGGCCTCCAGCCCCCGTTCGATCAGCCGCCGTGCGCCGGCGCCGATCATGTTGCGCGCGGCCGCCAGCGGAATGGGCGGCAGGCCCTCGCGGTCGAGCACATGATTGAGAGCGTTGATCAGGTCGGGCGCGGTGTCGACGAGCGTGCCGTCGAGGTCGAAAACGATGGTGCGATTCATGGCCATTTTCACTCGCTAATGGCCAACGCGCGGCCGCGCAAGTGGCCGGGAGGTGACAGGGCGGCCCTTACAGCGAGCGCTACGGCCCGAAAGCGCTATTCCCCGCGAGGAAACGAGGCTAGGTATGCGCCCGAAATTGACGGCGAGGGGCTTTTGCAGGTGGACATGGAAGCGCTGAAACGGCAGGCGGCGGCGCGCGCGCTCGAAGAGGTGCAGGGCGGCATGCGCGTGGGCCTCGGCACCGGCTCGACGGCGAAACATTTCGTCGAACTGCTCGGCGAGCGGGTCGCGAGCGGACTGAAGATCGTGGGCGTGCCGACCTCGGAGGCCACGCGGCGCGATGCGGAACGCCATGGCGTTCCGCTCACGACACTGGACGAGGTCGACGGCCTCGATCTCACCGTGGACGGCGCCGACGAAATCGATCACGCGCTCTGCCTCATCAAGGGCGGCGGCGGGGCGCTGCTGCGAGAAAAAATCGTCGCCAGCGCCTCAAATCGCATGATCGTGATTGCCGATCAGTCGAAATGGGTGGAAACACTCGGCCGCTTTCCGCTGCCTGTCGAGGTGGTTCCCTTCGGTCTCGCCGCGACGGAGCGCGCCATCAGCCAGGCATTTGCGCAATGCGGCGTTTCCGGGCAAATGGTGCTGCGCCGGGCCAAAGAGGGCCACGTTTTTGTCACCGACGGCGGCCACTGGATTGTCGACGCCCATCTGGGCCGGATCGTTGATGCTCCGCGCCTGGCGGATTGCTTGAGCCGGATACCGGGGGTGATGGAACACGGTTTATTCATTGGACTGGCCAGCATGGCTGTGTTGGCGAGCGCCGAGGGAATTCGCGTCGTGGAGCGGACGTAAAGGCCGCAAAGCTCAGGGGAGACTAGGAATGAAGAGCGTTTTGAAGATGCTGTCGGCCGCCGGCCTTATTCTGGGATTGGCGCTGACCGGCCTTCCGGCTACCGCGCAGCAGCAGGGGGCGCCACCGACGCTGAAGCCGGGCACGCCGGCGGCGATGGCGGCGGCGCGGGAAATTCTGGCGTTGAAAAATGCCGGAGCGATGTACGGCAACGCGGTTCCCGGCGTCGTGCAGCAGACCAAGGACGCCCTGATCCAGCAGAATCTCAATTATCAGAGGGATCTCAACGAAGTTGCGGTCGTGGTGGCGCAGGCCTTCGCCGGCAAGGAGAAGGAGATCGGCGAGGGCATGGCGCAGATCTACTGCAACGAGTTTTCCGAGCAGGAACTGAAGGATCTCGTGACGTTCTACAAGTCGCCGCTGGGCCAGAAGCTGCTCGCCAACGAGCCCCGTGCCATCCAGTTCTCGATGTCCTTCATGAACCAGTGGGCGCAGCAATTTTCCGAGACCGTCAACGCGCAGTTCCGCGCCGAGATGCGCAAGCGCGGCAAGCAGATCTGACCCAACACTCAGGTCGAGCTGGAACGAGGTTTGAGAATGGCTGAGTTCGACATCGACCTGTTCGTGATCGGAGGCGGCTCAGGCGGCGTCCGCGCTGCCCGCATCGCGGCGGGCCATGGCGCCCGCGTCATGATCGCGGAAGAATACCGCATGGGCGGCACATGCGTGATCCGCGGCTGCGTGCCGAAAAAACTGTTCGTCATCGGCTCGCATGTGCGGCAGGAACTCGCCGATGCCGTCGGCTTCGGCTGGAGCATTCCGAACGCGACTTTCGACTGGCCGACGCTGATCGCCAACAAGGACAAGGAGATCGCGCGGCTGGAAGCCGCCTATACCGCGAATGTCGAAAAATCCGGCGCGCGCATCGTCAAGACCCGCGCGGTGTTTTTGGACGCGCACACGGTCCGCCTGCTCGATGGCAAGACGGTTTCCGCAAAATACATCCTGATTGCCACCGGTGGCGCGCCCAATCATGGCGCCGTCATTCCCGGCATCGAGCATGTGATCTCGTCCAACGAGGCGTTTCATCTCGAAAAGCTGCCGCGCCGGATCGTGATCCAGGGCGGCGGCTACATCGCGCTGGAGTTCGCCTGCATCTTCGCGAATTTCGGCTCCGATGTCACCGTGATCTACCGCGGCGACAACATTCTGCGCGGCTTTGATGACGATGTCCGCGCCCACGTCCGCAGCGAGATGGAGAAGGAGGGCATCACCATCCTGACCGGGTGCACGGTCACGAGCGTCGACCGGCATGGTGATGACTTCACCACACATCTGTCAAACGGTTCGAGCATCGCCTCCGACAAGGTGATGTTTGCGATCGGCCGCCATCCGAACATCGCCAATCTCGGCCTCGACAAGGCCGGCGTCGCCATCAACCCCGTCAATGGCGGCATTGCTGTCGACCATTTCTCGAGAACGTCGGTTGAAAACATTTTTGCGATCGGCGACGTCACCCACCGCCTCAATTTGACGCCGGTCGCGATCCGCGAGGGCCATGCCTTCGCCGACACCGTGTTCGGTGGTCGGAGCGTGCAGGTCGACCACAAGGACATTCCGACCGCGGTGTTCTGCCAGCCCGAAGTCGGCACCGTTGGACTGACCGAGGCCGAGGCGCGCGCGCAGTTCAGCCATGTCGACATCTACAAGACCAGCTTCCGCCCGATCAAGGCGACGCTGTCCGGCCGCGACACGCGCGTCCTGATGAAGCTGGTGGTCGACGGCGTGAGCGACCGCGTGCTCGGCTGTCATATCGTCGGCGACACCGCCGCCGAGATCATCCAGGCGGTGGCGATCGCCGTGAAGATGAAGGCCACCAAGGCGGATTTCGACGCCACGCTGGCGCTGCACCCGACCGCGGGCGAAGAGCTCGTGACCATGCGCACTCCCGCCGCCCGCCACGTGCGGCAGGCGGCGGAGTAGGGCGCGCTCAACCGGCTCACATGGCCGACGTCGCCTGCGGCAGCGCCGACGCGGCCGGTTCTATCGGCTTCGGCGCAGCCGGTGTCCAGCCGGGCGGCCGGACAACATAGCCGAGCCGCTCGCGCCAGGAGCGCGCGTTCCACACGTCCTTGGCCATCGCGATCCACTCGTGCAGCGCGATATAGAGCGGATTGTAGGATTTCAGCGGCTTGACCAGGCCGTAGCGGCAGGGAAGGTCATCGCGTTCCTCGACAAAGGTGCCGAACAGGCGGTCGAAGATGATCAGGACGCCCCCGTAATTGCGGTCGAGATAGGCGCCGTTGCTGGCATGGTGGACGCGATGGTGCGAGGGCGTATTCAAGATCCATTCGAGCGGGCCGAGCTTTGGCACCAGCTCGGTGTGCAGCCAGAACTGGTAGAGCAGGTTAAACAGCACCGTGGCGGCCACGATTTCGGGCCGAAACCCGAGCCAGATCAGAGGCGCGTTGAAAATCGCCTCGCTCGAGATCTTTGACGTCCAGCCCAGCCGGTAGGCGGCGGCCAGCGTAAAATCGTTGGGGGAATGGTGGACGGCATGCGTCGCCCAGAACCAGCGCACCCGGTGGCTGGCGCGGTGCAGCCAGTAGTAACAGAACTCCCGTCCGATCAGCAGCACCGCAAAGCTCCACCACGGGCCGAGCTGGATGGTGGTGAGGCGGTGGCTCCAGGCGAACGCGAACACCGGACCGACCAGGCTGAGCGGGATGAAATTGGCGAGCTGTCGCCACAGCGCGACGAGAGAAGAGGCGAACCACGCCTTCCAGTCATAGTCCTGTCGCATCCGGCTGAGGGTGAGCGCCTCGACCAGTGCGATCACCATGACCCCTGGCAGCAGCCAGGGCATGATGTTGACATCTCCGACCATGAGCCGCCCCGGCGGCGTGGTCCAGACCACGACGGCGATGACCGCGAGCGCCCCGCAAGATGTCAGAAGAAAGCGACGCATGAGACCCTCCATGAATGTGCGGAGAGCCTACAAATCGTGCGCCGGCCGTCTCGCCGGAGTGTCGCCCGGATTGGCCGAAAGCTGCTGAGAACTGGTCGATTCCTTGAATCGGCTAATCGGGACGGCCGGTCTGACACGCGACGCGACGGAATTCCGAGGGCGTCAGCCCGGTGCCGGCCTTGAAGGCGCGGTTGAATGGCCCGATCGACTGGAACCCGGCGTCCATGGCGATGGTCAGGATCGGCACGTCGCGCTGGCTCGGATCCGACAGCGCCGCCTTGGCGTCCTCGATTCGATGATGATTGAGGAAGGCATTGAAGTTGCGATAGCCGAGGCCCTCATTGATGAGCTGCCGCAAGCGATACTCGGGCAGCTCGAGCTTTGCCGCGAGCGCCGCGATGGTCAGCCCTTCCAGCCGATAGGCCCGCTCGACGCTCATCATCTGCTCAAGCCGTTCGAGTTGGGCCTGATCGACCACCGACACGGCTTCGGGGGCCGCGCGGGAGGGCCGATCGGTATCGTTGCCGGTGGCGGGCTCCAGGTCGGCCGAGCGGAGCAGGGTCCATCCGCTCAAGATCGCCAGCGTACACAGCCCAAGCGCGCTGGCGAGATTCGTCGGCAAGGCCGCCGCGGGGCCGGCGCCCATGTGTGGCATGAAATCCACCGCGGCGAGCGCGACCATGTAGCCACAAGCACCGATCAGGACCGCGACGCGCAACCGGCGGCGTCCGGCCATCAGATCGGCCCGCCACGTCGTCAGCGCCTGCGCACCGGCCAGTGCCGCAAACAGCAATGAGAGCAGCGACAGCGATTCGCCCGTTCTGTCGGCGAGCGAAGGCCAGCCGGTCCTGGCCAGCGCCGGCGGCGCAACGCCCACCAGGCCGACGATGGCCCACACGACGCCATGCCAGCTCCTGATCTTGAAATCATCGTCGAAGGCCGCGCGCGCCCAGAGCCAGACCAGGACCGGTGCGCCGGAGGACAGGAAGCGGACCGGCGCGCTCCACCACCGGAACGACGGAAATGTCGGTGCGCTTGATATCGCGAAGGCGGCCGCGGCCAGCAGCAATGCCGGACGCAGGATCGTCGTCCTGGTGAGGCGGCGGTCGCGGACCGCGACGAGCGCAACCATCAGGAAAAGTCCGGTCGCACCGCCACGCAAGGCGAAATCCCACGCCGCAAGACCAGCGTCACTCACGGCGAAATGCTCCGAATGCCCCGATCAAGATTTTTGGTCGTCCCAGGATGAACCGCTGCCCGACGGCAGACGGCTCATTGTCGCATCAAGCGAGGCGCGGACGATAGGGGAAAATCCGGGACAAGCGGCGATGCGGTGCGTTCGCCCAGACGACGCAGCCCACACGTTCGCGCCAGGCCAATCCGCCGCACCGCTCCACGGCCAAGGCGATGCTCGGTCCGCCCGCGCGGCTGAGGCGCAGCAGGGCACGCCGGCGATCGCTCAAGGCCTGTTGAATCCGGCTGTTGCTCAGGGGGGCTCTGCCGAGGCATCGTTGTGCGCGCCGCGATGAGACCAGCGGCGCGCTTCGTTGTGCGAATTGTCATCCGCTCAGGCGATTGTTAGCCCCAACGAGTTTCAAGCGGAGCCTGTGAAGCACCACTGATCCACTCACGCCTGGCGAGACCTGATCAACGACTCTGGCCCACGGTTCTCGTCTGCAGTTCGTCAGAAACCCGATCTGCGAGCCGGTCGGCGAGGTCGGTCTTCATCTCCTCGGAGAGCCTGTCCCTGAGAACGCTGCGGAGCTTGTCCCGCTGCTCGGGCGTGAGCTGGAGCGCGGTCGCCGCGTCGTCGCTGACCTTGCTCGCGATCCGTCCCTGCATCGCATCCGCAAGCCTGTCACTGAGGACGCTGCGGATGGCGCTCCGCTGGTCCGACGTGAGCCTGGGCGCGCCGCCGGCAGCCGCACCGGCCGTGCTCCCTCGCATCTGGTCCGTAAGGTTATCGGCAAACCTGTCTCCAATCCCCGACGAGACCTCGTCAGCAAGCTTGTCCTTGATGGCACTGCGAACGGCGTTCTGCTGCTCCGGCGTGAGCCGGGTCGCGCCGGCCGCCTCGTCGCCGATGCGGTCCGCGAGCCTTCCGCGCATCTCATCCGCCAGCTTTTCCCTGACGACGCTGCGGATGGCACTCCGCTGTTCGGTTGTCGCCTGGCTTGTGCCAGCCGACGACCCCACTGTGCTTCCCCCTCGCATCTGCTCCGCAACCCTGTCCACGAGCCTGTCCGCAATCTCGCCCTTGACCGCGTCCGCAAGTCTTTCCCGGATGGCGCTGCGGATGGCGTTCCGCTGATCGGGTGTGAGCTGGGTCGCGCCAGCCGCGTCGTCGGCAAGCCGGTCGGCGATCTTCTCCCGCATTTCGTCCGAAAGCCTCTCCCTGATGGCGCTGCGAAGGACATTGCGCTGCTCGGGTGTGAGCCCTGTCGTACCGGTTGCTGACGCCGCACCGATCGTGCCTGTCGCCGAGCTTCCTCGCATCTGCGTTGCGACCTTGTCCACGATCCTGTCTGCGACCTCCGCCCTGGCGGCGTCCGCAAGCCTGTCGCGGATCGCGCCGCGGATGGCACTCCGCTGGTCAAACGTGAGCTGCGCTGCACCCGCTGCCTCCTCGCCAATCCGATCCGCAAGCCTGCCGGCCAGCTCGTCCGCGAGCCCCTGCCTGATGGCGCTGCGAAGCGCGTTCCGCTGCTCGGGCGTGAGCCCGGTCGTAGCGCCCTCGGCGCGGGACTGCGTGGATGCCATCGAGAGGCTGAGCACGATGGTCGCAGCTGCGGCAGAGCTGGCGAGCAACGTCTTGATGTGCTTCTTTATGCTGGACTCTGATCTCATGGGGCTTCTCCTCGTACAAGGTCTTGTCGATGACCAGCCCTGCATGCTTCGAGCTGAAATGAGCTCGGTATCCGGTGCATCGCTTCTGCCGGCACTTGGTTGTGGCCTTTCAGAAAACGATGGGCCCGGCTGCTTCCGCTTGGTGGTGCCTCTCCGGTCAGTTTTCGGCCTCGGCGATCTTCAACCGACCAGTTTGCCACGCTCCAGGCAGAGACGGCAAATCGCATGTTCCTCGATCGGAGGTGATGCGCCTCCGAAACCGCCACGCTCGATCCCGATCGAGCTGGCGAGGCCGATCCTAGTCGCATGCGCCGCGAGCGAGATTGGCCTTAGGGGCAAGGATCGACATGAGCGGCGATGGTACAGAAAGACCGGCGGCGTTTCTTGGGGACGGCGATTGCCGAGTGTCGCTTTGGGACGCTGCCGGGCTCGGCCTCTTTGCCTTGGCCACGATCATTGCAGAGACGCGCCAGTTAGCGTTCGTGCCGCGCTATTTCTGGGTTCGTCGGCGTTCGGGCGGCGGCCGGCTCGATTTGTCCAGGGGCACGCAGCGGAAGGGTCATCGTGATCGTCGTCCCTTGCCCTGGCGCGGAGGCCAGCGAAATGCGGCCGCCGAGTTGGTCCGTCACGAGACTGTGGACGATGGAGAGGCCGAGCCCGGTCGAGCCTCGCGCACGAGTGGTCGTGAAGAAGGGGTCGAAAACGTGACGCTGCACGTCCTCAGGGATTCCGCTGCCATCATCGGAGACCGCAATCTCGACCTGTTCCGAGTCGAGCCGCCGAGCCTCGATCCGCACCTGTCGGCCCACACCATGGGCGAAACCGTGGCTGACGGCGTTGACGATGAGGTTGGTCAGCACCTGCCCGTAGGCGCCGGGGTAACTGTCCAGCATGACGTGGGGGGCCATGTCGAGCACGAGAGAATCGCGATGCTTCGGCAGGCTTGGCCGCAGGCTCGCGACGAGTTGCTCGGTTGCGAGCTTGAGGTCGAAGCTACGGCGGTCGGCCTGGCTGCGATCGGCGATGACCTGCTTGAATGATTGAATCAGTTCTCCCGCGCGCTGCAGATTCACCACAAGCTGGTCCGCGGCATCGCGGCAGCCGTCGGTGAACTCGGCGAGCCCGGAGCGGCGCACCGGACCGGACACGATCTGGCCGGCGAAGCTCGTGCAGCGGCGCGCGAGTGTCGAGGCTACCGTCAGGCTGATGCCGACCGGGCTGTTGAGCTCATGGGCAACCCCCGCGACGAGACGACCGAGCGCGGCCAGCCTTTCAGTTTCGATGAGATAGCGTTGCGTCTCGCTGGCGCGCAGCGCAGCTTCGGCCAGCCGCCTCTTGTCGCGGATTTCGGCAAACAGTGCCGCAAGAATCGAGGCGCCGATGGCCACCAGGAGAATGCTGACCTGTGCCGCCAGGACGCGTTCATTGATCGAGAGGTCCGGATTGCCGAAATAGCCGATGCCGAAGGTTGTCGTCCAGACGATCGAAAGACTGATGATGAACGCGGCTGCGGCGGCGAATACCGGCCGGCAGCGCGCCGCGAGCCACAGCAGCGGCGCGAACAGCACGGCGACCGGCCCGACATTGGCCAAGAGCTCCGAGCGGAGAAAGATGGCGAGCCCGCTCGCCAGTGCGAGCATCGCCACCGCCAGGGTGCCTTCCACGAGTTCGCTCAGCGGAGGCCGGTCGCGCGCGGCCGAAGTCAGCTCGATCAGAAGGGGGGCAACCGTGATGATCCCCAGCGCATCAGATGCGAACCAGTGAAGGTAGGTCGTCAGGATCGGCGTCGCCGAAGAATGAAATAATTTGAATCCTATCGCCCCGCCGATCCCCGAGACGGCAGCGGCCGCAATCGCTGCCGCGATCAATCCGAGCACGTTGAGCAGCTTGCCGAGCCTGAAATCCGCACCGAAGAAGCGCTCGATCAGCCATGCCGCGAGTACGGCTTCCCCCGCATTGCTAAGGGCGAACAGAACGGCGCCCCAAAGATTCCGGTCCCCGAGGATGTTTGCGACGATGGTTGCGGCCATCGTGCCGATCACGATCGGCCATCGTGCCTGGGTTCCGAGTGCGATCAGGGCGCCCGCGGAGACGCCCGCGGCGGGCCAGAAAACCGCGACACCTTCGGGCTTGGTCAACAGCGCAAGGCTGAGCCGGGCCGAGACGAAATAGACGATACCGATCGCGAGCGTGAGCCCGATCGGCCCAGCCCATCGCGCCAGGTCGAGGTCGGCGGACGGCTCGTGCTGAACCTGTTTTCGTAGGTCCCGCAGCACTCTGCGCTCCATCCCAGCGACCTCCTTTCTAGCACAAAATTGCCGTGATTGCCTCCGGCATTTTGTCCCGGAGGCGGGCCGGCAGACCGCTTTTTCGTTGTTGCGATCCAGGCGCCGGACCTGCCACGTCCCGGCCCAACCGGAGGTTTAGTGATGGATCGGCCTCGTGCGGCGTGATAATCTACGCTTGATCGATCCCGTTTATCGCAAGTCTGTTTGTCGCAAGTGATAGGGAGATCATCATGGAGCAGATCCTGATCAACCTGGTTGCAGGCGCGCTTGGTGGCGTCGGTGCGGGCAAGTCATCGCCGACCTTCGACCTTGGCACTGCCGGCAATATCGTGTCCGGTCTGATCGGAGGCGGTGTGCTCGGCCAGATCGTGACGCTGTTGCTGCCATCGGTCGTCGCGGCAGCGCAGTCGGGCAATCTGAGCGTTGGCGGCATCGTCTCGCAGGCGATCGCCGGTGGTGCCGGTGGGGCGATCCTCACCGCGCTGATTGGCGCCATCAAGAACAGAGCTGCCGCCTGATCGTCATTGACGTGAACCCGAAGCTTCGCGGGTCACGCTGAATGACGCGCACGCGGGCGGATCGTCCGCCGCGCGATGGGGACGTGCGCGCCGCGCGCCACGTGCGGCAGGCGGCGGAGCAGGGCGAAGCCTTCTATTCGCTGCGCGATCGGATCACCGACTGCGGCAGGGAGGCGAGCAGCAGCACGATGCAGACGCCAAGCAGCACGATGTCCTTGAACAGGAATTCACCGGTCAGATTCCAGGCCATCGGATCGGTGGACCAGCTCCAGGTGACGACCCCCGGCGTCGTGAGGAAGAACGACCAGGTGACGGCAAAGGTGACGACGCCCATCAGCGCGCCTGCGGCCGACAGCATCGGGTTGAACGCGCCGGCCGCGAGCAGCGCCGCAATGCCAAGTTCGACCACGCCGAGCACATAGGCTTCGCCGCGCAGGCCGAAGATCTGAAGCCACGACACGAACGGGCTGTTGCTGATGAATTGTGCGATGCCTTGCGCGGACTGCAGCGTGAATTTCTGCATGCCGAACGAGATGAAGATCACCACCATGACCCAGCGCAGGATGGCGAGCGGACGATAGGAGCCGTGGCCGGCTTCGGCGACGTTGAAGGGTGTTTTCATCGGATCGTTTCTGTTTTTTGGGACGACTACGGGCATTACGCAGGCGCGAAGCCGTCGTTACGCAGGCCGTGATCGCCTGCGTTCACAAGGTCGTGCAGCAGCAGAGCACCTTTTTGCAATGTGACGTCACCTCACCGGCGAGCGGCAGCCGGAGATTGGTTGCCGTTGCCCGTCATCAGGGCAAAGATCGTCGCGTTCGACAGCGGACATCGGATGACCCGCATGCCTCGACT
>Ga0070710_10000829_pt1 | contig 14873 bp, 12 predicted proteins | sample LARL52metaG_FD_65454 | JGI IMG/M metagenome (GOLD analysis project Ga0070710, IMG submission 65454) | Corn, switchgrass and miscanthus rhizosphere microbial communities from Kellogg Biological Station, Michigan, USA - LAR L5-2 metaG | ecosystem: Host-associated > Plants > Roots > Rhizosphere ... | reverse complement strand
CTCGTGCCGCGGCACCAGGGGTTGCGGTTGCCGGACGACCTGTCGGCGGGGGAACCGCCGGTTTTTCAGCCGTCCGCGTGACGGTCCTGCCGCCTTCCGAACGCCTGCCGACCTCGGTCCGCCCTGAGGTCGATGAAGGGAACCTTCATCGACCTCAGGTGGATGAATGTTCCCTTCATCGACCACGACCGAGGGCGGAGGCGTACCGGAGGTCAGACTGGGGCGGTCAGCAGCCCACCCGCTTCGACCCGAGCGCGATGTCGTCGATCCACAGGTCGTGGGTGTCGTCGTTGGCCTGGTAGAGCTGCCACCCGATCTTGACGGTGTCGAAGGCGGGGAACACGAAGTCCACCGGGTTGCCGCCGTGCGAACGGGTCGAGACGGTGAGGTCGGGCTGCGGCACGCCGTCGAACCACAGCTCGACGCGGTTGTCGGAGGCGTCCATGCGCCATTCGACGCACTGCCACACGTCCTCGCGCGAGGGGGCCGACTCGCGCCAGTTCGTCCAGTCGCCGGTCGGGCCTCCGTCGGCGCCGACCCCCCACAGCGCGTGGCCCGAGGTCGGCACGTACTGGCCGCCGAGCGGTCGCACGATCTCGGGTCCGCGGCCGGTGGCCTCCACCAGCGTGTAGTGCGCCCAGTCCGGCCTGCGCGGGAAGGCCTCGACCTTCAGCCGGATGCGGCCGTAGAAGCTGTTGCCCGGCGCCGAGAAGTCGTCGACTCGCAGGAACGCGCGGCCGTTGCGTTCGGTGTGCGCGTGCAGCACCCGTTGGCCACGTGCGCCTTTCTCCACGGTGAGCGTGCCGTGCTTGGTGTCGACGCCCCAGTTGAGACTGGTCGCACCGCCCAGTGGCACGGACTGGAAGTCCTCGCAGAACAACAGATCGGGGCGATCGCACGACCGGGCGTGCGCGTCAGCGGCCGGTGCGAGGGTCAGCAGAAGGGGAAGAGCCAGGATCACGGACAACGCTTTCCGCATGGGCATGCGGGCAAATCTAGAAGATCTACCGGTGGGATAGGCATTTCGAATCGAATTCGATCACCGCTGACCGGCTCTGCCGCGAGGGCGTTTTGCGGGCTAACGTACGAGTTGTGGCGGGACCCCGTGGTGAGGTCCGGATTCTCGGGCCGGTCGAGGTGTGCGGCCCGCACGGACGGGCCGAGCTGACCGGTGCCCGGCAACGCGGCATCGTGGCGGTGCTCGCGCTGCGGGCGGGCACCCCCGTGCCGGTCGACCGCCTCGTGGACGTGTTGTGGGGCGACGATCCGCCCCGCACGGCCGTGCGGTCGTTGCACAGCTACGTGGCGCGCGTGCGGCAGGCGCTCGCGGAGTGCGGCATGCCCGGTGCGCTGCTGACCAAGCCCGGCGGTTACCAGCTGGACGCGGCGGTCGACGCCGAGCGGTTCGAACGGACCGAGGACCTCGGCCTGTGGCGGGGTGAACCGCTCGCGGGCACCGAGCTGTTCGGGTGGGGCCGTGCGGAGGTCGACCGGTTGCGGGAACGGCGGATCGCCGTGCTGGAGGGGTACTGGGTCGACCGGCTGGACCACCGGAACGCGATCGGCGAGCTGGAACGGCTGGTGGCGAGCCACCCGACCAGGGAACGGCTCGTCGGCCTGCTGATGCGTGCGTTGCACCTCGACGGGCGGCACGCCGACGCGCTGGAGGTGTTCCGGCGCCTGAGATCCCGGCTGGCCGAGGAGCTCGGCGCCGATCCGGGGCCCGAGCTCAGCGCACTGCACACCGCCATCCTCCGCCGCGATCCCGCGTTGCACAGCGCGAAACCCGCCCAGCTGCCCGCCCGTGCCGGGCACTTCACCGGCCGTGCCGCCGAGTTCGCCGCACTGGCCGCGCTTCCGCCGATCGTCGTCGTCTCCGGTGTGGCAGGGGTCGGCAAGACCACGTTCGCGGTCGAGTGGGCGCACCGCGTGGCCGATCGCTTCCCCGACGGGCAGGTGTTCCTCGACCTGCAACGGCTCACCCCCGCCCAGGCACTGGTCGAGGTGCTGCACGGCCTCGGCGTGCCGTCTGACCGCATTCCCGCCGACCCGGCGCCGCTGTACCGGACGTTGTTGCACGGCAAGCGTTTGCTCATCGTGCTGGACGACGTCCGCCGCGCCCGTGATGTGCTGCCCCTCGTTCCCGGTGATCCGGCGAACCTGCTGCTGATCACGAGCAGGGACGGGCTCTCGGCGCTCGGCACGCGCCACGCCGTGCACACCGTCAGCCTCGACCTGTTGAGCGAGCCGGAGGCGCACGAGCTGCTGGCCGGCATCCTCGGCGCACCGAGGGTGCACGCGGAGTCTGGTGCCACCGCGGACCTGGTCGTCCACTGTGGACGGCTGCCGCTCGCGCTGCGCATCGCGGCCGCGCGGCTCGCGGTGCGGCCGGGCAGGCGAATCTCCGACCTCGTGCGCGAGCTGACCCGCAACGACCCGTTGGACGTGCTCGCGGTCGACGGCGACGATCGCTCGGTGCGCTCCGTGTTCGCCGGCGCGCACCGCACGTTGAGCCCGCAGGCGGCGCGCCTGTTCCGCGTGCTCGGCGAACATCCCGGCGCGAGCTTTCCCGCCGACCTCGCCGACGCGCTGGGACCGGGACTGGACGAGCTCGTCGCGTCGCACCTCGTCAGCGAAGTGGGCAACGGCCGGTACGCGCTGCACGACCTGATCCGGTTGTTCGCCCGGCAGAGCGGCGACCTCGGCGACGGCGTGGAACGCCTGCTCGACCGGTACCTCACGGTCGCCCACGCGGCCAACACCGTGCTCAACCCGCGCCACGACCTCGTGACCCGCGCGCCCGGCGACGACCTCCCGTTCGCGGCGAACCGGGTCGAGGTGCTCGCCTTCCTCGACGCCGAACACGACAACCTGCGGCACGTGATCAGGCTGGCCGCAGGCGCCGGACTGCACCGCGAGACCTGGCAGCTGGCGTACCTGCTGACGAGCTACTTCGAGGCGCGTGGCAACTGGGCGGCCCGCGTCGAGCAGTGCGAGCACGCCGTCGCCGCCGCCCGCGCGCTCGGTGACCAGCGCGCGGAGGCGGAGATGCTGCGCGGCCTGGGCATCGCGTTGCAGATGACCTCGCGCATCGCCGAAGCCATGGTGGTGCAACGGCAAGCGCTCGCGCTGGTACGCGAGGCGGGCGACCTGCGCGGGGAAGCGCGGCTGCACAACAACATCGGCAACGCGCACTCCGAGCTGCGGGAGTTCGACCTGGCGCTGGAGTCGTACCAGGCGGCGATGCGCGTGCACCGGGCGGCGGGCGACGAGGTGGGCGTGGCGCTGGCCCAGCGCAACCTCGGCTACACCTGCGTGCGCATGGGCAGGCCCGGCGATGCGGTCCAACCGCTGCTCGCCGCGCTGGAGACGTTGCGCTCCAGGGGGAACTCCCGGCTGGAGGCGGCGACGCTGATGTCGCTGGGCAACGCCTTCCACCAGCTGGCCGACCGCGGACCGGCGTTGCGCTGCTTCGGCGACGCGCTGCGGATCAGCCGCGAGATCGCCGACCGCCGGTTCGAGGCGGACGCGCTGGGCCACCTGGGGGTCACCCAGCTCGCGCTCGGCGACCCCGCCGTGGCCCGCGACCACCTGACCGCCGCCGTCGCGGTGTGCCGCGAGCTCGGCGACCGGCACCGCGAGTCGTCGACCCTGCACCGCCTGGCGGAGGCCGAGCTGGCCCTCGGCGACCTCACCGCCGCTCGCGAGCACCTCACCACCGCGCTGGCGGCACGGGCCCAGGCGCCGGAGAAGTTCGAGGAGGCCTCGGTCCACCGCACCTTCGCCGACCTGGAGGGCCGGTGCGGGCGGTGGACCGAGGCGGCCAGGCACCTGGCTCAGGCCGTCGTGCTGTTCACTTCCTGCCGGCGATCGTGAACACCGCCACCGCCTTGCCGGCCTGACCTGGCTTCACCTCGGTGATCCGCAGGGTGAACTGCTTCTGCTGCCCGCTGACCCGCAGCACGGTGTACGGCACCTCGGCGTGGTCCGCGCCCGCCTTGATCGTGACGGTTCCGCTCGGCTCGGCCTGGTAGTCCTCGCCCAGCTTCGCGGTGCCGTCGACGAACTTGTACGACACGGCGACGTCCTGCTTCACCGCGCCGTTGCGCGACTTCAGCACGGCCGAGTACTGGCCGGCTCTCTCGTGCACCGGGCCGTCGAGCGCGTCCACGACGACGGGGCAGTCCGGTGGGTCGCAGTCCGGTGCTCCATGTGCGGGCACGATTCCCAGCAACAGCAGCAACAACACCATGATCGTCTTCATTGACCACCCCTTCGGCAGGTCCGTCTCCGCCCAACGGAGACGGACCCGCCGAAGTTGATACCGCTACTTCTCGTCCTTTTCGTTCACAAGGTACTGCGCGCCACCGAGATCCAGCCCCCCGGCGTCGATCTGGTGCACGAGCAGCTCGGCGGGAGGCGCGTCGACGTCGGTCGCGAAGGTCAGCCCGATCTCGGCCCGTTCCTCCGCCTTGAGCGCGAGCCCGTCGAGGCGCGCGAACTTCGGGTCCGCGATCAGAACCTCGGTCTCACCCACCGGCTTCACGCCGACGCCCCGCTGCCCGGCCTCCTTCCACCGCCGCGCGAGGTCCGGCCCGAGATCGACCGTCACCGTGCCCGCGAACTGCCGCTCGGGCTGTTCGAGGATCAGGCTCTGCCTGCCGTCGGCGCGATCGGGATTGCCGATGGTGTACGGAACACGGATCGGCTTGTGGGGGAACACCCGCACGGAGTCGACGTTGCGCCATGCGATGTTGTTGTTGTTCTGGGCGTTGAGCTGTGTGTTGGGTCCTTCGGCGAACGTCATGGGATCAGCGGCCGACACCCACCTGGAGAGCAGGCAGAAGTGCCCTGGTCCGGGCACGTCCGCGCCGAGCCAGGTGATCATGACCGTGGTACCGGTGATCGGCACGCTCGCGCCACCGGCACCGATGAACGTCCAGCCGCCCGGCCAAGGCGTCCCGCCGCCGATGCTGCTGCGGTACAGGTAGAGGACACCCTCCACGTTGCTCTGGGCGCCGGCCTTGCGCCGCAGGTTGACGAACACGTAGTTCGTGTACCCGACTCTGGGGTTCTGCGACGAGGCGCAGGGCACCGGTGTCCAGCACACCTTGATGTCGGGGCTGTAGTAGATGCTGCCGCTGCTGGGCTCGTTGCCGATGTCGGTGACGTTGTCGCGGGTGTAGACGTCCCGGTAGTTCGGCGTGGCGCTCGCCGGTGCGACGAGCGCCACGACCGTCAGCAAACCGGCCACTATCGCCGCCAGCTTGGTCTTCACGGTCTCCTCCTCGGTTGCAGGTCTGCTGACCGAAGAAGTACCGGCGGCCCGTTGTAGCGCGGTTGTCCTGCTGTTGTCGGGTGGTCAGGCCTGCTGGACCGCCGCGGGGGCGAACCGCTCCCGCACCGGCTGGCCCAGCTGCTCCGTGGGACGCCGGAAGGTCTCGCGAGCCGTGGAGATCGCCGCCGCGCTCATCGCGCACACCGCCGCCGTGAAGATCGCGACGGCGGTCCAGCCGTCTCGCCCGGACCCGATCGCCGACACCACGCTCGGCGCGAAACCGGCGAGCAGGAACCCGAACTGGGTGCCGATCGCCATGCCGGACAGCCGGACCTCGGTGCTGAACATCTCGCCGTACAGCGAGGGCCAGATGCCGTTGATCGCGGAGTAGGCCACCCCGGACATCAGGATGCCGAGCGCCAGCACCAGGCCGTACGCGCCGATGGAGATCGACCACAGGTACGGGAAGATCAGGATCGCGCACGCGCCGCAGCCGGCGAGGAACACCGGTTTGCGCCCGATCCTGTCCGAAAGGCCTGCCAGCAACGGGATCGCGGCCAGGGCGACGACGTTGGCGAGCACGCCGACCCAGAGCATGGACGTGCGCGACAGGCCGATCGTGTTCACCCCGTAGCTCAGCGAGTAGACGCTGAAGATCGTGCTGACCGAGGCGACGCTGGCCGCGAGGACGACGCGCAGGACGTCGGCCCAGTGGTTGCGGAACAACGTCACGACCGGCAGCTTGGCCGCCTTGGCGCGCTTGAACGCGGTGGTCTCGTCGATCCTGCGGCGGATGACGAGCCCGACGACCACGACGACCGCGCTGCACCAGAACGGCACGCGCCAGCCCCACGTCAGCAGGTCGTCCTGGGGAAGCGCGGCCACCGGCAGGAAGACCGCGGTGGCGAGGATCTGGCCCGCCTGCGTGCCGCTGAGGGTGAAGCTGGTGAAGTACGCCCGGCGGTGTTCCGGCGCGTGTTCGAGTGACATCGAGTTCGCGCCCGCCTGCTCTCCCGATGCGGAAAGTCCTTGCAGCAGACGGAGAACGACGAGCAGGACCGGCGCCAGGACGCCCACCGAGCCATAGGTGGGCAGGCAGCCGACGGCGAAGGTCGCGAGGCCCATCAGCAGCAGGGTGAAGACGAGGACCTTCTTGCGGCCGAAGCGGTCGCCGATGTGGCCGAGCACGAAGGCGCCGAGCGGCCGGGCGAGATAGCCCACGCCGAACGTGGCCAGCGCGAGCAGGGTTCCGGTCGCCGGCGCGGTGGCGGGGAAGAAGACCTTGTTGAACACCAGCGCGGCGGCCGTGCCGTAGATGAAGAAGTCGTAGTACTCCAGAGCGCTGCCGATCCAGGCTGCCAGCGCGGTCTTGCGGGCCATCGAAGAGGTCACGGCGCACTCCGTTGTACGTTCTAGTTAGTTAATTAAAGGTCGTTCACGTAACCCCGGGGTGTCAAGAGCGTGTTTCTCAGGCGGTCAGATAGTTGATCAGCAGGTCGCCGAGCATGCGCCGGTGGTGCTCGCGGCGGGCCGGGTCGAGCATGTCCCGTCCGAAGATCGCGGCGAACGTGTGGCGGTTCGCGAGCCGGAACACGCAGAACGAGCTGATGACCTGGTGGACGTCGAGCGCGTCGACGTCGGCGCGGAACCGGCCCGCCTCGCGGCCGCGGGCGAGCACGCGGGTCAGCCCGTCGAGTGCCGGGTTCGCGAGGCCCGCGAGGATCTCCGACCGCGCGATGTGCTCGGCGCGGTGGATGTTCTCGATGCTGACGAGCCGGATGAAGTCCGGGTTCGCCTCGTGGTGGTCGAACGTCAGCTCGGCGAGCTCGCGGATCGCGTCCTCCGGTTCGAGGTGCTCGACGTCCAGCTCGGCCTCGAGCGCGCGGATCGCGGAGTAGGCCCGCTCCAGCACGGCGACGTAGAGCTGTTCCTTGCCGCCGAAGTAGTAGTAGATCATCCGCTTGGTGGTGCTGGTGCGTTCCGCGATCTCGTCGACGCGTGCGCCCGTGTAGCCCTTGTCGGCGAACTCCCTCGTGGCCACGTCCAGGATGTCGGCGCGGGTGCGGTCCTTGTCCCGCTGGCGCTCGGCCTCGGACGACGACGGTGCGGCCACCGGGCTTCCCTCCGATCAGCTGATGACCAGCCCAACTCTATTCCGCCGCGCTTGCCCGCACGCGGGGGCCTCGCGTGCGCCAGGAGCGCACGAAAGCTCCCCGCGTGCGCTTCGCGACCCACTCGTTCGGCTCTTCCGAACGGACCAACGCTGCGCTAACGTGAACTCACTAGTTCGTACATTGCGGAGGGGTGCGCGTGCGGAGTTACCTGATCGGGCTCATCGGAACCGGTATCGGTCCGTCGCTGAGTCCCGCGCTGCACGAACGGGAAGCCGACCGGCTGGGACTGCGCTACGTCTACCGCCTGCTCGACCTCGACGTCCTCGGCCTGCCGCCCCAGGACGTGCTGAACGCCGCCCGCACGGCGGGGTTCGACGGTCTCAACGTCACCCATCCGGCCAAGCAGGCGATCATTCCGCACCTCGACGACCTCGACCCCGAGGCGGCCGCGCTCGGCGCCGTCAACACGGTGTGCTTCTCCGACGGCAGGGCGATCGGCCACAACACCGACGCGACCGGGTTCGCCCGCAGCCTGACCCGCGGCCTGCCCGACGTCGGCATGGAGGACGTCGTTCTGCTCGGTGCGGGAGGAGCGGGTGTCGCAGTGGGGCACGCGCTGCTCTCGCTCGGCACCGCACGGCTCGGCGTGCACGACGTCGACCCGGCGCGCGGTGCGCGGCTCGTCGCGGCGCTGCAACGCAGGTTCGGCGCCGACCGGGCGGTGAGGTGCACGCCGGACGCGATCAGGACGGCGGACGGCCTGGTGCACGCGACACCCACGGGCATGGCCGCGCATCCCGGCCTGCCGATCGACGACGCCCTGCTGCGCGAGGAGCTCTGGGTCGCCGACATCGTGTACCGGCCCCTGGAGACGGCGCTGCTGGCGGCCGCGCGCGCACGGGGCTGCCGCGTGCTGCACGGCGGCGGCATGGTCGTGCTCCAGGCCGCCGAGTCGATGCGGTTGTTCACCGGGGTGGAACCGGACCCGGAGCGGATGCTCGCGCACTTCGCGGAACTGGAAGGGGAACCAGCCCATGCGGCCTGACCCGCGCACCGCCATCGCGACCGTCTGCCTGTCCGGCACGCTGGAGGACAAGCTCGCCGCGGCCGCCGAGGCCGGGTTCGACGGCATCGAGCTGTTCGAGAACGACCTGCTCGTGACGCGCCGCACGCCCGCCGAGATCCGCGAACGCTGCGCCGACCTCGGCCTGCGCATCGATCTCTACCAGCCGTTCCGCGACTTCGAGGCGGTACCGCCGGACGTGCTGGCGGCCAACCTGCGCCGGGCGGAGCGCAAGTTCGACCTCATGGCCGAGCTGGGCGTGGACACCGTGCTGGTGTGCTCCTCGGTGTCCCCGGACGCCATCGACGACGACGATCTGGCGGCCGAGCAGCTGCACCTGCTCGCGGCCCGCGCCGCGGAACGCGGTCTCCGGATCGCCTACGAGGCGCTGGCGTGGGGCAGGTTCGTCAACGGCTACGAGCACGCGTGGCGGATCGTGCGCCGGGGCGCGCACCCGGCGCTCGGCGTCTGCCTCGACAGCTTCCACATCCTGTCCAAAGGGGACGATCCGCGGCCGATCCGGGCGATCCCCGGCGAGAAGATCTTCTTCCTGCAGCTGGCCGACGCGCCGACGCTGCCGATGGACGTCCTGCAGTGGAGCCGCCACCACCGGCTCTTCCCCGGCCAGGGCGACTTCGACCTGACCGCGTTCACCGGCCACGTGCTCGCCGCCGGGTATCGCGGGCCGTTGTCGCTCGAGGTGTTCAACGACGTGTTCCGCCAGTCCGACCCGCAGCGCGCCGCGGTCGACGCGATGAGGTCACTGGTGGCGCTCAAGGATTCTCTGGGGTTGCTGGACGTGCCCGTCGCGCCGGCGCCGACGGGGTTCGCGTTCGCCGAGGTGGTCGGTGACGCCGGCCTGGCCGCGCTGGGGTTCGCCCGGACCGGCGTGCACCGGTCGAAGCCGGTGGAGCTGTGGACCCAGGGCCAGGCGCGGGTGCTGGTCAACGCGGCGGGGGAGCCGGGCACGGTCGGCGCGCTCGGCGTCACCGTGCCGGACCCCGTCGCGGCGGCGCGGCGCGCGGAGATCATGCTGGCCCCTCCGGTGGCACGCGCGACGGGACCGGGCGAGGCGCCGTTGACCGCGATCACCGCGCCGGACGGCACGCAGCTCCTCCTCTGCTCCGGTCGTGACTGGATCGACGACTTCGCGCCGACCGGCGAGACCGCCGCCGGTGCCGGCATCACCGGCATCGACCACGTGGCGCTGACCCAGCCGTTCGACCACTTCGACGAGGCGACTCTCTTCCACCGCGCGGTGCTCGGGCTGCAACCGGGCGCTGTCACGGAGTTCGCCGCGCCGTACGGGCTGGTGCGGGGGCGCGGCGTCAGCGGTGGAGGGATCCGGCTGTCGCTGGACGCCGCACTGGTCCGGCGCGGGGTGTGGGCGCCCGCGGTGAAGGAGCCGCAGCACATCGCCTTCAGCACCGACGACGCGGTGACGTGCGCGGCGGCGCTGCGGTCGTCCGGCGCGAGGCTGCTGGAGATCCCCGGCAACTACTACGACGACCTGGAAGCGCGTACCGGCCTGTCGCCGGAACGGATCGACGTGCTGCGCGAACGCTCCGTGCTCTACGACCGGGACGAGCACGGCGAGTTCCTGCACTTCTACACCGAACTGGTGGGCGCGCGGGTGTTCTTCGAGGTCGTCCAGCGAATCGGGGGCTACCGGGGGTTCGGTGTCGTGAACGCACCGGTCCGGATGGCCGCCCACCGCGACGCGAGGCTGAGCACCGTCCACTGAGGAGCCGCGGTGAACGGAATCGTATGACGTATCACGTCAGCGATGCCGGGCCGCTACACTCGTCGGCACGCACCGTCGCATCGGCGAGGGGTGCGACCGGAGGGACGATGACGGCACCAGGCCAGCAACCGAGCGCGACCGTGAGCGTCAACGCCGTCCCGAACTGGGCACGCCGGCCGGCGAACCTCGCCAGGGCGATCACGACCGAGCTCGTCGAGCGGATCGTGCGCGGTGAGCACCCGCCCGGAACGTCGCTGCCGCCGGAACCGGTGCTGTGCGAGACCTTCTCGGTGAGCAGGACCGTCATCAGGGAGGCGATGAAGGTCCTGCAGGAGAAGGGTCTGGTGCAGGTCCGCCAGGGCGCGGGCACGCAGGTCACCTCGCCGTCGACGTGGAACATGCTCGACGAGCTGGTGCTCGGGGCGGTGATCGCCGAGGACGCGACGCTCGGCATCCTCGACGACCTCGTGGTGACCCGCCGGTTGCTGGAGTCGGACATGGCGAACGTGGCCGCGCGGGTGGCCGACCAGGACGAGGTCGCCGCGCTGGGTGCCCTCGTGGAGCGGATGGACGGCCTCCTGGACGACCCCGACGCCTACCGCGCGCTGGACACCGCCTTCCACGACACGATCATGCGGGCGTCCGGCAACCGCATCGCCAGGGCGGTGGTGCGGGCGCTGGAGAGCCAGGTTCTGCACACCGCCAGCTACATGGGCAGGACCGACCGCGACCTGTGCGCGGCCTCGAACCGCGGTCATCGCCGCATCTACGAGCGGATCGCGGCGCACGACCCGACCGGTGCCGCCGAGGCCATGTTCGCCCACATCACCGAGGCCTGGCTGGTGCGCCGCAGCGAGGCGGGAGATCCTTCCCGCCTGGACCGCTGACCGCGCCGGGGGTCAGCCGCGGGGGAGCAGGAGCCGGTCGAGCAGGTCGTGCCAACCGGTCTCGACGCGGTCCAGTGACATCCCGTGGTCGTGCGTGAGGTGTTCGACCAGCACGACGTCCACCGAGGACAGCAGGGTGTGGGCCAGCAGGTCGGCGTCGGCGTCCGGCAGCAGCACGCGCACCAGCGACGCGACGTGGGTGTGCCGCAGCCGCTTCGGCGGGACGCGGAACCGTCGTTCGGGCGCGGGTTCGGCCGCCAGGTAGAGGTCGAGGTGGGCGTGTTCGTGGCGCAGGACCGCCGGGCCGAACGCCCGCAGCCGCGCGGCCGCGCCGGCACCGGGCCCGAGCGGTGGCGGACCGCTGAGGAACGCCTCCTGGAACCGGATCTCCGAGTGGTCGAGCAGGGCCTGGAGCAGCCCGTTCCGGTCACCGAAGCGCCGCGACACCGTGCCCTTGCCGACCCCGGCCTCGGCGGCGACCGTCTCCATCGTGATGGCCGCGGCGCCGCGCTCGGCGGCGATCCTGGCCGCGGCCTCCAGCAGCCGCGCCCGGTTGCGCACCGCGTCCGCGCGCAGGGTCGACCCGTCGCCGATGACGGGCAGGCTTGTGGAGTGGATCACGTTCGCAGCGTAGCGGGGAAGATAAGCGGGACGCGACCCGTTTAGCCTGACGACCCGTTTTCACCACCTGCACCGGGAGTACCTCATGGCAGTCCGCATCCTCACCCTCGTCGGCAGCCTCCGCGCCGCGTCGACCAACCGCAGGCTCGCCGAGGCCGCGGTCCAGATCGCGCCGGAGAACGTCGAGGTCAGCGTGTTCGAGGGCCTGGACACCGTGCCGTTCTACAACGAGGACGTCGACGTCGAGGGCAGCGTGCCCGCCGCCGCGGTGAAGCTGCGCGAGGCCGCCGTCGAGGCCGACGCCCTGCTCCTGGTCTCGCCCGAGTACAACGGCACCATCCCCGCCGTGCTGAAGAACGCCATCGACTGGCTGTCGCGTCCCTACGGTGCGGGCGCCCTGGTCGGCAAGCCGGTCGCCGTCGTCGGCACCGCGTTCGGCCAGTACGGCGGCGTGTGGGCGCAGGACGAGGCCCGCAAGGCGGTCTCCATCGCCGGTGCCGCGGTCGCCGAGGACCTGACGCTGTCGATCCCCAGCTCGGTGGTCCGCTTCGCCGAGCTGCACCCGGTCGACGACCCGGAGGTCACCGAGAAGCTGACCGCGGTCATCGAGGGCCTGGCCGCCCGCACGAACGCCACCGTCTGACGCGTTAGCGAAGTGCACGCGGGGAGCTTTCGTACTCTTCTGCAGTACGAAAGCTCCCCGCGTGCGTTCACGAGGTGCAGGCCGCCTGGTTGAGCGTGACGGCCGAAGGCGCGCTCGTCGTGCCGTTGGCGGTGAAGCCGAGCGACACCGACGCCCCGGGAGCCAGCGACAGGGCGTGCGACGGCGCCGCCACCGTGACCGTGGTGCCGGACTGGGTGAACGTGCCGTTCCAGCCGTTGTTGATGGTGACCCCGGCGGGCAGCGTGAACGCGACCGTCCACGGGTTGGCGGCGCTCGTCGACGTGTTCGTGACGGTCAGCGAGCCCTGGAAACCGCCCTGCCAGGAGTTGTCGAGCTTCCAGGCCGACTTGCACCCACCCGTGCCGCCGCCTCCACCGGTCGTGGTGGTCGTGGTGGTCGTCGTCGGGCCGGGACCGCCGGCCGGCGGGATGAGGTACGGCTGCAGGATGCTCTGCTTCGCCTGGTTGACCGTGGTCCAGTCGTCGTTGAGGATGCCGCCTGTGTCACCGCTGTTGGGGTTCCACGACCAGTAGGTGAACGAGATGCCGTTGACGCCGGTCCCGGTGTAGGCCATGAGCTTCTCCAGCCACACCTTGTCGACCGGGTTCGCGAGCGTCGTGCCGAACTCGCCCATCATGAGCGGCGCGGTGTTCTGCTTGTAGAGGTAACCCCAGTACTTGTCCCAGATCCCCGGCAGGTTCGCCGGGTAGTCGGGTGCGCTGAACCACGGCTGGTTGTAGACCGAGGTGGCGTACTCGTGCGGCGAGTAGACGAGCCGGCCGGGCACGGACAGGCGCACCGGGAACTGGCCCGCCTTCGACAGGTTCCCGCCCCACCAGCCGCAGTCCTCGTCGTTGGACGGGTCGCCGTCCCAGATGTTCGACAGCCCGCCGCTCGGGCAGCTCACGCCCTCGACGAAGATCAGCCAGTTCGGCTGCACGGACAGGATGGCGTTGCCCGCGCGTTCGGCCGCTAGCCGCCAGTCGCGGGTGGTGTCGCCGCAGCCCCAGCACGAGCCGGTCGCGGCCGGGTTGGTGCCCTCGGCGTGCGGCTCGTTGTGCAGGTCGGCGCCGATCACCGTGGTGTTGCCCGCGTAGCGCTGGGCGAGCATCTTCCAGTCGTTGATCCACGTCGACTCCGGCACGCTCGCCGTGTACCAGAGGGCGGTCTGCCCGGCGCTGGTCGGCCGGTGCCGGTCGAGGATGATCCGCATGCCCTTCTGGCCCGCGTAGCCGATCACCTTGTCGAGGATCTGCAACGGTGACAGGCCCACCAGGTCGGGATTGGTGTAGTCGTTGATGCCGGTGGCCTTGGCGTCGGGCTTCAGGGCGTCGTTGGAGAACGGGACGCGCAGGGTGTTGTAGCCCAGCTGCGCCATCTGGTCGAGCTGCTGACGCCACGTGCGACTGGCCCACAGGCCGTGGAAGGTCTTGTTGTCGGTCTCCATGCCGAACCAGTTGAGGCCGGTCAGCCGGACCGTCGCGCCCGTGCTGTCCAGGATCTTGCTCCCGCTGGTGTGCAGGTATCCCGTGCCGGTGCCGCCCTCCGCCGCCACCTCCTGCGTGGCGTGGCTTGCTGTGCTGACGGCGACCGTTGTGCTCACGGCCACCGCGGCCGCGATCAGGGCGCCCAGAAGTTCGTTCCGCCGCTTCATCCGCTCTCCTTTGAGCACGATGCTCCTGCCGCTGTACGGAGCTGGTTGCCCCAGATCGCGCCGTTCTGGGAGCGCTCCCAGAGTCCTGACTCCGCCATCCGCGGTCAAGACGGCGTTCGGAGTAGTGGTGCGGTCGTCAAGGGCCGGAGAGTGGATTCCGGAATCTTCGGAAAAGCGGCGGTGTGATCTTCTCGGTGATCTTCGCGCGCCAGTAACTTCCTCCTGTCAAAGGCCATCCGGTCCCAATGGCTTTCTCTTGGCGGAGGATCCGTGTTCAGGCGTTTGTTCGTTTCCGCGCTGGTGCCGTTGGTCGCGATGTCGGTGCTCGCCGGCACCGGGGAGGCCTCGGCGGCTCCGGCCTGGTCCCCTTGCCAGGAAGGCAAACCGGGCGAATGCGCCACCGTGCAGGTGCCCGTCGACTGGAGCAACCCGAAGGGCGAGAAGCTCAATGTCGCCATCGGACGGTTGAGGGCCACCGAGCCGGAGCACCGGATCGGCGTGCTGTTCGTCGCTCCCGGCGGTCCCGGCGGCTCCGGCATCGACTTGTTCGTGCTGGGCACCAACAAGCTCACCACCGGCGAGCTGCGCAAGCGGTTCGACGTCGTCACCTGGGACCAGCGCGGTGTCGGCCGCAGCAACGAGGTCAAGTGCAGCGCCGAGGTCCTCTCGCGACGGCCAGGTGACTTCCCGGCGAACGAGCAGCAGTACCGGAACCTGTTGGCGTACAACGCCGAGCTCGGCGCCGACTGCCGCAAGCACACCGGGCCGTTGTTCGACCACCTGGACACCGGGAACGTGGTGCGCGACCTGGACGCCGTCCGCGGTGCGCTCGGTGAGCAGAAGATCAG
>Ga0070710_10000828_pt1 | contig 14879 bp, 14 predicted proteins | sample LARL52metaG_FD_65454 | JGI IMG/M metagenome (GOLD analysis project Ga0070710, IMG submission 65454) | Corn, switchgrass and miscanthus rhizosphere microbial communities from Kellogg Biological Station, Michigan, USA - LAR L5-2 metaG | ecosystem: Host-associated > Plants > Roots > Rhizosphere ... | reverse complement strand
CCGCGACAAGACCTATGTCCTCGAAGGCAGGAGGGAAGTTTACCTGCGAATTAAAGACTACCTCGAACTGACGCCCGAGCAATTGGTAGAGCGTTTCACAAAGCCCGCTATAGGAGCACAAGGCAATGAACTACCTTAATCACCACACTGGACGGCCGCGATTTCATTTCGAGGATGGTGCCGCAGGAGGCGCGGCAGGCGGTGACGCCGCAGCGGCAGCAGCCGCAGCAGCAGCAGCCAGCGCCAAGGCATGGCACGAAGGCGTCGAGCCCGAAACCCTCGGCTTCTGGCAGAACAAGGGCTACGACCTCACAAGCCCTGTCAAACTCGCCAGCGCCATGACCAAGCAATACCGCGAGGCCGAAAAATTCATCGGCGTACCTTCAGATCAGGTGGTGAAACTGCCGAAGGCCGACGCCAAACCGGAGGACCTGCGCGCGTTCTACGAACGGTTGGGGGCCCCGAAGGAGGCCAAGGATTACGATCTCACCGCAGTCAAAGACCCTGCGATTGCCGACGTTCTTCGAGCAACAGCGTTCGAACGCGGCCTGAACAAGGATGCCACCACGGCGGTAGCGGCAGCAGTTGCGAAGGCGCTGGAATCGAAGGCCACCACCGACAACACGGTCGCCGCGCAAAAGCTCGCGGACGAAAAGACCAACCTTGCCAAGAACTGGGGCGACAAGTTCGACTTCAACCATTTGCAGGCGATGGAAGGCGCGCGCCGGCTCGGCATCACGCCGGAAGCGGTGAAAACCCTGGAAAACCAGATCGGCTACGCGGCGGTGATGGAGGCGATGCGCAAGATCGGCGCCAACACAAGAGAGGACACTTTCGTCGAGCGCGGCGCGTCCGGCACTGGCGACGTCACCACCCGCGAGGGCGCGATGGCGCGCAAGGCCGAACTTGAGGCCAACCCCGAATGGGCCAAGCGGTATCTCGCCGGCGGACAGACTGAGGCCCGCGAAATGACGCGGCTTATCACTATGATCGATGGAGCAACGTGATGACCATGACCGAGACTCCCGTCGAAACCCCGAAGAAAAAGCCGCGCAAGAAGCCGCGCCGCGCCTCGTTCCAAAAGCCAGCGGCTAAGGTTGCCTTCCCCGGCCTGACCGACAATTTCTGCGCGACCGCCTGCAACAAGGGCGGCTGCGTGATTTCGGGGCGGGACTATTGCGGCCACCCTTACAAGGGCGCGCTGCAGACCGCCGACATGGGCAACGCGGCTGCGCTGAACAGGCTCGCGCAGGCAAGGAAGCAACTGAAAATGGCTGTCGTGGACAAGCAGTTCACCTGACCGGCGGGTGCGTTGTTACGGTCGGCGGACCGTGCCACGTTCCCCATTGTTGAGACCCCGAGCGTACCCGGTCCCCGTAAGGACAAGTCCGGTTTCGGGATGATGTGACGGCCCCCGTAAAGGGCAAGGCTGAAGTTTGATGGTCCCCGCGCGATCTCATCGCATGGGCAAGACCGCTGACATCAACCCTTTGCAACTCACGGGATAGCCATGTCCGAGAACCTTCCCAAACTATTCACGACGCAATTCTCCACCGTGCTTGCGCTCAAGCTGCAGCAGCGGCAATCGAAGCTGCGCGGCCGGACGATGGAAGGCTTCCACGTCGGCAAGCAGGCTTCACCGATCCAGTACATCGGCGCAATCCAGATGAAGCCGCCGCAGGGCCGCTTCTCCCCGATCGGCCGGCAGGATGTCGACTTCACCCGGCGCTGGGTGGTCCCCGTCGATCGCGATGCCAACCAGCTCATCGACACCTTCGACAAGCTGAAAACCGCCATCGAACCCACCTCGCAATACTCCGATGTCGCAGCGGCAGCGGTCGCCCGCGAATGGGACGACAGGCTGATCGCGGCCGCGTTCGGCAATGCCACGCTCGGCACCGACGGCGCGAGCTTCACCACCGAGACCTGGGCCTCGATCTCGTCCTCGTGGTCGGTCGCCTCGACCTTCGGCTCAAGTGCGGCCTCCGGCCTCACGGTTGCGAAGATGATCGAAGCCAAACGCATCATGCGCAAGGCGCAGGTCGACATCGAAATGGAGCAACTGACCTGGATCACCAACAGCCAGGGTGAAAGCGACCTGCTCAACCAGGTGCAGGTGGTCTCATCCGATTTCAACGGCGACCGGCCGACGCTGGTCGACGGCAAGGTCACCCGCTTCATGGGCTGGGATATCGTCTATTCCGAGCGCCTCGCCTCGTCGTCCAACGTGCGGCAGAACATCGCGTTCGTCAAAAGTGGTCTCTACCTCGGGATCTGGAAGGACAGCGACAACAACATCAGCCAGCGCAACGACCTCTCGGGCCTGCCGTATCAGATTTACACCATGATGTCGTCGGGCGCGGTTCGGCTGGAGCCGGGCCGGCTATTGGAAGTCGATGCCGCCGATACCTCGGCCGCCGCCGACGTAACGCCGTAAGGAGCACGCACAATGGCAATCGATCACGTCAAATCACTTGCGATCACCAACCTCGACGCCTCTCCGGTCGTCCCCGTTACCGCCGGCGAGGGCACAGGTGCAACGCTCAACGCCGTCTCGTCTGGTGATGTGATTGGCGTCGCCTCGTCCTCGATCGCGGCGACCTACCAGTTTGTCCGTGTCGCTTCGAACTGCAAGATCAAGTCGCTGTTGTTTTCCTCGGAAGCGCAGGCCGCCGGCACCGTGAACCTCGGGCTGTACTACGCGACCGACGGGCTGGGCGGCAAACCGACCGCGCTGCTCTTGGCAAACACCATCAACGCGACGCTGTTCGCATCCGCGATCGCGGTGACGTCCGCCGTGACACAGCAGGAAGTGCTGGCGAATGCCTTCACGCCGCTGATGCGCAATCAGCCGCTGTGGCAGGCCGCGGGTCTCGCGTCCGATCCCGGCGGCGAGTTCGATATCGTCGGCACGCTTGCCGCTGCCTTGACTACCGGCACCGGCAAGATGGGCCTGACCGCCTACTACACGACATGAGGTAACGATGGCAGATCACTATGTTGCGCTCAACGATGGGGTCGAAGGGTTCAAATACTCCGACTTCATCACCGGCACGGCCACGACCGCCGGCACCAACCAGGTCGAACTGCGCGTGCAGGACGGCACCAACCTGACGCGGAAGGACATCCAGAACATGCTGGCCGCGTTCGAGCGCTTCTTCCAGAACGCGCAGCAATTCAGCGCGGCCGGCTTTCAGGTAACCCCATAACATGGCGCAGGACCGCTGGATCAACATCACGCTGGAAGCCAACCCGGCCAAGAAGAACGACCGGACCGAATACAACCACGGCCGCGCAATGGGCGGCTCGGCCGCCGGCGACATGACCGTTTCGTTCGACAGTGCGAAATTCACGTCGGTGGCCCTGCTTCAATCGGCCTGTGACGCCGCGCTTAAAATTGCGGCCGGGATAATGAAGGCTTGATATGGCGTTTCTTTCCGTCGTCGAATATGTCGGCCTGATGTCGCAGGGCCCCGGACTCGGACAGGTTCCGATCGAGCCGCCGGTTGCGAAATATCAGATCGTTAACACCGGCGCCAGCACGCAAGGCCCAGCCATCAACGCGAAAACGAAGGTCGTGAGGCTGCACGCCGATAGCATTTGTGCGGTCGAGATCGGCGCTAATCCAACGGCGGTGGCAGCCGGGGCCACCGGCTCCGGCCGTTTTGCCGCGAACCAAACCGAGTATCGGGGCATTCCGGCTGGCAGCGCGCTCATTATCGCGGCTGTTCTCAGCACATGATCACGCTCACCTAAGAGGCATTGATGCTTTCGCTTGTGCCGCTCGGAACGCCCGCAGAGACCGCTGCAGTGTCGTCGCTGCTGCAGATCATTGCCGATCCGGCTGCGGCGCAAAAGCGGCTTGATGAACTCAAAGCGGAAAAGCAGGCCGCGCTCGATGCACAGAAGGCCGTGCAGGAGGCGCGGGACAAACTCAAGGCCGAGCGAACCGCAGCGGCTGCCGATCTTGCCGCGCTGACCAAACAGCGCGAGACGGCGGCAGCCGAGCACAAGACCCGCACCAAGCAGATCACGGATCATGAAACCCTGCTCGACAGCCGGCGCGCGCAACTGGATGCCCATGATGCCGATGTGAAGCGGCGCGAAGCTGCGCTAGCAGCGGGCGAAGGGAACGTGAAGGCTCGGGAGGATGGATTTGCCGCCCGCGAGGAGGCCCTTGCCAGAGCCGAGAAGGCGGCCCAGGCGCTCAAGCTGGATACCGAGAAGAAGGCAGCCGCGATTGCCACGGCGCATGCGGCGCTGAGCGGGTCGAAGTAAATGGCGGCCTTCAACAAATTTAACGCCTTCGTCGCCGATCTGGACAACAAGGTCCATAATCTAGGCTCCGACACGCTCAAGATCATGCTGACCAACGTCGCGCCCGTCGCCACGAATGCGGTCAAGGCTGACATCACCGAAATCGCGGCCGGCAACGGCTACTCGGCAGGCGGCACGGCGGTCGGCATCACGTCGTCATCGCAAACGAGCGGCACCTATAAGCTGATCCCGAGCGGCAACGTGGTGTTCACCGCGTCCGGCGGCTCGATCGCAACCTTCCGCTATGCGGTGCTCTACAATTCCACGCCGGCCAGCGGCAACCTGATCGGCTGGTGGGATAGCGGCGCAGGCCAGGTCATCACCACGGGCAACACGTTCACGGTCGGCCTCGACGCGACCAACGGTATCCTGCAGGTGGCGTAATGCGATGCGCGTGGTATTGATCTATCTCGATAAAACCACGCACGAAATACGGCAAATTCGTTCTCTTGACGGCCCGCATCTTGAAAAATTTCACGGCGACGTTGACGGATGGGTTCGTATCCGTGCGCCAGACGATGTCTTTCCAGTCAGCGAAGCCGGCCAGCCACTTCACAGCCTATCCAACGTCGGGAATTATGTTGAAGGACTGACGGGTCGGCGCCCGCCTAACGCACTATGACGACCTTTATTTTTGTTGTCTCCGGGACGACAACGGGCTCACCCCCCGGCGACTACCAGGCAACTGGTAGCAAGTGGGACGTTATCGGCGGTGGTGGCGGCGGTTCGAATTCCGCAAAGAACGCCAACGCGGCGACGGGCGGCGGCGGCGGAGCCTGGGCCCAGATATTAGGCGTTACATGGTCAGCCGCTCAAACCTGCGCGATCGGGCTCGGCGGCACAGGCGGCACGACAGGCGGCACGGCCGGCACTAATGGTGGTGATACCTGGGTTCGTATCGACGGCGGCGGGACTGCACCAGCGAGCACAGCGCAAGGCGCTCTTGCCAAGGGCGGCACACATGGCGTTGTTGGAATAACCACGGGCGGCGCGGGTGGTGCGGTCGCCAGTTGTATCGGTACCAATAAAATTGCAGGTGGAGCAGGTGGTGGCACCGCCGATACCGGCTCCGGTGCGGGCGGTGGTGGTGGTGCCGGTGGTCAAGGCGTAGCGGGTACAGGCGTTGTCGGCGGCGCAGGAGCGCGGGATACCACGACGGGCGCAGGCTCGGGCGGTTCTGGTGGTGGCGCGAACGGTGGCGGCGCAATCGGAACAGCCGCGACGGGCACGGCCACCACGGGCGGCAAGGGCGGCAACTCGGTCGCTGCCGGAAACCAAACCGCGACCACGGGTCCGAATGGCGGCACGCTCGGCAATGCTGGCGGCACTGGCACGAACGGTGTTGGCGGCGGTGGTGGGGGTGGAGCTACCACGGGCGCTCCGGGAAATGGTGGCGCGGGTGCGCCAGGGGCGGAATACGACAGTACACATGGCGGCGGCGGCGGCGGCGGTGGTGGTGGTGGCGTAACCGCAGGTTCAAGCAATGCTGGCAACGGCGGCAACGGCGGCCTCTACGGCGGCGGCGGCGGTGGTGCGGGCGTCGTTGTCGGCGGCTCAGGTACCGATGGCGCGGGCGGCAACGGTGCGGCCGGCATTCTTGTTATTGCTTACACGCCAAGCGGCGGTGTCACGTTAACAGCAGCCTTCGGAAGTTTTGTCGAAACCGGAGAAGCCGCCACCTTCGACACGAATATGCCGGCCGCCTTCGGCAGCTTCACCCTGACCGGAGAGCCAGCAGCGCTTGGCCCCGGCATCGTTGCAGGCTTTGGCCCGTTCACCCTGACCGGTGAACCAGTCACTTTCGACACCGGCATGCCGGCGGCGTTCGGATCGTTTGGTCTGACTGGCGAGCCTGCGTCCTTGGGGCCGGGCATTGTAGCGGCGTTTGGTTCTTTCGCCCTGACGGGAGAAGCAGCGATCTTCGGCACCGGCATGCCGGCGGTCTCGGGCTCGTTCGTATTGACGGGCGAGCCGGTCATATTCGGAACAGGGATGTCGGGGGCTTCCGGTTCGTTCATCCTGACTGGCGAACCTGCGACGTTCGATATCGCCATGCCAGCCGCGTTCGGCTCCTTCACCCTCACGGGCGAACCCGTGACATTCTTCGGTGCCGGTTTCCTGACCGCCAGTTTTGGCTCGTTCATTGTCACCGGCAATGACGCCACCCTGACCGCCTCTGGTTCTGGAGCTGGCACGCTTCCGCATTCCGGCCTGTTCTTCGCTTCTCCGGGAGCGCTGACCAACCTGCCTTAGACGGGTGCGTTGCTGGGGGTGGCGGTTCCACCCATCGTCCGGTCATGGACGCCTTCGAGACCGCCACCGACATCGGAAATCGGGCCTGCGACCATTGGGGCGCGCTGCCGATCGATCCGACGCTGGGATTTTCGGAAACCTCCAAGGCGGCGCAGTTCTGCTCGCGCAATTACGACAAGCTGCGCCAGGCCGAACTGCGGGCCAATTACTGGAAATTCGCGCTGAAAACCGTGGTGCTGCGCCCGATCGGCCCGACCACCATGCTCTTGACCCCGGTGCTGTGGGGGTCGACCACGACCTATTTCCGGGGCTCCATCGTCACCGACGCCGGCGGGCATCTCTGGATCTCCAACATCCCGAACAATCTCGGTAACCAGCCCGAGGTGACGGCGTTCTGGGATGAATATTTCGGGCCGCTGACGGTCTCGCTGTTCGATCCGACCACGACCTATTCGGCAGGTGAACTGGTCTATACCGCCGCCGGTGACGGAACCAATCGCGTTTACCTGTCGCTGATCTCTGCCAATGCCGACGTTCCCAGTACAGCGACCGCCTATAGTGCGACCGTGACCTACTTCAGGGATCAGATCGTCACCTATCTGACCGTGCCCTACAAGAGCCTGATCGACCTTTCCATCAACCAGACGCCCTCGGCCTCTCCAGCGAATTGGGCCGTCGGAACGACCTACGCGATCAACAACCTCGTCAACGGCACCGATGGCGTCACCTATAAATCGCTCGGCAATGGCAATGTCGGCCACAACCCGGTCACCGACGGCGGGGTGAACTGGCAGAACACCGGCGTCCTGACGCCATGGACTTCGGTCTTTGTCGGGGGAACCGGCTCGCTCAACTGGCTGCAGATCGGCGGCGCCGAATTTCCCAATGGCGTGACGTTGCAGACCCTCAACACGATCTATCCGCTCGGCGCCGGCCCCAGCGACCAGGATGTCACCCGCAACGCCTTCCGCCTGCCGGCGGCCTTCCTGCGGCGCGCGCCGGACAATCAGAACACCTACCCCGGCGCGCTGGGTGGACCGACCGGCATCGGCTTTTCCGATTGGAATTTCGAGGGCCGCTATATCACTTCCGGCACGAACAGCACCATTACGCTGCGCTTTGTCGCCGATCTCGTCGACGTCACACAAATGGACCCGATGTTCTGCGAGGGGCTGGGCTTGCGGCTCGCCCTTGAAGGCGCCGAACTGGTCACACAGTCCGGCGAAAAGCAGACCACGATTGCGAGCAAATACAAGAAATTCAGGACGGATGCTGCTGTCATCGACGGGATCGAGCGCGGCGAGGAAGAACAGCCTGACGACGAGTACGTTACGGTACGGCTCTGATGGCCGCCGCGTCCTTCGAAATCTCACACTTCTCCGGCGGCATGTGGTCGAAGGCCGTTCAAGGCCGGATTGACCGGCCGGATTATCGCTTTGCGCTCAATGAATGCCTGAACTGGATCGTCAACGAGCAGGGCGCACTGGTGCCCCGGCCGGGCAACCGTTTTGCCATGACCACGCGCGGCGGCGCGCCCGGACGGGTGGTCTCCTTCGATTTCAAACAGGCCGCGCCTTACTCGATTGAACTGACCGCGGGCTTCATGCGGTTCTTTGCCGGGCCGAACCTGGTGATGACCAATGACGCGCAGGCCGTGATTGCGATTTCCGCCGCCAATCCCGCCGTGGTGCAGGTCCCCTCAAGCTGGCCGAGCGGAACGACCGTGATGTTTTCCGGGCTCGGGGCAAACAACCCGCTGCTGCAGAACCGGCAGTTCCTGACGACCTTTATCGACGCCAACAACATGTCGCTGCAGGATGCCCTGACCGGCACCAATATCGACGGTTCAACGCTGGGTGCCTTCGTTTCTGGCAATATCTCCCGCGTCTATGAGCTGGCCTCGCCCTACGTCGGCAACCTCTGGCAAACCATGCGGGCGGTGCAGGCCGATATCCCGACCTCGAATTCAACCACGCCGGGCGCGGTGCTGCTGCACAACGTCATCAAGCCGAGGGTGCTCCAGGTGACCGCGCCGCCCACGGCCAGCGCCGCCGCCACATTCTCGCTGGCGCCGGCGGTGTTCAAGGACGGACCTTATTTCGATCCCGTTCCCGGCGGCACGCTGGCGACGCCATCGGGCACCAGCGGCAACATCACGATCACGCTGTCCTTTGCCGCCTATGACACCACGCGCTCCTATTCGGTCGGCGATTACGTGACGTCGGCCGCCATCAATTACAAGTCGCTGAGCGACGCCAACTTGAACAACACGCCGGTCTCCAGCCCGTTGTTCTGGGTGCCGGTAGGAGCTGCCGACGCCATCGGGCCGAACGGGTTTACCGGCTCGGACATCGGCCGCCATATCCGGCTGTTCTCGGAACCTCCGATCTGGGACCCGGCCGCGACCTATGCCGCAACGCAGGTCGTCACCTATGGCGGGACCGGCAACTATCTGACGGGCGCGACCTACTGGCGCTCGCTGGTCGGGTCCAACATTGCTAACACCCCCGGCCTCGATCTGACCAAATGGCAGTTGCTGCCGAGCGCGCCATTGTGGACCTGGGGCCGCATCACGGGTTTAAGCAATATCATCTCGCGCGCGGCAGGCACAGCCTTCGGCGACATGACCTCGGGCGGGGGGCTGGCGGCGGCCTTCGATGGCGTGTTTTCGAAGGCCAGCGCGACCTCGGCCTTCAAGGTGATCACGGTCGGTGCGGGAGGCAGCAGGCCCGGCAGCGGCGGCGGGGGCGCCATCAATCCCGGCGATGTGTTCACGCTCGGCTCCTACATCGGCAAGAATTTCACCGGCTCGCCGCAGCAGATCGCGCAGGCCGTGATTTATCCGACCAGCGATCTCGGCGTCGGTGAAGGCTCGTTTTCCGAAAGCTCGCTGTCGGTCACGCTCAACCTCCGGGCCAAACAGACCGCGCCCTCGGGACAAAGCGACGGCACAATCCTGGGTACGGTGACCACGCTCAACACGGTTTCCCCAATCACGATCATCTCCAGCGATCTTGTGACCGCATGGAACTATGTCTGGATCGAGGAAGTGACGACGGCGGTCTCGTCCGCATCGCAGCCTGCCGGCGTCGTGAACAACCTGTTTGCCCAACTCTCGTTTGTCGGGCCGCCCGGCGCCGGTACAAGTCAAGGCGTCACCGTGCAGATCGTCGGCGATCCCTTGCCCTATACCGCATCGATCCACACCTGGCGCACCGGGCTTTTCAGCGACACCACGGGCTGGCCGACCTGCGGGACCTATCATGAGGGCAGGCTGTGGCTGTCCGGGGTGATCGCCAACCGGATCGATTCCTCGAAGTCGAACGACATCTTCAACTTTGCCCCGACCAATCCGGACGGTTCGGTCTCGTTCAATAATGGCATCAGCTACACCTTCAACGCGCCCGACATCAACCCGATTTTCTGGATGGTGCCGGACGCGCAGGGGATTGTCTGCGGTACGCAGGCCGGCGAATGGCTGGTGCAGGCGACCTCGCAAAACGTCCCGCTCTCGCCGACCACGATTCAGGCGCACCGCGTCACCACCAACCAGTGCGCCAATGTCGAGCCGCGCCGCACCGATCTCACGCTGGCCGTGGTGCAGAGCTACAGGCGCGAGCTATTGGAATATTTCGCCGACGTGTTTTCCGGCAAGTTCATGGCACAGGACCTGGCGTGGAGCGCCAAGCACCTGACCGCGACGTTCATGCAGGAAATCGCGTTTCAGGCGGAAACCGCCTCCATGATCTGGGCGCGCTGTGCCGACGGCTCGCTGATCGCGGTGACCTACAAGCGCGACACGCTGGCGTCCTCTCAGGAGCCGAAGATGAAGGGCTGGCACCGCCATACGCTGGGTTCGGGCCGCACGGTCGAGAGCATTACGATGGCGGCGACTTCGGACGGGCTGCTGCCGACGCTTGCGATGGTGACGACGGACGCGACCGGCATTCGTCACGTCGAGATGGCGACCAAGCTATCGGAGGAAACCGACACGCTTGCGAGTGCCTTCCTGCTCGACGATGCCGTCAATCCAACTTCGGTTTTGTCCAGCCTCGTTGCGGGCACAGGTTTTCCCTATGGCGGGTTGACATTGAACGGGCTCTGGCATCTCAACGGCAGCACGGTCACGGTATTTGCGGGCGGGCTCGACTGCGGCGATTTTGCCGTGACCAACGGCTCGCTGTTTGTGCCCTACGGCGACGGGGTATCCGCAGGCTCCGGTTCGGGGCTGTTCACTCAAGCCTTTGCGGCCGCATTGCCGCTCTCCCAGATCGTCATCGGCTTCGATTATAATTCGGACGGGCAACTGGTCCGCCCCGCACTGCCGCAGGACACCGGCGCACGCACGGGGCCAGGTATGGGCAAGACACGGCGCCAGCACCGCTATGCGATCCAGACCGTCAATTCGGCGGGCCTTTCCATCGGGACCGATTTTACGAAACTCCTGCCGATCCTGTTCAAGGACGCGAGCGGCAAGGCGATGGCCCCGCTCAATACTTATAGCGGCGTCTATCGCGACGAACTCAATGACAACTACAGTTATGACAGCATGATCGCGTTCCGCAGATCGCGGGGGCTTCCCGCAATCATTGCTGCAATCGGGGGATACCCCCATACGCAAGATTTATAGCCATGGCATTCGGCAACGCGACATTCACGGATATCAGCGGCGCGGTCAGCGATCTCTTTGCCGCAAGCGCCGATAAATCCAAGGCGCAAGGTTTGCGCTATAAGGCCGAGGGCGACCGGCTGGAGGGGCAGAATTACGACCTCGCCTCGACCTTGGCCTTGCAGAACAAGCAGTTCACGGAAACCTCGACCGCGATCAAGGAAGCCCAGCAGCAGCGCCAGCTCTATCAGGGAATGGGCGAGACCCAGGCCGATGTCGCGGCATCCGGGTTTTCGGCGTCCGGCTCCTCGATCGACATTCTCGCGGACAGTGCAAGGCAGGGCGCGCTGACCAAGGCCGTGCTGGGACAGCAGGGTCTGATCACGGAGGCGGGTTATCAGGAGCAGGCCGAGTCCTACCAGAACATGTCGAAGGCGGCATCCTTCGCCGTGCAGGCCGACCTGTCTGCTGCAGATGCTGCCGACAAGGCGGCAGAGGGCGCTGAGATCACTGGGGCCATCAAGGGCGTGGCCTCGTTCGCAACGCTGTTTACTAAATAGGAGAACGACTTGCCGCAAATCCGCTCCTATGAAGCGCCGCAGGGTCTCGATCTCAGGCCGACCGAAGTTGGCGTCGAGGCAACGGCTGCCGCGGCGCGCCGGATTGGCGGCTTTTACAATCAGGCTGCGGATGCGAAAAACACGGTCGCCAGCATCCAGAGCGATCTCGGCCGCAGGATAGGTTCAACCATCGAAGATGCAGGAGATGTCGCGGTCAAGTACGAGGATCACCGCGAGATCAGCGCGGGAGCGACGACCGGCACCGATGTCATCGCAAAGGCGAATACACAGTGGAACCAGATCGCGAAGAATGCCGACCCCAACGATCCATCGGTCGCGCAGAAATTTCTCACGGAAAATCTCGAACCCGCGCTTGATCAGTGGAAGTCCGGCTTCAATACCGAGAACAGCCAGAAGTGGGCGGACCAGTTCGCGGACCAATACCGCAAGCACATGTTCGAAAAGACGGCGGCGGATATGTCGACGCGGGCAGCCATCGCCGTACAGCAGAACGCGCGCACCACCGTCAATAATCTTTCCAGCGCGGTTGCCGCTGATCCGTCCTCGCTCGATTTTGCGATCAAGACCGTCGATCACACGCTCGGCGGCATGGCCGACTCTAGTCCGAACCTCACGCCCGAAGTATCGGCCAAGGTCAAGGCGGCGGTCACACAGGAGGCCAAGGAGAACATCGTCAAGGCCGCCGTGATGGGGATGATCCAGAAAAACCCCAACATCGACCTTGATCCGATCCAGCAGAAATATGGTGCTTTCATCACCGGCGCCGAGGTGAAGCAGTTCCAGAAGGCCGCCCAAACGCAAGCCAAGGTCGATGCCTATCACGAGCGATCGGCTGCAATCCTTGAGAAACAGCAGGCGGACCTGAAGGTGCACACCGACGCGAACCAGAACATCACCAAGAATGTCAAGATCAATCCGCAGGATGGCAGGCCGATCATCAATCCGCAGTATTTCGATGACGCACTTTCCATCGTGAAGAATAATCCTGGCGCGCCATCCGCCGCTGCAACCTTCCGAACGATGTACGATTGGGCGGAAAGCCAACTGACCAAGGAGACAAAGCCGGTCGACGATCCCGTGGTGAAACAGCAATTGACCGACCGCCTGTTCGATCCCGAGCATCCGACCACGGCGCTCGATCTGATGAAGGCGCAGACGCAAGGGAAGCTGAGCGATCACACATTCCAGTCGATGCACAGGCTTGTCACCGAATTGGAGACTTCGCCGCTCAAGGGGCCAGTATGGGAAACCACGCTTGCCGCCGCCAAAGACAAACTGATCCTCAACGTGCCAGGCATTCCGGGCCGGGATGACGTCGGCATTTCGAACTATTCGACCTTCATGCAATCCTTCGTTCCCCAATATTTGGCGAAGCAGCGCGCGGGCACGCTGGAGCCGAACGCACTCGATACCAAAAACCCCAACTCGATGATCTCGAAAGCGATGGAGCCGTTCAAGCGCACGCCGCAGCAGCGCATGCAAGATTATATTTCGGTGATGGGTGGGCTCGGCAGCAAGGCGTCTGCTCCCGCAGAGCCGCCACGGATCGCCAGCAAGGCTGAGTATGACAAACTCTCGGTCGGCACGGTTTACATCTCGGCCAAGGACGGCCAACGCTATGAGAAGCGCTGATGGAGACCGATGAATTCGGCGGTGTTGCCGTAGCCGACAAACCTGTGACCGATGAATTCGGCGGTGTTCGCGCGCAGGACAGCGCGCCCGGCGGCTTCGATACCGACGTTGCAAAAGCGGTTTATCCCTCGCTCGGTCCGATCCTGTCCGCGATGGGCCACGCCGCAAAGGACAACTGGGGCGATGCGCCGCTCGGCCTTTCACCCGATGCACGGAAATGGCTATCGGACAAAGGCGTGCTGGGACCGGGGGACGATTATAATCCGGCTCACGCCTTCAACGAGTTGGTGGCGCATACCCTCGTCGGCGCGGCGCAGATTGTCGGCCGCACGGGCTCGGCGGCGCTCGGCATGTATCAGGCTGGCGTTGCCGAGGCTGGCGCGCAGGTAGAGAAAACTCCGATCGGAAAAGAGATCAGCGCCGAGAAGCTGGGCCGCGATCTTGCTGCGATGCCAGAAGCGTTTTTCGGTACGCCGCATCCGATGGGGGTTCCGAAGCGGTTTCCGGAAGGCGAAACGCCACCCGTGCCAGCCGCAGAACCCGGCGCGCTGCCGCCCGTCATGGCAGAGGCCCGCGATCTCGGCGTGATCGGTCCTCCCAAGCCTGACATGACCGGGGCAAGCCCGGTCGAACGCGCTGATGCCGAAGTGCCGCGCACCATGGCGGCCGCGCGCAGCGATGACGTGATCCGAGGCGAGCCAACCCCCGAAAAGGCCGGCAACATCCGCCTCGACCAGATTGGCATCAACGCCGACGCCAAGGATGTGATCCTCGATGCTGCCAAGAACAATGACGATTTCAATCAGGCTCGGCAGGGCAATGTTCCGCTGGCGCAGGTAGAGAGCCTGTCCAATGCCTCGGGTGTGCCGTCGGAAACCCTGACCGGAAACGATGGTCTCGGCCGGCTCATGCACAACGATGCCGTGGTGCGGACGTGGTTGCAGGCGTTTCATCAGGCGACCGACGAGATCGCCGAGCAAATGCGCGTCGTGGCGAACAGCGGCGAGGAAACCGACATCGCCAAACTGCGCGAGATGAAGCTGCGGTTCCAGCACATGCAGGAACAGGTGTCGGGCCTGACCGCCGAAGCCGGCCGGACGCTCGGGGTGTTCCGCGAATTCTACGCCAACAAAGGCAAGGCCGAAATGCTCGGCAAGGTGCTGGAGGACAATCCGGGCCTTGACGCCGACAGCCTGAAGAAGCTGGCGGATGCCGGCAAGGGCCTCGACGATCCCGCCCAAGTCGCCCGTTTCATGCACGATTCCAACAAACCGAATTTTTGGGACAAGTACCTCTATTACTGGGTGAACGCGCTCATTTCGGGCGTCATCACGCACACAAAATATATCGGCGCCAACGCGGCGTTTGGGGCCTTTGAGGCCGGCGTCACGACGCCCATCGCCGGTGCCCTTGGGACGGCCCGCCGACTCGTTTCCGGCGGCAACGAGGGTGTCTACCTCGGGGAGACCGCTGCGCGCACCTGGGGC
>Ga0070710_10000826_pt1 | contig 14918 bp, 17 predicted proteins | sample LARL52metaG_FD_65454 | JGI IMG/M metagenome (GOLD analysis project Ga0070710, IMG submission 65454) | Corn, switchgrass and miscanthus rhizosphere microbial communities from Kellogg Biological Station, Michigan, USA - LAR L5-2 metaG | ecosystem: Host-associated > Plants > Roots > Rhizosphere ... | reverse complement strand
GATCGCCGTGTGCTCGGCGGACTCCTGCGTGTCGCTCCATGGCGCGGTGCGGGTGATCGCGACCCGGCGCGCCAGCGCGCGCCGCCGCAGCATGCTGCGGCATCCGTTCACGACCGCCGTGCGGACGTAGGCCGGGGCGCTGTCTTGCGCCAGCACCCGGCCGCGGGTGCACAGCCGGGTGAACACGTCCTGCACCACATCCTCGGCGGAGGCACGGTCACCGACCAGGAGCAGCGCCAGCCGGACCAAGTCCGCGTGGTGCTGCCGGTAGATCAGGGCGACATCGGGCCACTCGCCCGCCGCAGCCGCCGCCCCCGGCCGGCCCGGCTCGATGCCGCCTGCTCGGCCCCCGGCTTCCGGTGACGCATCCGGCGCGCCGGACAGTACGTTGTCCACGTCTCTAGTACGCACCACCGTCGGATCGGTTGCCTAGCATGTGCTGGTAACCGGGAACCGCGGCGGGTGCCCGCGCACGAAGGCAGGATCACGATCGGGGGGGGGAAGACCCGGTTAGGGGACCAGGCGCGGTAGGCTCTCGGTCGGCGCGGCGAGGTCGCGTCCTGGCATGACGGATAGAGGACTTGAACAGATGGCAACAGGAACAGTGAAGTGGTTCAACGCCGACAAGGGCTTCGGTTTCATCGCCCCCGATGACGGAACGGCAGACGTGTTCGTCCACTTCTCCGCGATCGCGAGTTCGGGCTACAGGTCGCTGGATGAGAACCAGAAGGTCGAGTTCGACACGACCCAGGGGCAGAAGGGACCGCAGGCGGAGAACGTCCGCCCACTCTGACGCATCACTGCCCGTGCCGTAAGGCGGCGCGAGCTGGACGCCCGGATCCCGGACATCTGGCGGATCGATCCGCCAGATGTCCGGGCGGCCCGGTGCGAGGCCGGGTGCAGCTACGGCGGTTCCCGGGCAGCGGCGCCAGGCGCAAGCTCCGGTGCGCGCGCCTGCTCCCAGCCGACGGAAATCGGCCACTCCTTGTAACTGGCGTAGGCGATGGCCTGCACTAGCATCACCAGATGAGTGACCAGCTGTTCGTTCCCGCCGACTTCGCGGTGCCTGATGGGCTCACGGCGGGGGAATTCCGCCTGGAGCCGCTCGGGCCGCAGCACAATGCCGCGGACTATGCCGCCTGGACCGCCAGTACCGACCACATCCGGGGAACGCCGGGGTTCGCCGGGTGGGGCTGGCCGCACGAGATGTCCCAGGCGGATAACCTCCGCGACCTCCGGCGCCACGCACAGGACTTCACTGAGCGCCGCGGGTTTACCTACACCGTGCTCAGCACTGGCACCGGCGACGTTATGGGCTGTGTCTACATCTACCCGCCCCGCGCAGACGGCCCGGACGGCACCGAGGCCGGGCGGCACGCGGTCGTCCGTTCCTGGGTCCGCGCGGACCACGCCGCGCTTGACCCCGTCCTTTACCACGTGGTTCTCGCATGGCTGGAGCGTGACTGGCCGTTCCGCTCGATCGTGTACGCGCCACGGGCATGACCTGCTCTGCATACCGTGGGAACTGGCTTACGGACTGCGGCCGGGCTGAACCACACCCGCCGCCCATCCGTCATACCTGACGCAGGATGGCACGTAGAGGCGACGGACGCGGTTCGACCCGGGACGATCGGCGTCCGCTTGCGGCCAGCGCCGCAAGTAGCTCTGCCGGGCCGGTGGCACCGGCTCCGCCGGGCCGGATACTGGGCGAGATCTGACGTGAGACAAGATCAACGAACACCATCCCTGGCGGCGCTGGAGTGGGCGGCCGCCTACCCCGCGGGCGAGTACGTAGGCCAGGAAAGCTTCATGCGGGCAGGCGAGGTCCGGACGTTGGCTCACCAGGCCCGGGTCGGCCCCGACGTCTCGGTGCTCGACCTGTGCTGCGGGGTGGCCGGCCCCGGCCGGATGATCACGGCGGAGTTGGGATGCCACTACCTGGGTGTTGATTACTCCGCCAGCGCACTGGCCACCGCCCAGAGGCTGGCCGGGAATCTCCCCTGCCGCTTCGAGCAAGCTCGCGTCCCGCCGCTGCCCAAGGGCCGCTTCGAGGTGGTACTCCTGCTGGAGACGATGCTGGCCTTCCCCGACAAGGAGGCCTTGGCGGGGGAGGTGGCGCGCGTGCTGGAGCCGGGCGGGCGTTTCGCTTTCACCGTCGAGGAAGGCAGGCCGCTCACCCGGCAGGAGCGGGAGCGGATGCCCGGCGCCGGTACAGTCTGGCTCATCGAGTTGGCGGAATTGACGGGCATGCTGCGCGAGGCGGGGCTGACCGTGATCTGGCGGCAGGAGTACAGCTCCTCCCACCACGCGATAGCGACGGCGCTGCTTCGCTGTTATCGCGCTGATTCATCCCAGATCGCCGACCAGATCGGGACGCAGGCCACCGCCGAGCTGATCACAGCCCATCAGTTGTGGAGTGACTGGCTCGGCAGCGGGCGGGTGCACAAGTTCGCGATGGTAGCCCAGAAGCAGTGATCTGCTTCGATGAACGAGTTTGCGAGCGGAGCAATGACGCACTATCCGGCATCGAAGCGACGAGCAGGCGCGACTCCCGCTGGATCGCTGGAGCGTCCTGGCGGGGTAGGCCGAGGAGCTTCCATGCCCTTCGACTATGCCCGCTTCCTGGCCGCGAAGACGACCGTAGATGATCGGGCGCTTAATCGTCAGGTGCTGGCCGAGCTGTGCCGCCTGATGCCGGCGGGTGCGCCGCGGGTGCTGGAGGTCGGCGCCGGCCTGGGGACGATGGTGGCCCGTCTGGTGGACTGGGGCCTCATCAACGCCGGCGAGTACACCCTGCTGGATGTGGATCGGCAGCTGCTGGACGATTCTCGCCGGTGGCTGTGCGATTGGGCGGCCGCGCGGGGCGTGCGCAGCGACCCGCTGCCGGATGGTCTGCGGGTGGGCGATCTGCGGGTGCGCCTGGTGCAGGCCGAGCTCGGCAGTTACCTGGAGGCCGGTCACCGGGCGTTGGCCGATGTGCTGATCGCCAACGCCGTCCTGGATCTGGTGGACGTGCCAGCCGTCCTACCCGGACTGTTGCGGTTGCTGATCCCGGGCGGCCTCTACTGGTTCACGATCAACTACGACGGCGAGAGCATCTTCACACCCGACCACCCCTACGACGACCAGATCATGCGGGCTTACCACCGCGACATGGATGAACGCTTTCGCTACGGCGGGCCGCCCGGCGAAAGCCGGACGGGCCGGCGCCTGTTTCACTACCTGCGCACCGTGGGGGCGCCAGCGCTGGCGGCGGGATCGTCGGACTGGGTCGTAAGCGCCCGCCCGGACCGGAACTACCCGGACGACGAGGCTTACTTCCTGCGCAGCATCCTTAACGCATTCCAGAACGCGTTGCGGAATGGGGAGGAGCGGGTGGAACCGGCGCGCCTGGCCGACTGGCTGGCCGTGCGCGGCCGGCAACTGGCCGCGGGTGAGCTGGTCTACATCGCCCACCAGCTGGATTTCGCGGGCCGTTCGCCCGGCTAGCGCCCCGCCAGCGCCCGGCGAGGACGGCCGGTTCTGCTCGCAGCTGTCGCAGCCGGGCCGACATCGCCTGTCGCAGCGGGATCCACCCACGGTGTCGCTGGAAGGGGAGCTCGAACGCAGCGGCGAACAGACGGGCGAAGCACACGGTCACGGGCAGCAAGATCGCGGCCAGCACGAAGAATGTCGGCGTCCCGGTGGTGACCCGGCCTAGCACCAGGCCGTACGACACGGCGATCACGATCGGCATGTGCGTCAGATAGAGGCTGTAGGAGCAGGACCCGAGGCTGCGCGGCAAGGGGCTGTCCAGGAAACGGACAACGGGCCGCGGGTGCGACGTGGCGATCGCGGCGAGCAAGCACCCGATCGCTGGAGCCCAGGCCAGGTCGAGCCAGAATAGATTGAGGTTCGACCACGCGGAGCCCTTGACCACCATCAACGCGATGACCGGCACCGTGGCGGCCAGCGCGTAACCGGCCCAGGGCCTGGATCGGGTGCGCTCGGCCGCGGAGACGATCCCGGCGGCCAGCAGGCCGACGGCGAAGAGCACCGCGAGGTCGGGGGTGAACCTGACCAGGGCGCTGTTCATCAACGCCACATGCGGCCCCAGCAGGCCGATGGTCACGACGATGGCGGCCACCAGGCCCACCATCGCGCGGGCACTCACCCGCCGGACGAGCAGCAGCAGCAGCGGCAGCAGGACGTAAAGCTGGACTTCGATGGCGATCGACCAGAACGCCCGGTTGGGGCTGCCGGCGGACCAGAACCCCCCGTTGTGGCCCTGGGAGAAGGCGTCCTGCGTGAGGAAGCCGTACACGACGACGGACTTCCCGTTGGGCACCGGCCAGCCGGGCTGGGCGAGCACGTACCAGGTCATCACCAGACTGAATCCGAGCGCGGCCCAGTAGGGCGGGAGGATGCGCCAGGCCCGTCGGTGCGCATAGGCCGCGATCGACTTGTACCGCCACCCTGAGCGCGCCGGGCCGAGGCCCAGCGAGAAGCCGGACAGCGCGATGAAGATGATGACCGCGAACCGGCCGTAGACCATCCAGGCCGCCCAGAACGGAGCAGGATTGGCGGGGTAACCCGGCCAGGCACGCTCGAAGATGTGGTTGAGCACGACGAACAGGGCGGCCAGGCCGCGGATCCCGTCCAGGCCGACGACGCGGCCCGGCCGGGTGGCCGCCGTCGCCGCGGCTGGCGTGGCTGCCGCGTTGCTTGGCGGCGGATGCTCGCGGGTGGCTATCGCTGCCTCCTGGACCGCTCCGGTCATGGGACGAGTTGTTCGGCCTCGCGCCAGGTCGAACGCCTCGTCAGCGGCATGCCGAGGGCGCCCACCGGGTATGGCCGGTCAATCACGAACGGCCTCCATCGTCAGCGGCACCGGATCGGGTCGTCTCGACTCGCCCGGTTGTCCCTGGTCGCGACGGCGGCGAACGGCGTCTCTCAGCAGCAGGCCCGCGCCGGGGGCAACTGCGGCCAGCATGAGTACCGCGTAAAGGGTGGCGACCGTGACCCCGATGGCCGCGCCGAGCCCGGCTGCGCCGAAGGCCCAGGCGGCGGCTCCTTCCCTCAGCCCCCACCCGCCGATACTCAGGGGGATCACCATTACGGTCTGGATCACCATCAGCAGCGCGACCAGTTCACCCAGGGGTGCGGTGCTGCCGGCCACCCGGGCCGCGATGACGAACGTGGCTGTGTGGCCGACGACGACCAGCACCGAGGCCAGCGTGATCTGGGGCCACACGTCTGCGGCCAGCAGGCCGTGACGAAGATCAGCGGAAACAGCCCGGGCCGCGCGTGTCGTCCGCGACCGGCCGCGGCGAGCAGCGCCGCGCACGACCAGCGCAGCACACCCGGCTACGCCCGCGACGCCCGCCAGAACGTACGGCAGCGCGGGCCGGACCGGCGAGGGCAGGGTCAGCAACACGGCGGCGGCCACCACGGCCTGGATGACCTGACCGTACAGCCGTTCCCACGCCACGGCGCGCAGTCCGAGCACCACGTCCCCAGCTCGCCGGCCATGCGTGACCGCCCGGTGTACATCGCCGAGAACCCCGCCGAAGAGCACGGAGTTGAGGAACAGGGAACGGTAGTAGGCGCAGACTGCGTCGGGCAGGCCAATGTCGACGCCGAGTGCCCGGGCTACCGCCCGCCACCGCCAGGCCGAACACACCGTGGTCAGGGCAGTGAGCGTGACGGCGGCCACGACCGCCGGCCAGGTGACCGCGCGCAGCCCGTCCTTGAACGGCGCCGCGCCCAGTTGCCGCCAGAGAAACCACAGCACGGAGACGCCGGCGGCCAGGCGCAGCAACGACGGGCCGTAGCGGCGGAGGGTCGGACCGATCCCGGCCGGAACTGAGCACAAGCCAGCCACACCGGTTACACGGGTCTGCCGGGCACATAGTTCAACCGTCCGGCTGCACTAGCCTGGCGATTTCGTGCCAGTCGACGTGGCTGGCGGCGCCCTCGGCCAGCAGCCCGGGAATCCCAAGACGCATGAGTTGTGTCACCTGCCAGTCGTACGCGCGGTTCATCGCGTTTGATGGCCTCGTGACGGGCAATCGCAGGGGTGGGTTCCATCGTTCGGCCTCCTGCCAGGTTGGCTGTTCCTGGCGCCTTCATGATGATCGCGCGCCTGGGGCAGCCGGGCATTGCGGCCAGCCACCATCTGCGGCTGCAGCTAGCGGGCGGCTGGGATTGCTGCTAGCTGCAATGCGCGACTCGCTGCCGCGGAGGGAGTCTTGTCGTGGGCATGCGTGCGCCACCTCCATCCACGGTGAGCGCGGGAAACCCGCGGCAGCCACGTTGCGGTGTCCGGGGGCGATCCTGAGACGGAGCTCAAATGCCGGAACATCTGCAGAGTGTTCTCTATAGCGCCACGGCGGTCGTGGCGGGCGGTCGGGAAGGCCGCGCCCGGTCCCTGGACGGCCGGCTTGTCGTGGACTTGTCTGTCCCCGAGCCGACAGGCGGCAGCGCGGAGCCGGGCACCAACCCCGAGGAGCTGTTCGCCGCCGGTTACGCGGCCTGCTTCCCGACCGCGGTGTTGCCGGTCGCGGCGGCCGGTCGCGGTGAACCAGCATGACCGCGGACCCGTTGTCCCCACGAGGAATGGCGGCAGACGGCAACGGAGGCGCGGTGCGCACGATTCAGCCTGTGGACGAAGGCGCGCCGCCTGCGATCCGGCTCGCGGGCAAAGGTGCGCTGCCTACGATCCGGCTCGCGACGATCCTGGGGTTGCTCGCCACAGCCGCCCTGCTCGGCGTCGTGTCCGCCACGGCTGGTCTCGGCGTCGCCGGCTGGATCGTCGGGCTGGCCACCGGTTCGGCGGCGACCGCGCTGCTGGTCACTGCCCGGATGCGCAGCGACCAGCCGACGATACACCCGGCGGACTGGGTCACCCTGACCCGGGCGCTGCTGATCGCTGGGGTCGCGGGACTGGTTGCCGACTCGTTCGGCCGGCCGGTGTCGGTCACGGCGCTGGTCACCCTGTCCACCGTCGCTCTGGTCCTCGACGCGGTGGACGGGCAGGTGGCGCGCCGGACCGGCAGCGCCACCCCGCTGGGCGCCCGCCTCGACTGCGAGGTCGACGCGTTCCTCATCCTGCTGCTCAGTATCTACGTCTCCCAGGCCTACGGCGGCTGGGTGCTGATCATCGGCGCCGCCCGCTACGCGCTGCTGCTGGCGGGCTGGCTGGTCCCGTGGCTGGCCGCGCCGTTGCCGCCCCGGTACTGGGGCAAGGTCGTGGCCGCGGTGCAGGGCATCGTGCTCACCGTCGCCGCATCCGGACTGCTTGACCGCCTCACCGGGATGATCGCGGTCGCCGCCGCGTTGCTGCTGCTGGCCGAGTCGTTCGGCCGCAACGTGATCTGGCTGTACCGGACAGGCGCCGGGGCGCGCACTCGCCGGGCTCTGCGGCTGGCCGTCACCGCGGCGTCGGTCGTGATCGTGTGGGGTGTTCTCGTCGCGCCCGACCGTCTCTCCCAGCTCACCCCCGCCGCCTTTGCCCGCATCCCCGTGGAGGGGCTGGTCCTGGTGGCCATCGCGCTGGTGCTGCCGGCCTGGCCGCGGCGGATCGTGGCCGCCGTCGCTGGAATCTTGTTCAGCCTGCTCACTCTCGTCAAGATCCTCAACATGGCGTTCTACGAGCAGATCGGGCGGCCGTTCAACCCGGTGTTCGGCTGGGTCGACATCGGCCCGGCTGTTGGCGTGGTACGCGACACGATCGGCGCCACGCGAACAAACATCGCGCTCGCCGCGCTCTGGCTCGGTCTCATCCTGCTCGTCGGCGCAATCACCGCAGCAACGATTCACATCACCACCGCGGCCGCCCGGCATCGCCGCGCCACGGTTCGCGAACTCGCCGCCCTTACAGCGGTCTGGGCGCTGTGCGCGGGCCTGTCACTGCAACTCGTCCCGAAATCTCCGGTCGCCTCGACCAGCGCCGCCGGGCTGGTCGTCGCGCAGGTGCGCAACACTCAGGCGGCGCTCCGTGACGAGCGCAGTTTCGAGAAGGCCCTCCACCGCTCCGACCCTGAAGCCAGCGTCCCCGCTTCGGACCTGCTCACCGGATTGCGCGGCAAGGACGTCATTATCGCCTTCGTCGAAAGCTACGGGCAGGCCGCCGTTCAGGGCACGAGTTTCTCCCCCGGCGTCGACGCCTTCCTGCGCCGGAGCACCGTCTCACTGGCCCGCGCCGGCTGGTCCACGCGAAGCGCCTGGCTCACCTCCCCGGGCTTCGGCGGGGTCAGCCAGCTCGCCCACTCCACCCTGCAGTCGGGGTTGTGGGTCAACACCGAACTGCGGTACGCCGACCTGGTCGCCAGCCAGCGGTTCACCCTCAGCGACGCCTTCGGCAAGGCCGGCTGGCGCACCGTGAGCGACAGCCCCGAGGACGACCCCGTCTGGCCGCCCGGCACGTCGTTTTACCACTTCGACAAGCTCTACAACCGGTTCAACGTCGGTTACCACGGCCCGGCCTTCAGCTACGCCTCGATGCCCGACCAGTACACCCTGGCGGAGCTTCAGCGGCAAGAACTCGGCCCAGGCCACAAGCCCGTGATGGCCGAGCTCGACCTGGTCTCCTCGCACTACCCCTGGGCCCCGTTGCCGACCATGGTGCCCTGGAACAAGGTGGGCAACGGCTCGATCTTCGACTCCATGCCCGCGCGGAGCGAATCCCCGCTCACGGTCTGGCGCAACGCCAGCACCGTGCGCCAGTTCTTCGGGCGGTCGATCCAATACTCACTGCACTCCCTCACCTCGTGGGTTACCGAGCTCAATGACCCAAACCTCGTGCTCATCCTGCTCGGCGACGAGCAGCCCGGTGGCCCTATCAGCCGCCCCGGGGCCAGCCACAAGGTGGTGATCTCGATCATCGCCCGCAACCCTTCCGTGTTCCGGCAGATTGCCTCCTGGCACTGGCAGGGCGGGCTGCTGCCCGGCCGCTCCGCTCCTCTCGAGCCAATGGACGCCTTCCGCAATCAGCTCCTCGGCACCTTCAGCACGTCCTCGTCCCAAACGGCATCGGCCCACGGACCGTAGCACCCGAACTCCCGCCATAACCGGGCCTCCGGGCGGCGGTCCGCTGGCTTCAGTGGCGACTCGCAGTACGATCGGTTCCTGTTGCGAGTCACGTCACGCGGTTCGGGACGGAGGAGATGCCGGCTAGCCAGTCGCAGTCGTCGCGCGTATCACGCGACAGGATTTGCGGCGCAGGTGGCACGGGAGCCCCGAGATGGTAACCGGCCGCCTCCCTGAGCAGCCCATCGGGGACGCCAGCGAGCAGGTCGTGAACCGCCATCTGGTGGCCGCTGCGCTACGCCGGCTGACGCAGGAGCATCGGGACGTGCTGCGGGAGTGCTACTTTCGCGGCAGCTCGGTTGCACAGGCCGCGCGTGCCCTGGGGATCGCACCCGGCACGGTAGAGTCCCGTACCTACTATGCGCTGCGTACGCTGCGGCTGGCCATCGAAGAACTACGAGATGTCGAATGAAGGCCGACCCGTACGCGCGCCTTGACGCCGCCTACCTGCTCGGAGCGCTCGATGCCGACGAGCGCTTCGCCTACGAGGCGCACCTTGCCGTCTGCCGGCGGTGCCGGGCGGGCCTGGCCGAGATCTCCGCGATCCCGCCGCTGCTGGCCGGACTGGACGAGTCCGTCTTCGCCGCACCGCCCGAGGCGGCCCGGGTGCCCGTCCCTGACACCCTGCTGCCCCGCCTGCTGCAGGCCGCCGGACCGGGGCGAGCCCGTCGCCGCTGGCTAACCACTGGCCTGGGCCTGCTCGCCGCCGCCTGTGCGATCGCGCTGATCGTCATCGTCGTACCGTCGAGCGGCGGCCCGAAAACTGCACCCCGGGCAATGACAGCGCTCGTCGCCACTCCGGTCGACGCCACCATCGCCCTGCAGCCTCGATCATGGGGCACCGAGATCGACCTGACCTGCTGGTACCAACGCGGCCCTGCCGAGCCGTCGAGTGACCGGTATGAGCTTGTCGCCCACGGCGCCGGCGGTGCGACCTACGACCTGGGTAACTGGCGACTGGCCCCCGGCCAGAGAGTCATCTTCACCAGCGGCACCGCACTCACCGAGACACAGATCAAGAACCTCCAGGTCACCGAGCCCAACGGGCCCGCGATCCTCGCCTTCGCGCTACCCCCCCTTTCCCGGGCGGCGGGTCGCTAGTCAGGCTAGCGCGCGGGCCTCGAGTGAGAGGACGCTTGCTCGGCCCACGGTCACTGATGGCCGCTCCCCCGCGGTCGTACACCGAAGGTTCCAGGGCCGCGGGACCCGGCAGCGAGGAATGCGGTTCCGAAGAACAACTCGGTCCAGGAGAGATCGGTCAGCTCTTCCTGCATGGCTTCGCGAATCGCCTCCCACGGACGGCGCGTGATCCACTCATCTATGGATGCGAAACGCCGCACGATTGCCGTTCCGAGCTGCGCCAGCCACCCAGGCGTGTTGTCGGGAACCTTGAGATCCAGTACGACCCAGCGTCCTCCTGCAGAGAGGGCTGCGGCGCCGTGCGCGATGACCTCTGCGCACCCGGGCACTTGCGACAGGGCGTACGTGGACAGGATCGCGTCGACCTCTGTTGGGAAGTCGAAGTCGGCCGCGTCGGCTTGCACGAGGCTGATATTGCTCCAGCCGTTCGTCTCTATCCGATCCCGGGCACGGGCGAGCATCGCGTCGGTCAGATCGACGCCGACGATCCGTCCGCCGGGGCCGATCACCTCCTCAATCAGCGGGAAGTTCAGACCTGTCCCGCATGCGATGTCGATCACGCGGTCACCCGCGCGAAGGCCGAGCGCTTGTACGGCCCGGAGGCGTTGTGCCCGATGGGGGTAGCCGGGCACGGGATAGAGCCAGGAGGTGATGTCGTAGTGCCTTGCCTTCTTGCGGTATGTCTCGATCAGGTGCTCACGGGTGCGGTCGTTCTGGCCCACGGTGTGCTCCTCGATCCCGGTAGCGTCGCGGTGGAACCGCGCGCCACCCCATCTAGGACTCCGCGCCTCCCTGCGTGGCGGACTCGACCGCAGCCTTGATCGCCGCCATCTCGCGATCGCTTACCCGCTGAATGCTGCCTTTGAGGGTGCGGCCGGGGATCGCGCGCATGATGCCCGCGAGGTCGACTTCAATCCACATCTTGGCGTCGGTCTGCCTATCGTCCACCGGCTCGAGTTCCATTCCCCAGCGCGCCGCGGACGTACCCATTCGCCCGGCGAACGCCACGTAGCGGGGCGCCTCGACAGCGGTCACCTCTTCGCTCCGGCTGTGAGTCCACCCCAGGTCCTTCGCCCGCTGCTCCACCCGCGAGCCGGGCTGAAGCGGAGCTCCTCCGCGGACCCAGCATTCCAGAACCGTTGGCGCCCACTCCGGCCAGCGTCCGACGTCACAGACATACGCCCATACCTCATGGACGCTGCTGGCGATTTTTATGCCGCTCTCGGTTCTGATTCTCATCGGCGGACTTTGTGTTGATCACTTTCCGGTTGCGTGAGGTCTCCGCGACGCTACATCCTGACTGAGATGCCTGCAAGTGCGCTCCGATAGCGCGCTTGCCCGGCTTGCCCTTGACCACGTCCACGTCGCTCGACTCCTATGAGCTGCCTGTTCCGCACGGGCGCCGATAAGGGCAGACTGGGCGCGTGGCGCGGGGTGTGGTGCTTGGCGGTGGCGGCATAGCGGGTGTCGCCTGGGAGGCTGGAATCGTCATCGGCCTGCGGCGGGCGGGGGTGGATCTGTCGTCGGCAGATGTGATCGTAGGTACGTCGGCCGGGTCGATTGTCGGTTCGCACGTGGCTTTCGGCACGGATTTGCAGGCGCTGGCCGCGATGACGCCTGCCCCGGCGGGAGCCGAAGCCGCCGCCGTCCCCGCCGTCAGCCTTGAAGTCATCCTCAGCGCGCTGGCGCCCCTGTTCGACCAGGGGCTGGATCCCGCGGAAGCGCGCCGGCGGGTGGGGGCCACGGCCCGCGCGGCCGGCGGCGATGAGCAGCCCTACATCGCGCGGATCACCTCCTTGCTGCCCGTCACTGATCGCTGGCCTCAGCGCCGGTTCATGGTGACCGCCGTGGACACCGAGTCGGGTGAGCCGGTTGCCTGGCACGGCGGCTCGGGCGTCCGCCTGGACCGTGCGATCGCGGCGAGTTGCGCCGTTCCCACCGTTTATCCGCCGGTGACGATCGGCGGGCGGCGGTACATGGATGGCGGCATCCGGTCGGCCACCAACGCCGACCTTGCGGCCGGGTCCTCGGCTGTGATCGTGCTCAACGCCATCGGACACCTGACCCCGCCCGAGCCGCTTCAAAGGGAACTGGCCGCGCTCGGCACCGCGACCACGCTGGTGATCACGCCAGACAACGCGGCAGCCGCCGTGATGGGTGCCAACCTGCTCGATGCCGCCATCGCCGCGCCCGCGCTGGAAGCTGGCCTGACACAGGCGATGTCCTGCAGCGAGCCGGCCCAAACCGTCTGGTCGGCCACCTAGTGTCCTGAGTCGTTAATTCGTTCGCAGTAGGCGGGAATGGTTTCGAGGATCTCGTCGGCGCCCTTGGTCCACACGAACGGCTTGGGGTTGTTGCTCCACTCGTTGACCCATCGGCGGATGTCAGTCTCGAGTTCGGCGACGCTGCGGTGGGCGGAGCGGCGGAGCTTGCTGATGAACTGCGGGTCGGCCGACAGCTTCCGCGTCTGCACCACGTGCGGCATGAGCCCGAAGGCACGCCAGACTCGGGAGATCGAGGACTGGAACATGCCTGCCGAGCGGGCCATCGAGCGGGTGGACCAATGCGTGTCCCCGCCCGGGGGCTCCTGCTCCAGTGTCGCGGTGATGACCAACTCGACGTGCTCATCTTTGATCGTCCGCGGGCGGCCCAGCCGCGGCTCATCGCTCAGCCCGTCGAGGCGGGCCTTCACGAACCGCGACCGCCACTTGGCCACCGTCGTCCGGGACACACCCAGCTCACCAGCCACTGTGCTGACCGGTGCGCCGCCCGCGCAGGCCAGCGCGATCCGCGACCGTAGCGCCAGCGCCTGCGCGGTCTTCCGCCGCCGCGACCACCCCTGCAGAACCCGCAGCTCCTCATCAGACAGCGCCAGCGGCTCAAGCTTCGGACTCGCCGCCCGGCAAGCCTACTAGCTGACCAGGAACTTTCGGCTCAAAGCATTAGCTGGACGTGCCGGGATGAGCGCGGATGGCGGGGGATGCGAGGACGGCCTTGAGTTCGGCCAGGTAACCCCGGGCGCGGGCCAGCTTGCCGGCCCGCAGGTCATGGGCCGCGTAGCCGATGAGCATCCGGAGCTGGCCGAGGGCAAGCCGCCGTCCCTGGTCGTTCCAGAACGGCGCCGGCCCGTACCCGGCCGCCAGGGCCGCACGGTCCACGCCGGGCCATTCCCAGCAAAGCAACTCCAGATCATCAAGGGGGCGGCCGCCGCAGGCATCGCCGAAGTCGATCAGCCCGGTCACGGTCACCGCTGCATCGTCGCCCATGGCGGCGAAGATATGACCGGGGAACAGCTCGCCGTGGCACAGCACCGCCGGGCCGTCCCCGCGCGCCGCCACCGCTTCGGGAAGCAGGCCCTCCGCCCGGCCGACCTCCGCGGATGTCAGCCCCGCCCCGGCCAGCAGGCGCAGGCCACTGAGCCGGTTCACCAGGTCGGCCGCCTGCAAGGCGGCAACATCGGCGAACTCGAAGCTCCCGTCGGCGTGGCGGCGGTCGAACCCGCCGACCCGCACCGAGTGCAGCCGGGCGACGACCTGCCCGCAGGACCGGGCCGCGGACCAGCGCTGACCGGCCGACATTCCCGGCAGCGCCTCGCTCAATGGCCGGCCGGGCACCGCCGTCTGCACCATCACCGTCCGCGGGCCTGCCGTGGTGTCCGCGGCCCCGAGCCACAAGACCTTCGGTACCGGGACCCCAGCCCGGTGGGCCCGGGCCAGGAACCATGCCTCCTGGTCCAGGCCGTTGCTCTCGCCGGCCTCACCCCGGATCACCAGCCTGGCGCCCGAGGCGGTCACCACCTCATGAACCTCCCGGGCGCGGCCGCTGTCCCGGTTTCTCTTGCATGCGGCGACCCCTTCACCGCACGCCTGTCCGACCAGCCAGGACACCACATCCGCGGTGAAGCACCCGCTTATCGGCTGGGCCCGCGGCCTGCTCACACGGTGAGTATGGGCGCGCTTACCGCACCGGCACCACCGCATTTCTGCAGCCGTGACCCGCCTGGCCCGGGCCAGCCTGCGGTATTCCTCCAAGAAGTACTGGGCCCAGATCAGCAAGGACCTGCGCGAGGTCTACACCGCCCCGACCGAGGCCGCCGCCCGGCAGCGGTTCGCCGGATTCGAGCGGGCCTGGGGAGGCAGGTACCCGGCGATCATCCGGCTCTGGCGCAACGCCTGGGAGCAGCTCACCCCGTTCCTGGCCTTTCCGCCGGAGATCCGCAAGATCGTGTACACCACGAATGCGGTCGAGAGCCTGAACTCCAGGTTCCGGCAGGCTTGCCGACGGCGCGGGCACTTCCCCGACGAGCAGTCAGCGCTCAAGGTCTTGTACCTGGTCCTCGCCACACCGCAGAAGAACCGGACCAACGTGACCGGCGGGACACCCGGCTGGAAGGAAGCCATCAACGCGCTGACCATGTACTACGGCGACAGGATCACCATCAGCCAATGCAGATCACCGCCCACCCACGAAATTTCTGACAGTCCCGAGCCAGCCGGTGTGGGGGGCAAGGCGAAGCCATCGTGCAAACCATCTCAAGCGGTGCCGGGGGCGGTTATGGCTTCCTGGCGCAGGCGTCATCGGATCTCCACTCAGGTTCCATCGCCGCTGCATGAGGTGCTGAGAGGAAGTGCTGGTGTCGCCTGTTGCCGAAACGGGCCGTCCCAGCGGACGCGGAGGTCCCATGCGCCCGATGGTGATGTTCCGTTGGG